>OQWM01000950.1_pt1 | contig 19660 bp, 10 predicted proteins | sample 1691531 | NCBI WGS metagenome assembly OQWM01 (sample SAMN03418257, study PRJEB22391) | human gut metagenome | biome: human-gut; feature: organic feature; material: feces | host: Homo sapiens | place: Tanzania | collected 2013-01
AAGGTAATTTAATGGCATTTATATGAACATACTCATAAGCTGTTATATCAAAAGTTGCAACACCAGATTCATCTGCCGTAATGATAACTTCAGTAACAGGAGCATTACCACCACCATCAACTGTTCTATTCATCAGGATGCGGAACTGGTCGCCTTCACTAGCATAAATTCGCAATGCCTTGTAGCCGGTTAAGTCAGCAAAAGTATTTCCCAAAACACTACCATTACCATAAAGAAGTTCACCTTGTTTCAACTCTTGACCAATCGCATTGGTACAACCTGTAGCACCATTATCGATAAGGTTATCCCAATGAGTCCAGTCACGGAACATAGAAGTCGTCAAATTCACCTCATTAGCTGCCAGCTTAAACTCTTCCGGTTTCTTGACCAGGGTGATGGAAGAAATTGTATAAGTTCCTGCAGTAGTACTATTAGTTTCCCATCTCATTTTATTAAGATGAGATGTTTTGCCATCACGATTACTTCCGGCAAAGGTAAATGCGAATTTACTTCCATAAAAGCAATCCAGTCCCGCTAAATTATCTACACTAGAACCAATTAAAAGACGCCAAATAATATCATCACCAGAACCGGTAACCTGAAAACTCTTGCTTACATCAATACCCTCAGCAGGAAGTTCAATCTCGAAATAGCCTTCACCTGTTCCGTCATTCTTTACAATGATAGAACCATCTGCCCCCCTCAAGGGTGATGCTACCATCAGCTTTCAAGCATTCGAATGGCACTGTTGCCTCACCATTCGCATTGTACACAGGTGTAAACACTGATGCGAAAGCCGAAGCTACGCTCGCAGCGAATACCACCATCATAGTGAAAATCTTTTTCATAAAAAAAATGTTTTAAATTAATAATTAAATGTTATCTGTTTAAACAGTATTTATAGATAAAAATATCTTTCTAGATAAAATTATGTTTGTTATTTCTTGATAACCTTTCTGGAAACCTTTCTGCCATTGGCAAGCTGTGTCTGCTCGATAACCATACCCTTAGTATGACCTCCGATGCGCTGACCCGCCAGATTATAAGTCATGACAGAACCTTTTCCGAAGGTATCGGTTGTACAATCAGTGATACCCGTACTGGTATCCGCCTTTCTAATCTTCACATTACCCAAGATAACCGCAGCCCAACCAGAAGACATGGTGAAATAAAGTTCATAGTCACCTTCTTTTTCTACAGTGAAGTTCAAGAAGTGAGCCAGAGAACCTTTCACCACCTGATTGGCATTCTCCTTCAAGTTACCTTCCGAATCCAAGTTCTGTTCCAACAAGACAGACTTATTGTCGCTTATGCCAGCAATGCCAGCATCAAAGGTCACGGCACCATTCTCGGAACCATCATTCCAATAAGAAGAATTGAAAGAAAGCTGGTATTTGCCTGGAACCAAATGCAAGCGATGCCCATCATACAAGCCATAAGAGAGTTTGCACTGGTCGAAGTCACGAGCACTGAGATAGAATCCTGTATTGAAATCACCACCAGCCACGAAATCCTTGATACGAGCACCACCCGTATTGGCAGCGCCATTCGCCTTCTCATCGCTACGACTACCATCATTCATACTATTCACACGCTTCCATCCCGCAGGCACACCTTCTCCTACGTTGATGACCTCGTCTTCCCAGTTATCAGAAAACAACACATCACCCTTCGCCTCGCCAGCCTCTTCACTATCAGGAAGATCAAGCTTATACTGCTTGAAGAAGTTCCAAAGCTCGCGGGTAGAATAGACTGCATTAGGATCATCCGAATGCCAATGTCCCTTACCATCAATGGCGATGAGCGTAACCTCCGTACCATCCACCTTATTAATATAGCGAGTACGAGTGGCAGCTGCATAACTCATGGATGCAGGATAAGGGCGAATCACCTCCGGATTATCCACATCACAACCTTCATAAGCAGCCCACTTCTTGACATAATCGTCAATCCTACCATAGCCACCAGCGGCATGGTTTGGATCGCCGCCCCATTTCACGACATCATCTCCCGTGCCATGGATGTGCATAATAGGCACATGGCGTGGAGCCACAGGTTCACGATAATCCACAGGAATACCACTCACAGGACCAAAGGCAGCAACAACTGTTCCCAATTTGGTCATACAGTGATAAGTCATCATACCACCCATAGAGAAGCCAGAAATATAGATGCGATTCTTGTCTACCTTATATTTCTTCTGCATTGTCTTCATGATGGTTTCGATAAACTTGACATCGCCAGAACCCGAAATATCCCAGAAATTACCGTTTCCCTTAGGATAAACCACCAGAATTTTTGCCGTATCAGCCACCTCGTTCCAATGAGTCTGGTTCATTTGATAATTGGGATCCTGGTTTGCTCCATGCATGGAGATAACCATAGGAGCCTTCTCGGGTAAGTCGGTTGGTACATAGACCAACATTTCTCGTGTAGACGTACCCACTTTTACAGTCTGCTTCACAGCCTTCTGCGTATAGGAATGCTCGGCAGCTACCACTTGCATGCACAAGGCAAAGAGCAAGCACAGCAAGAAAGTTGTTCTTTTCATTTTAAGTTATAATTATCAGTTATACGATTATCTGTTGTTATAATAGTCTGTTGTTATGACACATAAAAAAAAATCGGCAAAGTATCTGCTGGATTCAACAAATACCTTGCCGAACATCTGAACTAGGGACTACACCCTAGTTACACAAAAGGAGTAGAATCTCTGCCATTACTTATTGATTACCTTTACTACCTTACCACTCTGGAGCTTCTTGATAACGAGGCCCTTGGCATTGGCTGCTACCTTAGCACCAGCAGCGTTGAATGTTGCAACCACTGCATCATTTGCTACATTGACATTCTGGATACCAGTAGTTTCACCTCCGAGTTCCTCTGGAAGGGTATTGTAAAGCATGATTGTAGAAATAAGGCAAGTACCGCCCCATGAAGCCTTGATAGTAACCAAGTGAGCGAAATCATCCACAGTAGGATCTTCGCCAGGAACAGTGCGAACCAAATCTTTCTTCAAATCAAGAACAATTGCTCCTGTATTTTCATCAAAAGCTCTGTTCTCGATGGCAATCATACCGCCATTAGCCTGCTGACCATCCTTAATGGTACGGTTGAACATGAAACGAGGTTTGGCAACTTCACCTTTTTCGTTTGTGCCACATTCACCATAAACTACCATGTAATGATAGTCTGACAAGTCGGCATAGATATTTTCAGCCACTGTAGATGTACCTAGCATAACAGAACCTGGAGCACTTGGATTCTCTGCACCCACATTCCACTCCATATAAACATGCTCATCAGTTGGTTGTGCATCCTTTGTTAAACCATCCCAAACGTGGAACATGTCCTTAGTCAATTCAACACCCTCATCTGCACTCTCTTCCTGTGCAGAAGCTGAACCAAAACCAGCAAACAATGCTACGGCTACCATAGCCAAACTCTTAATTGTTGTGTTCATAATTGTAAAAAATTAAAATTGTTATTAATAATTATTTATAAATCTTCTCCGTATAGGTCTTACCGCTACGAAGATAAACTTTCTTGATACTGATACCCTGCTTGGCAGCAGATAAGCGCATGCCCTGCAAGTCGTAATACTCCACATGGTCTATCATGTCGGCATCGGTGGTTACACCGGCGATACCCGTCAAGGCACCCTTGTAGTTCAGGCGGACGCAATCGAGCACAGCTCTCTTTCCGCTCACATAGTTAACCGTCATATTTCCCTTGACATCAGCGATATCCATGTCAAACTCCACTTCCGACCATTCCTTGTTGGAAGAGGCATTCTTTGGCAGTGTAACCTGCTTGGTCTGATTGCCGCAGATAACCTCGACAACGGCATCACCCATGGAAGCCTGATAACGGATAGCCACCTTGTAATTTCCTGGCTTGGTAACAGGAATGTAGCCACGAACGGAAGCCCCCTTCTGGGTACCCAGGTTCAAGCAGCCCTGACCATAGTATCCACGGAAACCGTTGTTCCAAGCGTTGCCATAGCAACCACCCACATTCTTGTAATCGAAGTTCTCAAACTCATACTGCATCTCGCCCTCGTAAGCCTCAGGGGCAGCAGGTGTCTCAATGACAGCAGCTGTTACATCAGAATCCTTCAACTTTCCTGTAGTCTTGGTGCCCTTACAGTTATCGATGGTCAACTCCAATGGACCATTATGCTTCACATATACAGTGAACTGACCATTTTTCCACTCGCCGGTAACAGTACTTGCAGAATGCTCTGAATTATCCTTCCAAGAGATAGTAGGCTGAGCACTGGCTCCCACCACGATGATGGTATCAGTCTGCTGTGCATACTCCGGAAGATTCTTGTCATCCTGTAATCTGCCATCGCCAACACCATAACGAAGTCCATCCTTGATACGGTAGTTCTGCATGTAGAGACTCAACTTGTCAGAATACTCACGCATGTGAACCAAAGAATATGGAGCGAGGTTCATCTTAATCTGGCTACAGGTATTGTAGGCAGGTTTCAATGTACCCTTGGCACTGCGTCCATTGTTTACCCAGTACTTACGGATAAATTTCATACCATTCTTTGTGGCAGCCAACGGAACATGCTCCTCATTATACTGATAAGGGTTGTAGCAAACCCAAGTATTCTCCAGACGCGAAGCATAGATATCACCCGTATATTCCTGTTTGAAGAGCTTATTCATATAAGCCTTCTTGCTGGTTACATTACTCCAAGTAGCACTATTAGCATACTCGCTGCTCTTGATAGCCACCTGCAGTTTCTTGGCTTCTTCGTCGATGAGATCATACACCACAGGGATGGTAGGATAACGTCCTGAAACCTTCAACCACCATTTGTTGTTCAAGGTGGAGTTAGGCCACTGTGTACCATTGTCATCCTGCTCGCTACGATAGAGACCATCATACAGTCCGCTAGGCGAAACGTATGGTTCCATCTCGCTCTGGCTGGATTTGATATCCTTTGGCTTGATGTCATTCTTCACGCAAATCTTAGTACGTGCAATGACCTCCTCACGGGAAGGAATACGGATAGTACCATCCAGAATCTTACGGAACATATCGATGTTGATATTCTTAAAGTGAGGGAACCAAGCCCAGTTGCGACGGATATAGCCATCAGCAGTCTTGGAGGTCGCAATCTCACGCAGGTCATCAGTTGTCACCAACTCAGGACCGTCAATCACCGTCTCACCTGTCAATGCCACATGCTCCAAGATAGGAATGGCACCACAAGCCTTAGGGAAATCATTGTAATACTCCTTCAGTGTTTTTGTATCATCCGAAGGGTCCTTGATGGCATTGCCATTCTCATCCAGTTTATCCTGTTCTTCCATCCAGCCGCAGATATCGAAACGAATACCATACTGGCCGGCATATCCACCCAGATATGCACCCAGACAGTTGCTCTCGATATCATAGAAACCATTCTTCATTGTGTATTTCTCGCAGCAGATGAAATGTTCCTTATCGGTAGAAAGCAGACGGTTCATCTCGGCATTACGCTTCATGTATGCCACTGGCATCATATTGGCAGAATAGCAAGCCTGCGTAAAGCTTACACAAAGATAGCCGCCATACTGATGGGCAAACTTCATGAGATGGGTGAAGAGCTCCAGTCGCTTCAGGAAAGATGGCGTATGAATAGTTCCGTTCTCACGCTTACGATCCTCGTCAAATCCCCAGAACTGCTCGGCATAGTTCCATCCCAGAAAGTTAGGATAGTTCTTGTAGTAGCTCTCATAGAGTTCCAGGTCGTCGTCATCAAAAGCGCTGCATCCGCCACTGGCAGGCTGGATCATGGTCCAGACGCGGTTCTCGGCGCATACCTTCATCCATGAATCCACCACCTTCTTACCATCCGCACAGATGCTCTCCGAAGCAGAGAGCGAGAGGTTGAATACCACGTAAGGCTTGATGTCTTCCGGTACCATATTGATGATAGCCTGTGGATTCGGAGAATTCCAGGTGTCGATGTGGATAATCCACAACGGCTGTGATGGCGAGATAACTCTTCGCAGGGCAGGCCCGTCATGAGCCTGCGCCACTGCGAATGTTATTATCCCAAAAATAAATATGAATAATCTTCTTACCATTTTATTTCAGTTTTCTGAAGTCCATTAACCACACCCACGTAAGTAGGAAGGCGATTGAAATTATTCCACAATCCTACACCCGTAGTGCTCTGATTGATAGTAGAGAAGGATACGTCATAGAGTTTGTCGCCCAACACATCCTGCGCCTTGTTCAGGATATAGGCATAGAGATCAGCCATTCCCTTGTAATCCTCGAATGTAGCCTTGCTCTGGTCGGCTACAGTTCCGCTGGCATCAGCCAGATATACATTCATGTCTGAAAGACGTACCTGCAAGCCTGAATCTTTCAACTTAGCAAGAAAATCGTCGATATTCGCCTTAGTTTCTGCCACAGAACTGCTGTTGTATGGCACGTCGAGCTTCGCATCGATGCCTTCAATCTTAGCACCTGCCTCATTCCAATGCTTGATGTAGTTAATGGCAGCCTCGGTCTTCTGAGCATCCGCCAGCAGATTTTCATCACTGTAGAACAGCTTGGCATCTGCCTTCTTTGAATGGATTTCCTTGCATACATCAGCCACCCAGTTTTCATCCATGTAGTCGTTAGGATAGAACTCACCATCAGCTACCATGTTCTCAGAAGACTTCAAGGTATAGAAGAGATCTTCTATCAGGTTGGAAGCCACATTCCATGCCTGCACCTTGTCTCCATAGTTCTGCATAACGGAATCAACATAAGCAAACATAGCCTTCTTTACATCAGCAGCCTTCTCTCCTGCTGGACGAGGGTCGAAATGACCCGGCTGCTGATATGGAGAGTAAATATCAATATTATCAACGTAAACCTGCTGAGGTACAGCTCCCTGACCAATTACCAGAGAAATGTCGGAAGATTTCAGAGCATCTGCATCAAATGTTTCTGTGAGGTCAACCTTTGACAAATCCGCCACGATTGTCTCCCAAGTCTTGGCCTTGGTAGGAACGCCGAAGTTTTTCACCTGCACGGCTTTGTCACCCACCTTTACTCTGACAACCACATCCTTCTTGACATTTGAAGAATAATAATCAAAGGAGATGGTCTTGATTGTTGACAGGGAAGCACCCTCAGGTAGATTCACTGGGAACTCGATGAACTTGGCACCCTTCTTGTTGAAGAGCGACTTTCCGTTCTTTCCTGTTGGATCCTTTGCCACTTTGGAATCCGTGTCTGTTCCGAAGACATCACCGATGGCACTGCTTTCGAAATCATACATCTGATGGAGATCAATATTCTCGCCATCTACCCAAGTATCCTTGGCAGCCTCTTTCATCACATTCATGTTCCAGGCATTAGGTGCAAAAAGGGAAGCTGTAGGAACGAGTCCTGCGGCAATAGCTGCATCAACTGCATCTTTTGGACCATCGGCACTGACCGTACCATCATCGGCCACCACAGCAGCATGGGAGAAGCCATCTGCGACATTCACTTCATTGAAGTTGGCCAAAACGGTACTAAAGCTAGTATTGGCAGCTTTCAAATCTGCAATGGTCAAGTTTGCTCCCAACTTCATGCCTGTATAGTTCTTCAGAACTTCATAACCTCTGGTAAGGTCGTCCATCACTACGCTCTGAGGCTTATCGCCGGCAGGGTAGCTTGTATCGAAGTCCTCCACACAACCAGTGAGCAGCATGGAAGCTGCTGCACTGGCCAAGAGGATATTATGTATTTTTTTCATAATTCTGATATCAAATTAAAAATGTTCTTACTTTTCAGGAGTGAAAGTCAGGTAATTAATGCCACGATTTCGGACCACCATGATATCTGTGGTTTCAACCGTACCCAAAGCATCGCTCTTGATGGTGTAGTTCAAATAGAGCGTGTTGCGCTTATACTCGCCCAAGAGCTGATCGTTCTTGACAAACTTACCATTACCCGAAACCTGAACTCCCTCACTACCGGAAGAGATGGTGCAGTCATCACCGTTGAAGGTCATCAGCACGTTCACCTGATGGGCTTTACCATTGGCATCCTTCACATCCACAGTCATCTGTGCCTTGTTCAAGCCTTTGGTCACCACCTTGATTACCTCAGCCTTCTCAAAATATGGATAAGCACGGTGATATTCCTTACCGTTGATCACATCCTTACCCTGGCGAAGATAAGTGGCAGTCCAAGGATTAACGTACTTCACAAGGCAGAATGTAGTATTCTTCGACTCCAGCACCTTGTCAACACCCTTGGCACCTGTCAGCTTCACAGGAATCACATAGCCCTGCTCATAACTCTTGTCATCGTTGAAGAAGTCATCGGTAAGCTTTACTCTTACGCCTCCCAACTGCTGTCCCTTGGCAATGACAAACTGGTTAGGGTTCTCAATCTGATAGTAATTGGATGGCATCACCTGGATGGCAGCGCCATTGATTTTATAGCCATCACAAAGACTGGCATCAGATATATAGTCCACGGTAACGTCATTGTTGTTGCCATAACCACCGGCACAATTGGCCTTGATGTTGATGATGTGGTTGTTATCGTCGGTAAGGTCAGCTTCCTGATCTTCACCCAGCTCCACGGTGCGCACATAACCAGCATTGGAAAAATAGACAGTAGTTTCTCCGTCATATCCAAATTCCTTGTTACCGCTCTCGCAGGAAGCGGCCATCAACAAAGTCATGGCAGCAATGCCTATTGTATTCAATAACTTAAAACTTTTCATTTTCATTATCATTTTTAACTGGTTTATTTCCATCCCTTGTTCTGATGGAGATTAGAGTACTTCAATGCTTCTGAATATGGAACATAACCATAGTTCATATAGCTATCGAAATGGCGCTCTTCTACATTTGGCAAGATGGTAAACGTATCGTTGTTCCAATCGATGCCCTGTACAGATGTAAGCTTGTCCAACTGGTTCCAGCGACGCAAATCCCAGAAGCGGAATCCCTCGAAGCAAAGCTCCAGGCGGCGCTCGTTGCGAATCAGCTCACGCATCTTAGCCTGGTCGCCGGCACACTCGTCGAGATAAGTGTCGTCTGTCAAACCTGCACGGTGGCGGATTGCCTTGATCACATCGTATGCTGAGTAAGCATGTGTACCAGGGTTCTTAGGTCCCCAAGCCTCATTGGCAGCCTCAGCATAGTCGAGGAAGAACTCAGTAAAACGTGCCTTGCAGCTATACTTGGTTACCTTAGATGTGTTGCTAGGATTGCAGTTGGCAGTCATGCGCAACATCTTCTTCATATAGTAACCGGTGCGGGTAGAAGCATCACGGCGACCGATACCGTCATCGCCCGAAGAACTACCCGTCTTGATTACCTTGTTATCAACTCCCGCTGTTGCTCCATTATAGATAATGTATTTAGCCAGACGAGGGTCACGGTTGGCGTATGGATTACTCTCATCATATTCACTGCGTGCATCGGTGATAGGATAACCCTTGGCATCAGGGAAGGCATCTACCAGATTCTGTGTAGGATTGGTTCTGCCGCTTCCGTAGAGTGATGGAGGGAAATTGTTCTTCTCGTCATCAATCTCATCAGCCTTCTTGGTACTGCGCCAGATGATTTCAGGAGGATTAGAACCATTCTGCAAGGCATTCATCTCTGCATCGTTGTCGTAGTAGGTAAGACCTGTAGAAGGCAAGCCAGATGGACCGCCTACATAGTCAACCACCTCGGCAGCTGCATCTGCAGCCTGTGCCCAGGTTACATTGTTCTGGGCAGGATCCTGGAAAGCAGGGCTTGCAGCAAGCAGCAGGGTACGAGCCTTGATGGCACGCAGAATCAGTCCGTTGATCAGCTGGCGTGCATTCTCGCCCATCACCTTATTATATATACCCATCTTGCCATCCTTAATCGAAGTCACCTCAGGCACATTCAGGATATCATCATACTTGGCTGGCACCTTGTCGTCGCTTGTCACTGGCTCATAATCCATAGGCAGCAGCTTATCAGCCTTCTCGATGTTCTCCAGGATGAAATCCACATGCTCCTGGAATGTCTTGCGAGGCTGGTTGAAATCAGCATCCGTACCTACATATCCGTCAAAGAGCTGTGTGCCGAGCAACTTTCCTTCATTGTCAAATCCGGCATGGGCACGAAGCAGATAATAGGCATGGGTAGCCAGAAGTCCGTATGCCTCACCTGTAAGGCGTCGCTGCATCAGCTTGTTCTCATTGGCATTCTTCAGGAACCCGATGTTCGAAACGTTTGAGTTCAGGAAGATATACAAGTACTGCATGGAAGACAAGTCGTTGTTCCAGCGGCCCGTAGGGTCCCAACTCTGAACGGTCCATGAGCCTGTGGCATACTTAGACCAGTTGGCTCCCTTCTCATTCGTCACGGCATCATCCGTCGCTACATCCGTTCCTGTGCCCACCTCGTAGTTTGGCAAGTTACGGTAAGCGGTGAGCACGAAGCCCTTGGCCATGATAGGATCATTCTCCATCTCGTTGATGTCCTTCATGTTTTCTGCAGCAGGAGTAAAGACATCATCACATGCTGTCAACAATGCCGCAGAAGCCAATATCATGAATATATTTCTTAATTTCATAATTCTTAATTGTCTAATTTTTCAATATCTAAGATATGATTTCATCAGCCTTTAGAACATCATCTTCAAGCCCAGGTTGTAGAAACGGCACTGTGGTGAACCATAGCTGGTCTCCATATACTTGCGATGCTTGCTGATGGTGAGAAGGCTCTCGCCCAATACGTAAACACTCATACCCTTCACTACCTTGTTCTCAAACCACTCTTTTGGCATATCGTAGGTCAGCTGCACCTTGTTGAGGTTAAAGCAGTCTGTGCTGTAAATCCAGAAGTTTGAGTTGCGGAAGTTGTTGGTATTGTCCTTGGCTGTCAAACGTGGATAAGTAGCGGTAGCGGCTGTCTCAGGTGTCCAGCGTCCGCGAACCACAGAGGTATATTTCTTCTGGTTGTAAATCCAGTCGTTGCTCTTGAAGGCCTTGGCACCCATCTGACCTGTACCGGCGATGAAGAGGGTAAACTGCTTCCAGTTCAAGGTGAAGTTTACACCATAGAAGAAAGGAGTTGCACTCCATCCATATTTACCCATCACCTGCTGGTCGTTGTTGTCAATCTTGCCGTCGCCGTTGATATCCTTGTACTTCAGGTCACCTGCCTTGATTTCACCGAAGGTATGGTTTGGCACGAAGTTAGGGTCGTTCTTGTCGAGGTTTGCCTTCATGTTATCTACGTCTTTCTGTGTGAAGAAGCCTTCACAGACATAACCACGAATCACGTCGAGAGCCTGGCCCTGTGCGTTCATATAGCTATATTCGTTTTTCTCCTCACGCTTGTTAGCCTTTGAGTCGAAAACCATACCTGTGAGCCCGAGCTGTGCCTTCACCTTACCGATGTTCTTCTTGAAGTTTACGGCGAAGTCGAAGCCCTGTCGCAAATCCTCATTGTAGTTCAGGGAGGTGATGAAAGAACCGTCACTGTTCATCCATGAAGGATAGATGGTTGCAGTTCCCGCAGTAAGCAAGCCCGAAGTAAGCTGGTGGAAATAGTTCATGTCGAAGCTTACGGTTCCGTTGAGGAGTGAACCCTCCAGACCTGCTCTCCATTCCTTACGCTTCACGAAATCAAGACCGTAGTTGCTACCACGCTTAGAGAGTGTGGAGTAAGTTCCGTTGCCACCACCTTCGTTCCAGGTGTAGTAACCACCCTTCACATCATAGTATCCCTGGTAGAGATAATAACCAGAGATGTCAATATCCTGGTTGAGCACAGAGTAAGAAGCGTTCAGCTTCAGATCGTCGAAGCAAGGAAGTGCATTCTTGAACCATTCCTCCTGACCAATTCTCCAACCCAGTGTTCCTGATGGAGAAAGAGCATTGCGATGACCCTCTGCCATCTTGGATGAGTGAACCAGGGCGCCGCCAAACTCTGCGTAGTACTTCTGAGCATAATTGTAGGCTGCTCGAAGGGCAAGGTTGGCATTGGTGGTGCGGTGGTAAGAAGAACCCTTTACGCCAGATGAGCTCTCATGATTCTCGTCCACGGAATTCGACTTGGAGTAACCCCAGCCAGCCAAAGTGGCATTTACGTTGTGAACTCCGCCAAAGGTGTTCTTATAGTCAAACTGAGCACGGAAGGTGGTGTTCTGGTAATATTTGGATGCACCGATATACTCGCTCGTACTGCTTGATTCCTTACCATATTTCTTCAGGCCGATAATCATGTCCTGTCCGTTCACATTTGCCCAGGTAGGCTCGTAAACGGCATAGTCGAGCTTGTAAGCCTCAGAGTAGTTGTTCCAGTAGTCGATGCTGAAAGCTGTCTCGAAGCTCAATCCCTTGACCCACTGATCGAGGTCGGCTTTCACACCCACATCAAAGGTGAAGGTACGGGAGTGATTCTTCACATAGCCGGCAGCAAGCGCATCACCAAAGAAAGTGGTCTGGTTATCATTGTTACCACCCAGCAGATACTGGCCATCAAGCACGTGGAATTTTGAGCCTGCTATCATCTGCTGCAAGGCTGAATTGTTGGAATCCATCATGGAGATTGGCAACAGACCGGAATACCAGTTAGGACGAACGCTGGTAGCTGTTGACCAGTAGTCCTCAGGACGTCCACGATAGTTGTCCGAGATGTTGATACCTACATTCACGTAAGCACCCAGCCAGTCGGTGATGGTAGCATCAATGTTAGAACGTACGCGGAAGGAGTAATCCTTGTCCTTCTTGTGCTCGCCAAACTTCACCAGACTGTTGTTGTAGGTCATGCCCAGGTTGGCATAGTATCTGGCAAATTGGCTACCGCCCTTCACCTCCATCGTAGCATCCGTACGGTTGTTGAACTTGCGCAGGTAGTCGCTGCTGTAGAAATCCATATCAGGATAGCGGTAAGGATTGGTACCTGCAGCCGTATTGTAAATCTGCTTCTTAGAGTATTTCAGCGGCTGTGTAGGGTCATCGTTGGTCATCGCCTCGTTATAGAGCGACATATATTCAGCCGCACCCAGATATTCAGGATAAGCCTTAGGTGTATAGATGCCCGTATTGACGGTGGCGGCAATGCTCAATGGCTGCACCTTACCACGCTTGGTAGTGATGAGGATTACGCCCTTAGCAGCCTTTGCACCATAAAGTACTACGGCAGAAGCACCCTTGAGCACGGTAACCTTCTCCACTTCTGTGGCATTGACGGTGCTGGCCTCACGGGGAGCACCATCTACGAGAACAAGTGCACCCTGTCCCCAAACATTTCCGTTATAACCACCGATGAGCGACTGAAGATCATTGAGAGCATTGGCGCTGTAGTCCTTTTTCAGCAGCTCTTCGACATTCACCTCGCTGACACCGCCCATGAGGTCAGCCTTGGAAACCTGACCGAAAGCCACGTTTACCTTGGTAGTGTCGGCCATTTCCTGGGCGCTTGCCACACCACTGGCGACTAGCATGGAAGCTAGCGCCAATGACATTCTCTTATTAAATATATTATGTTTCATAATAAATTCTCGAATTGTTTAATTATTCCCAACCAGGGTTCTGATAGAACTCAGGATACATCTTGACATCCTTTCTCAGGAATGGGAACCAGTAATGCTTTGAAGTAAACTTACGGGTAATCAATGGCTCCTCCTTCAGGTTGAGCACATGATTTTTCTTTGGATCGTCGTAGCGGTCAACATCCTTCTGGTCGGCTGCACGGTCGAAGTAAACAGCCGTCTTCTGGGTGTAAGGAGCCTTGTCTATCAGGAGCCAGCGGCGAAGGTCGGTGAAACGGTGTCCCTCGAATGCCAACTCTACGGCACGCTCACGGCGAAGCTCGCTCATGAAGCCATCCAGATTGGTAAGATACTCATCGGCAATGTTATCCACATGCGCACGGTTGCGGACGATGTTCACGGCTTCCACGGCACTCAGCTTGAATGCCTGGCTTGATTCCTTGTAGCCATAACCCTCGGCCACCGACTCGGCATACATCAGATAGACATCTGCCAGGCGAATCATGCTCAGGAGCACGCGCATATACTTAGCACGTTCACCACCATCATCAAATCGATTACGGTATGGATCACAGAACTTCTTCAGGCAATATCCCGTAAAGCAGTCCTTGGCTGGTGTTGCCGTACGGTACTTTCCTCCAGTATAAAGAGAGGCATACTGCACATCTGCATCCTGTCCTGCACTCTTCACACACTTCACACCATCGTAGATGAAGAGATCGTAGAAGCGAGGGTCACGGTTCTTGAACGGATATTCCGGATCATAGCCACTATCTGGATCCTTCTTCGTGATGTCCTTGATAGGCTTACCGTTTGCCATACCGAAGTAATCCACATAGTTGGCAGTAGGATAAACCTTGATACCACCCTGAATAAGGGTAGTAGGACGATAGTCTGTCGCCTGATTCCAGATCCAGTTGGTATTACTTGAATTCTCATAGAAGATAGCCTCCTTCTCACCAGGAATCTTTTCACCCTGATCATAGGTATAGAAGATGTTCATGTAATTATCGAAAGAAGACAGCTGGTAGAGTCCTGCTTCCTTGTTAATCTTCAAAGCCTCGCCGAATGCCTCAGCAGCCTTCTGGCAATACTCCTTATTATATCCGTTAACATTCTTGAAGTCAGGATTCTCCTTGCTTACTTCATTCATCAGCGGCGAACCTGCCCACAGATAATTCTTACCCAGGAAGCAGAGAGCTGCTATCTTGTTAGGACGGAACTTGTTCTTGCCCACGTTCTGCTTACCCACGGTTGTTTTATCCCAATCTACAGGCAGCAGCTCAACAGCCTTCTTGAAGTCTTCGGCAGCCTTGTCGGCACATGCCTGATAGGTGAGGCGTGGATAGTTGAACACGGCATCAGATGGAATCAGGAAGTCGATGTATGGAATACCGCCCCAATACTGCATAATCTGGAAGTGGAAGAATGCACGGAAGAAATAGAGCTGACCTGCAATCAGGTTCTTCTCTTCCTGGGTAGCATCTACCAGGTTGCCCAGATTTTCCAAGCCCAGGTTGGTGGCATAGATTCCCTGCCAGCACATACCCCAGAGGCGGCCCTTGGAATCGCGGTTCACATCATTATTGCCGTCCAGGTCGATACCAGAATGGAATGGAGAATACTGCACCTCGTCCCATGCCCAATAGTTACCCTGGTCGATGGCATTAGTGAGCATACGGGTCTCTGATGGCTGCCAATATTCATCCTCGCCATAGTTCCAGCAGCCATGATACCAGGATGTAGATGCAAGACCAGGGATGTAGTTGTAGCACTGCTCCAAGAAACCCTGAAAGTTGGTATAATTCTTATATGGCTCCGTTGGGGCTATATCACTGCCCGGTGCCTTGTCCAAGTAATCAGTACATGATACTGAAGAGAGAGACAGGGCTGCCGCAAACAGCAATGTATATATTTTATTAAACTTTTTCATATTTACGATTCATTTAAAATGTCAGGTCGAAACCTAAGTTAAATCTGCGTACGGTTGGATAAGCACCATTTGCCGAGTTGCCGCTGAAGTTATTCTCACGGTCATCAGGCATATTGGTCCAGAGCAGCAGGTTGTCACCATTCAGATATACACGGAGTGAATTCAAGTGCATTCGCTTCACCCAAGCACCCCTGAAGGTATAAGCTATCTCGGCATTCTTCAAGCGCAGGAAAGCACCGTCATAGAAGTAGCGGGTACCGGCATTTCCCTCGTCTGCCACTGTGGTCCAACGTGGCAAAGACAACTCTCCGCCTGGATTGGCTGCCGTGAAGTAAGAACCTTCCTTGAAGGCAATGTGGGTTTCACGCTCAAAGGTTGGGAAGTTCACCTCGCGGGTAACATTGGTTACACCATAGAACTGTACCGTTACGCTCAAGCCCTTCCACTCTGCTCCCAATGTAGTACTGAAGGTATTCTCAGGAATAGAGGTGTACTGATAAGGAGCCTTGTCATCTGATGTAATCTGACCGTCACCATTGAAGTCTGAAATAATGGCATCACCCGTATATTTCTCAGAATCATGGCTACCCCAGGTAGGTACGGCATAGAGATCATCCCAGTTGCGGATAAAACCATGATCAATGTAACTGTGGTTCTGACCGATGGCATAACCCGCCTTGTTCAGATAACTTGCCTGAAGCTTCGGATCATCGGCAAACTTAATCTCGTTGGTAGCATGGGTCATATTGAAGTTTGCCCATGTACGCAGATTCTTGTTCCATGCCTTGTTCACCTTCAGGCTCAACTCGTAACCCTTGGCATCCACCGAACCCGCATTGGCAACCGTGTAGTTCATACCATAGTAAGAAGGGATGGAACGGTTGGTTAAGAGTACGTCGGTACGCTTGTCGCTAAACACATCCAGCGAACCGGTAATCAGTCCGCCCAGGAATCCAAAGTCGAAACCCAGGTTGCGCTTCTCTGATGTCTCCCAACGCACGTTAGGGTTTCCGATACGGGTAAGACGATATATAGTATAAGGTGAATCATAAACGGCATCACCACCCAGATAGGTCTTACCACCATAGGAATACTGGTCGGAATAGAGATAAGAACCTCCGGTAGAATCATCACCGATGCGCCCCCAGGATGCACGTACCTTAAACATATCTACATATTTCTTGATGTTCTTCATGAATGGCTCCTCGGTGATAGTCCAGCCGAGAGAAGCTGATGGGAAGAACTTGAAGCGATAGTCGGGACCAAACTTCTCAGAACCGTTGTAGCATCCGTTCAACTCGAGCATGTAGCGCATCGCATAGTTGTATGTGGCACGGAATACCCAGTCTTCACGGTAATGTCTGAAGGAAGAACCGTAGGCATACTCGTTGCGGTTGAATACACCCATTGCACCCACTTCATGATTGCCGAACTTGCGGTTCCAGTCGAGCTGAGCCAGATAGTAGAGACGGCGATAAGTAGCATTCGTATTTACCTTACCACCATTGACGGTCCAAGCTACAGACTCATGGTAATCTACGCTCTGGTCATAGGAAATCGAGCCATCATCAGGGTTAACCCACTTCAGCTGCGGATCCATATACTGGTCGCTGATACCACGCTTCTCCTCTACCATCGTATTGTCAAGAGAAACCTTGGCAACAAACTTCAGACCCTTGGTCAGGAAATCGAGTTTCTGGGTAAGAATAAAGTCGGTGGTAATCTGCGTATTGGTACGATTCTCCACACCGCTTCGGGCAAGACTCATCACAGAGTTAGGACAGTCGGCCTTACGTGGAGCATAATATCCATAAGTACCATCAGAATAAATAGGACGCATGGCATCTGGAGCTGCATGATAGACAGAAGCCCAATAAGCACTGGAATCGCTTGCCTTGTCCCAAGGGAAATGGCGGACACCGTTACTACCGAAAAGGTTGGTAGAGAACTGAGTGGTCTTGGTCAGGTTGAAGTCCAGGTTGGCACGCATGTTAATACGGTTATAGCCGAAACCAGCCTGATAGCCACGACCGCTGGTGAAGTCCTTGAACAGGTCACCTTCGTGAGCGAAATCAATAGCTGCAAAATATTTCACGAGTTTGGTACCTCCCGAAACATCCACACTGGCATTGTAAGACATGGCTGTGTTGTTGAACAGTTCCTTCTGCCAATCCACGTTAGGATAGCGGTCCCATTCCTCAGCATTAGCAGGGTTACGATACTTGTCGATGATGGCCATTGGCTTGTAAGAACCCCAGGATTTTTCGTCGCTGATGTTCAGCTCGCGCTCTACCACCCTGTTCAGGAGTCGGAAAGTATCATAAGCATCATATTTCTCAGGCAACTTGGAAACCACCTTCATGGTAGCATTCGCCTTTACGTGTACGGCGGCCTTGCCTTCCTTACCACGCTTGGTAGTAATGAGGATGACACCGTTACCACCCTTCACACCATAAACGGCAGTGGCAGAAGCATCCTTCAATACGGAGATGCTCTCTACTGAAGAAAGGTCTACGGTGTTCATGGCACGCTCCACACCATCCACGAGAACGAGAGGGTCGTTGGAACCGTTGATAGAAGTCTGGGTACGGATCACGATCTTAGGATCTTCCTCACCTGGCATACCTGTAGAAGAGAAGGTAACGACACCAGGAAGATTACCCGTCAACGCCTGACCCAAAGATGAAACTCCGGCATGACGATTCAAGGTTTTCGCATCTGTCTGGGCAATAGAGCCGACTACAGAGGCTTTCTTCTGCTGACCATAACCAACCACTACTACCTCGCCCAATGTATTGTCATCAGTCAAGGTAATCTTAAACTGTCTTTTCTTACCTACTTTAACAGTCTGCGAATCCATACCGATGTAGGTAATGACAAGGGATGAATTTTCTGAAGGCACAGAAATCTGGAAATTTCCATCCATATCCGAAATGACACCCGTAGTTGCATTTCCCTTCACTTTCACAGTAGCACCAATCAGAGGCTCTCCTGTGCCGTCAACAATACTACCCTTCACGGTAATCTTCTGGGCTTGTGCGTTCAAGCTGCAGAAGGCTCCCACGAGGCATAGAGCTGCTGTCCGTTTAAATGTAAACACTTGTTCAATCATGTTGTATCATTTTAATTAAGTTTGTTCCTTTGTTTCTAGGTGTTATTACTTCTTGGTTAAAGAACACGGCTGCAAAGGTAGGAAACTGTCATGAGAACGTGTTTTCTTGATGTTCCAAATGTTTTCACTCTTGTTACAACACACCGCAACTATCACATTTCCTGCACTTTATGATAAAGAAGAAAAAGTAATATAACATCACAAAAAAATGGCGCATATCACTATGCACCATTCTCGTAAACAATTAAAACTTGTTTCACAACAATCTTGTAATTCATCAATATGAACTGTTTTCTTTATATAAAAGCATAAATCTAAAAATAAATTCATCAATTAATTCTTCACAAGTCTCACACCATAAATCTGTCCTACCTGCTTGCCCTTGTGAGCTACAAACTTCACTCTTACTTCCTTCTTGCCCTTAACAAACTCTGAAGGAATGGCATAATCAACGGTCTTAAACTGAGTGGTGCGCCAACGATGGCTATTGTTTACACTCGTGAGAAGATGGTCGTCGATATAGATGTCAAACTCACTGGTACGCCATTCATCCTGACCCCAGAACTTGAGCTGGAGACTAAGGTTAGTCTCTCCCTTGGTCTGCATCAGATAGCTGAAATAATGACCATCCCTTGCATCACGGAAGAAGATACCCTCTGTATTACCCTTGTCCGAATTATCGGTCTCCATACGATGGTCAGTCTCCGGCTGTTGTTCACCTGGGCTCACCTTATCCACAGTTCTAGCCTCCAAAGCCTGACGGGCATTTTCCTCATCAGCCAACTTCTGCATATAAGCCTTGTACTCATTCTCGCCAAGTGCCAACCAGTACATCATATATCGAGAATCGTGAATTTCGAAGAACGGCTGCAACTCGCCTTCGATGGCATTCTCCATGTGGGTGGCAAGTTTAAAGTGCAATGGCTTGCCAGGAATTGGCTTCAGGTCTTTGGCAATGTCGTCGAGATGTTTCGGCAACAGAATAGGAGCCTTGTCAAGAGCCAGTTTCTTGCCACCGGCATACTGTCCGAAACGGCTGTCATCAGCAATGAGCGAACGCATATCCTCCGTTCCCGTCTTCATGCCGAGCAGGATAGGACCATACATGATTGCCACATACTGAG
>OQWM01000955.1_pt1 | contig 19628 bp, 15 predicted proteins | sample 1691531 | NCBI WGS metagenome assembly OQWM01 (sample SAMN03418257, study PRJEB22391) | human gut metagenome | biome: human-gut; feature: organic feature; material: feces | host: Homo sapiens | place: Tanzania | collected 2013-01
ACAAAAGTTAGCAATAAAACAACGCAATTCATAGTATTAAATATCCACAAGGCAGCATGGCTTACACACGCCCAGACGGAGTCAAAGGCATACCGCTTGCTTGTTTGAAAGATTAAAAAGACATGGCATGAATGATATCAGCAAGGACAAGGATTATCAGGAATTCTTTACTTGCATAAGTTCCAACATTGCTGCATACCGTTTTTCCGTCAGTTCGATATTACACTTTATAGTCGCTGCATTTTTATTACAGGTACCTATTCCAAAATTAGGGTTTGCCACCACTGGGTTAGGCAATCAGCAAAGCAATCGTTATCAGCAATGGTATGAGTAGGCAGATAATGACAGACCACAGGTAGTAATTGCCAAAAGAAAGGATGAATTCTTGAGACAACCTGAATAACAAATCGCAGAAGCGGTTGATTTTTTTTCTCTGCACATAACCGAGTCCTAAGCACAGTACCAGCCATATGGGAACAAAAAGAATCCGATGAAATTTATAGTCTAATATTGCCATCCAAAACATGGGAAATATCATGTACCATATAATGATGTTTACAGCGTTGTAGGAAAGATGAAATACCTTACCTATAAACAGAAGTACTTTTACTGTCAAGTCGAATGGCACAGTGACTAACAAAGTGCGCAAGCGTGGATTTTTTTTCAAGAGAAATATTAAGAAAAAAAGCCGTGTAACCATACAGAATTACACGGCTTTATTATTTTACATTTATATTACTTACGTCGTTATGACATTACTTAACCTCCTCGAAGTCGGCATCCTGGACATTGTCGTTCTGACCACCTGCCTGCTGACCACCCTGAGCACCATTGAAGCCGGCATCAGCACCTGGCTGAGCACCCTGAGCTCCCTGATACATCTGAGCAGAAGCAGCCTGCATAACCTGGTTGAGGTTGTTGATAGCAGTATCGATAGCGGCAACGTCGCCAGCCTTATGAGCATCCTTGAGCTGCTGGAGAGCAGACTCGATACCTGACTTCTGGTCTGCAGGAATCTTATCACCATTGTCCTTCAAAAAGTTCTCGGTGGTGAAGATCATAGAGTCAGCTTGATTCATCTTATCTACACGCTCACGCTCAGCCTTATCAGCAGCAGCATTCTGCTCTGCCTCAGCCTTCATACGCTTGATTTCCTCCTCGCTCAAGCCGCTTGAAGCCTCGATACGGATAGCCTGCTCCTTACCTGTAGCCTTATCCTTAGCGCTAACATTCAAGATACCGTTAGCATCGATATCGAATGTAACCTCAATCTGTGGAACACCACGACGAGCTGGAGCAATACCCTCAAGATTGAACTGACCGATAGACTTATTCTGTGCAGCCATTGGACGCTCACCCTGAAGAACATGGATTGTTACAGCAGTCTGATTGTCGACAGCAGTAGAGAATGTCTCGCTCTTCTTGCAAGGAATTGTAGTGTTAGCCTCAATAAGCTTTGTCATTACACCACCCATAGTCTCGATACCGAGGGTAAGAGGAGTAACATCGAGAAGAACGATATCGCTCTTATCACCTGTAAGCACAGCACCCTGGATAGCAGCACCAACAGCAACAACCTCATCTGGGTTTACACCCTTTGAAGGCTCTTTGCCGAAGTAGTTCTTAACCAAAGTCTGAACAGCAGGGATACGGCTTGAACCACCTACGAGGATAACCTCATCAATATCTGATGTCTGAAGCTTAGCATCACGCATAGCGTTCTGGCAAGGTACGAGACAAGCCTGGATAAGGTTGTGTGCCAACTGCTCGAACTGTGAACGAGTCAATGTCTTAACCAAGTGCTTAGGCATACCACCCTCTGCGCTGATATAAGGCAAGTTGATTTCTGTAGAAGTTGTAGATGACAACTCAATCTTAGCCTTCTCAGCAGCTTCCTTCAAGCGCTGCATAGCCATTGGATCCTTTGTAAGGTCGATACCCTCGTCAGCCTTGAAGCCCTGAACAAGCCAATCGATAATTACCTGGTCAAAGTCATCACCACCAAGGTGAGTATCACCATTAGTAGAAAGAACCTCAAATACACCGCTACCGAACTCAAGGATAGAGATATCGAAAGTACCACCACCAAGGTCGAATACGGCAATCTTCATATCCTTGTCAGCCTTGTCTACACCATAAGCAAGAGCAGCTGCTGTTGGCTCGTTAACGATACGCTTTACATCAAGACCTGCAATCTGACCAGCCTCCTTAGTAGCCTGACGCTGTGAGTCAGAGAAGTAAGCAGGAACGGTGATGACAGCCTCGGTAACTTCCTGTCCGAGATAGTCTTCAGCAGTCTTCTTCATCTTCTGAAGAATCATAGCAGAAATCTCCTGTGGAGTATACTTACGACCTTCGATGTCTACACGTGGGAAACCACCCTCGTTAGTTACAGTATAAGGTACGCGAGTAACTTCCTTAGCGCACTGCTCGTATGTCTCACCCATGAAACGCTTGATAGAATAAACGGTGTTCTTTGGGTTTGTGATAGCCTGACGCTTAGCAGGGTCACCAACCTTACGTTCACCATCCTTTACGAAGCCTACAACAGAAGGTGTTGTACGCTTACCTTCGCTATTTGCAATTACTACTGGTTCGTTGCCTTCGAATACAGCAACGCAACTGTTTGTAGTTCCTAAGTCGATTCCAATAATCTTTCCCATAGTTATATTTATTTTTTTGTTATTATACATATTATTATATACATGCACCACACATGTACACCGATATATTTGCAAACCATGTGCCAAAGGAATATGACTATAAGAGATGCGACAGCAATATGACAATTTGACAGAAAAAGGCTGCACACCATAGTCTTTGCGACTAATAGCATGCAGCCTTGTCAGATATTGGTTGATAAATTGTTTTATCCTTCCTTCTTATCAGCAATAGCCTGCTTGATAAGTCCTTCGAGTTCTTCGCACAATTCAGGATTATCTCTTAGCATAGCCTTTGTGGCATCCCTACCCTGTGCCAACTTTGTTCCATTGTAGCTAAACCAAGAGCCTGACTTCTGGATTATTCCGTAGTCAACACCAAGGTCGAGGATTTCACCTATCTTAGATATACCCTCGCCAAACATGATTTCAAACTCAGCCTTACGGAAAGGAGGAGCAACCTTGTTTTTGATTACCTTCACACGTACTTGGTTACCGATTATCTGGTCACCATCCTTGATAGCTGTAACCTTGCGGATATCCAAACGAACACTTGAATAGAACTTCAAAGCATTACCACCAGTGGTTGTCTCTGGATTACCAAACATCACACCAATCTTCTCGCGCAACTGGTTGATGAAGATACAAGTGGTGTTGGTCTTAGATATCGTAGAAGTGAGCTTACGCAAAGCCTGACTCATGAGTCGTGCCTGAAGACCTACAGCAGAGTCGCCCATATCGCCTTCAATCTCCTTCTTAGGAGTAAGCGCAGCCACAGAGTCGATAACGATGATATCAATAGCGCTTGAGCGTATCAGCTGATCTGCAATCTCCAAAGCCTGCTCACCATTATCTGGCTGAGATATCCACAGATTGTCGACATCTACACCAAGCTTGGCAGCATAGAAACGGTCGAAAGCATGCTCAGCATCGATGAATGCAGCAATACCGCCATTCTTCTGAGCTTCAGCAATAGCGTGGATAGCAAGAGTTGTCTTACCAGACGACTCAGGACCATAAATCTCGATGATACGACCTTTAGGATAGCCACCTACGCCAAGAGCAACATCAAGACCGATGCTACCAGTAGGGATAACCTCTACATTTTCAATCTGCTCATCACCCATACGCATGATAGAGCCTTTACCGAAATCTTTTTCTATCTTAGACATGGCTGCTTGCAGGGCTTTCAGCTTACCCTCTTGCATAGCCTTTTTTGCGTCTTCGTTTTCTTTTGCCATAAATATTAATTTATGAGGTTATTGGGGTTAAGAAAATAATGGAGTATTACAGCTCCAAGTCGCCATCAAACTGCTCGTGCCAAGGCAATCCCTGCTTGTTGAGCTCTTCCATGAATGGATCTGGATCAAACTCCTCAACATTATGTACGCCTGGTTTTCTCCAAAGACCCTTGCAGAACATCATAGCGCCAATCATAGCAGGCACACCTGTGGTATAAGAAACGCCCTGCATACCAGTCTCGTTGTAAGCATCCTGGTGCTTGCAGTTATTATATATATAATAGGTGTGCTCCTTACCATCCTTCAAACCACGAATGCGGCAACCGATACTTGTCTCGCCCTCATAGTTCTCGCCAAGATCCTGTGGGTTAGGCAACACAGCCTTCAAGAACTGCAATGGCACAATCTTAACCTTAGCTGTACCTGTACCATCAGCCAATGGAGCCTCATACTCAATTTCGTCGATACGGCTCATGCCAAGGTTCTCGATGCAGTCGAGATATGTGAGATACTGCTGACCGAATGTCATCCAGAAGCGTGCACGCTTGATAGTTGGATAGTTGATAACCAACGATTCAATCTCCTCATGGTGCAAGAGGTAAGATTCGCGAGGACCGATGTTAGGATAAGTCAATGGCTTATGAATCTCCATTGGCTCAGTCTCGATATACTTACCATTCTCATAGTAAAGACCCTTCTGAGTAATCTCTCGGATATTGATTTCAGGGTTGAAGTTTGTAGCGAAAGCCTTGTGGTGGTTACCAGCATTGCAGTCTACAATATCGAGATACTGAATCTCATCGAAATGATGCTTAGCAGCATAAGCTGTGAAGATGCTTGTTACACCTGGGTCGAAACCACAACCAAGGATAGCAGTAAGACCAGCCAGCTCAAAACGCTCACGATAAGCCCACTGCCAAGAATACTCAAAGTGCGCCTCATCCTTTGGCTCATAGTTAGCGGTATCCATATAGTTGCATCCGCAAGCCAAACAAGCATCCATGATTGTAAGATCCTGATAAGGCAATGCGAGGTTGATAACGAGTTCAGGCTTATAGTCGTTGAACAATGCCTTCAACTGCTCCACATCGTCAGCATCTACCTGTGCGGTCTTGATGTCAGCCTTATATCCCTTTGCCTTAATGGCAGCTACCAAGTCGTCACATTTCTGCTTACGACGGCTTGCAATCATAAACTCTGTAAAAACGTCAGAGTTCTGAACAATCTTAAATGCCGCAACGGTAGCTACACCTCCGGCACCAATCATAAGTACTTTGCTCATTTACTATTATTTTTTAATGTTTAATATTCTATATTGAAAGTTTATTTTATCTCATCAGCCCTGATACCCAAAGCGCTAAGAAGAGAATATCCGAGTATCTCCTGACGGAAGTTGCCACCCATCATAGGTTGCATAGCGAAGAGAGTGACGCGTTTCTGCTCATCGTCCACATTCTTCAGCACATGGCGCAATTCGTCATATAGCTCAGGAGTATCAGCATTTGGTATTACCATAATGCGCTTAACAGGTTCCTGAGCCAACACTGCCTGAAGCAGTTCTACCATAAACTGATTCTTTGTCACCATATCTTCAACAGGAAGAGATGTAACAAGGAATTCTCCAAGTTGTTCATCTTTGAAAGCCTGAGCATTCAGTTCTGTTTCATAGTCAGATGGTTTGAAGTTGTCCATCTTCTTAGAGTCGCGATTGTGCACCAACACCAACTGCGTTTCATGTTCACCAGGTCTTAGTCCGCCATCAAGAGCCACGCATACAGCCCATTGACTAATATCAGCAGCAGGAATACGTCTACCCAGCATACGTTCAAAGTTAACCGTGAGGTCGAAAGCCACATGGTCTACATAGTCAGCATCAGCGATAATTACATTCTCGCTCCATTTTACTGTTGTTGTATCTTGAAGATTCATACTGCAAAGATAGTGCAAAATTTCGATTAAGCGAAGAGAATGCAAATGTATTTGCATTCTTGAGCGTAAGAAATTTATTCAAACGAGTGGAAAGATAGTGCAAGTGAGGGCAATGTGAGCTTGCTCACACATTGCCGAGCGTAGCCTATCTTATATAATAACAAAAGAAATACGAAGTTTTCTTTTTTATTACCGAGTGCAGCCACTTAAGCTCATTATCAAAACCTATTGTAAAAAAATCAAATCTTTAGGCGTAGGATTAAATTATAATACGTAACTTTGCCATCACAACAATAATACAAGTTACTAATTTAATAACAATCAATATGAAAAGTATTTTGGAAGGCCGTCCTGCTCTCGCTGCTGAGGTTGAGAAGACAGCCGAAGTAGCAGGCTATCTGTGGCAAAACGGATGGGCTGAGCGTAATGGTGGAAACATCACAGTAAACATTACCGACCTTATCGACGACGAAGTTAGAGCGATGCCAGCCATCAGCGAAGTTAAGCAGATTGGCGTTACCCTTCCTTATCTCAAAGGTTGCTATTTCTATTGCAAGGGAACAGGCAAGCGTATGCGCGACCTTGCTTGCAAGCCTATGGAGAATGGTTCTGTAATCCGCATCCTTGACGACTGCGCAAGCTATGTTATCATTGCCGACAACGTGGTTAATCCTACCAGCGAATTGCCAAGCCACCTTACTGTTCACAACCGCATGATTGAGAGTGGTTCTGCTTACAAGGCAACCGTTCACACCCACCCTATCGAGCTCATCGCTATGAGCCACAACAAGAAGTTCATGGGTAAAGACGTGCTTACAAACATTCTTTGGAGCATGATTCCTGAAACAAAGGCTTTCTGCCCATTAGGTCTCGGCATCGTACCTTACGAGTTGCCAGGAAGCGTTAAGCTTGCTGATGCCACACTCGCAGAGCTTGAAAACTACGATGTTGTGATGTGGGAGAAGCACGGAGTCTTTGCTAAGGGTCTTGATGCAATGGATGCTTTCGACCAGATTGACGTACTCTCTAAGAGTGCTAAGATATACATCGATGCTAAGTGCATGGGCTTTGAGCCTGACGGCATGTCACAAGAGCAGATGCACGAAATGACAGTAGCATTCAACTTGCCAAGATAACTAACGCAACAACTATAAAGTTAAAGGCGTACAACTGAATTCCGAAAGGAAATCCGTTGCACGCCTTTTTCATATCAATTATTCTAATCTAACCAAAATTCTAAATCATCTGTGGCAAGAATGTTGAGAACACAAGAATAGCAATACCCAATATCAATACTGCTATAGTCTTCTTATTGCATCCTGCCCACTCCTTAAGGATAATGCCCCAAACATTAGAGAATGTAACGTTGAGCGCCATAAGGATACAGAACGAAAGTGTCATCAGAGTTGGAGCCTCTGTGAGGAATCCTTTACCCAACGACAAGCCGAAGAACTGGCTATACCACAATGCACCTGCAAGCAAACAGAACATAAGGTTATTACCCCAAACGGCTTTCTTCTTGTAATCGCCCCAAGTGTGGTTCACCTGATTCTGATAGAAGCAGTAGATGGCATTTGTTATAAAGCCACCAAAGGTAACGAGCATTGTAGCAGGCAGAGTTTTAAACATGTCAGGAGTATCAGCACCGAAGTTGATATCCTTACCAAACTCCAAACCTACGTTGAAGCATCCACTCATCAAACCAGCCAAGATGGCGATAGCCAATCCCTTAGGGAAGTTGAAATCACTAACTGCCGACTTCATTTCTTCGTCCGACAACGATGCAACCTTCAAAGAGCCTGCATAGCCAATAACGCCGATACCAAGCAGAGTAACCAATACTCCGATTACAACAGAGATGGTAAGTGCATTGAGAGCATTAAGTTCAGGGAAGAACAAGTCGAGCAACAAAGGTCCCATAATGGTACCAAGTCCGGCACATGTTCCAAGAGCTATAGACTGTCCGAGAGCCACACCAAGGTAGCGCATAGAGAGTCCGAAGGTCAATCCACCAACACCCCAGAGGATTCCGAAGAATATAGTCATCCAGACATTAAATCCTGGAGCAACAGTAAAGAGTTCAAATAGGTTATGTCCCGCAGGCACAGCGAGCAGAGCGCCAAGCAATGGAAGTACCAGCCAAGCAAAAACGCCCTGTACTATCCAATAGCTTTCCCAGCTCCAGTCCTTAACCTTATTGATAGGAACATAGCTGCTGGATTGGCAAAATGCTCCAGCAGCTATGATAAGTAGTCCGATAATAATCTCCATTGTTTATCGCTTAGAAGTTACGTCAGCAACATACTGATCGATGTCTGCGATGAATTCCTGACCAACAGGAACATTATTGCGAACGCAGAACTCGTCGTATACAGCCTGCCATGGCATAGCCTTCTGCTCCTCGATAAGAGCGAGCACCTTGTAGCCTTCGCCTGCAAGTTCGAGCTTAGAGATAGTCTCCTTTGGTTCGAGAAGAGCACGAAGCATGCACTTCTGAGCAGCACGAGAACCAATAACGTAAGCACCGATACGGTTGATAGAGCCATCGAAGAAGTCAAGACCATAGTGTACACGGTCGAGAGCATTTGCACGAACAATCTCGAAGAACAACTCCTGTGTTGGGTCGTCCATGATTGTTACGTGGTCTGAGTCCCAACGTACAGGACGAGAAACGTGGAGCATCAACTCCTTGAGGAATGGAAGCACAGCTGAAACCTTATCAGCAGGCGACTCTGTTGGATGATAGTGACCAGTATCGATAGTCAAAATCTTGTCGTTCTGAGCAGCATAAGCAGTATAGAAGTCGTGAGAACCAACAGTAAACGACTCAAGACCGATACCGAACACCTTACCCTCGATACAATCCTTCATCATAGGCTGCTTCTTCTCAAAGATTTCGTCGAGCGACTTCTTCAAAGTGTTGCGATACAAAGCGTGGTTTACAGAAACGTCCTTGCAACCATCGTGTACCCAAAGGTTCATGATACATGGATCATTCTGAGCCTCACCCATAGCATTAGCGATATCACGGCAACGCTTTGTGTGCTCTACCCAGAACTGACGGATGCCCTCATCAGGATTAGCCAATGAAAGGCTACCAGACTTTGGATGAGAGAAGCTTGAAGAGTTGAAGTCGAGCTTAGTGTTGTTCTCCTTAGCCCAATCAATCCATGACTGGAAGTATTCTACAGTCACCTCGTCGCGGTCTACAACCTTGCCCTTGAAGTCGCCATAAATCTCGTGAAGATTCAAGCGGTGGTTACCAGGAATAAGGCTCTTAGCCTTGAGGATATCCTGACGGAGTTCGTCGATATTGCGAGCTGCACCAGGGAAGTCACCTGTCGACTGAATACCACCCGACAAAGCACCAGCCTGTACCTCGAATCCCTTTACGTCGTCTGCTTGCCAGCAATGCAAAGAGAGGTGGAAGTCCTGCAACTGCTTCAATACTTTTTCTGTGTCGATACCGATTTCGGCATAACGCTCTTTGGCTACTTCATAAGCCTTTGATACCAATTCTGTTTTCATGTTAGTTTTTATAGTTTATGTTTTTATTAAATATTATTTTGTTATTTCAAGATATTTCTCGTAAGCGGCATCCCAAATCTCCTTGTCCTGAGGTTCGAAAGCCTTTAGCTCTATGCTGTTTGCTATGATGGCGCGCATCTGCCAGATGTCGTCTACCAAGCCGGCAGCCTTAGCCTGAAGCATGATATTGCCGATAGCTGTACCCTCCTGAGGACCTGCCAACACCTTAACACCACAAGAGTTTGCAGTAAACTGGTCGAGATATTCATTCTTCGAACCTCCACCAATGATATGCAATACGTCGATATCAAAGTCAGCAAATTCCTTAAGCCATGTTATAACCTGACGATAGCGCAAAGCCAAAGAGTCGAAGATGCAACGGCAAGTCTGAGCATAGCCAACAGGCTCTGGCTGATTTGTGCGACGGCAATATTCGTTGATAGCCTCAACCATAGAAGCAGGGTTTACGAACAATTCGTCGTCAGGATTGATGATACTGCGGAAAGGTTCACACTTCATAGCTGCCGACTGCAACTCTGCATGACCCAAGCCTTCAGCATCCTTCCATTCCTTACGGCAACGCTCATATATCCACATACCGCAGATATTCTTCAAGAATCGAGTAGTATTCTCTATACCGCCCTCGTTGGTGAAGTTGAGGTCGAAGCTACGCTCGTTGATAACAGCATTCTTTGTCTCGATACCCATAAGGCTCCATGTGCCGCTACTCAAATAAGCAAACTTCTCGTTCTTTGCAGGCACAGCAGCTACGGCGCTACCTGTATCATGACCAGCTACAGCAATTACAGGGATTGCTCCAAGACCTGTCATATTCTGAACCTCTTCAGTAAGAGTACCTATCTTTGTGCCTGGGTTTACCATTTCGCCAAACTGGCTACGCTTCAATCCTACACTCTCTACGAGCGAATTGTCGAGGTCGTGAGTGCGAGGGTCAAGCATCTGTGATGTAGAAGCGATGGTATATTCGCATACAGCCTTACCTGTGAGCATATAGCTAAGGGCATCTGGCACAAACAATATCTTATCTGCATTTTCGAGTGCCACATCCTGTGCCTGCTTCATAGCATAAAGCTGGAACAGGGAGTTGAAGTTCATAAACTGTATACCAGTAATATCATAAACTTTTTCCTTAGGCATACATTTATCGAAATATTCCTCCATCTTACCGAAGGTGTGAGGGTCGCGATAAGCAAGAGGGTTGCGCAATAAGCTGCCATTCTTGTCTACACATACGAAGTCAACACCCCAAGTATCAATACCGATGCTTTGGATTTCGATTTCCTTTTTTGCTACGAGCTTCAATCCTTTAATAATCTCATTATACAGAGCGTAGATATCCCAATAGAAATGTCCACCAGTCTGGATAAGGTTGTTGTCAAAGCGAGTAAGCTCTTCGAGCACCATCTTTCCATTTTCGATAGTACCTATGATAGTTCTGCCGCTTGTAGCACCAAGGTCGACAGCAAAGAAATGTTTTGGTTGTTCCATCTTTGCGGATAGTTTAATATCGTGATTTAGTTTAGTTACTTAATTAGTTATTGACTAGTTAGGTTTAGTCGTTTGCAAAGATAATCCTTTTAATAATGTCGGCAACATGGTTATTTGATTTTTGTTCATTAAGTTTTGAGATTGGTAAATATACATATTTTATAAATAGGTATGGAGAAATATGCAGAAAAAACAAGATTAGGTCGATAGTATGAAAAAAAATGTGTAAGTTTGCACCTTAATTAATCAAATTACAATTATACTTTTCTAAAAAAACATGTCTACATTATCAATTGCCATTATCTTGGCATTCGTTATCGGCTATCTTTTCATAGCCATTGAAAGCGTAACTAAAATCAACAAGGCTGCGATAGCCTTGCTTATGTTCGTAGTCTGCTGGACCATCTTTATGATCGACCCAGCCTCTCTTGTTCCTGCTCTCGCAAGCGTCGACCACAGTCAGATGGCTAATGCCGTGAGCAAGATTATCGAGGAGCACCTTGGTGAAACCGGCACTACCCTTTTCTTCCTTATGGGTGCCATGACCATCGTTGAACTTGTCGACCAGAATGGCGGCTTCAACTTTGTCAAAGACACTCTGAAGACCAAGAGTAAACGCTCATTGCTATGGCGTATTGCCATCATGACCTTTATTCTTAGTGCCATCCTCGACAACCTCACCACTTCTATCGTGATGATTATGATATTGCGCAAGCTCGTCAAAGAGCGCAAAGATCGTGTCATATATGCTTCGCTTGTCATCATCGCAGCCAACTCTGGTGGTGCGTTCTCGCCTATTGGCGACGTAACAACCATCATGCTTTGGAACAAGGGCGTTATCACAGCAGCTGGTGTTATCACCGAAGTGCTGATACCTTCTATCGTTTCTATGGTTATCCCTGCCTACGTTCTTTCGTTAAGCCTTAAGGGCGAGCTGGTTGTACCAGAAGCCAAGAAGGCAGCAAACGCAGAAGAAGACTATCTCACAGCCTCTCAGCGTAAGCTTATCTTCTTCCTTGGTGTAGGCGGTTTGATTTTTGTTCCTATCTTCAAGACCATCACCCATCTGCCTCCATTCGTAGGTATTTTGCTTGTTCTCGGTATTCTTTGGACCGTTACAGAGAGCATGTATCGCCACCTTGAGCACGACGATAGCGACGGTATGCAGAAGCGCGTAAGCCGTATGCTCACTCGCATCGATATGTCTACCATTCTCTTCTTCCTCGGTATCTTGATGGCTGTAGGCTCTTTGCAGACTATCGGAGCCTTGGCACAGCTTGGCGAAGGTCTCAACGTTTGGTTTGATGGCAACCACTATCTCGTTACAGGTATCATTGGTGTGCTATCAAGTATTGTCGACAATGTGCCTCTCGTAGCTGGTTGTATGGGTATGTATCCTGTACAGGCTGTAGGCGATATGGCTGTCGACGGAATCTTCTGGCAGCTCTTGGCATACTGTGCTGGTGTGGGTGGTTCTATGCTCATCATCGGTAGTGCCGCAGGTGTTGTTGTTATGGGCTTAGAGAAGATCACTTTCGGCTGGTATATGAAGCACATCTCTTGGGTTGCTTTCTTAGGATATATCGCCGGTATCGTAAGCTACTGGGCACTTAGAACATTCGTTTTCTAAGTGAAGAACGAAGAGTGAAGAGTGAAGAATTTAAGTAAAGAGTGAAGAACGAAGAGTGAAGAATCCATTAGTCTTATTGCTATTTGATTCTTCACTCTTCACTCTTCACTCTTCACTTTTATGCGACTAGTCGTATAAGCTCATGCGATTAGTCGCATACGCACTTTCGAATAGTCGCATAAGCCGGTGCGACTAATCGCTTATGCATACGAGTGCATGCCTGTAAGGAAGTAGTTCACACCAAAGTATGTCATGATGATACTCAAGAAAGCTAAGGTCATATATACGTGGTATGCTATTGGCTTACGGAATAATGGTAAGCTCTGAGTGTGTACCACCACGGCATATAGCATAAAGGTGATAAGCGCCCATGTTTCTTTGCTATCCCAACTCCAATAATTTCCCCAACTAACGTTTGCCCAAATGGCACCAATAAAGATGCCGAAGCCCATGCAAGTGATGGCAGGATAGAGGAATATTCGGCTCAACACCTGCAAAGCTTCTGCATGCGAGCGCATAGCCAAGCCCATGATGCCACAGATAAATGTCAACGACAGCAGAGCATAGCTCATCATTATGATGCTGACATGCAGGCTCAGTAGCGGACTATTCAATACTGGCATCATCTGTCCTATGGCAGGGTCCATCTGATTGATATGGCTCACAAGCAAGAAGAAACCTGAGAGCAGGAAGCCAAACACCATCATCAGGCGTATCTTCATCTGCATAACTATGGCTATCAGCATCACAAACCATGCCACCGTGAGCATACTCTCGTAGCCGTTCGACATAGGAATATTGCCACTCACTATCCAGCGCAAAGCCAAGCCGAAGGTCAAGGCTGCAAACGACAAACAAAGAAGTATTGGCAAAGCCACATCGAGCACCTTGGCATGGCGCTTCTTTGTCATGCGATAGATGGTATAGAATAGGGCTATAAAGCCAAGCGTGAGGTTTACCATGAAAAGGATTGTGGCAAAAGGAAAGGCGTTGATGATGCGTTCAGCTCGATATTGGGCAACTGTAGGCAACGAACTTCCTGCGCTCATGCTCTGATATTTCTTCATCTTTTCGAGATAGATATCCACATTATCCATCTTGCCTGCTCTAACATCTTCGTAGAGCAACGAGAACACATTATTTATATACATAGCATGCTGACGCTCCACAGCCATAGGCAACCTGTCTACAGGCGCATACCATCTTGTGGTGCCCGCCTTGATGAATGGTTCGTTTCTTGTAGCCTTTACATTCTTGGTAAAGGTATATGGCAACACCTTCATCGATATTCCACGACGCAGATTAACGATAAGTTGCAGTTTGCCATCTATATCTGCCGCCTGCTGATGAAACTTATCTTGGTTACCACTATAGAATTCCTGTACATATTGCCCTATGATATAGCCTCCCATTTCGCTATTAAAGAAAGTCTTCATAGAGCAATAATCTGGCAACTGCATAGTAGATTTCAGTTCGCCACTCTTAATCTTTATGAAAGGTTCGTTTTCCCATACTTCGCCATAGAATAGCCATCCCGACAGCACTTGTTCTGCCGAGAGTCCTCTATATGAGCGTGCTCCATATATCTTCTTACAGAAGTCAAGAGCATAGGTCTGCACAGGACAAATGCGATTGTTGTACAATATGCAAAGTTTGCCAAACTTTTCAGCTTCTGCCTTAGGCAATACAGCCTGTTGCAGATTGTCTGATGATGCTGGCGACGACTGGGCATACGCCTTGTTGCCATTACCTATACCAATAGTAAAGAGCAAGGCTATGGCAAGCACACCTTTCTTTATCAAGTCGTTTGAGAGCAATCGGCGATAGCTTCCCTTAGGGTCGACGAGCATCCAAACGAGGGCTATAAAGAGTAGCGCGTAGCCGGTATATGTTATAGGAATGCCGTAGGGGTCGGCATTTATTGCAAGCACACTACCCTTCCCGTCTTCATCATACGACTGCTGATAAAACCTAAACGAGCGATGAGAATAGATATTATTCATCGCCACGAAGCCTTCGCTCTTTTCGTTGCCATCAACAATAGTAAATCGCGAAGAATAGTCGGCTGCAGCATTAGTGCCATCATGCATCTTTGTTTCAAAGCGTTGCAAGCATACCGAAAATGGCAACAGCTCTTCTTTCATTCCTTCTTCGCCATTATTTGTCATATATGAGTTCACGGTCTGCCCCACTCTCAGATGTATCATGCCTCGCTTAGCTGTTATGTGAGTAACCAATGCACCTGCCAATATCACTACAAACGACAGATGCAGAACAAGTGTTGACGCACGGCTAACTTTCCGCTTGATGATATAGAAAATGCCGAGTGCCGTCATCACAGCCCATAGCAATATAAACCACCACGAGCCATAGATATGCGTATGCACATAGTCTGTGCCTTGAGCCTTCTCCACGATTGTGGCTACAGCCATGCTCACGAGCACAAGGATATATAGTATAGAGATAATCTTTTTAATCATTTCCAGATTTGTTTGCGTTTGCTATTTGCAAAGATTCAAAAAATATAGATTCTATATTTGACGTTGCAAAGATAGAAGTTTATTCTGACATATAACTATGATAAGCAAAAAAACAGCCAAGTTGCTAAGAGCTTGGCTGTTCTTGTTTATACCATGTATACAGATTATATAGCATTGATGAATGCAACTACTGCATCGCGCTGCTCCTTGGTAGCATTATAGAAGTTGAGTGCTGCGTTGTAAGCATCGCTGCGCTTGTCGTAGCAATGCCACATGATAGCCTCAACTACGTTGCGTGCACGACAGTCGTGCAAACGGTCGTCTCTACCTGTGAGCAAGTTTGACAATCCACGTCCCCACAATGGTGTGGTACGACACCAGCCTGTACGTATGTCATTTGCCATAAACAAGCGGTGCTGAACCAAGTCGGTGTAAGGATAGATGGTCTGCTTAGGATATTTTGGCAACATCTCGTTAGCATTCTTGCCTACACTCTCGGCATAAGCTTTGATGGCATTGTCTACCCAATAGTTGTCTTCGCCTGTTGTCCAAGATGGCTTATGGCAGGTAGCGCAGTTCCATTGTGTGAAGAGCTTCTTACCCTCCTGCACCTGAGCATCGTCGAGGTTGCGGGCTGCAGGAACAGCAAGACCACGATGCCATACCATGAAGTCGTAGTAGTCTTTGTTGCTCATCTCTTCTTCACCATTATATGGAGCACCATTCAAGAGATATTCCTCAAAGATATTCTTCTTCTTTGCGGTGTTGCAGCTCAAGAGCTCGTACACTCTTTTCTTGATACCCTCATCGGTACCATCAGCATAGTAAGGATGCAATACTGAAGTTTCGCTCTTGCCGTTCTTCTTGATTTCTTCTATCACCTTAGGTTGTTCTGACTGATACTTAGCCCATTGAGCTGTGGTATAGAGATAATGACGGTCTGAACGAGTAACGTTAGTGATATTCCAAATTGCGTTAGCACCAGGACCATCCTGCAATGAGGCACGGGTCATAGCATAAGTAAACTTCTTGACTTTCTTTTGGTTGTCAGCCAATGTATACCATGCTGTTGATGCCCAATCGTTCTTCTCCTTATCCCACATAAGAGGGTTGAGTTCTGCGTATTTAGCTTCCTGCTGATATACCTTCTTCATATCTTCCTCATCGATAGCATCAAGAAGACCAGTACCATAGATACCGATTGTTGACTCAAGGCGTACCTCATAGTTGGTAGGCTTTGGATAAGTGTTGAAGGCTGACTGAGGGATTGTAACCTCAGGATATTGCAGCTTAAACTCCTCGCCATCCTTAGGGAACTTCATAGCAAGTCCACTTGGCATAGATGATACAGGTACCCAGTCGATATTCATCTGCTTCTCGTCGATAGGTGCTGAGAATGGAGCCATAGCCTTTGTCTGTGGCATACCTGTAACTTCTTTGATATATGAATTAGCCGCATATTCGTATGTATTGCCTTCGGCATCAACTGCAGAACCTGCTGTAGGGTGATATATTACGAGCAGATAGCCATTGCCAAACTTGTCGCCAAGATACTGATTCTGCACCTTGCCATGACCATAGCCTGGGTGGCAATGTATACAACTTGTGCGCACCCATGCAGGACCAAGACCTTTACGAGGAGCATCAGCAATAGTATAGATATGCTCAAAAAAGTCTTCACCCTTATTAAAGCTGGTAGACAAACCTTGCTTTGTGGTAGCAGGGGTTTCTGCCGAATAGCTCATACCTTCGTCAGTACCAAGCTCACCACCAGGAAACCATTCTGATGCAGCAAACACTTCGTTGGCTTTACCAAACTGCGAATTGCCGGTAAGCTTATCGTTTACTGGCGCATCGTCGTCAGAACAAGACACCATAGGCAACGCCATGAGTCCTGCCATCAACATTTTACTAATCCTTAGATAATTCATAATATACCGTTTTTTTAAGTTGTTTATTTTATGCATAATAGCATCTCGCCAATTTTAGGTATCGACGAGATGCACAATAAATAATATATATACTAAGCTAATAAAAATTACTCTGGGTTAACCTCGTCAAACTTCAAGTTCCAAACGGTGCTCACATACTTAACGAATGGGTAAGGCATAGCACCGATCTTGTTGATAGCATTCTGGATGGCAGCTTCTACACGCTGACCCTTAGCTGTGGCATTAGCCTGGAAGAACTTGTGGAGACTGTACTGAGCGTTAGAACTTGTACCATTTGTGCCACCATACCATAGGTTCTCGATAGAACGGATGTTATTCTGGAAGTCGGTAATAGAGTTGTAGCTATATGGTGACTCTACATAGCTGATGTCACCAGCCTGGAATGGGTTAGCAATCTTTGCTGTACCTACCTCGTTAGAGATACCCCATGCTGAACCTTCTTCCAAAGAGATGAGCTGCTGGAGAGCAATCTTCAAAGTAGCGAACTTACTAATCTGCTTGTTTCCAGCGTTCTTAAGGTTTGCAGCATATGAAACACCCTTCTCGGTCTGATACTCAAGACCTGCAGCCTTAACAGCAGCAAGACGCTCAGCGTTAGGATTCTCTGACCATGCTACTTCAAGCTCGTAAACGTGGTTTACCAAGTCTTCGATAACAACCTCTGCATACTTCAACTCCTCTGAGCCCTTAACATCGGTGAAACCTTTGTATGTGTCGTAGCCCTGGAATTCAGCTACCTTACGTGGCTGACCATTGCGGAACAAGATAAACTCAAGAGCGTGGAAACCAAGGATAGAAGCATCCTCAATTGCTTCATCGCTAAATTTGCCTGTTGCGAAATATGAGTGAAGGAGGTTACGGTTCAATGGCCATGAGTCGATATGTGGGTCAATCTCAAAGTCTGAAGCTGCACCACCAAGGAAAGCCTCGCTCTTCTCCCACAATGCACGTGCATCCTTGAATGCTTCACAAGCATCATTAATATTCTGCTGTGTGAGGTTGCTTGTATTTACACTTTTAGGGAGTGCGGTGTGAAGACGCTCTACGGCATCAGCCAAATTCTTATATGTAGGCTGAATGGTGTTATCAACAGCATTAGCAAAAACATTCTTCAAGTAAGCTTCCTGCTCATCGGTAAGATTAGCGTCGTTAACCTCCTTGTATGCATCACGAAGAGCATTACAAAGTTCATCGCATGCATCCATAGCGCTCTGACCATAAGCTTTGTTAGTATACTTTGTGCCATCGTCTGGATCGTCATCGCTATCACAAGAAGTAAAACCTAATGGCAACGCCAATACTGCCATGAGCATCACGGCACTCTTAAAAATCTTTTTCATCCTTTTTTGTGTTTATAAATTGTTTATTTATGTTTTATCTTTCGCTAAGAACCAACGTTTGCTTACAGGAACCAGCCTTCGTAAGCAACACCAATATTTATTGCAGGCTCGTTGTTGTACTGGCTCTTCAAGAATCGGTGAGAATACTCTGCCTTGATAGCCACCTGCTTAACAGGGAAATAGTTGATACCAACTGCCATGCGCTTAACATTGGTATAGTCGTAAGATGTATTCTTGGTCTTAGAAGCATATGGATTATAGTGCTCATAGCGACCAAAGACATAGAGTTTCTGCTCTTCCTTGCGTAGTTTCTCTATCTGCGAGAACACGTTGTAGCCTGCTTCAATACCATAGGCAAAGGCATTCTTGCTAACGAAAGCGGAATGATGGAATGGCGAAAGACCATTCAAGCGGTTGGTGAAATACTTCAACTGCTGTGCATCGCTCAAATATCCATAGTCGGCTTGTCCACGAACTATCCAGTTGTGATCGTCGTAAGTGAAGTCGACTGCACCAACGGCTACAACTCCTTTATACTTCGACTCTGCACCATTCTTATTGTTTGGATATGAGTTGCCAATGGCATGACCATAATATCCACTCAAACCAATGCGCAATCCCTTGATGCTATAGTTGTCAAGGCGAAGGGCTGTACCATATTTTGTTGCTATCTCGCCTTCGGTAGGAGTACCAGGACCTTTGTTTATCCAACCTGTGTTTGTGAAGTTGTCTGAATTGAGACCTGCAAGGAACTGCAACTCATAGCGCCAGTTCTTTGTGCGTCCCCAAAAACTTACACCCGTTTGATGCCAGGTGCTTGGCATAATGGTATTCTCCCCCTCAGGACGATATACTGTAAAGAAGTTCAATGGCTCGTGGTGAGCATTGTTCAAACCTACAGGAACCACGATATGTCCAGCCTTGATGTTAGCCCATTTAGCGAAAGACTTCTGAATCCAGAACTGCTCGAGCTCTACTTCTCCACCTTTCTCTACTTCCTGCTCCCATTCGCCTCCTTCTTCGTCTTCTTTCTCGTATGCCATACCTACTCCACCATGTTCAAACTCTATCTCAGAGCCCATCGACCAACCTTTGCCGAAGTCGTAGCTTAGGTATACAACAGCATGAGGAATATCAAAACGACCATGACTTGGATCATCCTTGTGCTCATCTGCCAAACTATAACGGCTCACGTGGTCGCTATAGAAATTTCTACTATATGCTGCTTCACCATATCCTCCCACATGCAACTGGGCAGAAGCTATATTTGGCAGCATTGTCATAGCGGCTGCAGCAAACATCAAAACCTTACTTCTTGTTTTCATAATTTTGCTAAATATTTATTTTTGTGTGCAAAAT
>OQWM01000957.1_pt1 | contig 19625 bp, 16 predicted proteins | sample 1691531 | NCBI WGS metagenome assembly OQWM01 (sample SAMN03418257, study PRJEB22391) | human gut metagenome | biome: human-gut; feature: organic feature; material: feces | host: Homo sapiens | place: Tanzania | collected 2013-01
GCAGGCAGATGTCTATTCCCCCTCGCCATTTATGGAGAGGGGGGGGGCCGACAGGCCGGGGGAGAGGTCAGGGAACTAGGGATTGAAATCAAGGGCCAGAATCCAACTGCTCGCCCGATCGAAATGCGCTCGTCTTATCGATCGACGGATCGCAACGCAATTGAGCGGGCGACGGCGGAGCAATTTCATCGCGTATATATCGATAGATATCGGCCAAGAAATACGGCTGTCCGTGTTCATCGACTGTCACCGTATGATAATCGATAAATACGTCGAGCGGCGTCTTCAAATCGACGGGGTGTTCGCCTGCTTCTTTGAAAAACTTATCGATCCGCGCCGCATCCCATTGCCCATCGATTTCTAGAATCGATTGCGCAAATCCCATCGCATTTTCGACACGGATACAGCCGTGTGAAAACGCTCGAATCGCATAAGTAAACATTTGCTGTTTAGGCGTATCGTGCAAATAAATGTTATACCGATTCGGAAAGATGAGTTTCACGCGCCCGAGCGCATTGTGTTCGCCTGGTTTCTGCCTCAGAACTCGACCGCCGCCACGCGGCGTAAAATACTCAAAATCCGATTGTGCCAACCATTGGGGATCTTCAGCCATCTTCTTCTGATACTCATCGACTTCGATTCTCGGTGGCACATTCCAATACGGATTAAATACAAGATATGTCATGCGAGCGTGCATTATTTTCGTCGCATTGATCATTTCCCATTGCATAGTGCGAGTGTTGCAGACTTTCGTCGAATTTCCAACAACTGTTCTATGCTCCGCAATGCGCTCCCCATTTCGCCACACTTCGACCGTAAACGATGGCAAATTGATGTAGATATACGCCGCGCGTGGCTCGAAAATCGACCGATGCCAATGGCGAATATTCGCTTCGATTTCGGCGAGCCGCTGTTGGGCAGCAACGTTAAGGCTACGCCAAAAGACGTCGTTCACCTCGCCCGTTTCGTCGAGCTGATGATACTTTTGATACGCTCGAATGGCGCTCGTCAACTTCTCGTCGAATAAATCGTCTTGCACATCGCCCGCGTCGTAACCTTCAACGGCGAGCCGTTGTTTGAGTGCGCGAACGAGAGGCGCGCGCCCGCCAGCAAACATGCGGTCGGGGGCAACGGTTGCCCAACCGCCGCCATCGACGATCGCCCGATAGCGCCCGCGAACCGTTTGCAGCTTCGCATATTGTTCGTGCGCCGGCACGAGCCCATCGAACACCACTTGCGGCGACGTCGAATTTGCGACGAGATCTCTCGTCGCCGCCGTCACGCGTTCCGATATAATCGAATCGAAATGCTTTGGATGAACTTCGTTCGGATTGTCTTCGGTCGTATACTTCGCCAACTCCTCCGAAGAATATTTCATCAAATTCCCCATTTTCATATCTTCCGAATATGAAAACCAAGAATCAGCAAGTTTTGTTTCGATCCCGCGAGCTAATGCCAAATATTCTTCGACTCTCGAAGATTCCGCTTCGTAAAACGCCGCCACCCGCGGCAAAGGCGTCGCCGAGCTATCGCACAAAGCCGCCAGCCGCGCCTCGGCTGTATCGCCTTTGTGCGCCTCATACCACGTCGCAAGCGCAGCGATTTCTTCGCGCGTCAATTCCAAGCGCGGCGATCGCGTCAACGTCTTGCGCATCTTCCCAATTCGTTCGACAAGCCCCTCGATCGCCTCGATATCGTATACCGCCGGATCGAGCGCATGATCGCCCGCATTCTTGAGCGCCGAAACGAGCGCCACGCCTGCCGGCGTCAATTCTCCGTCGCCAAAGAACAGCGGCTCAAACGGTTTTTCCGTCCCATCGCCATACCACTGCGCAATCCAACTGCGATGGCGAATCTTGCCCAACGACCAATCGTATTGGCGCACATCTGCGACATGGCGCAAAGCCTCATCTTTCGCCTTTTGCACGACTGCGCCTTCGATCGAAGCTGCATAGCGCGCAACTTCGGGCGACACATCGGGCACTTCCAAAACCGCGCCACCGCCCGCCACGCGTTCAGAAACAGGCGCTTCGCAACCGCTCATCGCAAATATGCCCAAGCTCAATATCCAAAACGCCCGACTCAATCTCTGCCGCCCCTCTCGTTTCTCAATTCACCACACGCCTCTACAGCGCCCAAAATAGTCGATATCGCACAAAAAAAGCACCGAAAAATCGGTGCTTCTCAAAATAAGCCGTCGCCCCTGGGCGTCGCTTAGATTTCGATATCTTTGAGCGCAACGCCAGCCTTGGCGCAATACGCCAAAAGGCCCATCTTGCTCACTGTGCGCAACGCACGCGTCGACAAGTGAATGCGAACATAGCGACCCAATTCAGCCACAAAAATGCGTTTCGACTGAATGTTCGGAAGCTGACGTTTCTTCGTTTTGTTGTGAGCGTGAGATACGTTGTTGCCAACGAGCGGCGATTTGCCGGTAAATGCACATTTGCGAGCCATTTTACTACTCCTATGTCTGCTGTTCTAACTTCTCAAACGCCAAACTTTCGTCATGGCGCAAGTATGAGTATGATCCCAATGCACGACCCTGCATTTGTGCAAAGCGCGCAAAAACGCGGGCATATTACGCAAATACGCTCGAATTTCAACCTTTTTTTCACTTTTTTCGCTTTTCTCCCCTCTCTTCGCCTTCCTCCCACGCCCTGCTTTGCGCTTTATTCATTGCCCCAATCCATTGCTTGATCTAATACTACGCAGCGACGCGGCGATTTCTGCTTTCGCACACCGCTCGTTTCAATTCCAATTCAACGAGGCGAACGCGCTCATCGGCAATGGCTATTCCTGCCCCCCACGGCAAAACCGCCAATCCCCTAAGCAAGCAATACCAACGACTTCAGCCAAACTGCCCCAAACGCCTCGCTCCTACAAAAGATTCATCTACACAAGGATTCATCGGCCATGCCTGATTCTGAATTGACAAACCGCGAATGTCTCATTCGCGCCTACATGTACGCTTTCGCCCATATCTACGGCGTCTTGCCCCTCGACATGGCCGCCACCGCCTTTGCCCACTACGAAGACACCCCGACCGACGAACGCGAAATCGTCGACGCCATCCAAAAGCGCGACCAACAATCCGTTGCCCCCGACTACGACCCACACACATCCACCATTCGCTCCCCCATCTTCCGAACTTTCACAAACGCCACAAAACTCGCAGCGGCCATCGTCCAAAACCGCCAAAAATTCGCCATCACCTACCCCACGCGCAACGAACTCCAAGCCTACTGCGAATTCACCCCATGGAGCCCCGCCAACGCTTGGGACGCCTTCGCCGAAAACGGAAACACCCGACACTACCTCAAAGGCTCAAACGACTACGTCTTCTTTCTGTGGCAATATTTCATCGAATTTCAAACCGAATGGTGCTTTACATTCGGCGATATGCTCGAATCGGCGAATAATATTCTCCCCCACGACCCGTCGAAGTGGTTCATGGAACGCGTCACCATCGCCGACCCCGACGAACGCGCCACCGTGCTCACCATGGCAAAACGCATGTTCTACACCACGCGCCTCTGGTCGCTCTTCGGCCGCACGCCGCTCGACATCATCGCCCAAAACGCCACCACCATCGACACAAAACTCGCCGACTTCATCCAACTCATGCAAACCGACGCCGACTACGACGTCCCGCAAGAGCCACAAAAAATCGCCTCCGCCAAAATCGAACGAAATTCACCATGCCCATGCGGAAGCGGCCTAAAATACAAAAAATGTTGCGGTAAATCGAAATAACTTCTCCGCTATCGCCCTATTTCGCTAGCGCTCAATACGGGCTCTCTCTGCGCTATCGGCTCCGCCGATACGCGCCGTCTGTCGCGCTATTGCCAAAGGCAATACGCGCTCTAGCTCCGGCTATGTGCTCGTTTCACTCCGCGCATACGCCTCCGCTATCGCCCTATTTCGCTAGCGCTCAATACGGGCTCAATAGCGACGCCCCGCGATCCCACTCCAACACGCGACGAAATCCCCATGCCAAACGCCTTCCAACGACGATTTCCCTTGCTTGCGCTCCAATTCATACACTTCCGCGAACTCCGCACGTCGTGGCTCATCCTCTTGCTACTCGTCTTCCTCGTCACCATCGCCACGACATACCCCGAAGTCTCCCGCGATAGCGCGTTTTGGATTCGCCACATTTGGATCATCGCACTCCTGCTTCACGCCGCTATCCTCGCCATTTCGATCGCCAATGCTCGCCGCACAACTCTCATCATGAACAGCATGCAGCGCATTCGCCCTTGGATCCGTTCGCAAATCGCCGCCACTCTGCTCATCGAATTCCCCTTCGTCGGCCTCGTTTGGGCTTTTTTCGGCTTCGGCAATGGCAACGCTTTTGTGCCCTTCTTTAACGGGCTTGCCATGGCGCTTTTTTTAGCGGCGACGACGATTTCCGTCTGCGGTTCGCTCCAAACGACGCTCCTGAGCCTCGACGCCTCAAAAAGCAACCGCTTGCGACTCGTCACCTCGGCACCTTGGCTCCTCGTCGCTTGGATCCTGGGGCTCTCTGCCGGTCTCAACGCCAACTACCACCATGCCCCACTCGTCGAATTATCCGCACTCGCCGCACTCGCCCTGTCAAACGCCACCATCCACGCCTTTCTATCCCGCATTCCCAACGAATAGCGATGATTCAACCTTTTCTTGCCACAAAACAGTCTTCTCTTCGCACCCAAACGAGCCCAAAAACGCATAACCCCATAAAATAGATCATCCAAATCGCAGCAATAGTCCTATCGCGAACGAAGACTAGAGCACCATAGCGAGCATCATAGGCAGCTGTCGAAACCCGATACCATCGATGTCGATAGAATACGTCGGCGGGCGCCCGCACCCGATTCGATTCTAAAGAACCAGATTCAAGACGCGCGCCCGCCTCAAACGACGTCTCATATATCGATTCTTCTTCGCTTCGCGCACCAATCGATATTTCGACCCAATAAACTCGGCAATCATCGATTTTCGTGTCGTCTTTCCGACTATTCGCCGAATCCAATTCAACGCGAATCCCGTGCAATCTCATATCGTCGATTACAGCGAAATGCGCATCATCTCGCGCATTTACCGCACCATCTATCCCAACCCACGACGATTCGATTTTTCCATTTCCCCAAGCCACGCCGATCACGGCGACGACGGCAAACGATATCGAAACGATATAGCGTTTCGGCGGCATGCCCCAACATATCGCCGCCCAAATTGCCCCAAAGGCGATGTATAAAATGCCATGAAATAGGCTATTTTCTGAATAATATTTCGAAAAAATGCCAAAAATGAGCTCGATGCACAAAAGTGCGACGCCAGCGACGACATGCGCTTGCGGCAAGGCTCTAGCCCCAACGCCATCTTCTCGGCAATGCAATCGGTGCGATGAAATCTTGCCCACCAGCGTAGCGCAAGCGATATAAGCTATCATCAGAGCGCACGATCCCAATAAATGCGCCATATAGCCGTATCCATGCCCATATTGGTGACGCGTAACGATGCCAAAATCGGGCAACTGGTAGACGATTATCCATTGCAAACCCCACAATATGGCGACGCAAACCGTCCAAAACTCATGCGCACGACGCGACGCAGCAACCGCTGCGACGAAGATCGCCAACTGCGACAATTCGATGTAATCCCATTGCCAAAATGCCCCCCAATCGCTGGCGTCGTGCGCCCAAATCATCCCCAAAACTATCGACGTCGCGACCAACCACGACGCCTTGCGCCAATAGAACTGCGATTGAGTCGCATCACCACCAATCCCAACGGCCATGGCACAGAGCAAATACGCCTTCGCCACGCGCGAGCAAAAGATGTGATACGGCGCCAAAAAGTGGCCTGTGACCATGTTTCCACCGACGGCACCTTGCGACTGCGTCGCCCAAATGGCCACGATTCCCCAAAACGCGATCAAACGCGCATGGCACGATATGTCGCGGCGCTGCAAAAAACAAACCGCCAAACAAGGCTCTGTGAGCGCCAGCACCATGCTCAATGGCGATCCGCTATGCCCTTGCCCAACGCCCATCGCCAACAAACATGCGATAAAGATAATCGCGATTACCGGCCCGCTATAACTCGATAGAAATCTCGAACGCCTATCGACATACCCTACAAAAGCGCCATCGCACGGCGATTCAAAAACCGATGCATATCTTTGCCAAACGATAAAATAGAGCGTAAGGGCGGCGATCACGATCAAGGCAATCTACTCCCGACAACGCGTCAAGATCGATTCGATCTCAAAAACGCCACCGACAAATGCGCCTTTGACGACGACATCGCGCCCGAGTTTGATCCGCGTCGACGCAGAAAGTGGCGCACGAGCCGTCATGCAAACGCCGTCACTACAAAGCGAGAGTTCGGCGAAGTGAGGCTGCAAAGCGATGGCCTCGACAGTGGCATCGATGCGCCAAGCCCCTTGTGCCGAGGCTTTCGCCTCGGCTACCGAAACCGTATATGGCCCGGATAATAGGCTCAAGGCGATCGTCAAAACGATAAAAAAGATCGCCAAGAGCAACGATATCCAGAGCGTTTTACATCCACTTCCCGGCATTGAAGTCGTAACCTACGTTCACAGTTTGGTTGGGTTTTACGACGACCGACTTATTGACCCTGAGATTCTTATTGGGCAAGTGGATTTCGACTTTATGCGTTCCCGATTTGACCTCTTGCGTCTTTGGCGTATTCCCGACGCGCGATCCGTCGATCGAAACGACGCCCCAAGGCTTTGCCTTGACCGATATCTTGCCGACGCCCGAGGCGACTTTAGCCGCCGATGGCGATTTCTTCGACACGTCTTTTTTGGCAACCGTCTTAGATTTATGCTCGGACGCCGCCTGACGGGCGGTTTTCTGCGTTCCCTCTTCGAGCGTCAATTTCAACTCGCGCTTCGAATCGCGGCTGGCAATATACGTTTCGGTGGCGTTGAGGTGATCGTCGAGGCTCGCTTCGATGCGCAATTCCCGACCAAAATCGACGTTCTCGAGCGTGACAGGAGCTTTGCCCTTGCTCTCGCCGTTGACCTTGATCTTCGCGCCTTCGGGATCCGAATCGATGACGATCTTGGGAACCGATGTCAACTGCGCCAAAGCAGCTTCTTCCGTCGTCAACATGGTGACTTCGATATCTTGTTGCGGGAAAACGACATCGCGTTCGACCGTCACGGGCGCGAATCCCGTGTTTTCGAACGTCACTGTCACCTTATCGCCGATGCGGCTTTTATAGGAATAATAAGGCGTTTTGGCGTATTCACCGCTTTCGGAGAGCAATTCCTTGCCATTGACGATAATCTTCATGGCTCCGGGCTGCGCCTTGAAGTTCAAACGCGCTTCGGGAAGCTCAAATGCAACTTCTTTAGCTTCTGTTTTCTCTTTGGGCCACACGACATAGGCGATGAGTAACGCCGACACGATGCCCAAAACGATATATGCCAAGACGTAGATGACGGGAACGCGTTGCGGCATGGCGGGCGTCATGACGGGCGGCAAGCCGTAGCCAGGCTGTTGCATCATCGTTGCCGGAGCCGCCGCAGGCGGCAATTCGGCCGCCGGTTGCGCACCCATCCCAGGAGCCGCCATCCCTGGGCTGTGCGGAAGCGTCTGACGCGGCGCATCCGAAATGGGCACGAACTTTTCGTCGCGATCTTCGTCATAGCGATACAACGACTGACCACGCGTATAATCGGGCAATTCCGCAATCGTATGACCTTTTTTATTCGTCAACGCCATGCACGTTTCGCCCAAGCGCGAATCCGAACCATCGCCATTTATCGCAATCCATTGCTCGAGCGCATCGGCTAAGCCGCCACACGTCGAATAACGCATATCGCGGTCGCGCTCGAGCGTCTTCATGATGATATCGCCCAAATCGCGCGGCACATTCGAATCCAAATCCGACGGATGGATGATCTGCTGTTTGAGCACTTTCGACAAAATTTCGAAATCGCTACTCGCCTTGAACAAACGATATCCAGTGAGCATTTCCCAAGCGACCGTGCCGAGCGTAAACATATCGCTGCGACCATCGAGTTGTTTGCCACGCGCCTGTTCGGGGCTCATGTAACTGCTCTTGCCCTTGACCGTGCCGACGCGCGTCTTCGTCGCTCGCGATGCCGCCTTGGCAATGCCAAAGTCCATCAATTTTATCGTGTTATCGTGGCTCACCATGATGTTATGCGGCGTACAGTCGCGATGCACGATGTTGAGCGGCGTGCCGTTGGCATCGGTACACGCATGGGCATAATCGAGCGCTTTCGCCGTTTCACATACGATCCGCGCGATTTGCGTATTCGTGAAGCGCTTCTTGTACTTCTCGCAAGCATCGCCCAAAACGCGAAGATCGGAGCCATAGATGAACTCCATCGCTATATACCAGTCGTTATTGACCTCGCCGACTTCGTAAATGTTGACGATATTCGGATGCTTGAGACGAAGCGCTATATTGCCCTCGTCTTTGAACATCGTCACGAAACCTTCGTCTTCGGTATAGGACGGCAATATGCGTTTGAGCGCTATATCGACTTGCGGCATCGACGCATCGGCATAACGCGCCTTGTAGATTTCTGCCATGCCGCCTACGGCTACTTGACCGTATAAAAGGAATTTTCCAAAAGGTTCTGGTTGTTTCATCGTTGTTTCTTATTCGCCTTCTAGGGTCCAGGATGAACAAATGCAAAGCCGTTTCGATTGTTCGAAATTGCACTTACACATGCGCCGGCGCAACCTAGCACAAAATTGTGTTTTATGCCAACACTCAAAGCAATCTCGACGATTCGATCACACACAATCCATTTAATATGATATTGCGCATTATTCCAATGCGGTGTATCTCGCAGGCTCGCGGGCGCAATGCGATTACTCGCGCCTAGGAGTAGAATTTTATCTCTAGAAACGGAAATCTATTCGATGAATCTTCAAAAGAATAAGCGACCTCGACGATTCGGCGCCTTTAGGGTCAGAAAAAATACGACACAAAAAGAAACACGACCAAAACTCAGTTCGACGATTAAACGCGACCTCTTCAACATCCCCAATTCCATCACGATGATACGCATCGTTTTCATTCCGTTTGTCGTCGTATGCTTGGCAATGAAAACACCTTTCTATTGCCTGCTTTCTGTCGCCGCCTTCTCGATCGCCGCTATCTCCGATTTCTTCGACGGATACCTCGCACGAAAACTCAACCTCGTTTCCGTCACTGGAAAATTCCTCGATCCACTCGCCGATAAACTCATGGTCATGGCGGCTACCGTCCAACTCGCAGCCATGGGATGGCTCGCTTCGTGGATTCCCATCGTCATCTTGACGCGCGAACTCGCCGTTCAAGGATTGCGACAAATCGCCGTCGGCGAAGGACTCGTCATCGCCGCCGGATCGGGAGGAAAACTCAAAACGGCACTACAACTCGTCGGGCTCGTCGGCTTGCTCGTGCACTATACCTACCCAATTAAATTCTTCGGTTTCGAAACGACGATGAATTTTCATCGGGTCGGGCTCGTTCTCCTCGTATTAAGTGTGTTCATTAGCGTCATTAGTGCAATCCAATACTTCGTCGGATTCCTACGAGCTCTCGACAAAAAAGAAACCACCTGATCGCACGAGCCATCTTTTCGGACAGTAGACGATCAAATTGGCTTGAGAAATCGCAAAATATCGCTCAAAAAACAGACGCTTTTGGGCGATCGATTCAGCCCAAATGAGCGCGGCGTATGCGCGCAAGCCGCGACAGCAGCGAGCACATAGCCGCGCCAGCGGAGCGTATTGCCCATAGGGCAATAGCGTAGCCGACACCGTATTGCCCACGGGGCAATAGGTGGCGATTCAAAAAATGCGATGGCGTATTGAGCCCAACATGGGCGAAATAGCCTGAGCCGACACCGTATTGCCCACAGGGCAATAGGTGGCGCTCATCGATGTGCATCAATGCGATATGCGCGAAATTCGATAAACAGCATTAAACACCGAATATTATTCAACACCCAACGAGGATTCTGCAATGCCAACGACGATTCACAATATTTCTGCATTTTTGAAACAAGCGACGGCGTGCTTGCGAGAATACAAAGCGACGCCCGAGGGAAAGCCGACGCAGGCGATTAAGCAGTTGTATTCACGGCGTTTTTTGCAAGATGTCGGCATTGAAATCGAGGGGCCCACGCACGACGAAATTGCCGCATTGCCGCCGGCGATTTTCGTCGCCAATCACGCCAGTATGCTCGATGCACTGCTGATTTGCGCGTTTTTCGATACGGATTTGAGGATTTTGGCGAAGTCGGGGCTGTTTCGTGCGCCTTATATCGGGCGGATCTTGCAGCGCGAAAAACACATTCGCGTCTATCGCGGCAAAAATGCTCACGACAGAAATCGACAAATTCGCGACGATATCGGGGCGGCTATCGCCGAAGGTGCGTCGGTTTTCATGTTCCCAGAAGGGACGCGAACACCCGATGGCGCCATGCACGACTTCAAATTAGGCGCGTTTTTCAACGCCATACAAATGCAAGTACCAATTATCCCCGTCGCGATTCACGGCACATTCGAGGCCATGCCGAAGACGGGGATTGCCATCCGCCCCGGCAAATGCAAACTCGAACTATTGGCCCCCATCGCTCCGCCTATGAACCCCAGCGACGAACGATCCGCCGCCGAAACGCTCGCACTGGATACGAAAAAAGCCATCGAGGCCGCTCTCGGTTCGAAAGAGTGATGAATGGATAGAATAAAATTCGCATTTGTGCGTTATCCATTGATGGAGCGCATGTAGGTGTATGTGCGTAATGGTAGTGCACGATCGACAAAATAAAAAAAAACTTTGGGCACATCTGCCATTGGTGATTATATAAGGTGCGTTTTTTCGTGGGAAAATTTGCGCCTCGTCGGAGACGTATGACGAAACCCGAGAGGCAAGGACAAACCGCGAGGGGCGTTCGATGGACGCGCAGCGAGTTGAGACGCAGGATAACTGGACGTGAAATTTAATTACTCGAAGATAATTGCAATATCCCTGACGGTGATGATTATCGCCATGATATTTGCTCAGGCATCGCTCGACCAAAACAGAGCGACAAAACTCAAATATAGCGAATTTACACAGGCGGTGCGCGAAGACCGCGTGCAATCGGTCGAATCGAAAGGCTCGCGGATTACGGGCGAGTTTAAGCCTAGCGAAGCCCCTGCCGGTGCGGCCGATGGACTCGTCAAAATCCCCGAAAAATTTGAAACGACCGGCGTTTTGAATGCCGATGTGCAAGACATGCTCGAAGAACACCACGTCGCGTATGCATTTGCACAGTCCGAAGAAGAGTCATTTTGGTTGCAACTCATCATGTTTTCGTTGCCCACGCTCCTCCTCATCGGCGTCTTCATTTACTTCTTCCGCCAGACCGCCCAATTCGGCAACGGAAAGGCGATGGGGTTTGGGCGATCGATGGGCAAAATGCTCACGCCAGACCAGCATAAAGTCACGTTTTCCGACATCGCCGGCATCGACGAGGCAAAAGCCGAACTCGTCGAAATCGTCGATTTCCTCAAAAATCCAGGCAAATATCAACGCTTGGGCGGCCGCATTCCAAAAGGCGTCTTGTTGATGGGATCGCCAGGGACGGGCAAAACGCTACTGGCCAAGGGCGTTGCCGGCGAAGCTGGCGTGCCGTTCTATAGCATTTCGGGGTCGGATTTCGTCGAAATGTTCGTCGGCGTGGGCGCAAGTCGCGTCCGTGAGCTCTTCGATCAGGCAAAGCGAAGCGGGAGATGCATCATCTTCATCGACGAAATCGATGCCGTTGGGCGATATCGCGGCGCCGGATTGGGCGGCGGGCACGACGAACGCGAACAAACCCTCAACCAATTGCTCGTCGAAATGGACGGATTTGAAGCGAACGACGGAATCATCGTCATGGCGGCGACAAACCGCCCCGACGTTCTCGACCCCGCTCTGCTCCGACCCGGGCGATTCGACCGCCGCGTCGTCGTCCCAAGCCCCGACGTCCGCGGGCGACGATGTATCCTCGAAGTCCATACTAAAGATAAACCCGTTTCGCGCGACGTCGACCTCGATACGATCGCTCGACTCACACCAGGCGCTTCGGGCGCAGAACTCGAAAACATCGCCAATGAAGCCGCGCTCATCGCCGCCGCTCGCGACGCCGAATACCTCGAAATGAAAGATTTCATCGAGGCACGCGACAAAATCGCCATGGGACGCGAGCGAAAGAGCATGGTCATCACCGAACACGAAAAAAAGACGACCGCTTATCACGAGGCCGGGCACGCGCTCGTCACGCTACTACTCTCGCAAGATACACCCGACGACGTCGACCCTCTACAAAAGATCACTATCGTACCGCGCGGACGTGCCCTGGGCGTGACGTATTCCGTCCCTCTCGAAGATCGTTTGTGCGTCACAAAGCGATACGCCATCAATCGAATCGCCATCTGTATGGGCGGCAGAATCGTCGAAGAAATCGTCTTCAACCAACTCACCACAGGCGCCGGTAATGACCTCGAACAAGCCACAAAACTCGCTAAACGAATGGTCAGTGAATGGGGAATGAGCGACGTACTCGGCCCCATCGCATTCGGCGACCAAGATGAACAACCGTTCTTGGGAAGAGAACTCGCTCACGCGCGAAATTATTCCGAACGTACCGCACAGACGATCGACGACGAAGTCAGGCGATTCTTGACAGAAGGTTACGAACTCGCTCGACGACTCATCACCGAACACCTCGATGAAATTAAACTCCTCGCCGATGGACTCATCGAATTCGAAACACTCGATATCGAAGACGTCAATATCTTGCTCGAAAAGGGAATCGAAGGGCTACGTACTGAACGCGAAGCGCGCGAAAAAGAAGATAAACCACGCGTCGCAAAAGTCGCCTTCCAGTCAAAATTGGCTGCGCTCATCGCCAACGAAATGCGTTCCAATGCCTCGAAAGATGCACCAAATCAGTCGTCAAAACATGGCAACGACGATAACGCACACTCCCCCGACGATGTTGCCAAAAATAACCCCGATTACGGCAATTATGCCGCCGATCGCGGTAGCGAATTGCCGCCTATCGAAATCGATGCGAAATCGCACGATGGCCGTGCTTAGCTCGGCAACAAAGAGGAGAACCGCCCGTTGATTGCCGTTTTTGCATTGCATCACATCGCACAGAAAATCACTTCGATCGATGGCGACGTATTACCTCTCGATTGGATGCCTTTCGTCTGTTCTAGCGCCGAACTCTCGCACGACAATATCGATATCTCAGGCTTCTGCCACCATATCGCCCATGTTGCCGATCTCCCAAGCGATTGTTCCGAGTGGATCGCCCAATGCGATAAACGTTGCCATAAAACGATTTGCAACGCCTCGGCGCCGAATGCTGGCAACGATGGCGATGCGCATGCTCTGAGCGATAACTCGATTTGCAGCACCGAAGCGACGAATCGAGACGACATCGACGCAGAATTTCATTCGCATATATCTGGCGATTCATCGATAAAATGCAAAAACGATAGAACCCCATCGAACGCGATTCACATCTATCGTCCCCAATCGCTCGCTTCGTGGTGGCGACTTCTCGATGCTCCCAATCATCCATTTATCGAAGCACTCGAATCGTGGAATCGTAGCCCCTTTGCTCGCAAATTTCTCACGCGTCGTTTCGAAATCGACCTGACGACGCCACGCGTGATGGGCATTTGGAACGTCACGCCCGATTCTTTTTCGTCTTTTTGCGAAGAAGGCGACGCAGCGAGCCTCGCGCATGGGGAAAAAATTTTAGCGCAGGGCGCGGAAATACTCGATATCGGGGCGGAATCGACGCGCCCACGCGGGACGGCTATCGATGACGACGAAGAGCAAATGCGACTACGCGCGCCCCTGTCTTGGGCCGCCGGGCGCCAAGTCCCCATCTCGCTCGATACGCGCCATATCGCAACGATGAAATGGGCTATCGATGGCGATTTTATCGACATCGTCAACGACGTCGCTCTATCGAATCGCGTCACGACGCAGCGCGATGGCGCCGTTTTCGATATCATTCGCGACAGCCGTTGCGGATACATTGCCATGGCCTATGAGCCTCACGATGCCCCTGAACTCGACTTTGCAACGTGTATACGACGGATCACCCACCAATTGGCCGATCGGCTCGCCATGGCATGGGCGGCGCGATGCGATATGCGACAAATCGTCGTCGATCCTGGAATCGGTTTTGGCAAAGGTTTGTCGAATGATCTTCGCCTCATTACCGAATCGATGAAATTTTTATCGATATTAGGGCGACCTGTTCTCATTGCACACAGTCGAAAGCGTTGCATTGCAAGAGCGACGGGTTTGCCCATCGAATCGCTCGATACGGCGACGGCGATTGCCTCGGGCTTGAGCTTTGCCCTCGGTGCCGCCATCGTCCGCGTTCATGCGCCACAATTATCTCGCCAAGCTCTCATGATGAGCCAGGTGCGTTGGAGTCGCCATGATTGATCAAATCTTATCGAATTTTGCTAGCTTTACGACGACCGATATCATTCGATTTGCCATCGATATCCTCATCGTTTGGTACTTGTTCTACCAAATCTTGATGCTCATCCGCGGCACAAAGGCGATGCAAATCTTGTTCGGTTTGCTCATCTTCGTCGCGCTCTATGTCATTTCGCGCCCAGAAATCGCCGATTTGTCGACGCTCAATTGGACGCTCAATCAATTCATCGGCTCGTTTATCATCATCATCGTCATCATCTTCCAAGAAGATATCCGACGCGGATTGAGCGTTTTCGGAAAAACTGGCTCTCTCACCGCCCCGATCAACGAAACGACGCACGATACACTGAGCCCCGACGCCATCGAAGAAATCGTCAAAGCCGCTTCATTGCTCAGTGAGCGACGAATCGGCGCCCTCGTCGCCATCCAAAAAGATGCCGTCCTCGATCAATACATGGTCCAAGGCGTCAAAATCGATGCCAAGATTACAAAAGAGCTCCTCGTGTCGCTCTTCATCCCCTACAAAGCCAATCCCACGCACGACGGCGCCGTCATCATTCGACATCAACGCATCGATTCCGCCGGCTGCTTCTTGCCACTCTCGTCGAACGATAAAATCGATCAACAACTCGGGACGCGTCACCGCGCCGCTATCGGCTTGAGCGAATCGACCGACGCCGTCATCATCGTCGTTTCGGAAGAAACGGGCGCCATCTCGATCGCCGAAAAAGAAACGCTCACGCGACGCCTCTCGAGCGAAGCCCTGCGCGATTATTTGCACAAAGCCTTTGTCACAACTGTCCGTCCCGACGATTCCGTCGGTTCCTCGGCTCTCGTCCGAAAGTTTAAGGCTTGGCGAAATCAATCGTCGCATAAGGAGAAATGATCATGACCGATACGCCTTCGCATGAAATCGCCGCATCGACGCGACGAAAACCGACCATCGTCGATCGACTCAAAGCCAATATCCCGCAAAAACTCATCGCTTTCGTATGCGCTTTCCTCCTAGCTATCGTCGTCACCAGCGATCGAAATATGACGATGAATTTCGCACAAATCCCCGTCATGCTCAACATTCCCGAGGGCTATGTCTCAGTCGACGACGAATCGACGACGACTGTCGACATCACGATTAGCGGACGAACGTCGACTTTGCGCGGCATGACGCGCGACGATTTGGGCATGATGACGATTACTCCACCCGCGCGAAGCGGAAATATACAAATCACACTCCAACCCTCGATGCTCAGCCTGCCAGCCGGCGTCGATATCGACAAATTCCAACCCGAATTCCTCGACGTCAATCTCGAACCTCTCGAAACGCGTACCGTCGCCATCACCACCGATCACGCATTCACAGGCGAACTCTTGCCAGGATACCGACTCGGTGAAGTCAAAATCGATCCCGCTGAAGTCAAAATTATGGGACCCAAATCCGTCGTCTCGACGACGGGGCAACTCTATATCGAACCCATTGACCTCACCGGAAAAGCCTCGACTTTCGTCATCAATCGATGGGTCATTCTCAATCGAAACGGTCTCAAAACCGATTCCGAAAGCGTCAAAGTCACCGTCAATATCGTTTCCGAATCGAAACAACACCTCATCTTAGGCGTCCCCATCGTCCCCATCAACTTATCGCAAGCCCACGCATTCAAACCCGCAACTATCGATCTCACGCTCATCGGCGACGAAGCATCGCTTGCAAAAGTCGACAACTCCAACCTATTCATACTCTTCGACGCCGCGCAAGACGCCAAATCTCCTCACGCTCGTATACTCGACCGAAACGAACTCACCGTCCCAAATCTCCCCGATGGCGTCGCCGTCGACTACTCCAAATTCCCAAGCGTCTTGTTTACTATGGGCGGCGTCAAAGACGTACAAACGCCAAAACCCGCTATCGATACCGCAAACAACAAAAACGAGGAGTAGTTTGCGTGATTCGGAAAAACGTGCAAATCGTTCGAGTCGCTATCTTCGTTGCATTGTCGCTTGCCACTGCGCAAGCGATAACGACGCGGTCTGCCCTCGCCAATCCAAACCCGAAAACCGCCGATTCTGCAATATCAGCGCCTCAAAACGACATCCCACAAAGCGATAACGCTTCAAATCTCGATAATTCCAACCCGCCCCCCACCGATTCTGCTATCTCTGAGCCTCAAAACGACATCCCACAAAGCGATAACGCTTCAAATCTCGATAATTCCAATCCCGCCGATACAAATTCGAGCACTGGCGACGATCTGCCCACCGCTCCCGATATGGCGCAATTGTCGAAGACGATCGCACAACTCCAAACAAACGATACCGACGCCATCTGCAAAGCCCTCGATTCGATGGCTCGTCTCTGCGATCAACGATGCGTTCCCTATATCGCCGACGCTCTCCGACACGAAGAACCGCGCGTCGTCGAGCACGCCGCCAACGTCGCTCGCATTTTAGCCCATCCCCGACTCCTCCCCGCCCTCGAATCCGTCATCTGGCACCATACCGACGACGAAGTCAAACTCGAGGCACTCCGAGCCGCCATCGCCATCATCATCGCTCGAGACGACGACACCACCGACACCGACCTATACCGCGCCCTATTCGACGCACTCCGCGTCGATCAACTCGACGAATTGCTACGAAAACTCGTCCGTAGCCTCCCCGAAAACCTCCGCCACGCCTACGCCACACCTTTCGTCAAACTCGCTCAAAACCCCGCCTTCGTCTCGTCGGTCGTTGCCGCCTATCGTCGCGATCCCAAAACGCTATTCGACGCCATCTGCCACCAACTCCTACAAGCCCCCAGCGACGACGTACAAAAGCAGTGGATTCGTGCAGCTCGTCTCATCGTCGAACAAAATTCAAATTTCGATCCCAATTCTGCATCCTATGAGGTTCTATCGCTCCTCCCTCCATCCCTCGACGAAGACACCGCCATCGTCATGGCTGCCCTATCGACGCCATACGCCGCACAATGGCTCGTCGCACACTTGCCCAATCTCTCAAAACCCACACAATACGCCGTCTTCCAACACATCCACGGCGACGGATCCGAAATCGTCACTCGCACCATCCTAAACGCCCCCGACGACAGCCCTTACACTTGGACGACGATCGCACAAAATAAAGCCCTATCTACCGCCTTTATCGAAAAAATCCCTCCCATCGACGCACCCGAAATCCGCGCCTTCGTCGATCTACTCTTCAAATCGACGACCGACGCCAACGACGACCAACTCAGCGCCGCCATCCCCATTCTCCGCGCTTTCCCCTCCGATCCCTCGATTCGCCAACGCATCATCTCATTGCTCGGGCACGACAATCCACAGATCGCCTACGCCGCTCAAGCCGTCGCCGCAAGCCATCCGGCCTATTGGAACGAACTCGTCGACATCGTCACGGCATCTCCAAACGACGACAACTGGGGGAAAACACTCCTCGCTCGATACGCTCTCGCTCAAATCCCCACCCCTATCCCCAACGCCGATATCGCCATCGCCGATGCGCAAAAAGTCCTAGCCTCCCCCTCGCGTCTCCACGCCCTCCCCGCCCTCTGGCTCTTGCGTTCGCTAGGCGCACCTTTCGATCTCCCATCCCCCGCCGAATTCGCCAAACTGCGCCCAGAAATGAAGCGAGCCTACGTCGAGGCGTTGCCAAATCTCCTTGCAATTCACGAAAATGCACACATAACCGAAGATAATTCGCCATCTTCATCTTATACCAAAATATCCAACAAATCTTTCGACCTCATTCGCGCCGCGCTTTTGCCATCGGCAACCGACGACGCGATCCCCAATGTCGACGCCGCCTCGGCTGCCCTATGGGCTCTCTCGCAAATGCCCACCATCTGCCCGCGCATTGCACGCGATGCCAAACTCGTCGACCAAATCTCTCGCAATCTCGAATCCCCCGATCCGCGTCTCAGCGCTCACGCCAGCCTGGCCATCGCACAATGCGGCATGACCCAATTCATCCCTTCACTCAATAATCGCATCGTCGATCCCGACCCCGTCATCGCCTACGACGCACTCATCGCCCTTCAAAAGCTCCGCGCACTCCCCGACCCACATTGGCTCAAAGTCCTCTACTACCGCACAAAACCGAGCTTCCTCCGCGACAAACTCGCTTTTTTCGCCGGTCTCGGCGCCGCACCCACCACGCACAACGCCATCCGCGACCTCGAAACAGGCCGCCCACTCCGAAAAGGTCAAATCGCACGCATCTCGACGCCCAACCGCCCACTCCCCCAAGAATACGTCCAAATCATGCTCGAAGATCAAAGCGTCATCATTCTCAAATCGAGCAACTCCGCCTTCTTCTACGTCCCAAATTAAAGGATTCCCATGGTCATCACTCACCAACTCGACGAAACAATCGAATTCGGCCGAAAACTCGGTCAACGACTCCGCCCCGGCGACGTCATCGCACTACGCGGCAACCTCGGCATCGGAAAAACACAACTCGTGCACGGCATCGCACAAACCTACCTCGGCGCACCCACACACGTCTGCTCGCCTTCGTTCACCATCATCAACCGCTACGACGCCAACGGCCGCGCCATCCACCACCTCGACCTCTACCGCCTCTCCACGCTCGAAGAACTCGAATCCACAGGCTACTGGGACGCCATCGAAGACCCAAACGCACTCGTCCTCATCGAATGGCTCGAACAAGTCGACCGCGCACAACCCATCGAGTTCGTCACCATCGACATGAATTTCGCCGACGACTCCGACCTCTCCACTTCCGCTCGCACATTCGCCCTACTCGGCCACGGCGAACTCTACGAACGACTCGCACCGCTCTTCGCATAACCACCTCCCGCGCGCTTTTCGCGAGCCCATCGGTCCACTTTTCTTCGCTTTTTGCCGCCCTCTTCCGACTTTTTTCCTTTTTTGGGCTCTTTTTTTGGCTACGCCTATTCGCGGCTAACGCCGACAAATACGGCTACGCCGTTGCGCTATTGCCCTCTGGGCAATACGCGCAACACTTGGGGCTACGCCTATTTGCGGCTAACGCCGACAAATACGGCTACGCCGTTGCGCTATTGCCCTCTGGGCAATACGCGCAACACTTGGGGCTACGCCTATTTGCGGCTAACGCCGACAAATACGGCTACGCCGTTGCGCTATTGCCCTCTGGGCAAT
>OQWM01000961.1_pt1 | contig 19606 bp, 23 predicted proteins | sample 1691531 | NCBI WGS metagenome assembly OQWM01 (sample SAMN03418257, study PRJEB22391) | human gut metagenome | biome: human-gut; feature: organic feature; material: feces | host: Homo sapiens | place: Tanzania | collected 2013-01
GTACCACCTTGGCGCCGGTGTCCAGTTCCTGTCCGGCACCGGCAAAGGTGATGCCGGTAAATTCCATCCGCGCGCCCTCGCCCTGCAGGATGCTCATGGGGTACAGGCAGGAGGTGTGCGAGCCGAAGGAGCCGGACACCCACTCGATGGTGCCGCCCGCCGCGACCTTGGCGCGTTTGGTGTTGAGGTTGTACATATTTTTGGACCAGTTCTCAATGGTCGAATACCGCACGCGGGCGTTTTCGCCGACGTAGATTTCCACGCAGCCGGCGTGCAGGTTGGCAACGTTGTATTTGGGGGCGGAGCAGCCCTCGATAAAATGCAGGTAGGCGCCCTTTTCCACAATAATCAGCGTATGCTCAAACTGCCCGGCACCGGGCGCGTTGAGCCGGAAATACGATTGCAGCGGGATTTCAACGTGTACGCCCGCCGGGACATACACAAAGCTGCCGCCGCTCCACACCGCGCCGTGCAGCGCCGCAAACTTGTGGTCTGTGGGCGGGACCAGCTTCATAAAATGGGTACGGACCAGCTCGGCGTATTCGCCCTGCAGGGCGCTTTCCATATCGGTGTAGACAACGCCCTGCGCGGCAACCTCGGCACGGACGTTGTGGTAGACGACCTCGGAATCATACTGTGCGCCCACGCCCGCCAGCCCCGAGCGCTCTGCCTGCGGGATGCCGAGGCGCTCAAAGGTGTTTTTGATGTCGGTGGGCACATCGCTCCATTTGCCATGCATGGCGGTGTTGGGGCGCACATACGTTACGATGTTGCGCATATCCAGCCCGCTGATATCCGGTCCCCAGTTCTGCACGGGGGTGCGGTCGTAAATTTGCAGGGACTGCAGGCGGAAGTCCCGCATCCAGGCGGGGTCGTGCTTTTCGGCAGAAATCTGCTCCACGATCTCCGGCGTCAGACCGGAGCCGACCTCAAAGGCGGCGTTGGCGGCATCCTTGATGTCGTAAATGCTGCGGTCCACGGCGGCAACGTTGGTTTTTTCGGTTTCGTAAGCCCTCATTTTGCGGCATCCCCCTTTACCGAGGCAAAGCCCTCCTGCAAAATTTCGTTGACCAGTGCGCCGCTGCCGGTGCGCACAATGCGGGCATTGTCCAGAACGTGGACAAAATCCACGGTCAGCTCTTCCAGAATTTTGGCGTTGTGGGTGATGATGAGCAGCGCGTTGTCGGCGTTGTGGTAGGCGCGCACCCCGGCGGCCACCGTTTTGACGGCGTCCACATCCAAGCCGGAATCGGTTTCGTCCAGCAGGGCGAGCTTGGGCTTGAGCATCAGCAACTGCAGCATCTCGGACTTTTTCTTTTCGCCGCCGGAAAAGCCGACGTTCAGGTAGCGGTCGGCGTAGGCGGGGTCGATCTGCAGCGCCTGCATCTGCCGCGCCAGCTCATGCCGGAACGCCATCACCTTGACGGGCTGCCCGGTCACGGCGCCTTGGGCGGTGCGCAGGAAATTTTCCAGCGTGATGCCGGGAATTTCCTCCGGCGTCTGGAAGGACAGGAACATCCCCAGCCGTGCGCGGACATCGGCAGGCTCGTGGGTGACATCCTGCCCGCGGAACAAAATCTGCCCGCGGGTCACGGTGTAGCGCGGGTCGCCCATCAGGGCGCTCATCAGGGTGGACTTGCCCGCCCCGTTATGCCCCATAAGGACGTGAACCTCCCCGGGGTTTACCGTAAGGTTGACGCCGTCCAGAAGAATTTTGTGTTCCTCCCCCACCGTGACCTGTAAATCCTTGACCTGCAGCAATGCGCTGTTCATAGAAAAAGCCTCCTTATTGTGAACGGGGTTTATAACCCAGTAAATTTCTATGAATTATACTATACCAATTTGATAGGAAATGCAACCCCCAAAATGAAATTTCGGCAAATTCATACCGTTTTATAGGGAATTTGCCCCCAAAACTGCCAAATTTGTGCATAAGGCTTTTATTTTGCGGGCAGTTGTGGTAATATAAAAATGTATAACTGTGTTACTTGCATAGAGAGGATAAAAACTATGTGTGGATTTGTAGGCTTTACCGGGCTGCGTGCCGAGCGCGAGGCGATCTTGCACAAAATGGCGGATCGCATCGTCCACCGCGGTCCGGATATGGAGGGGTACCACCTCAGCGGTGACACCCCGCAGACGGCTGTGGCGCTGGGCTTCCGCCGGTTGAGCATCATCGACCTTGCCGCCGGAAAGCAGCCGATGTATAACGAGGACGGCACCGTGGTGGTGGTGTTCAACGGCGAAATTTACAACTTTATGCAGCTGCGCACCGAGCTGCAGGCCAAGGGGCATATCTTTACCACCCACTGCGACACCGAGGTCATCCTGCACGGGTATGAGGAATACGGCACCGCGCTGGCAGCCAAGCTGCGCGGGATGTTCGCCTTTGTTGTGTGGGACACCAAGACCAACAAAATGTACGGTGCAAGGGATATTTTTGGCATTAAACCGTTCTATTATACCAAAACCGAGTCGGGCGAGCTTTTGTTTGGCAGCGAGATCAAGAGCCTGCTGGAGCATCCGGGCTTCCGCCGTGAGGTCAACCCCGAAGCCCTGCGCCCCTACCTGACCTTCCAGTACAGCGCCATGAACGAAACCTTTTTTAAAGGCACCTACAAGCTGCCCCCGGCGCACTGGTTCACCTTTGAAAACGGCACGATGCACATCGAGCGCTACTGGGACGCCGATTTCCGCCACAAGACATCGCTGACCTACGAGCAGGCTGCCGATGAGATCGACGCCCGCGTGCGCGAGAGCGTGGCTGCCCACCGCATCAGCGATGTCAAGGTGGGGTCGTTTTTGTCCGGCGGCGTGGATTCGAGCTATATCACCGCCTGCCTGATGCCCAACGAAACCTTCTCCGTCGGCTTTGAAAGCCCCGACGGCACCCACAAATTTGACGAAACCACCGAGGCTGCCGAACTGAGCCAGAAGCTGGGCATCCGCAACTACCGCAATATGCTGACCAAGGAGCAGTGCCTGGAAGCGTTTGCCGACATCCAGTACCATATGGATGAGCCGCAGTCCAACCCGTCCAGCGTGCCGCTGTATTTCCTGTGCCAGCTTGCCAAGCAGCACGTCACGGTGGTGCTTTCGGGCGAGGGCGCGGACGAAATTTACGCCGGGTACGAATGGTACGCCGACACCGACCTGATGAAAAGATACAAGCGTCTGCCCGCCGGGCTGCGCCACGTCGCCAGCGATATCAGCCAGCAGCTTCCCTATTTTAAAGGACACGACTTTATCATCAAGGGCAGCGGCAGACCGGAGGATTGGTTTATCGGTCAGGCGCTGGTCTTTGACGAAAAAGAAGCGTATGACATCTTAAAGCCCAAATACCGCGTGGGTCCCACCGCGCGCGAGGTGGCGGCGCCCATCTATGACCGCGTCAAGGATCTGAGCGAGCTGGAGAAAAAGCAGTATCTGGACCTGAACCTGTGGCTGCCCGGCGATATTCTGCTGAAGGCGGACAAGATGAGTATGGCACATTCTTTGGAGCTGCGCGTGCCGTATCTGGACCGCGAGGTGCTGCGCGAGGCAGAAACCTACCCCGTAAGCTACAAGCTGCGTGGCGACACCAAGGCGGTACTGCGCACCGCTGCCAACAAGACCCTGCCCGATGCCTGGGCAAACCGCACCAAGAAGGGCTTCCCCGTGCCGATCGCCAAATGGCTGGAGGACCCGGAATTTTCCGCCAAGGTGCGTGCAAAATTTGAGAGCGACGTCGCCGCCGAATACTTTGACCAGGATAAGCTGCTGGCGCTTTTGGCAGACCCCAGGCACAACCGCCGCAAGGTCTGGACGGCGCTGACCTTCCTGACCTGGCACGAACAGTTTTTTGAGAAGTTCGATGCGTAAGCTTGCGCCGTTGTAAAAAACTCAGACTATTAAAAAACAATGGGATGGCTGCGAACTTTCGGCAGGTTTGTAGGGAACGGTCTTGACCGTTCCGTGCAACCTAGCCGATAATGCGATGTATTGGGAAATAACGCGCCATTCGGCGCGATTTTATGCGCTGCGCGCAGCCAGCGGTACGGCGCGGTCAAGACACGCGCCCTACAATACTACGCGGGAGAGCGCTTTTTTCAACAAATTGTTTTTCTTATTTATTCTTTATTATTTTCTGTAAGATGGGGAGATGTTTCCGCCAATGTCCGATATCATACCTGTATTTCTGGGCGCTGATTTAAACTGTTATAACTTTGCCCGCGCCTTTCACGAGGCTTACGGCGTAGAAAGCTACGCCTTTGGTCGCTACCCTATGGCACCGACCAAGTATTCCCGCATTGTCCACTTTACCACTGTGCCGGATATGGACAACGAAACCACGATGATGCGCATATTAAAGGACTTTGCCGCACAGCATACCGGTAAGCGGCTGTACCTGTTCGGCTGCACCGACGATTACGCCGCCATGATCATCCGCCGCAAGGCAGAGCTGCCGGAGTACATCGCCCCCGGTCCCGCCGCCGATCTGTACACCACCGTGCAGAAAAAGGCAGAGTTCTACGAGGTCTGCGACAAGTTCGGCATCCCCTACCCCGCCACCAAGGTGCTGACCGCGCCCGTGGACGCCGCCGAGTTGAGCGAGGAAAAGCTGGGCTTCGGCTACCCGCTGATCGTCAAGCCCAGCTCCAGCGTGGATTACTGGAAATTCCCCTTTGACAGTATGAAAAAGGTCTACACCGCCCATTCCGCCGACGAAGCCGCCGAGATCGTGCGCACCGTCTACGCCAGCGGCTACCCCGACAAGATGCTGCTGCAAAAGATGGTGCCGGGCGGCGACGACCATATGCGCGTGCTGACCGCCTTCTCCGACAAAAACGGCAAGGTTCGCGCCATGTGCTTGGGTCACACGATGATCGAGGAACACACCCCCCACGGCTTGGGCAACCACGCCGCCATCGTGACCGAGGACACCACCGCTCTGCCGCTGGTGGAAAATATCCGCCAAATGCTGGAAGCCTGCCACTACACGGGCTTTTCCAACTTTGACATCAAGTGCAGCGACGAGCCGGGCGATTTCCGCGTGTTTGAGATCAACCTGCGCCAAGGCCGCAGCAACTACTACGTCACCGCCGGGGGGATGAACCTTGCCCGTCTGGTCGTAGAAAAATGGGACGACAACGGCGACGACTGCGTTTTGAACCGCAACGAGGTGTTCTGGCACCATGTCCCCGCGCAGGTGGCGTTTACCTACACCGAGGACCCCGCCCTTGTCCGCAAGGCAAAGGCGCTGAAGGCAGCCGGAAAAGAAAAATGCTCGCTGCTGTACGCCCCCGACCTGAAATGGAACCCCGTGCGCTATGCCTGCGTGTTGGAGCAGCTGCGCCGCCAGTTTAAAAAATTCAAGACCTATTACCCCAAGCCGGGCAAAAATTAACATGGCGGCACGGGCTGTCTGTATCGAAAAAGGAATGTTGTATGAAGCTGAATGACTTGGTTGCCCGCATCCCCCACACGGGGGAATCTGCGGCGGAGATCGCGGGCATTGTGTATGATTCCCGCAAGGCGGCGGCAGGCACGCTGTTTGTCTGCCTTGTCGGGGCTTGGGCGGACGGTCACACCTACGCCCAAAGCGCCTATGATAACGGCTGCCGCGCCTTTTTGTGCGAGCATACGGTAAATTTGCCCGCCGATGCCGTGCAGATCTTAACCCCCGACACCCGCGCCGCGCTGGCGGTGATCGGTGCCGATTTTTACGGCAACCCTGCCGAAAAGCTGCATCTGATCGGTATTACCGGCACCAAGGGCAAGACGACCACGGCGCTGCTGACGGCGGCGATTTTGTCGGAATCGGGGCTGCCCTGCGCCTACATCGGCTCCAACGGCGTGAACATTGCCGGGCAGCACGAAGCGACCGCCAACACCACGCCGGAAAGTCTGGAGCTGCACCGGCTGTTCCGCAAAATGCTGGATGCCGGAGTACACCACTGCGTGCTGGAGGTCAGCAGCCAAGCGCTGCGCCACAACCGCGTGGACGGCGTACCCTTTGAGGTAGTGGCGTTCACCAATTTGTCCGAGGATCACATCGGTCCCGGCGAACACCCGGATTTTGCCGACTACAAGGCAGCCAAGCGCCGCCTGTTTGCCGAATACAACGCCCGTGTGATGGTCTACAACGCCGACGACGATACCTCCGACTTTATGCGGCAGGGCTTTGCGGGGCAGCAGGTCAGCTTTGGCATTGACCGCGCTGCCGACTACCGCGCCGAGAATTTGGGGCAGTACCGCAGCGAAACCGCCTTGGGCGTGACCTTCACCTGCCGCCACGGCGGCAAAACGACCCCCGTGCAGGTGATGAGCCCCGGCGCGTTCAGCGCGTCGGACGCGCTGTGCGCCATTGCCCTGTGCGGTGCCTTTGGTGTGGCACCGGACCGCTGTGCTGCCGTGCTGGCGCACACAACGGTGCAGGGACGCTTTGAGGTGGTCGAGGGGCTGCCCGGGCGCACCTTTATTGTCGATTACTCCCACAATGGGCTGTCGCTGACCAGCGCCTTAAAGACGCTGCGGGCGTATGCACCGCGCAAGCTGATCTGCGTGTTCGGCTCGGTGGGCGAGCGCACCCAGCTGCGCCGCCGCGAGCTGGCGGAGGCATCCTCTGCCTATGCGGATTTCAGCATCCTGACCAGCGACAACCCCGACCACGAGGACCCCGCCGCCATCACGGCGGAGATCGCGCAGCATATGGCACCGGGTGCGCCGTACAAAATTGTGGTGGATCGCACCGAAGCCATCCGCGAGGCGGTGGCAATGACCCGGCCCGGCGACATTGTGCTGTTTGCCGGCAAGGGACACGAGGATTACCAGCTGATCAACGGCGTGAAAATACCCTTTGTGGAGCGGGATATCATCCGTTCTGTCTGCAAGGAAATGCAATCATAAATCAAAAACGCGCCCCGCATCCAAACGATGCGGGGCGCGTTTTGTCGCTGTGTCACTGCTTGTACTGCTCGGCAAAGGCAATCATCTTGCTGTAGGTTTCCTCGCTCAAATCATGCTCGATCTTGCAGGCATCGTGGGCGGCTACGTCCGCGTCGACACCCAGCGCCACAAAAAAGGCAGTCAGCTTGCGGTGACGGTCATAGATGCGGCGTGCAATCTCCAGACCCGGTTCCTCCAGCGTGATAAAGCCGTCGGCATCCACCGAGATATAGCCGTTCTCGCGCAGGTTTTTCATGGCAATGCTGACGCTCGGCTTGGAAAAACCCATGGCAACGGCAATGTCGATGGAGCGCACGGAGCCTTTTTGCTCTTTGAGCATCAGGATCTGTTCCAGATAATCCTCGGCAGATTCGTGTATCTTCAAGGCGGCATCCCCCTTTACTTATAGTAGTTCTATCATACCACGGCGGGGCTTTTTTTGCAAGGAAAACCGGCACAAGAACACAAAAAGCGCGGAGCAACGCCCCGCGCTTTCGCTTTATTTGTCGTGACAGCAGTGTCCATTACAGCCGTGGCAGTCACCGCTGCAGCCCCCGCAGGAGCCGCCGGATTTGTGCGCGCGGTGCAGCAGCCAGCCAACGCCGCCGAACACGATGCAAGCCACAATCACGGTGGGCAGGTTGAAATTGGCAGCCAGAAACGCCATCATAAAAAGCTCATCCCTTCACGTTTTCATACTTGTTGGGGCGGAACAAAAGGTAGAGAACCAGCGCCACAATGGCAGCAGCCACTACGGTAAAGAGGTTGAAGCCGATCTCGCCGGTGATAAGACCGCCGATCTGGTAGACGACCAGCGCCGCGCAGTACGCCAGCAGGCACATATAGCCGATGGCAACCGCCGTCCACTTGCCGTTGTTCATCTCGCGCTTGATGGCACCCATAGCGGCAAAGCGAGTTTCGTATCTCCGGCGGAAACGATATTTACAATGTCGCAGAGATCTCTTGCGTCCGCACCCCAACTTTCGGGGCGTTGTTCGTCCGTGAATACCTTTATGAACGGGAAATTATCTACCGTTGCGGAGTGCCTACACATTTTGAGCCACGAATTGAACAGGTCGTTTTTTTGGTTGGTTTCGTCGTTCTTTTTCTTTACTTCGCGTAGTTCAAGATTGTTCCCGCGTTCTTTGCCGATTTCCGTAATAGCCACAACGCCGAACTCGAAACTGCCTGCCTTCGGGTTGTTTTCCAAAACTTTTTTACCTAACCGCAACACGTCGAAGTCCAGAATATGAGAGTGTCGGCTACGCCTTTGTCCTTCCGAGAAAAAGTCTAACGCCCACAGCGGGAAATTATCTTCCGACAGTAAGCGATTGTCCGTTCGTATGGAATAGTTCGCAACGATAAGGCTTGTTTCAAGTGCGTATATGAAAAATGCTTGCGCATACGTTTCCAATACGTCGAATAATCCGCTCGTTTTAAGTGCGTCATTGTATGTAAGACCGTATTTTTGACAGTCGTATCCGTATAACTGCCACATAGCATTGCCGTGTTTTTCGTATCGGCTGCGTTTGAGTTTTACCCACTCTTTGACTGTCGCAAGGTTATAGACCGTTCCGTATTCCATGCACGCGGCGAGTTCTTTTTCAAAACATATCCACGGGAAATACGGGAATTTCATATCCGTTTTCTGTAATATCTCGAACGCCTTTTGTCTGAACATAACTTCTTGGGATAACGCCATATCCGTAATCATTGTGGTTTTGCGTTTACCCATACTGCCGCACGTCATCGAAACGATAGGCAAAGCGTTTATAAACCCGCAATTCTTCGCTTCGTATTTACGCAATTTGTTAAGCGCAGCCTTTTTACGCCAACGCTCAAACAAAATGTAGCAAATAATGAGTAGCGACCACCACGGAAAGAACCTGAAAAACGGTTGCAGATCTCGCGCGAGTTTTACGAATTGCGTGTATATAGTATCCGCTCGAAACGATACCGCAAAGAAGAAGTAGTAGGCGAAAAATTCTATCACGATACTTGCGATATTTAAGTGAAACGCCCACATAATAAGCCACGAAATCCATATCCACGAATGCTCGCGTAAAAAGTCTATATATCCGCATATAAACCGCTTCGTCGGCTGATACGTTACGGCAGATATTTTCTTGAATACACGCAAAGGAATCGTATCTACGTTGTGCTTTGTGTTGCCGCTCGCATACATTCTTTTTATCGCTATAATCAGCACCAAAAAGCACGGCAGAAGTATGGTTAAAATCTTTGCCAAGACACTTGCTTTCGCGCCTGCCGAGGACAGCCAAGACAGGAAATTTTCTTTGCTGAAAAGCATTGAAAAAGATGTCGTCGCATTGACCTTGAAACTCTCGAAATCCGACGGCAAAATTACTGTCCATTCCATAACTTTTGAATAGTCCGTTACGCTCGGCAAGCCATCGGTCGGCAAACCGAATAATACGCAGAAATAATACTTAAAACTGCCGTATAAGTCGATTAAACCCTCGAAAGTGCGACAATAGGCAACTCTGAACACGAACGCTCCGAGCAAAATAAATGCTATCGTAAGGGCTACCGTGAGCGCAATATTAAGTCGTTTTTGCAATCTCATACAGCACCTCCGAAATCGTATTTTCGGGCGGTATTTGCTTCGCCGTATAGACGAAATAACTCACCGCCAGAATGGTTATGAATAGCAGTAAAACCGCTATGATTCTTTTTAGTGTTTTCATATTGAAATTCTCCTGTTTTTTATAGATAAAATTAACGCCGACGAACCCTAAGATCCGCCGGCGTCTTTTCGTTAGATTTTACTTTCCGCTTGTGTTCCACCGGTCGGCAAATTCTTTTCTGACACGCTTCTCGGCGCGCCGTCGTTTCGCGGATTTTACAGCCGCCGAAATACCTTTGAACGGCAGCGAAATTATCCATACGATTGCTTGCAGAACATACGGCAAAATCGGGGCGAGAAGTATGATTAAAAGTATGAGCATCAAGAGATACAAAATCATCTTTCCGCGCTTGTTCAGACTTATGTCGATGTCCGTTTCGTTGGACGGATCTTTGCTACCCGATTGCTTGTTATCTATAACGCCCAAGTTGTAGGTAATTCCGTCCGTTTCAAACTTCAATCGAAGTATGGTTACGTCTCCCACAATGGTAGAAAAAGTGCCGTAAGTGCCTTGTCCCGACCAGAGCGTATAGTCCGTTTCGGTAAAGCGGAGAACCCACTTTTTGCCTTTAAGTTCGTTAAGTGCGGCATCGGTAAGTTTTGACGAAATTTTCACGTCGATTACCGCGCCCGAAAAGATTTGCTCGCGGTCTTCGTTCTTTATAAAATCGTCAACCGTCTGAATCCTGTCCCACTTATACGTTCCCGCAAATAAGCCTCCTCCGGAATGTTCAACCTTGTCCGTGTATTTGAGATAGGCGTATTTATCCGCTTTATCCCCGAACGTTTCATTTACCCCGACAAAGGGAGCGGAAGACCAATCGTAACTTTGCGTTGTATAATACACGTCCGCTTCGAGAAGTTTGTCTATGGGTTTGTCCGTGTTGAACGCTACGAAATGACTGTCGCACGCTCCGACGTAGAGTTTGAAACCGTCTTTATACCTTACGAAACCCACAAATTTATCCGTAACGACGATTGTTTCGATATCCACACAATTTACATACGGCTTGCCGTTTATCTCGCCGAAACAATACTGCTTATTGACCGCATAATTGACTTCGGTGACGGTATTGCCGCCGCTTGCTTGTTTATCTATGCTTTCGTCGAACGGACGGTAAATTGAACTTATGGCGTAATATCTCACGCTTTCGTCCTTTACCGTAAGTCCTATAACTTTGTATTTATAGAACACGCCGCTACTGTTTAACAGTTCGAGTTTGTAATTCAGATACGAAATCGAATCGTTTATCGTGGTCGAAATGTTAATAGACGACGCTTTGAAGTTTTTGGTTTTGCCGCTCGGCTGGTAGACGTAAACGAAAAGTTCCTTATTTACGCTTTCGGCGAGTTGGATTATCTGTAAAGAATAATCGTCGGTTTTTGTCGGATAGTTTTCCGGCTTAAACGACGTATCCTTTTTCAAATCTCCCATTACTCCCGAATAAGTTATGCTTTCCGCTCTTGCCACAAGGGGCGTTTGTGCCGCCGTGGTAATGACGGCACATATTCCCAAGACAAAAGCGAGAAAAATTGATACTAATCTCGTTTTTGTCGCTTGCGTCAAAACTCGATCACCTCCTTGTCGAACGTGATACCCGTAACCCTGCGTTCAAGCGCGAAATTGAGTTTTACACTCGATTCGCCGTTATATGAAGTAACAATTACCGTGAACATATCGTTGTAACCTTTGCTTTCGCAAGTAACTTCACTTTCGGGATAAACCGATTTGAGTATTTCGAGCGGTGTTCCGCCTTTGGGAATGATGGTGAAAGATTGTTCCTGCTTGTCGATTACAAAACCGTTTGTAAGGTCTTTTTCGTCGCCGAAGAAATGCGTTTCACCGTCAACGGAGAAGTCGAAATCTTCGTCCGTCTTGTTCGGAACGATTTTTACGGAATATCCTTTCGTTTCCGACTGATTGAACGCAAAAGTATATTTCACGTCCACTTTCAAAGGCTCGCTCGGCGTAACGACGTATCCGCTTTGAGAAGTCATAACGTCTTTGCCGTTTACCGAAACGTAGAAAGTCTTGAAGTCGCTCGTGAACCCGTTTGTGAAGTAGGCGAAAACGCCGATGATGGCTACGATAACAAGTAATATGACTATGTAAGAAACAACTTGTCCTATTTTAGATTTTGTCATTGATAGCCTCCTGTTTGTTTAATCGGGTTAAAACGAATATACGGTGTCCGAAAGCGAAATGCTCGTAACGGTAGACTGAATGTCGATATGAAGAAGGGATTCTTCGCCGCTGACTTTATCTCTTACGAGAACATACCAGATACAATTATCCGGTTTGCCGCCAGCACGCGGATCGGTGTACGTTCCCTTGTAAGTGAAACGATAACCGGTACGAGGATAGCCGTTGCTGTAAGACGATTCCGACCTGATTGCTTTTACCGTAAGTTTGTTGCCGGAAACCGACGCCGTGAAGAAGTCTTCGGGCGTAATGGTAAGAGTAAGGTCGTTACCGAGAACTTCGTCCTTATACTTGTAAGAACCTTCTTCAAGATTGAATACGATTTCTTCGGTAGACCTAACGCTGCCGTTGACGATATATTCTTTCTTCATCGTAAATCTGCCTTGACCTTTAACCTTTACGATTTCGAAGTCGCCGTATTTAGAACCGACCGCTCCGAGCGTGTTTTTAAGGTTAAGCGTGATTTCGTTCGTCGTTCCCGCAGTCAGATTGACCGTGCCGGTGTTGGTGATCTCCTTGCCGTTATGGATAAAGGAGAGCGATTCGGGCTTGCCGTCATACATAATAAGGCAGGTTGCCGTGAAACCGCCGACTCTGGTTGTTGCGGTGACGTATGCGCTGCCGCCTTCAAAACCTTTAAGAGCGGTTATGGTTGCGGTAAGTGCGCCGTCGCTTTCGGGCGTAAGCGTAAGATATTCGCTTATATCCTTACCCTCGATAGGCGTGCACCATTTGATAGACCAGTCAACCGATTTGTCGGGCGCGTCCACGGGCATAACCGTTGCGGTTATAGTTTTAGACACGGTTTGCTGACCGTTTGCCGCCGCTACCGCATAACTCGGACTCATTCTGAGCGAAACAAGACCGAGGTTTTCGTTGTCCGAAGGGATTTCGGCAGGCTGTTCGATTACGTCCGAAACGGTATCGTTTGCCTTTGCCTCGACGGGCTTGTTCTGGATTGCTATTGCAAGCGAAGTGATTACGCCCGCAAGGATAAGAACGAACGCCGTAATAACGGCTATCCATCTGATTTTATTGCTTTTTTCGTTATACATTTTTTACCTCCTGTTAAAACGTGATGGTTGTTTTGCTCGGCGTGACTTGACTTACTTCTTCGCCGATAAAGAACTTATACTGCGCGGAAAATCCGAGCGTTTTGTGCTTGACCGTGACAAGGAAATACGGATTGTTACCGTCTGCGTCTTTAACACTTGCGTAGTAATGCTTCGTGTATGTTCCGTTAGCCCCGCCGTAGGTTTCGTTTACGTTGAACTTTTCGTAATAATTGAAATACGAGTCTTTGGCTTGAATTTTCAATACGCCGCCTTCAACCGTTGCCGAAACGCATTTGTCTTTCATAGAATCGAGCGACATCGTAGGAATGTTGCTGTAATCAATGTTGAAACCCGTTCCGCGCGGATTGATAACGTAGTCTGCCCATTGAACCGTTCCAACGCCTTTGACCGTTACGTCGAAATCGTTAAAGTTGCTGCCTACGTCGTGGAAAACGTTATCCATAGCGAGATTGAGCGAGTAGGTTTTGCCTGCATAGAGCAGATCTACCGAATCTTTGCCAAGATTGTATTTCGTAACGCCCGTAGGCGCGGTGATAGACATACTTGACGGCACGCCTTCATAGACGATATTGACAGTTCCGGTTTTACCGCCTTGTCTTGTGGTGCAAGTAAGAATTGCCTTGCTGCCTTTGAAAGACTTGTAGCAGTTGACCGTTGCCGTTAGATTGCCTTGCGAATCGTCCGTCACCTTGATATAGTCCGAAATGTTCTTGTCTTTGAGCGGTGCGTCGTTTGCCCATGCGACAGACCAAGTAACGTATTTATCTACGACCGTAGTCGGCGTAATTGTTGCCGTTACCGTTTGCGAAACATATGCCTGTTCGGGTGTGTCAACCTTGCTTACTTCGGGCGCAGCCCGAAAGATAGTTGCATTGCCCATAGTAAGCAAAACCATAGGGTTATCCTCGGTTGCAGCCGAAACATCCTGTCCTTCAGTCTTTACTTCCACGGGCTTATTGCCGATAGCGATTGCAAGCGCAGAAATTACGCCTGCAAAAAGAAGAATGAGAGCCGTAAAAACGGCAATCCACTTAAATTTTTCTTTGTTAATCATTGAGTTTTCCTCCGAAATTTAGATTTTTAGTAAAAAAACTACGATCTGCTTAAAAGCAAACCGTAGTTTTTACAAAGGTTATGCTTATCTCAAAAGCATATTCAACAGTGCTTTATCCGAACTCTTGAACGGTTTTACGGGGCATTCGTAAACTTCGCCGTTTTCGTCAACGGTTCTTACGGCATAAGTATTGCCGGTTGCCGTTACCTTGCCCGTTTTTTCGTCTTTCAGTTCATACGGCTTAACCACAAGTTCGCCTTGATTGGTATCGCTGAAAAGGATATCGAGTACTGCCCAACCGCCTTTATCGGGCGGCATCAACGCTACCTTTACGTCCTTTCCCTTGATTTTACCCGCAATAAAATACGAAGAATATTCCTTGTCGTTGTATTCAAAAGTGCCTTTTTCTACGATAATTTTGTTTTCCATAACTGTTTGTCCTCCTGATTATTATTTTTTACCTTTCTGTCTGGAAATCTTTTTTGCTTCCGCCTTGGTCTTGCCCTCGGCTAAAGCCTTTTTGTACTTGAAAAGTCCCGCGTGATCGGACTGAGCCTGTAGATAGCCCGACCTCATACCCGCTTCGTAATCGGTAAGTTCCTTACCTTCTTTAGGTCCGTGCTGATGGACTTTTGCCTTGCGTTCTTCCGCGTAACCTTTCGCACGCTTGGACGGAACGCTCCAACGTCTTTCGTTGTTGTTTGCCATTGAAAATTCTCCTTTCGTTTTTATAATGTTGCCCATAACGCAGGGCATTCGCGAATATAACCGTTGAACGATATTTTACGAAACATTGCGTTTCAGCCGATAATTTTCTTGACGCGCGGCCGCTGTACGTCGAAGTTTTTATCGCTATATTCTTTTATCGCTCAAGAATTATCCTTACTTCAAAAAAGGCAAATATCCGTAAAACGCCAGTAACTCTTGCGTTGCTGAATATTCTCTTTTTGCAGTACACAGATGATACGTTACCTTCCATAATTCCACTTGCAGATCTCTTTCTATACATTTATAGAAATACCTACGAGCATTAAAGATATCGTCAAAATACTTACTGCCGAAATTACATTCAACTCTGAATCGTTGCATTTCCTTACGCCTCCTTTTCAACGTTCTCACTATATAGGCTCGAAATCCGCGTTTTGCTACGGTCTACGCCAATAATTTTTTTAATTTTGCCTTGATACGCTCCACTCTTTGGCTGATTGCCTGATGGCAAACGCCTTCTTCTTTCGCAATTTCCGTTATTTTCTTGCGTTCGACAAACACCTTTTCAAACAGAACCCTTTGGCAATCCGTCAACGTTGTCAAAGCAGCGGCTATTCTTTCTTTATCTATTTCCGCAACCATTTTTTCAAACGGATCTGCCGAATAGTCGGCAAAAGTTTCGCCCTCATAATCCACTTGCGAAAGCGGATAATTGTGTCGCTCGTAATTGTATTTTTGCTTTCGTTCCGCCTCGTCCATTTCTTTGAGAAGGTCATACCATTTTTCTTCGACTTCTATGGTGTTCTTTGTTCCGTCCGCAAAGTAATAAGTGTATTCTTTCATTTTTTCGCTCCTTGAATTTGATAAAAATCCGCAGAGCCGGTACTTTTCCGCAAACGAAAAGACGGCATAGAAAAAGCGTTTGAGATTTGCTTTCCTTTGCCGTCTTGCGGTCTGCGGATTATATGATTTCAGACACTACGCAGTCTGCGCGTTTTTGATTTCTACCGTTCCGTCGGACTTAAAACATATCGTCGTTTTACAGCCTTTCATCACGATTTCTACGAGTCTTTCCGACTTATCTATGCGACAGACAAGTTTGTCGCAACCGTTTCTTACGTCTTCCATAGTTTCACCTATCCCTTTTTTGTTGTTCTTTCAGAATGTTTTCGAGAAATTTCTTTGCTATCGGCTCTAAAACAGCCTTCGGTATATTCGCATAGTTCGGCATACCGTTGACTTTGACCGCATAATCCGTTTCCGCTTTCTTCGTCATTTTTTCGCTCCTTCTAACCCGAATGTTTTCAAAATCGCTTTCATCACTTCGGCGTCTTTGCCGTCAAGCCCCGGCAAAAGTCTTTCCAATAATTCCTGTTGTTCGCTTTTTAGGAACACCTTGCCTAACCTGAAATTTTTGTCTACATAGATTCCGCCTCCATTGCCTTGGGCGGTGTAAATCGGATATTCGAGCGACAATGTTAAAATGTCGCGACGGATCGTTTTTTCCGAAACGCCGAATTGAAACGCAAGATTATTTATTTGTTCGACTCTACGCTTGCTAAGAACTTCGAGTATCTCGTTCCTGCGTTCGCTTGCCGTCATATCCGATTTCACCTCCTTCGCTTTTCTTGGCGTTATTCTAAAACTCAAACCGGAAGGTTTTTTTCCTGTTTGAAAAACTTTTTTTGATTTTTTAATTTTTCTTGAAACGAAAAAAACCGCCGACAAACGACGGATTCTATAAAATTATAGAAATCCTATCGTCTATCGGCGGCCTCTCATATACGTCTGGTTTAACCGTCCGAAAAGAATTGTTTATCCTATGGCTTTACATTGCCCCTGTTTCAGACCGACCATAAGCCTACGCAATTCCGTATTAAATTGTTTTACTTTTACATATCTTCGTCCAGCAGTTCTTGCCCTGCGGGAGCATATATATCTAATTGAACGTGCCTTCGGCTCATTACTTTCGATACGCTTTTCGCTCCGCATCGCGTACATTGATACTTAACAACTCCATTCTCGTCACGATAACCCGTAGTTATGCGAAAACAGTTGTTACAAACCACTTTTATCGCTTTTGGTTTCAATTTAATGCTTCCCATAGCGTTCTGTTGCTCCTTTCTCCCGTAATATAATGCCGTCTAAATTTGACAAACCTACGATACGGTCGGGAATTCCTATACCAAAGTAAGCCACGGCGTTATACCTCGGAACACAAAATTTTCGGGGCTGAATTTTGCGTTCGTTATTATATAAAAGCCGAAAAAGAGAAAAATCGGCTGTTATATCACATCTTTGATTACCTTTACGGCTATACCGATTACGTCTATATGCTCGGCATAAAAATCTTTCATATTATCATTTTCGGGATGCAATCGAAAACGCTTATTCTTATCATCCCGATACACTCTTTTCAAAGTTGCCATACTTTCGTCCGAGCAATCGCTTTCCGTAAGCACTACCGCTATTTGTCCGTTTTCAAAAGTGTTTTGCTTGCGTATAAGAACTAAATCTCCGTCTTTTATATCGGCATTTACCATCGATTCACCGCTTGCAACCAACAAAAAGTATTCGCCCTTGCCAAAATAATCCATATTGAGCGGCAAATACCCTTGAATATCTTCTACCGCAAGCTTCGGTTTTCCGCACGCAACCATTCCGAGAATCGGAGCATACCCCATTTCCCAATTATTTACCGAAGAAGTTATTCGTCCGCGCCCTGCCGTATCTATAAGCCCTTCGTCTTTTAAGCGTTCCAAAAATTTATATGCGGTCGATACGGCACAACCCACATTTTTTGCTATCTCGTTTATCGTCGGGCTTACCCGATTGTTTTTTATGTATTCGTTGATATACTCATATATCCTTATCTTTGTATCTTCATTCTTTGCTCTCATAGGCGTTTCTCCAAAGGGCGAAATTATTTTCGTGTTTGAATTATATCATAAAGGCAAATCGATTACAATAACAATGTGTCCCGATTAAGCGACACATTAAAAATTTTTTATATACGAAAAAAGCGGCTCACAACTGAACCGCTTTCCATATCAATAATTATCCGTTATTTCTTTTACGAAAGAGTCGAACCTCTCTTTAACGTTATTCGGCTCGATTATTTTCACCTTTCCCAAAGTGCCTACAACCCAAAGGAAAAACGTTTTGCTCACCTGAACCGAAAGCGTGGTTTCCAATGCGCCGCCATACTTCCTTTGTATCTCTATATCCGTGCCGAATTTATCGTATATATCGCTCAGAAGTTCTTTATCGAATTGTATGGTAACTTCTTCGAGTTCACCGCCGAACATTGAAAAGATTTGTTTTCTATACGTTTCCGAATCGAAATTGTTGAACTCTTCTTTTTCAAGTATCGGCTCGGCTTCCACCGTAACATCTTCCATTTTATCTATTCTGTAACGAGAAGTTCCGTCATGCCTGTCGTCGTAACAAAGCAGATAGTAATTATCCTTGCTCCATATCAATGACAGCGGATTGAAAACGTAACGCTTTTTATCCCTATGATAGACTTTCTTTTTATTTTCGTCCAGATGATAATACAAGAACGACACCTTTTTCTTCTGTTTTATTGCCGTTTCTATGGCATCGATATTGTAAATAATGCTCGAATTACCGTGCTTTTTAGAATCCAAGAAAATGATATTGTCCGTGTTATCGGCGTTTTTGTAAATTCCTATCGTGGAATACAACTTGTTTATAATCGTTTCTTTTCTTGTTTCAGTGAGTTTTGACGCTTTTATTACGTCGGTCAGCATTGTAATTTCCGCCGTATCGAAAAGTTGATGCACGGCATAATAATACCGCGATTTCTTCACATACGAACAGATTTCATACCCATATTTATTCAGCAAGTCTATATCCGACGGCAAAACTTTTCTCGAAACGGAAATGCCGCGCTTTTTCAATTCTTCTATGATTTCATTAGTCGAAAGAGCGTGTTCTTCGTCCGTCGATTTTAGCAGTATGTCGTATAAGACTAATAATTTAATCGAACTATCCGTGTTCTTTGCCATATTTTCTGCCTTTTTACTGAAGTTTTTTCTAGTCCGCCATTATAAGAACATTGTCATATAAAACGGAATATAAGTTGTGTTACCTTCTCTTTTAACGTCTTTACTGTAAATAACATAAGAGTTTTTAACTCTATCCGAATACTTTTCTTGAAATTTATCCAGCGATTTATGCGTACTATACGATGACGATTTAACCTCGATAGGCAACAATTTTTTGCCCGACGTAAGCAAAAAATCTACTTCGTATCTGTCAAATCTATGGAAAAACAACTCATATCCGGAACATACCAGTGCTTGCGCAACGACGTTTTCCATTACCATTCCGATATTTACGCCGAGTTTATCTACTATAAGTTGCTTATAAATCGATTGTTCTATGGGCAACTTGGAATCTGCGAAAATCGACGTTACCAAAAGTCCCGTATCGCCCATATAAATTTTTTGAGTCGAATAATCTTTAGTTCTGTTCAGCCCAACGCTCGGATCGGTGCAATTATTAGCAATATTTACTATCATAGAATCTTTGATTGCTTCATACGAACTATACGTTTTAGACGCTCTGCTGTTCTTGCCTATTGCCACCGAACGGAACAATTTGCTTTGAGTAGACAATTCCGACGGAACGGCATCTAATATAAGCGACGTAGAAAAGTGATATTTCAAATCCAACTTCTTCAAATCATCTCTGTACAATTTAAGAATATCTCGTTTTACTTCGTCAACGCGTGAAAAATCATTCGATTCTATGAGTTCTATAACCGCTTGCGGCATACCGCCGACTGCAACGTATAACATAAAATCTTTCAAAACTTTTCTATGTGCAGCTTGCCCTAACGGTTTCAAATTCAAAAAACAGTCTCTGATAATATCCGCCGTAACGGTATCGCCTCTTGCCCACAAAAATTCCTCAAAATCGACCGTTGCATACCAAAATGCCAAAAGGAGCAGCACAGTGTTCCA
>OQWM01000964.1_pt1 | contig 19588 bp, 14 predicted proteins | sample 1691531 | NCBI WGS metagenome assembly OQWM01 (sample SAMN03418257, study PRJEB22391) | human gut metagenome | biome: human-gut; feature: organic feature; material: feces | host: Homo sapiens | place: Tanzania | collected 2013-01
ATAGCAATAGCTATTACTGCGATTGAACAGAAAAGCAGCGGCCACATAACGAGACCGCCTTTGTGAAAATACATAATTGTTTGTTGAATTGCTTCCATGAATTGCCTCCTAAAAATACTCATCAAAAATTTTTTTGGCAGCAGCAACTGCCTCAGCTTGTTTTGAAAAATGTTATAAGCTGAATAGTGTTAATTTATAGTATATATTATCAATATGCAAAAAGCAAGAGGTTGAGAAACATAATTAGCTGAAAGTGTTTAGAATGTAACAGTGTTGACTTAAGGTAGCAGAAAAATAAAAGCAAGGAATTTCTTTATGTAAAAATTAATGGAAAAGACATAAAATAAATTGGGAATTCAAAGCATAGCTTTAGTTAAGCTCTTTCAGCTGCCTATCTCTTGCAGACTTCCTTATAATGGTATATAATTTATCTAATCCAGATTATACAAATCACGATTAGATAAATGAGGTGAGTAAGATGTTCATCGGTCGCGAGGAAGAACTGAATTTTTTAGAGGACAGATATAATAGTGCAGACAGGTCAGCCGCATTTGCACCGATCCCCTGATTGAATACGGCACTCAAGCACTTGAATCTATCAGAGAGAAAAAGCCCTCGTTTGCACTCGATCAGGTAATTCTTGACATCATTGTTTCAACCGGAATTGTCTCCAATATGATGACAACCGTTGACAGCTATTACTACAATTCAACTCTTGCGCATTGCATTTATTACGGCGCAACCGTTACGGAACACGGCCACAGCCACCTGCACGGCGAAATTGTTTCGCTCGGCGTCCTTTGTCTTTTACAGTATGAAGGAAGATCGGATGAGGTTGAACGTATTATGAAATTCAACAGCTCTATCGGGCTCCCTGTTTGCTTCGACGATATTGAAATCGGCGAAAGTGAATTTGATAAGATGGCGGATAAGTTTGTTCAGACAACGGAATGGGCACACATGCCGAAAGGAGTTACACGGGAAGCATACATTGATTCCATGAAAAAGCTGAACGAAATCGGCAGGGAATTCAAGAAAAATAAATAATGCATAATATAAAGGGCTGTAAATCAAAAAGCAAATTGCTTTACGATTTACAGCCTGATTTTTTATTTTGTTTCAATATAATACGGACAGATGTCCTCGTAATGTCCGTCGTCCATTCTGAAGCCGCCGTGAATTGTGCCGAGCTGTTTGAACCCGATTCTCTCATAAAGGTGTCTTGCATGAATATTCGTCGCAACAACCGCATTGAATTGAAGAATTCCGAATCCGTGCGCTTTTGCCTGAACAACACAGTCACGAACCAGCTTTTCACCGATATGCAATCCCCTGCTTTCAAGCGAAACGGCATAGCTTGCGTTTGCGATATGGCCGCATCTGCCGATATTGTTCGGGTGAAGGATGTACATTCCGTAGATCTTGCCGTCCTCGCCGACCGCAACGCCGCAATAGGTTTGCTGAGCAAAAAAATCTTTTGCACCCTCATCCGTGAGATCTTCCTCCTGAGGAAAAGCAATGCCCTCGTCAACAACCTCGTTCCATATATCTTTCATAGCAGGAATATCGTCCGCACCGTATTTTCTTACAACAATATTTTTCACGGCAATATCCTCTTCATATCAATAACATTCTGTCATTGTCAAGGTCACGTCCTGCCTCTTCCTTGAATTTCTGAAGCAGATCGGGTACTGTAAGAGCCTTTCTTTCCTCGCCCGAGGTGTCCATGATAATCCGTCCGTTGTTCATCATTATTGTTCTGTTGCCAAGCTCAAGAGCCGACTGCATATTATGGGTAATCATCATGCAGGTAAGCTTGTTTTCGGCAACGATTTTTTCTGTCAGGGAGAGAACTTTTTCCGCCGTTCCGGGATCAAGAGCCGCCGTGTGCTCATCAAGAAGAAGCAGCTCCGGCGGATTGAATGTCGCCATCATAAGGGTAAGAGCCTGTCGCTGGCCGCCGGAAAGAAGTCCGACGGGCTGGCTCATTCTGTTTTCCAGTCCCATATCAAGCAATGCGACACGCTCACGAAAAGCCTTTTTGTCCGCCTTTGAAACATGGCTAAGCCAACCGCCTCTGCCTGCGGCAAGGGCAAGGTTTTCTTCAACCGTCATTCCCGGTGCGCTGCCCTTCATCGGGTCCTGAAAAAGTCTGCCGATTTTTCTTGCTCGCTTATGCTCGGGCATGAGCGTTATATCCCTGCCATTCAATTCAATCTTGCCGCTGTCAACAATAAATGTTCCGGCAATCGCATTGAAAAGCGTTGATTTGCCGGCACCGTTCGCTCCGATAACGGTGATAAAATCGCCGTCGTTGACCTTGAGCGAAATGTCGTTGAGAGCTTTTTTGGCATCAGTAGTTCCGGAATTAAAGGTAATGGAAATGTTTGAAATATTAAGCATTACGCAGTCCTCCTTCCGAAACGCTGATCAATCCTACGCTTTAAGAAAGGGAACCTTGTCTTGAGGTAAGGAATCGAAATTGCAAGCACAACAATAACCGACGAAACGAATTTGAGCATGAATGCCGGCATGTCGAAGCGGAGGGCAATGGTATAAACAAGTCTGAAAACGAATGCACCGAGAACCATTCCTACAATCTGAAGAGGAATCTTCTTCCTGCCGAGGAAAACGTTACCGATAAGCAGGGAAGCAAGTGCAATCGTAACCATGCCCGTGCCGATATCAATGTTGACAGACTTCTGCGACTGAGCAAGCAGACATCCCGAGAGAGCAGTGAACGAGTTCGCAATGCAAAGACCGACAATCGTTGTGAAAACGGGATTGATCGACGACGAACGAACCATATCCGGGTTGTTGCCGGTTGCACGAATCGCAAGTCCGAGCTTCGTTCTGAGGAAAAGCGCAAGAAGAACGCCGATGATAATAACCGCAAGCAATGCGACAATCAGCTTATACTGCTCCATGAACGGAGTATTTCTGAGCAAATCGAGTGCCTTGGTGAAAACGGTATCGGTTTTGTTGAGATTGAGAATTGACGAATTGCCCATTACGGCAATATTAATTGAATACAATGCCGTGTTGACAATGATACCCGCCAGCAGGCTGTTGACTCCCATCTTTGTCTGAAGGAATGCGGTGATAAAGCCCGATGCAATACCTGCCGCCATAGCAGCGGGGAGTGCAAGAAACGGATGACCGGAGAGTGTAACGACCGCACCGACGGTTGCCCCAAGAGTGAAGCAGCCGTCGGTCGATAAGTCGCATACATTTAGCATCGAATAGCTCAGATAAAGTGCAATTACGGTAAGTGCGCTTATGAGTCCAAGCTCGGATGCGGTTTGAATAAGTGATAAAACAGAACCCAGCGACATAAGTTAAGTCCCTTTCAAATAATTATTTCTGTCCGTCGAAGCTTTCGGCGGTCTTAATTTTTTCAACCTTTGTGCAATGCGGAGCGATTGCCTTTGCAATCTCGTCATAATTCATACCGAGCTGCGAGCAGATATCCGTGTTGATTGTTGCAGTACCGTTGTCAAAAGTCTTTACCGCAAGCTTCGCAGGGTCTTTGCCGTCGAGAAGAATTTCGGCAACCATATTTGCAGTCTCTTTGCCGAGGTTGACATAATCAACGCCGTAGCCCATGAAAGCACCGTTGAGAGCAAACGAATCGGCACCTGTGAAATGCGGAATACCCGCCTTGGCAAAAATCTCATAGATTGAAAGTTCGGCAACCATTACGGAGTTATCAGTCGGAGTGAAAACAGCGTCGACTTTATCCGCAACAAGAGCCTGAGCGGCAAGAGAAATCTCATCGACAGTTTTACCTGTTTTTTCAACATAAGCGATACCCTTTTTATCGAGGTACTCCTTGGCGGATTTGATCGCAGCTTCGGACGAATCCTGTCCGACATCGTAGAGGAGGCCAACTTTTTTGATGTTCGGCTTTGTCTCAAACATTATGTTCATAACCGAACTTGTGTCAAGATAATCCGAAGTTCCGGTGATGTTTGCACCCGGAGCTTCAAGTGAATCAACGAGCTTTTTCGAGAGAGGATCGCTTACCGCAGAGAATACTACCGGAAGCTTTTTCCCCTCGGTTGCGCTCTGCATTGCCATTGCAACCGGAGTGGCTATACCGACCATAAGATCAACATCGTCGGCAATGAAATTTGAAACGATTTGGTTGAGAACATTGCTGTCGGCATTGCTGTTCTGATATTTCACATCAAAGGTTACTCCCCTTTCCTTGCCGATAGCGGCAAGCTGAGCCTGAATGCTTTCGGCAATCTGGTTAAGAGAAGCATCGTTTGCATAGTTGCAAAGTCCGATAGTGTATGTGTTTTTTGTTTTGGAAGCTGTACCGCAAGCGGTGAGAGTTGCGAGAATGAGTATGGCACAAAGTGCAAGAGAAATAAACTTTTTCATGATAATATCAACCTTTCTGAAATTAAAAAATAAATATTGTGTTTAGTCTTTTAATATGTTCAAAGCAAAGATTCAATCGGCGCTCCTGCGCCAAAGCTTAGTCAATAAAATCATAATAAAACCTCCCGTGAAAATAAAAAAATCCCATCCCTGCAATTTCTTGCCGGGACAGGAATAAAAATCATATCCTGTGGTGCCACCCTGCTTGACGCTTCCGCATCCACTCTGACGTACTAACCATACGTTGACTCTTGTTCACGGAGAGTCAACTCCGTCTCACATACTCCGAAGCATTACTTCGTTTCCGCTCGCCCTCGAAAGTCCATTCGATTAAATCTTCTTCTGCCGCAATCCCACCGCCTGCGACTCTCTGAAAGAACAGTGTTAAAATCTACTCACTCTTTCTCATCGGTTTAGACGCATTATACTACCGAAAAATTCGGTTGTCAATAGTTTTTTTAAAATTTTCGGAATTTTTTCTTTAATCAGTCATTGCCGAAGAAAGCTTCATGAACTGCTGATACAGCCTTGTCGGCATCCTTCTCGTCGATAAGTACGGAAATCTTAATCTCGCTCGTTGAGATTGTCTGAATATTGATTCCCTTGCCGTAGAGAGCCTCGAACATCTTTGAAGCCGTACCCGGATGAGTTTCCATGCCTGCGCCGACAACGGAAACCTTAGCAACCGTATTGTCGCTGAATACCTTAGCGTCGCCGATGAACGGAAGAGCCTTAATGCACTCAACCGCTTCTTCTTCATTTGCCATGCTTACGGTGAAAACGATATCCTTTGTGTTGTCTCTGCCGACGGACTGGAGAATGATATCAACATTTATGTTGTTCTTTGCAAGCTGTGAGAAAACCTTGAATGCGATTCCCGGAACATCCTCAACGCCTACGATAGAAATTTTTGATACGTCCTTATCTTTTGTTACGCCTCTGACTAACATCTTTTCCATTTTAGTGGTCTCCTTTACGATTGTTCCCGGAATCGGGTTAAGGCTTGAGATAACTTCAAGCTCAACATTATATTTCTTTGCCATTTCGACCGAGCGGTTGTTAAGAACCTGTGCGCCGAGCGTTGCAAGCTCGAGCATCTCGTCATATGTGATTTCCTGGAGTCTGCGTGCGCTCTTTACCTTACGGGGGTCTGCGGTATAAACGCCGTCAACGTCGGTAAAAATCTGACATCTGTCGGCATTGAGAGCTGCCGCAATGGCAACTGCGCTTGTGTCCGAGCCGCCACGGCCGAGGGTCGTCATGTCCTGATACTTGTTAAGTCCCTGGAAGCCCGCAACAACAACGATCTTACGATTATCAAGCTCGGTTCTGATTCTGTCTGTTTCAACCTTTTTGATTCTCGCAGCGGAGTAAACGGAATCGGTGCGGAATCCTGCCTGCCAGCCGAGAAGCGAAATTGCCGGGCAGCCAAGCTCCTCAATAGCCATTGCAAGCAAAGCGATTGAAATCTGTTCGCCTGCCGCCATGAGCATATCCATTTCTCTCTTTGAGTTGTGATGGCTTATTTCCTTAGCCTTTGCGATAAGGTCATCCGTTGTATCGCCCTGAGCGGAAACAACGACAACAACATCATTGCCCTTTTTGTAGGTGTCGGTTACAATTTTTGCAACGTTCATGACACGCTCTGTGTTGGCGACCGAGCTGCCGCCGAATTTCTGAACTATAAGTCCCATAATCAATTCACCACTTTATATCTATAATTAATAATTAACTACCCTGATTGTTGAAAGCACATTGATGTTCTTCATCTCACCGAGCTTTGCTCTGAGCGTGCCCTCTTTATCCTCCGGCGTAACGAATGCAAATTCGTCCTCGGGAGCATTCTCCCTTGAAAGAACCTTGATATCGCCGAAAAGCTCCTTGGCCTTACCGAGTGCACATTCCTTACAGCCTGTTGCACGAACATAAAGAGCCGTTTCAACCTCATTACAATCGACGAGTGAACCGTCAACCGCCTTATCCCAGCTTATGCCCTTATTGCGTCCGATGTGCTGCGCACAGTCAATCATATCGGCAACAACGGCACTTGCCGTTGCCATTTTGCCTGCACCTTGGCCGTAGAAAGCAACATCGCCGACCGCATTGCCTCGAATAAGAACGGAATTGAACACTCCGTTAACTCCGGAAATGATGCTTGAATCGGAAACAAATGCAGGCGAAACCATTGCCGACGTCTTATCACCGATTTTTTTCGCTCTGCCGAGAAGTTTAATTACACCGCCCCATGAGCGTGCATAATCAACATCCTCGAGCGTAATTTTTGTTATTCCCTCGGTATAGACCGATTTGGGATAGACATGCTTACCAAAGCAAAGAGCGGCAAGAATACAAATCTTGCGGCATGCATCGAAGCCTTCGATATCGGCCGTCGGATCCTTCTCGGCGTAACCGTTATCCTGAGCCAGCTTGAGAGCGTCCTCAAAGCTCATCGAATCAAAAATCATCTTTGAAAGAATGAAATTCGTAGTGCCGTTGAGTATGCCGGCAACCTCGGTTATCTCATTCGCGGCAAGACACTGAATAATTGGGCGCAGAACCGGAATTCCGCCGCCGACGCTCGCCTCAAACATGAAGTTAACATTATTCTCCCTTGCCAATTCGAGCAGGATATCGCCCTTTTCGGCAACAAGCTCCTTGTTTGATGTGACAACGGATTTGCCCGCCTTTAAGCAGGACGAAACGAATTCAAAGGCCGGGTGAAGTCCGCCCATGGCCTCTGCGACAATTTTAACATCGCCGTCGTTAAGAATAACATTGAAATCGTCAATTATTTTATCTTCGTTTTTGTCGCCGGGAAATTTTCTGAGATCAAGGATATACTTGACATTCATTTTTTCTCCGCCGATTTTTTTTGTGATTTTCTGCTCGTTGAGCGAAATAACTTCCGCCACTCCCGAGCCGACAACACCGTAGCCTAAAACAGCTATGTCCATTGTTTTCAACTCCCTGATACGTTTAAACGATATAATCAATTTAGTTTATCATAAAAGTGTCAAATAATAAAGAGTTTTTTTAAATTTTTTCATTTTTTATTTGCATTCTTCTTTTTTATGGTATAATATATTCAGTACAAGGCACTTTGTGTAATTTTTTTGAAGTGAGGTTAATTATGGATAAAGCCGAAGTAAGACGCAAAAAAATAATCAACATAGTCTATTATGCTATAGTATTAGGTTTAGCATACTTGTTCTTGAAATACTGCTTCTCGATGTTTGCGCCGTTCCTTATCGCTTTTTTTATTGCGATAATTGTGCAAAGGCCGACAAACTTCATAACAAGAAAGACCAAAATAAAAAAAGGCTTAACCGCAACAATTCTCGTTCTTCTGTTATATTTGGTAATTGCAGCCCTGATTTCACTTATCGGCGTTAAACTCGTCGACGGAATAAAAAGTCTTATAGCTTTCATTCAATCGAAGCTGACAGATATTCCGACATTGATTGAAAATATCAAGAACTGGTCGCTGAACACTATTAGATTCTTGCCTGACGGCCTTGAAGCAAAGGCAACTCAGTCGATGGTACCGTTCTTTGACGCATTGAAAGAAAAGAGTGCAACTGAAATTGCAAGCTTTATCGTAAACAAGGCGTCAAACGGCGAGAAGTTCTCACTTGCGAGCCTTTCAACTCCACTCAGCGGAATCTGGAGCACAGCAAAGCAGATACCGTCCGCCTTTGTTGCCGTTATGATAGCGATAGTTTCCTCTTGCTTTATGGCAGTTGACTATGACCGGCTTGTTATATTTATCAAGGGTCAGATTTCGGAGGAAAATGAAGGTAAGCTTTCCGCAACCAAGCGAATTGTATTTAAATCACTCGGAAAACTTATAAAATCATATGTTCTTATTATTTGCATAACGGGTATTGAGATTTTTGTCGGATTGAATATCCTTACACTTATCGGAATTTACAAGGACGGCAACATTGTTGCACTGTCGCTGATAATCGCCGTGCTTGACATTCTTCCCGTTATCGGAACGGGCACATTCATGGTTCCGTGGGCACTTTACAGTCTGATTACCGGCAAGGTCGGATTAGCAATAGGACTGTTTGTTGTCTATGCAATTATCTATGTTGTAAGACAGATAATAGAGCCGAAAATCGTCGGCGGAACGGTTGATTTGCCGTCGTTCGTCACCCTTATGGGTATGTATATCGGTTCACAACTGTTCGGATTTATCGGAATCTTCCTTGTACCGATTCTTATAATCATCGTCAAGCTTCTCAACGATGAGGGAATTATCCACCTTTGGAACAACAGCGATGCGTTTGAAGATGAAGTTTCCTCCGAGCCTAAAATCAAGCTCCCGAAGCTGTCATTTACGAAGAACAAAAAGAAATAAATTAAACGCACCCCGAGCTGGGGTGCGTTTTTTTCGCCTATCAAAATACTTATATCACGAAGATGTTATTCTACGCCCCTGTAAAGGAGTCCTCTTGTGAATTCTCCGTGCGGCTTCTTTGAGCCTTTGATATAATCATGAATCACAAGCGATATTTTTTCCCTATTCTCGTCCGTGAAATAGAGAAGCATGAAATCCATGTTTCTTATCTCACTGAGCCTGTCCGCCATATAGACGGGAACGCTGTTGAGAATCTCGCTGCATCCCGAGCGGCAGTCAATCGGAAAATCAATCCCCCTGCGGTCGGTCAGCTTACCCGAACGCCTACATTCGGCGCAGGATTTGCCGTTCTTCTGCGGACAATTTCTCGTCAGCATCAACGGCAGTCTGCCATAAGCAAAAACGCCCCTCGGTGCATCTCCGCCGATTGCCTGAGCCTGAGCCAACGTCAGCTCCGGCGAAAGCAGGATTCTGTTCACGCCCATATTTTCAAGTGTTTTAACGGAAAGTGAATTAAACACATTTGAACCGATAAAAGCATTCGGCTTCAGCCCCGCCTTTTGGATCAGTGCAATACCGTCAAGCGTGCCCGCCCATGCCTCGGTTATACCGAATTCCTTTGCGTTTTTCAGCTTCTCGAGAATTTTTTCATCATCCGAGAAAATCCCTCTCGGAACTTCAACGCTGACTCTGAGCGATTTTTTAACTTTCCGTTCATCGCCCAGCGGCACAATAACCTGCTCTATATAATCCCAATTTTCGGGTATATTATCAATGTCGGCAAAGCGGCAGATAAGTCGTTTTTTGCCCGGAACATGCGGTTGTATTTTAATAAATTCGGGAGTGAAGCTTTTCACCTGAGCCTTGTCCTCGTCAAGCTTCTCGATAACCTCTCGACGCAGCCTGTTAAGCTCCGAAACCGGGATGAAAAGTCCGTCATCAAGCTCGATATCAATATCGCCGCAGACAAATCTTGTTCCGCCAACCTTTGAGAGCTGATTATAAACGGCCTCGGCAGTCGTTGCCTTATTCATTGCAAGCTGCGGTATATCGCCCTCGGCGAAAACGTTTTTCGTTCCTGCCCTTGCGGCAAGCGATATCGGTTCATCTTTCAAAGCCGTAAAAGCAAAATCAACAACAGTATCCGCTTTTTCTTTTTCATAGAGCTTTTCAAGCTTTTTGAGAACGCCCGAAGCCGCTGTAACATCATCCTTGCGGCGAATTCCGAACATATCGTAACCAAGCTTGTTTCTGTAATATCCGTCTGTGAATCCGGAACGTGAAAATACGGAGCGCAAATCGTCTCTGAGTGCATTATCGGCCACTCCGTCAACGCTGTTGCGGCAAGCTTTGACAGCGGCGGCAACGTATTCCGGACGCTTCATCCGTCCCTCAATTTTAAAGGAGCAAACGCCCATTTCCGCCATTTCGGCGATATAATCAATTAGTGAAAGGTCTTTTAAGCTTAGATCATGCCCCGTTCCGTTTTCAACTCCGAAAGGCAGACGGCATGGCTGAGCACAAGCTCCCCTGTTGCCGCTCCGTGAGCCGAGAACGGCACTGAAAAGGCATTGGCCGGAAACACACATGCAGAGTGCGCCATGCACAAAGCATTCAAGCTCAATAGGTGAATTTTCGCAAAGCTTTTTGATTTCCTCTTTTGACAATTCACGAGGAAGAACAGCACGGGTAAAGCCGAGCTTTTTAAGTCTTTTGAGACCTGAGGCGGTCTGAACGGACATCTGGGTTGAAGCGTGGAGCGGCATCTCGGGTGCATTTCTGTGAATAAGCTCTGCAAGTCCGATATCCTGTACTATAATTGCGTCAACTCCCGATTCGCACGCAAGTCGAACCGCTTCCTGTGCTTTTTCAAGTTCGCCGTCCGAAACGAGCGTATTAAGCGTAAGATGGACCTTCACGTTATGCTTGTGGCAATACGCAACAGCTTCTTTTAGCTGATCATCGTCAAAATTTTCCGCACTTCGCCTTGCATTGAGGCCTTTGATGCCAAGATAAACGGCATCCGCTCCGCTGCGAACTGCTGCAATAAGCGCCTGTGGTGAACCGGCAGGCGCAAGAATTTCAGGTTTTATCATAACATTTCCTTTTCTTCGAGACTGCGACGAATGCTTCTGAGGTCTCTTGTCATGCGCTCGGCTTCACGGCGAGCCATTTCAGCCTCCGTCTTTGCCTTTGCGGCATCCTCCATATACATCTGAATCTGAGACTTAAGAAATTCGTTTGATTTTTCCGCTTGTTTAAGTCTGTCGGCATAGTCAAGGGCACTGAGAACTGCCGCCTGAACCTGAGAAAGTCTCGGATGATCATGGATAAGTCCTGTTATTTCGTCATCCAAATCCTCGCCGAGATTTTTCATATAAGCGATTTCCTCATCAGTCGTGATATAATAGTCCAGTCCTCCGATCGTGAGTCTGACTTTGTTTTTTCCCATAACTATACCTCCGCAGAATAATTGCACATAACTTCGCAAATATTAAGATTATGAAGGTATTATACTATAAATTTCATTTTCGATAAAGAGTTTTTTTGCATTTTTTTGACATTATTTGTTTTGTCGGCTTGATTATTTTTTGCTATTGCATTGAATAAGACCCTATATTTTGTTCAAAATTTATATTTATTTTTCTATTTTGCCTAAATGATTAATATTTTTCGTTGAAGTGCATAAAATACAGACTTGAAATTCGTATAAGCAAATTCAAATAAGGTGTTGTATTTTTCTGAGAAATAGTATAAAATAAAATAAGCAAATACCAGTCAGGAGGCTTTTGATGAATTATAAACTTACAAAAAAGGAAGCTAAGGAGCTTATTGTTAATAAGCTTTCCCATTTCTACGGTGTTTCACCCGAGGAAGCTACCTATGAACATTACTACAAGGCGATTGCCCTCATTCTTCGTGATATGATGATGCAGGGCAGAAAAGAATTCCACAATGAGGCAAAGAAATCCGATTCAAAGAAAATCTACTATCTTTGCATGGAATTTCTCATGGGTCGTTCGCTCAAGAACAACCTTTACAATCTTAATCTAACCAAAACAATGGAATCCGCTCTCAAGGATTTCGGCATAAAGCTTGATAAACTTTACGATTGCGAGCCTGACGCAGGTCTCGGCAACGGCGGTCTCGGCAGACTTGCCGCCTGCTACCTTGACGGTCTTGCAAGTCAGGGCTATTATGCAAAGGGCTATTCAATTCTCTACGAATACGGCATTTTTAAGCAGAAGCTTGTTGACGGCTGGCAGACTGAGCTGCCCGATTTCTGGCTTCCGGGCGGAGAGGTTTGGCTTGTTCCTCATGAGGAAGAGGCTGTTGATATCCTCTTCGAGGGCTGGGTTGACGAGAGCTGGGATAGCCAGTATCACCGCGTTGAGCAGCGTGACTGCAACACGGTAAAGGCTATCCCCTACGATATGTTCGTTTCGGGCAAGGACGGCAAGGGCATCAGCGTTCTCCGTCTTTGGAGTGCAAAGGCACCCGGACTTGACATGGATATGTTCAACCAGGGCGATTATATGCGTGCAATGGAGCAGAACGCAATGGCAGAGGTTATCAGCAAGGTTCTCTACCCGTCCGATAACCATCCGGAGGGAAAGAGCCTTCGTCTTCGTCAGCAATATTTCCTTGTTTCCGCTTCAATTCAGGATATCATCAACACTCATCTGAGAATTTACGGCACTGTTGACAATCTCGCCGATAAAATCGCAATTCATATCAACGACACCCACCCAACCCTTGCAATCCCCGAGCTGATGCGAATTCTTCTCGATGACTGCGGCTACGGCTGGGACGAAGCATGGAACATTGTGACCAATACCGTCGCTTATACCAACCACACCGTTATGGCCGAGGCGCTTGAGTGTTGGCCTGAGGATCTCTTCAAGCGACTTCTTCCGAGAATTTACGAAATCACAAAGGAAATCGACAACCGCTTCCGCAGCTATGTTTGGAATGCAACAGGCGATGCAGATAAGGTTGAGCGCATGGCTATTGTTTCCAACGGCGTTATCAGAATGGCTAACATGTCCGTTGCAGGCTCGCACTGCGTAAACGGCGTTTCGGCTCTCCATTCGGAGATTCTTAAGGAAAGCGTTTTCAAAGATTTCTATTCGCTCACTCCCGACAAGTTCACAAACGTCACAAACGGTATCGCACACCGTCGTTGGCTCTGCCAGTCCAACCCGGAGCTTACGAAGCTTCTCACCGACCTCATCGGCAACGGCTTTGTTTATAACGGTGATGAACTTGAAAAGCTCAAGCCCTATGCAACTGACACCGAGGTTCTCAAAAAGCTTGAAAAAATCAAGCTCCACAATAAGGAAAGACTTGCCGAGCTTGTCAAGAAATCAAACGGAGTTGAGCTTGATCCGACATCAATTTTTGACGTTCAGGTTAAGAGACTGCATGAGTACAAGCGTCAGCACCTCAACGCTTTCCACATTCTTTCAAAGTATCTTGCAATCAAAGAGAACCCCGACGGAGATTTCACTCCTCACACCTATATTTTTGCCGCAAAGGCCGCTCCCGGCTACTTTATGGCGAAGAAGATCATCAGCTTCATATGCTCTCTCGGCGAGCTTATCAATAATGATCCCGATGTAAGGGGACGTCTCAAGGTTGTATATCTTGAAGATTATAACGTAACAATGGCCGAGCATCTCATGCCTGCCGCAGATATCAGTGAACAGATTTCCCTCTCGGGAACAGAAGCGAGCGGCACCGGCAACATGAAGCTCATGATAAACGGAGCAATCACACTCGGTACAATGGACGGTGCAAATGTTGAGATTCACGAGGCCGTCGGCGATGACAACATCATCATCTTCGGCATGAGCACACCGGAGGTCAATGAGTTGAAGCGTGTCGGCTACAACCCGATGAATTACTATCAGAACAATGCCGATATCCGCAAGGTTGTTGATTTTATCAACGGCGGAATCAACGGTAAGGTATTCCCCGAAATCGGCGGCACGATTACGCACCATGACCCGTATATGGTTCTCGCCGACTTTGCCGACTACAAGGCAGCTCAGGCCAAAGCAGAAAAGCTCTTTGCCGACAGAAAGACTTGGGACAGAATGTCACTCATGAATATTGCCGGAGCAGGACGTTTTGCCTGCGACAGAGCTATTAACGATTATGCCCGTGACATCTGGCACACAGAGCCGCTCAGAAAATAAAATAAATTCAAACCGCCCATAGATTCGGAATTCCGAGCCTGTGGGCGGTTTTATACTATGTTGCAATAATTATAAAACTCAGCAAAGTATAATATTTCATCATCAACAAGGAAATTATAAGAAATCAAAATCCCGACTGCCTAAGCAATCGGGACTTGTGGCTGGGGTGGCCGGATTCGAACCAGCGAATGCAGCAGTCAAAGTGCTGTGTCTTACCGCTTGACGACACCCCATTATTCGATTTTCCGTTTAAAAAAAGTCTGCAGAACCTGCAGACTCTATGGGGTGGATAGTCGGATTCGAACCGACGGTCTCCAGTGCCACAAACTGGCGCTTTAACCAACTAAGCTATACCCACCATATGGCGCGCTTGAAGGGACTCGAACCCCTGACCCACTGCTTAGAAGGCAGTTGCTCTATCCACCTGAGCTACAAGCGCATTAGTTCTCCACATTGCAGAATGTTTGGAGAAAATGGAGCGGGTGATGGGAATCGAACCCACACGACCAGCTTGGAAGGCTGGAATTCTACCACTAAACTACACCCGCATATCTGCAACGCTTGATATGATACCATTAAAAGCCCGATTTGTCAAGTGATATTGGCGTTTTTTTAATTTTTTTTCAAATTTATTTTTACTTTAAAATGCATAAGCACAGAACATTTAACCGTGTTATTGACTTTATATCATATTTTGGTATAAAATGAATTACAGAAAATAAAATTCAGCCTGTATAATGAAAGAAAAAACAGTCAGGGCGGTAGAAAAATGAAATTGAAATATGTTTGTATGAGTAATATCGGTAAGCTGCGGCGAACGAATCAGGATAATTTCGTTGTGCCGAATCACGAGTGTGCCGATACGCTTCATGATACAACCGAGATGATATTCGGCGAGGCCGAGGACAACGGTGCAGCCTTGGCCGTTTTCGACGGAATCGGCGGACTGGCAAAGGGAGAGGTCGCCTCGTCGCTTGCCGCAAAGTCCATGAAGGATTTTACGAAAAAAAAATGTATGAGGAAAGAGGACTATAACGATTTATGTCTTTTGATGAATGAAAAGATTTGTCAATACATGAAACTGCATAAAATCAGTTCAATGGGAACCACTTTCTCATCGCTGCTTTTTCGAGACAGCGAGGTTACGGTATGCAATATCGGTGACAGCCCAATTTTTTATGTTAACTCCGGCAGCATGAAAAAGCTTTCACTTGATCACACAGGATTCGGAGGTTCGGTCAAGCCCGGACTTACGCAATATCTCGGGATTCCGACAGAAGAATTTGTGATTGAGCCGTTCATTAAAAGTTCAAAGCTGCAAGCAGGCGATCGCTATCTTATTTGCAGTGACGGCATAACCGATATGGTCAGCAGAATTGATATCATGGATATTCTTAACGAAAAGAATATCGAAAGGGCGGCAAGCAAGCTGACCGATGCGGCACTTGAAAACGGCGGCAGAGACAATTTGACGCTTATCTTGATTGATGTTAATTAAAAGCGGAGGAGAAAAGAATGGAATTGAATAAGGTTTGGCCTGAATGGCAGGTAGTTGACAAGCTCGGCGAGGGTTCTTACGGAAAGGTTTACCGTTGTACAAGCGAAAAGAACGGTGTAAAAAGAGAAAGTGCAATTAAGGTTATTTCCGTACCGCAGAGTGAAACGGAACATGAATCGCTTCGCCGTGAGGGTATGACCGAGGACACAATTAAAAATTATTTCTATGACATGGTGCAGAATTTTACAAACGAAATTCATGTTATGGAGGTTTTGCAGGGAACAAAAAATATTGTTTCGGTCGAGGATTATAAGGTAGTCGAGAGAAAAGATGAAATCGGCTGGGATATCTACATCCGCATGGAGCTTTTGAAAGGATTCAGACAATATTCTGAGGAGCACAAAATGAGCGAAGCCGATGTTGCCAAGCTCGGCAAGGATATCTGTATTGCTCTTGAGGAGTGCGAAAAGCGGAAGATACTTCACAGAGACATTAAGCCGGAAAACATTTTTATTGACGGTGACGGCAACTTCAAAATCGGAGATTTCGGCGTTGCAAGACAGCTTGAAAACACAAGCACAACAATGTCGCAGAAAGGCACTTACAATTATATGGCACCCGAGATAGTCAGCAAGAAAAAAGGTGACTGCCGTGCAGACATCTATTCACTCGGCATGGTAATGTATAAACTGCTCAACAATAACCGTGAGCCGTTTGTTGACCCGGATAAGCAGATGATACGCTATCGGGAGCGAGTGGATGCAGTTGAAAAAAGACTGAACGGGGAGAAACTCCCTGCACCAAAAAATGCAAGCGAAGAAATGGCAAATGTTATTCTCAAAGCATGCGAATTCGATAAAGAAAACCGCTATGCTTCGGCCGCCGAATTCAGAAAAGCAATAGAAACCGTTGTACCGTCGGAATCGGTCAGCATAAAAAGCAGAACAAAAAGCGTTTCAAGCAAGGTCAGACTTTTTGTCCGCATGAATAAGTCAAAGCTCGCAATCTCAGCTCTGTCCCTCCTGCTTGTTGCCTGCATTGTCGGCGGCTCAGTCGCCGTGGTGAAATATAGAAGAGAACAAGTAGCGAGAGAAACCGAAATGTCAGTGCCTAATAATTCAAGCAACAACTTTTGCGGGCCAAATATTACATATAGCTTTAATGAACAAACGGGTGAATTGACACTCTCGGGAACAGGAAGAACTTTTGACTATTATAATCCTGATAATGATTTCGACTATGACGAACCAATAAATACTATCAAATCACCTTGGAATGATGTTTTTGTTAAATCTGTAATTATAGGTGAGGGAATAACAAGACTTGGCGACGGATTATTTGAAAAATGCTTTCATATTAACACAGTTGAATTCCCCAAAACACTAAAAGAAATAGGAATAAATACTTTTCACAAATGTGAAGAACTTAAATATATTAGCCTCCCCGATTCAGTTGAAATAATTGACAACAATGCTTTTGAAGAGTGTACCGAACTTCAAACAGTAAACATGTCCCAAAACATAAAAAGAGTCGGTACTGACGCATTTAAAAACACCGCAATTGAACAAAGAAGTAAAAGCTTGGATTCCTTTTGTATTGATTCCGTGTTTTTAAAAAATAATTCTTGTGAAACCAAAATTAAAATTAATTCGGGAATTACAGTTGTTGCCGATAATGCCTTCTATAACCATGAATTAGCTGGTATTACTAACGATAGCTATCCGCAAGAAGTCATTCTGCCTAATAGTCTTATTTCAATAGGGTCTGGTGCATTTTGGGGCTGTAGTGCACTTGAAAAAATTAATTTTGGCAAGTCATTAAAAATAATATATGACGATGCTTTTACATACAGTGGTTTAAAAGAAATCGTTTTGCCGGACAGTATTGAAGAAATTGGATATCGTGCTTTTGAGGGGTGCGATAAACTAACAAAAGTCACTTTACCGTCAAAAGCTATAAAGCTTGGGGGGTATATATTTGAAGATACTCCTATACAGAATAGGTCTGATAATTGGGAAAATGGGTGCTTCTATATTGGGAAACATCTTCTTAATATAGAATTTTCAAGAAGTTCAGTTGATGTTAAACCGGGAACCATTTCAGTCGCAGAAGGATCATCTTATTACGCAGACAGCAAAATTGCAGTCAATATTCCCGAAAGTGTTGAATATATCGGTTATCTCGGCATTTCATCTACTTACAATAGCGACGAAAATAAAGGCATAGTCGCTATAAACGTTTCCCCCAACAACCGCTTTTATACAAGTGTTTCCGGAGTTTTATTTGACAAAGGTATGAAAACACTTCTGAGATATCCTGAATGTAAGACCGAATCGGCATATAAGGTTCCGGATGGTGTAACACAAATAGCAGATTATGCATTTAGCGCATCGCAAATTAAAAGTGTTGAACTGCCAAATAGCCTAACAAAAATTGGCGAGGGTGGTTTTATATACAGCAAAATCAGCTCAATTGCAATTCCTGACAATGTAACAGATGTTGGTGACTATGCTTTTCAAGGCACTATGATAGAAGATGTAAAACTTTCAAAAAATTTACATTATATTTCAAAATACATGTTTGATGAAACCAATTTAAAAAATTTTGTAATACCGGAACACATTAAAACGATATGTGAATGTTCATTTGGAATAAATTTAAAATCGGTTACAGTTCCCCAAAATACATATTTTATTTCGGATAATGTTTTTGACAAAGGAACGCTTATAATTTGCTATAAAGATTCACCGGCATACGAGTTTGCACAACGCAATTCACTTTCAATAAAGTTGATAATCTCGGAGGAAGAAAATGAAACGACCGCTTGACATAACTCAGCATGCTGAGGACGAATTTTATGACATCACGGAGCTTGATGCGTTCCGTGACGAGGACGCCGACGTTATTTATGAGCATTTGACATCAAAAATGAAGCTCGTTCCGTTCGGCGACTATCTCAAAAGATATATTTATCTCAAGGCAGGCTTTGAAGAAAGCTTTGAAGAGATTGAGGACATTGAGTATCGCTCAATAATCTGCTCATGCTTTCGTGAAAACAACACACCGCCGTCATTCACCGGCTCATCCGTCAAGCTTAGTGTGCTTGCAAAAAACTGGCTTAATCAAAGCTCTGTCAATCGTAAGGTCGTATTTTTACTCGGCTTCGGGCTAAAAATGACCGAAAATGATGTTTCGGATTTTCTTATGAAAGCTCTCAAAGAACGTGACTTTGATTTCAAAGATCCATTCGAGCTTATCTGCCGCTATTGCTACCGCAATGGGCTTAAATACTCCGATTTTCTTGATATTTATGAAGAATATAACGCTTTGCCCGATGCCGAAAACAGCAAATTCATGCTTGACGAAACAACCGTTTTGCGCCGTCAGCCGATTGACTTTGACACCCGAGAAGGACTTATTAAGCAGCTTGCCGAAATGAAAATCGGCGGAACAAGCAAGCGAATCAGCGTAACCGCTCGCAAATGGTTTAACCGTTTTTACGGCGAGGTGCAAAAAATAGTTGCCGACAACATGAACGCCGACGAAGAAGAAAGCACCGGAAGCAAAGTCAGGGATTATATAGAAAAAGCAGAGCACTCGGACAAGCTGTCTCCCGAGGATATCAGCAAAGGAATTCAGCGCATACGCTCCGAGAAACGAACAATTTCGTCAGACGATATCACTGAGGGTGACGTAGAAAAATTTATCTACAGCGGTGTCCCTGTCGACAGCAAGGGTAACCTTATGAAATATTCAAAATCAAGCCTTGCCGCAAGCTTTGACAATAAAAGGTTGAACCGTCAGCATCTGCATGACATTAACTGTGACAAATCCGACATTGACCGCTTTGATTTGATAACACTCAGCTTTGTTATCGTTTCGCAAGATGCAACGCTTACAAACAATCAGCGCAGATTTTATGAGTTCATCGAGAGGACGAACCTCGCCTTGGAGGACTGCTCCATGGGCAAGCTTTACATAGCCAACCCTTATGAATGCTTCTTGCTGCTCTGTTTGCTGTCAGATTGTCCCCTTGCAACCTTTACGGAAGTATTTGAAAAATCATACAAAGATAAATCCGAATAAATCAAAACCGCCGGTTCAACCGGCGGTTTGCTCCACCCCTAAAAGGGGTTA
>OQWM01000965.1_pt1 | contig 19587 bp, 18 predicted proteins | sample 1691531 | NCBI WGS metagenome assembly OQWM01 (sample SAMN03418257, study PRJEB22391) | human gut metagenome | biome: human-gut; feature: organic feature; material: feces | host: Homo sapiens | place: Tanzania | collected 2013-01
ATTTCATGACCTGGTATCTTATGCTTGCGACCCTGAGTATGTGAATGATGCTCATGTGGATACCGTGAAAGATGTACTGGAACAAGTGGCGGGATCTCCATCTTGCGAAGCATTGCCTCCTTCAGAAAGGCTGGAGCTTCTCACAGACATTCTCTCCATCAAGAAGAAGCGCAAGGAACTGCTTAAAAACCGAGCCAAGGAACAGGCCAAGGAGCAGGCAAGAATGCAGCAAATGGCTAATGATAAAGAGAATACGAAGACTGGTGATACCATTAATAACTTCTATGCCCCAGTTGGGCAGCAGATTAGCTCTGCAAATGATGTGTCGATGCCTATACCTGATGAGTTGAAACATATATAATAAGCTGAGTTGAAAAATATAGAATAACTTGAATAAATAATTATTTAAAGAGAAAGAGATATGGCAGATCAGAATGACAACAATTGGGAAAGACCAATGATTCAAAACAACTTTTATGGCAACATCGGTCAGCAGATAAACCATGTAGACAAGATAGAGGCTCATTTCGACAAGGATATGGGCATAGAGGTGGATGGACAGAACATCCTGAAGGATATGGCGCAGGCTCCTTCGCCCAACGAAGACTGGATAGACGAGATAGTTCCCTGCTTCATGGGCGTAAAAGCCAATGCCTTGGAATTTGTAAGCATGGCGAGAAATATGAAGCCAATACAGATTACGGCCTTGGTCAACGCATGGCTGGTGGCAAAGAAGATCAGTACCATCAGCTATAGGCGTGCTTTGTGGAAGCCGCTCCACGAACATGGCCTCTATCCACGCTCGGAGTCATGTTGGAATGACCAGGTGCATCTGCCTGGATAAGGAATAGCCAGGTGCATCTGCCTGGATAAGGAATAGCCAGGTGCATCTGCCTTAAATAAGAAATGGAGCAGGGGATGCTCCTATAATAACAATAAGAGATAAGATAACTTGTACAAACTTGTACAACTCCTTGTGAAGTGCTTGTAATTACTTGTAGAAAATTTGTACGACAAGTAATTGCAGGCACTTTTTTGTTTTTACCCCATTTTTTCTTTCTATCTTTGCGTTGTCAAAACGGACAAAGGGTCTGCATTGAAGGCTGATTCCATGGTCCTGATTGATGTTCAGATTTTATAATCTGAAGCTAAGATTCTAAAGTTTCAATTTTAAAAAGTAGAAAGGAAAAAGAAAATGAAAATGGAAAAGTTTAAGGTAATCAAGCTTCTTGCCGTGAAGAATGGCACGAGTCAGCAGACCGGCAAATCTTGGAAATCGCGCGAGGTTGTGATTGAGAGTGTTCAGAGTGCCATGCATCCAAATCAGTTTGTAGGCCGACTCTTTGGCGATGCGGTGGATAAGTTTACCGCCCAGGAAGGCGATGTGATAGGCATCGAGCTCCGTCATGGCGTGAAGGAGTTTAACGGTAACTATTACGGCGAGACTAACATTGTTGATTTTGAGCAGGTTCAGCCGTTCTAACCATGAGTGTTTCGTCTTTAAAAAAGTAGAAAGCAATTATAAAGTAGAAAGCAATATGAATATCAAGATTCAGATTTCAGACGAGTTGTACAAGAAGCTGGTAGCCAGCGGTAAGCGCATCAGAGGCAGCATTGCCCTAGTAAGCCCCAAGGAGGGTAACTTCAGTGCTTATGCCACCCAGATGGGTGTGCGAAAGGTGAGAAAGTTCATCAAGTTGCCTCATGGCAGAGCCAGCGTGAGCGAGGAGAACGTAAGACTCACGCTCTGCGTGGAGAGAATGGAGCAGCATGTAGTGCCGGCAGCAGTTATCATCGACGAGAGCGCACAGGCCAGCGTGTTTGTTGACCAGGTTACGCCCTAAGGTGATAAGAGATGACAAGATAAGTAGGAATATTTACATATAATTAAAGTTTTACTATAAATAACGAATGTAAATGGCAATAGGATATTCTGACAATATTAGAAGCAAGTGGGTGCAGATTTGCACCCCCGAGCTTCTTCACCGAGCCATGAAAAGCAGCAAGGTGAAATCGGTTTGCGCCCAGCTGGTGGATGCCCTGGAAAGCAGGCTGCGTGGCGAGTTGGGCAAGGAGGACTACGAGGAGATGAAGCGAAAGCTCAAGGCACAGTTGCCTATCATCACGCCTCATGCCACCTTTAAGCTGGGCAGGCGCAAGAACGACGAGGCTATCCCCAGCGGCTTGTCGATATACGACATCGACCATATCCCAGACCCCCGAGGATATTGGGAAGAAAAGAAGAAGGTGCTGGACAACAAGCAGCTGGGAGAAAACAAAGTTTCAGATTCTAAGGCAAGTAGTATCCTCGACCTGATAGTGCTCGCCCACGTTACTCCTTCCACCCAGGGTCTTCGCCTGGTGTTTATCATCCCCGAGGGGATGGATATCGCCATGGCGCAGCGATGGATGTCGGAGCAGCTGGAGGATAAGGATTATGATTCTGTGGTAAAGGATATGGCTCGCCCATCGTTTCTTGTTCCAGAAGAGTATCTTCTTTATATCAATGAGGAGGAGCTTTTCAAGGAGAGAAAAGTTACACCCCAAAATGGTAATCATCAAGTTCAAAGTTCAAAGTTCAATGTTCAAAATAATGAAAATGTTCAAAGTAATGACAATGTTCAAAATAATCGATTTCAGGGCACTAACGGCGATAACGCTGTTCATGCTGGCGCTGCTGTTCAGCCTGCCCAACCTGCTGATAGCCATCCTGCTGATGATTCTCATCTCAGCCCTGCTGGAGATAATCAAGCTGCTGGCGGAGTGGCACCCCTTGAAGTGTTCCCCACAGAATACCAAGGCATACCCTATAAGAATCTCGTAGATAAGCTGATAGTGCTGCTTGGCGGCGAACCGGAGCATGGCTCCCGCAACACCTTCATCTTCACCCTGGCGTGCTACCTGCGCTATCTCTGCGATGATAATGCGGCTTGGATCAAGCAGATTATCCCCACCTTCGGCGAGGAGCAGCAGCGAGCTTTCTCCACCGTGGACAGTGCCTGCAACCGCAAGCAGTCGCATCGCATGCCGAGTATCGTGCGCAACGCCATCAGGCTGGTTCAGGAGGCCGACAGCAAGGCTAAGGCCGATGGAAACTTCGATGATGAAGACTTCGGGGATATCCACAATTCGGAATCTTATTTTTACAACATCCATCAGATGCCGCAGAAGCTGCCTAAGCTCATCAAACTGCTCATCTCCAAGACTCCTGCCATCTATCAGCCTGCCGTATCGCAAGCAGTATTTCCGCCCCTGGCAGCCCATCTTTGTCAAACCCGTTTCCTCTATATCGATAATGTAGAGCACGAGGCAACCCTGATGCAAATCTTGTGTGCACCAACTGGTTCTGGTAAAGAGAGCATCAGCCAGCCTATCAACAGAATCATGGCCGATATCCGCAAGCGTGATGCGGAACAGCGTGAGCGTGAGCGACTTTGGAAGGATGAGTGTAACAGCAAGGGTGCCAACAAGGATAAGCGTGAACGCCCCGCCGGACTCGTGATTCAAGAGGTGAACATAGATATGACCAACCCGGCATTCGTGCTCAGAATGAAGGAGGCTGACAATCATTTTCTCTATGCCAAGATTAACGAACTCAACCTCTTTGATGCCCTGAAAGGCAAGACCAATCAGCAATTCCGCATCATGGAGCTGGCGTTTGATCTGGGCAATTACGGCCAGGATAGAGTGGGTACGCAGAGTGTTACGGAGACCGTGAAGGTGCGATTTAATTGGAATGCCTGCTGCACGCCCAAGAAGTGCAGGGATTATTTTCGCAGGGTAGTGACGGATGGACCCATCTCGCGCATTTCGTTTGCCACCATCGAGCGCCGACCATGTGGTTCGGAGATTCCGGTGTACGGCACCTACGATGCTGCTTTCGACGAGGAGCTTCGCCCCTACATCGAGAATCTGGTGAAGGCGAGGGGCTTGGTAAACTGTCCGCAGGCGTTGCGGCTTGCCAGGAAACTGGTGGAAGAGAATGCCGAATTTGCCCGCCTTTCGCAGAACTATGTGTTCGAGAATCTCTCGTTCAGAGCCAATGTCATTGCCTATCTCAAGGCATGCGTGCTCTATGTGGCCAACGGTATGAAATGGGAGAAGAGCATCGAGGACTTCATCCGCTGGAGCGAGCGCTACGACCTGTGGTGCAAGCTGCGCCTCTTCGGCCAGATGATCTATGATGCCGACAATGACCGCTCCGACCAGCCCAAGACGGCTCCCCGAGGACCCAAGAACCTGCTGGAGATGCTGCCCGATGAGTTTAGCCTAGATGATTATCTTAAATTGAGGGTAGCTGAGGGGTATGATGGTGACAATGTCAAGAAGGCCCGTATGGCAATAAGGCAATGGATGCATCGAGGTTATGTAGTGCAGAAAGAAGCGGAGTGTGACAGTGACAGTTACAGTTTTATTTTCCGCAAGTTGAAATTCTTAAACAATAAAAATTAGTGTATGGAAATAATACTTAAGAGAATAGCCAAGCAGCGCACCTATACCATAGGCAGGCTCTACATCCTGAAGGATGAGGAGCTGGAGCGCAAAGTGATACAGAGCTACATACCTAACAGTATGCGCAAGTTTGAGCGAGTGATACCGCCCGAAATGTTGGACCGGAAGCATTACTTCTGCGACACGCTGGAGCCTACCTGGCGCAATCTGCTGGGCATCGAACTGCTGCCACAGGAGGAGAATGTATATCTGGGCAGGGTATCGGGCAAGAAGGCCCGAAAGGAGAGGGGCAAGACTGCCATACCCGAGGGCACCTATCCGCTGCTCATCACCAAGTCGCCTCGCTTCAAGCAGTGGCTGCCGCTCTTGCAGGGTGTGCCGGGATTTGAAGGCATCCGCATCCATGCCGGCAACTATCCCGACGATACGCAGGGCTGCATCCTGCCGGGCGAGAATAAGCTCCGAGGCATGGTGGTGAACTCTCGCATCTGGCTCCACCGACTCGTGGGTGCCATCACGGCGGCGAGAGACAGAGGCGAGAGTATCTGGATCACTATTATCTAGTGCTGAGGGAGGGGCTATTTCTTCCGCTCCGACTCCTTGATGAATCCGTGGCGATAGGCATAGAGCAGCTCCTCGAGGTCGGCTATCTGCTTTCTGAGGTCCTGACCTATGTCGGTATCTGCCACGAGCATGCGGCGATTGGACATCTCCACTATCTGGGTGGTACTCTTGATGTCGGTGCCTCGCTTGATGGCATCCTCCATACTGGTAAATGGCTCGTGCTGAACCAGTTGGAATCCACGGGAGTGATATACCAGGGTGTAGCCGGCGATGCCTGTCTCATTATGGTATGCCTTGGAGAATCCGCCGTCGATGACCATCAACTTGCCGTTCGCCTTGATAGGGTTCTCGCCCTTGGTGGTGCGCACGGGCACGTGGCCATTGATGATGTGGCGGTTAGGACCGGTTACGCCAAATTCGTCCATGATGTGGTCGATGACCTCCTCCTTGTCGCGCAGCAGGAAGTAGTAGCCCTTCTCCTCCTTGTGGGTCTCCTTATCGGCGATGAAGTAGCGCTCAAAGGTGGCCATCTTGCTCTTGTCGAAGAGCGGGCTATCAGGTCCACACCACAGGTAGAGGAAGTAGTCGATGGCATACTTCTTCTCCTCGGGGGCGCTATCCGTCTGGAAGGCGGTGCGTATCTGCATGCCGGTATGGTGCATCAGCTCTCTGCCCTTATAGCGCTTGCCTGGATAGATCTCCACTTCCTTGAGCGTGCCGTCGGCATTGAGCGGACAGGAGGCGTGGAAGAGCAGGTTGTTGTTGTAGATGGCATACATGCAGCCGTGCTGAAGCATCACATTGATGTGCTTGTGCAGCTTCTCGCAGACCATGAAGCTATGGTGTAGCTTCTGCATCAGAACTGCCTCTTCGGCAGAGAGTTGGTAAGGGCACTTAGGGTCGATGGTAGGGAAGTGGCAGGAGGTCATCTCATACTCCTTGCCATCCACCATGACCGTGCCCTTGTCATAGTTGACGTGGTCGAAGAGGCGGCGGCCCTGCATCTTCCATTCTGGGTGCTCGGCGATGAGCTGGCCCTCTATCTTGAATTGTATCACGGCTATCGCCTTGTGCATCTGGGCGGTGAGTCGCTGTGTCTTCTCGTCCATGGCGGCAGCTCCGCCACTCAGCTTGGGCAGGAATTCCTGGCACTCATCGTCCTCATAGGTCTCCATGGCGAAGGTGGCTAGGGGCACCAGGTTGATGCCGTAGCCCTCCTCCAGGGTGAAGAGGTTGGCATAGCGCAGGGAGAGGCGTATCACATTGCAGATGCAGGCGTCATTGCCCGCTGCGGCTCCCATCCAGAGCACATCGTGATTGCCCCACTGCATGTCCCAGCTGTGGTAGCGGCGCATCTTGTCGAGGATGATGTGGGCGCCTGGTCCACGGTCGTAGATGTCGCCCAGGATGTGGAGCTGGTCGATGGCAAGGCGCTGTATCACATTGGCGATGGCGATGATGAAGTCATCGGCTCTGCCCGTGGAGATGATGGTGTCCACGATGACGTTGACGTATGCCGTCTTGTCATGGTCCTCGGTGTGCTCGTGGAGCAACTCCTGGATGATGTAGGAGAAATCGCATGGCAGGGACTTGCGCACCTTGCTTCGGGTGTACTTGCTCGACACGTCGCGGCACACTGCCACCAGCTGATGCAGCGTGATGTGATACCAGTCGTTGATATCCGTCTCCACCTGCTTCACCAGTTCCAGTTTCTGCTCAGGGTAGTAGATGAGCGAGCAGAGTTCGCGCTTCTCCTGTTCGCGCAGGGTATTGCCGAAGAGTTCGTTCACCTTGCGCTTGATGTTGCCCGATGCATTCTTGAGCACATGCAGGAATGCCTCGTATTCGCCATGGATGTCGGCCAGAAAATGCTCCGTGCCCTTAGGCAGATTGAGGATGGCCTGGAGATTGATGATCTCGGTGCTCGCCTCGGCTATGGTAGGAAACGACTGCGACAACAGCTGCAAGTATCGCATATCGCGCTCTATATCGTATTGTTTCATGTCCATCAAAATAATTATTGTTCGTTTTAATTTATATTTAAAGTAATGTATCTCTACACGAGAGAGAGAGTAGTTGATAATACTCAGATTCCAAATGCAAAGTTACGTCGAAATATTGAAAATAAAGAATAAAGGAGCAAGTTTTTTACAAATTATTTTGTAGTTTCATATTTTTGCAGTACTTTTGCATTCAGATATCAATTATTCAAAACAAAAACTAACGTATATATGAAACAGACAATTTTGGTAACTGGCGGTACAGGCTTCATCGGTAGCCACACCACAGTAGAGTTGCAGCAGGCAGGCTACAACGTAGTGATCGTAGACAACCTCTCTAACTCTAAGATCGAGGTGCTGGATGGCATCGAGAAGATTACAGGCATCCGCCCAGCATTCGAGAACGTGGACCTTCGCGACAAGGCTGCCACCGAGGCTGTATTCCAGAAATATCCAGACATCCAGGGCATCATCCACTTCGCTGCCAGCAAGGCAGTGGGCGAGAGCGTGCAGAAGCCTCTCTTGTATTATCGCAACAACGTGGTATCGCTCATCAATCTCCTGGAACTCATGCCACAATACAATGTGAAGGGCATCATCTTCTCTTCATCTTGCACCGTTTATGGCCAGCCTAAGCCAGAGAACCTGCCTGTGACCGAGGAGGCTCCTCACCAGAAGGCTACTTCTCCTTACGGCAACACCAAGGAAATCAACGAGCAGATCATCGCCGACTATATCCACAGCGGCGCCAGCATCAAGAGCATCGTGCTGAGATACTTCAACCCTATCGGCGCTCATCCATCTGCCGAAATCGGTGAGTTGCCTAATGGCGTGCCAAACAACTTGATACCATACGTTACACAGACTGCCATGGGCATCCGCAAGGAGCTCACCATCTTTGGCAATGACTATGACACCCCTGATGGCACCTGCATCCGCGACTACATCTACGTGGTAGACTTGGCGAAGGCTCACGTGGCAGCCATGGCTCGCGTACTGGACCAGGAGACTGAGCCTATAGAGTACTTCAACATCGGTACTGGCAACGGCAACTCTACACTCGAAATCGTGGAGACATTCGAGAAGGCCACTGGCGTGAAGCTCAACTGGAAGTATGGTCCTCGCCGTGAGGGTGATATCGAGAAGATCTGGGGCGACTGCACCAAGGCTAACAAGGTGTTGGGCTGGAAGGCAGAAGCTAAGCTCGAAGACGTGCTCGCATCAGCATGGAAATGGCAGCAGAAACTGCGTGCCGACGGCATCATGTAATGCTACAGAGTTAAAAAATACAAAATATCGGGAACTTGTCAGAAAGAATGATGGCAAGTTCCCTTTTTTTGCTTATCTTTGCAGAAACTATACGTAGTATTTTAACGATAAGACAACTGAATATGAGAAAAACTCTACTTTCTATCATGACATTGGCAGCCCTGCTGCTCGGAACTCCTGCCGCTATGCACGCTAGCACAAGCGCAGTGGAAATGATTGACCTGGACCAGCAAGACATCACGCTGACCTATAACGGTGGCACCATGCACATCACGGGAGCCAACGGACTGGTGGTCAAGGTTTACAACCTGGCTGGCATCGTCGTCAAGACATTCAAGGTAGACGGACAGGACAAGCGCATCAACTTGCCCCTGGCTGATGGTGTGTATATCATCAAGGTAGGACCCTCTTATACACGCAAAATCACAGTGAACCACAGATAAAGAAAACGTGAAACTACAAAGATTTTTGCCCTTGTTGCTATGTATCATGATGATGGGGTGCAAAGAGACACAGCCCAGCAGCAACAAGAACATATCGATAGAATACTACGAGCCATACCAAAACACAGCCTACGCCATCAACTCGCATGAGATCAGAGACTTGATGGATAGCCTGATGCGGCATGACACGGACCGTCATGCCGCCGACCTCCATACACGCCATTATTATCAGCACATGGGCGATTTTGTCTGGATCACTCGCCAAGGAGTGGACCACCGAGCCGACACCCTGCTCAGCTACCTGCGCACCGTAGGGGAGATGGGATTCAACGAGCATCGCTTCATGGTAGAGGAGATAGGCGCCGACCTGGAAAGGCTCAGACACTTGGAACTGGACGAAGACCGCAATCAGATAAACCACGTGCTGGCAAGGCTGGAATACAGACTCACCAAATCTTACTTCAGATATGCCATGGGGCAGCAGTATGGATTCGTAAATCCTACCTTTGTGTTCAATCGCCTGGACACGCTGCAAGCCAACCCATACGATACCATCAAGCGCCCCGTGAGATACCGTGGGCTCTTCGACGTGAAGATGCAGCACCCAGACAACGCCTTCTTTGCCAAGGCCATCAGGAAGGTGAGGGTAGACTCGGTGGGGCATTTCCTGCAAGAGGTGCAGCCACAGAATCCATTCTACAAGCAGCTCAGAGCCAAGCTAGCCAACCCAAACTTGGGCAAGGCGATGAGAGCCAAGATACTGGTGAACATGGAGAGAAGCCGCTGGCGTCAATATGATGACCCATGGAAGCATCAGAAGTATGTGGTGGTCAACATCCCTTCCTTCCACCTGATGGCTATCGACCACGCCGACACGCTCTCCATGCGCATAGGTTGCGGTGCCAACAAGACGAAGACACCGCTGCTCAATAGCTACTTCAAGTACATGCAGCTGAACCCCGACTGGTTTATGCCACGCAGCATCGTGCTCCACGACATCATCCACCATGTGGGCAACCACGGCTACTTCCTCTCTCGCAATTACTACGTCAGGGATGCCGCCACGGGCAAGGAGATAGACCTGAGCCGAGTGACCCGCTCCATGCTGCTATCGGGTGCAGCCGGAGTGGCGCAGCGAGGAGGCAAGGGCAACGCACTGGGCAGAATCATCTTCCGCTTCGACAACAACTTCTCCGTATATCTGCACGATACCAACAGCAAGGGCGTGTTTGGCAGGGAAGACCGTGGAGTATCTCACGGCTGCGTGAGGGTAGAGAAGCCCTACGACTTCGCCGTGTTCCTGCTGGGAGAGAAGAACAAGAAACTGATGGACAAAATCAAATACTGCATGACCGCCGACTCGCTCACCGACAAGAAGATGGTGATCCGCTCGGTGAAGGTGAATCCGCAGGTGCCCCTCTTCATCACCTACTATACACTCTATCCAATGGCAGGCGGAAGAATGGCAGAATATCCGGATGTATATGGATATGACAGGGTGATATTCACGGAGTTGAAGAAATATCTCTAGAGGGAAATAAGAATTAATAATTAAGAATTAAAAGTATCTCATAAGAATGATCAAGGACAAGGAACTACTCAGTATGCTCAGAGAGCCCAAGACCCAGCGGGCAGGCTTCTCGGTGCTAGTGAGCCAGTACAGCGAATCGCTGTATTGGAAGGTTCGCCGTATCGTCATTGATCATGATGATGCCAACGATGTGCTGCAAAACGCCTTTATCAAGGCATGGAGCAACCTGGACACCTTCCAGGGCAAATCGACCCTGGCCACCTGGCTATATCGCATAGCCATCAACGAGGCACTCGACTTTATGCGCAAGAAGAAACAATCCACCCAAGTGAGCACCGACGATGAGCCTGCCATTGCCACCCGCCTGATGGCAGACACCTACTTTGACGGCGACGAGGCGCAGGCAGAACTGCAAGCTGCCGTGGCAACCCTGCCCGATGTGCAGCGCACCGTGTTCACCCTGAAGTATTACGAGGACATGAAATACTCCGAAATCAGCCAGATACTCCACACCAGCGAGGGAGCCCTCAAGGCATCTTATCATCTGGCAGTAAAAAAGATAACCGACATTTTGCACATGAAGGATTAAACCTTTGCACATAGATTACGTCTATACATTATATAATAAGGAAAAATATATGATGAAGGAAGAAAACATATTAAGAAAGAGATATGGGAAAGAGAACCATTTCCAGGTACCCGAGGGCTACTTTGACAAGCTCACGGAGCAGGTGATGGCAAACCTACCAGAGCAGGAAGCTCGCATCATCAGCATAGAGGAGCACTCCCTGTGGCAGCGTATGCCATGGCGCAAGATAGCAGCCACCATCGCAGCCGTAGGTTTGCTGGGTGGGGGAGCACTCGTGGCTGTGCAGCAGCAGCCAGCGCAGCGCAGCATCGCCCTGGACAAACATCAGACTGTAAAGCCAGCAGCTGGCACTGATGATGCCGCATTCAATGAGATGGCTAATTACACCATGATGGACAATGAGACTATCTATGCTTCACTTATCGCAGAAAACTAACAGAGCAATGATGAAACAAAAATACAGACTCAGAATAGCTACACTCATCGCCCTGCTCGTCATGGCAGTGGCAGGCATGTCGGCTCAACCGCACAAGAAAGGTGGCAAAGGCGCATTCAGCCCTGAAAGATTTCAGGCGGAAATGGAACAATACATCGTGTCTCATGCAGCCCTCACACCAGCAGAGTCAGCTCGCTTCTTCCCCGTGTATCGAAAGATGGGCAAGAAGATGAGAATGCTCTTTGACGAGATGCGCCGCTGGAGGCAGTTCACCCCCAAGAGCAATGATGCCTGCGCCGAGGCTATCCGCCGACAGGACGAGATAGACATCCAGCTCAAGCAACTGCAGCAGGAATATCATGCTCGCTTCATGCTCATATTGCCAGCCAAGAAGGTGATGGAAATCATCAAGGCTGAAGAACAATTCCACAGAGAAGCATTCCGCAAAATGCATAAATAAACACATCAAAAATCGCGAAGATATGCAAATTATGTAATATTTTCGCGATTTTATTTTGTCTTTTCCCTAATTTGTTGTAATTTTGCAAATCAGAAACAAAACATATATAATATAATAAGGTATGTACAGAAGTAATACTTGTGGAGAATTACGTATCTCCGACGCAGGCAAGGAAGTAACTCTTGCCGGATGGGTGCAGCGCACTAGAAAGATGGGCGGTATGACTTTCGCCGATCTTCGCGACCGCTATGGTATCACACAGCTCGTGTTCAACGAGGCTGATGACAAGGCTTTGTGCGACGCTGCCAACAAGCTGGGACGTGAATATTGTATTCAGGTAAAGGGTACAGTAAGTGAGCGACAGAGCAAGAACCCTAAGATGGAAACTGGCGACATCGAGATCCTGGTCAAGGAGCTCAATGTGCTCTCAGAGAGCCAGACCCCTCCATTCACTATAGAAGATAACACCGATGGCGGTGACGATATCAGAATGAAGTATCGTTACCTGGACTTGCGCCGCCCTGCTGTGCGCAAGAACTTGGAGCTTCGCCACCGTATGTGCATCTTGATTCGCAACTTCCTCGATAGCCAGAACTTCATGGAGGTGGAGACTCCTATCCTCATTGGTAGTACTCCAGAGGGTGCGCGCGACTTCGTGGTTCCATCTCGCATGAACCCTGGTCAGTTCTACGCTCTCCCTCAGAGCCCTCAGACCTTGAAGCAGCTCTTGATGGTGGCTGGTTTCGACCGCTACTTCCAGATAGCTAAGTGCTTCCGTGACGAGGACTTGCGTGCCGACCGACAGCCTGAGTTCACTCAGATTGACTGCGAGATGAGCTTTGTGGATCAGGACGACGTCATCAACCTCTTCGAGGATATGGCTCGCCATCTCTTCAAGGAGATTCGTGGCGTAGAGCTTCCTAAGCTCCAGCAGATGACTTGGCACGAGGCGATGAAGCGCTTCGGTAGCGACAAGCCAGACTTGCGTTTCGGTATGGAGTTTGTAGAGCTCAAGGATGCCTTCACAGGCAAGGGCAACTTCTCTGTATTCGACGAGGCTAAGTATATCGGTGGTATCTGCGTACCTGGTTGCGCTGACTATAGCCGCAAGCAGCTCAATGAGTTGACCGACTTCGTAAAGCGCCCTCAGGTAGGTGCCAAGGGCTTGGTTTACATCAAGTATAATGCTGATGGCACCGTGAAGAGTAGCATCGACAAGTTCTACTCTCCAGAGGAGCTCGCTGAGATCAAGCAGGTAATGGGCGCAAAGGATGGCGACCTCGTACTGATATTGAGCGGCGACAACGCCAATAAGACTCGTATCCAGCTCTGCTCACTCCGCTTGGAGATGGGCGATCGTTTGGGCTTGCGCGACAAGAATGTGTTCAAGTGCCTTTGGATTATCGACTTCCCTCTCTTCGAGTGGAGCGATGAGGAGCAGCGCTTGATGGCCACTCACCATCCATTCACCATGCCAAATCCAGATGACATCCCATTGCTCGATGAGCATCCAGAGCAGGTTCGTGCCAAGGCTTACGACTTCGTATGCAATGGTATCGAGGTGGGCGGTGGCTCACTGCGTATCCACGACACCAAGTTGCAGGAGAAGATGTTCGAGGTACTCGGTTTCACTCCAGAGCGTGCGGAGGCTCAGTTTGGCTTCTTGATGAATGCCTTCAAGTATGGAGCACCACCTCACGCAGGTCTTGCTTTCGGCTTGGATCGCTTCGTCAGCATCTTGGCAGGTCTCGATAGCATCCGTGACTGCATCGCATTCCCTAAGAACAACTCAGGTCGCGATGTCATGCTCGATGCTCCATCAGCCTTGGATCCAAAGCAATTGGATGAATTGGAAATCAAACTCGACTTGAAGGACTAAGTGCCTGAAAATCGCAGGAATAAATAAAAAAAACGTAGCATTATCTTGACTTACATCAAGAAATGCTACGTTTTTGCTTATAAATCAACAGTTTTTCTAAAAATATAACAAAAATCTGAAATAAATTATTTAAATTTGCATCGGATTTAGAGAAAGGGCATGCATATTGCAGCCTATTAGGATACAAAATTGTTTACTAAAATCATGGTAGAAAGAAAATCAACAACAAAGACAGCTGCCAAGAAGACAGCTACAAAGACAGCAACAGCAGCCAAGAAGACTACTGCGGCTAAGAAGACTACAGCAGCGAAGACCAACGTTCTTTACTTGAACGCAGAGAATGCAGGTTTCCGTGCAGGTGATGTTTATCAGGCTTTGGCAGCAGCAGAGAAAGCTCTCACTGTAGCTGAGATTGCTAAGGCTGCTAAGATCAGCGCAGAGGATACTATCCTCGGTCTTGGATGGCTCTTCAAAGAGGGTAAGATTAAGGATGAGGACAACAAGGTGGTTCTCGCTTAAATAAGAAATTCTTAAAAAGAGCTGCGGTTTCTGCATTTTACGGATACCGCGGCTTTTTTATTCTCATCACATTCATTTATCATCATGAACCTAGATCAAGAGATATTCAATGTTTTACTGGCTGCGGGAAGCAATGGACTCAAGATGGAGAAGATTGCTCGCCACGTATACAATGCATGCAACTCTATCTTCACACCCTTGAACTACAAGGATGTGCATGCCTACGTCACGCAATATCTCACCAAGTGTGCCAAAGACCCCAAATCGTTGATAGAGAAGGGGAAGGGATATGGCATGTACCACATCAACTTCCAGTCTTCTACCGTCCAACAGCTCATGCTCAATTTCTCTTCTTCACTCTCTGAAGAACAAAACAAGCCAGCTACCAACGACAATGAGGATAGGGAGCAAGACTTGTTTTCATAGCTTGAGAATTGACAAAGAGAATTTTATTATCCCAATTGAAAAAAATCAGAAATATTTTAGGGGAATCTTATCTATGTCCGTATTATCTACATAAACAATAATATTAAAATAACGAATAAACAGAAAAAAAATTATGGCTAGAAGATATTTATTAGGCTTTGATGTAGGTTCTAGTTCTGTGAAGGCATCCCTCACTGACGTAGACAATGGTGAAATCGTAGCATCTGCATTCTATCCTGATCATGAAGCTCCAATCATGGCAGTGAAGACTGGTTGGGCTGAGCAGGATCCACAGATGTGGTGGGACAATGCCAAGCTTTCACTCAAGAAGATTATGGCTGATAGTGGTGCCAAGGGTGAGGACATTCTCGCCATCGGTATCTCTTACCAGATGCATGGCTTGGTATGCGTGGATAAGAATCAGCAAGTATTGCGTCCATCTATCATCTGGTGTGACTCTCGTGCGGTACCTTACGGCGAGAAGGCTTTCCACGACCTGGGCGAAGACCTCTGCTTGCGCAATCTCCTCAACTCTCCAGGTAACTTTACTGCTGCCAAGCTGGCTTGGGTCAAGGAGAATGAGCCTGAGCTCTTTGACAAGATAGATAAGATTATGCTCCCAGGCGATTACCTCGCCATGAAACTCTCTGGTGAAGTGAAGACCACTATCAGCGGATTGTCTGAAGGTATGATGTGGGACTTCAAGGCAAAGAAGCCAGCTAAGTTCTTGCTTGATTACTTCGGATTTGACGAGAGCATGATAGCCGACATCGTTCCTACATTCTCAGTACAGAGCGTGGTTTGCAAGGCTGCCGCTGAGGAACTCGGACTCAAGGAAGGCACTCCAATCTCTTATCGTGCTGGCGACCAGCCTAACAATGCGGTAAGCTTGAATGTGTTCAATCCTGGCGAGATAGCTAGTACAGCGGGTACATCAGGAGTTGTATATGGCGTATTGGGCGATGTTAACTATGACCCTAAGAGCCGTGTCAACACCTTTGCTCATGCCAACTATACCACTGAGCTTGACCGACTTGGCGTATTGCTCTGCATCAATGGTACAGGTATTCTGAATGCTTGGGTACATCGCAATGTGACTCCAGACGTAAGCTATGCCGACATGAACGACTTGGCAGCTGGCGTACCTATCGGAAGCGACGGCGTGAAGATTATCCCATTCGGTAATGGCGCTGAGCGTGTATTGGAGAACAAGGAGGTAGGCTGCTCTATCCGTGGCTTGAGCTTCAACAAGCACAATCGTGCTCACATCGTACGCGCAGCTCAGGAGGGTATCGTATTCAGCTTCTGCTATGGTATGGAGATTATGCAGCAGATGGGTATGGACATCAAGAATATCCACGCAGGAAAGGCAAACATGTTCCTCAGCCCATTGTTCCGCGACACATTGGCAGGCGTTAGCGGTGCCACCATCGAACTCTATGAGACTGACGGTAGTGCAGGTGCAGCCAAGGGTGCAGGTATCGGAGCAGGTATCTACAAGGACCACGACGAGGCTTTCGCATCGCTCAAGAAGTTGGCTGTCATCGAGCCAGATGTTGCTAATGCTGCCGCTTACCAAGAGGCATACCAGGCTTGGAAGCAGGAATTGGCAAAACTCTAAGCTAGAATTAGTAAAACTCGGTATAAAACATAAAGGATGGAATAATTTTCCATCCTTTATTTGTTTATTACAAATATTTTTATTAATTTTGCCCATCATATATACAAAACATATCATATGGCTCATAAAAATAGAAATCACTTGGTTATCATGGCTGGCGGAGTAGGCAGTAGATTCTGGCCTATGAGCACAGAAGACAAACCAAAACAATTTATCGATGTCCTGGGAACAGGACGTTCATTGCTACAGCTCACTTACGACAGATTCGAGGGCATCTGCGCCCCTGAGAATGTGTGGGTTGTTACTAATAAGAAGTATGCAAGCTTGGTTCATGAGCAGCTGCCCGAGATTCCAGAGGGTAACATCCTGCAAGAACCTTGCCGTAGAAATACTGCTCCATGTATCGCTTATATCAGCTGGCGCATCAAGGAGAAGGACCCACAAGCCAACATTGTGGTTTCACCTTCTGACCACATCGTGACCAATAGCAACGAATTCAGAAGAGTGATTCTTTCTGCACTCAGCTTTACTGGCGAGACGGATAGCATCGTAACACTGGGTATGAAGCCAACACGCCCCGAGACAGGTTATGGCTATATCCAGGCAGACTTGCGCACTCCTTCTGCTCGCAATAAAGAAATTTTCCGAGTAGACCAATTTAAGGAGAAGCCAAACTTAGAGACAGCTACCAAGTATCTGCAAGATAAGAGTTTCTACTGGAATGCAGGTATCTTTGTGATGAGCGCTGCCACTATCGTTAATGCTTTCCGAGTATATCAACCTGGTATCGCTAAAATCTTTGAGAGTATGCGTAGTATCTACGGCACAGACAAAGAGCAGGCAGAGATAGACTTGCGCTATCCTGAATGCGAAAACATCTCTGTAGACTATGCCATCATGGAGAAAGCGGAGGAAATCTTTGTCATGCCAGCAGACTTCGGCTGGAGCGACTTAGGCACTTGGGGAAGTCTCTTGATGCAGAGCCGCAAGGACATATATGGCAATGCTCTCATTGGCAAGAATATAGAAATGATTGAGTCAAAGAACAACATCGTACATACCATGCACGAGAAAAAAGTGGTGATTCAGGGACTCGATGGCTATATTGTAGCCGAGGAGAACGGCACTTTGCTTATTTGCAAGCTTACGGAGGAACAAAGAATCAAGATTTTCTCAGGCAGCGAGAAATAAAAAAATACCTCTCTGGCAAACATGCTAGAGAGGTATTTTTGTATTGTTTTTGAATCTAAACATATTTTCCTAATCAAAACACGACTTGTCTTGAATCAAAAAACTACTTATTCTTTTTCAATCCCTTGTAAGCAATAAATGCTACCACAACCACAGCCAAGGCAAGAATGACATAACCTATCTCATGGCTATACTTCACTGCCTGCTGATATACATCTTGGGTAGTCTTATAGTCAGTATACTTGTAGATGGCCCAACCGATAGTGGCAAGCACTGTGTTCCATACTCCAGCACCAATAGTGGTATAGAGCAAGAACTTGCCTACATGCATATTGGCTAGTCCGGCAGGAATACTGATGAGCTGGCGCACTGCTGGCACCAATCTGCCAAAGATGGTAGAGGCAGCACCATGCTTGCGAAAATACTCCTCGGCAGTCTCCACCTTAGCTCTATCAATCAAGCACATGTGCCCAATGCGACTATCCGCAAAGCGATAGATGATAGGGCGACCCACCCACTTGGCGATATAATAATTGATAAGAGCACCCAAATCAGCACCGATGGTAGCAAACAAGATGACCAAGACAAAGGTCATATTGCAACTAGGGTCCATAGCTTTCCAAGCTGCAGGAGGTACTACTACCTCAGAAGGGAAGGGGATAAATGAACTCTCGATAGCCATGAAGAGCATGACTACCCAGTAGTTCAAATTATCCAATATCCATAAGAAAAGATCTGCTGTATTCATTTCTTTCTTTGATTATTAGCAAGATGCTCTCTTATTATTTGTTCTGCTTAGCCCAAGTATCCTTCAAACCTACAGTCTTATTGAAGACTGGGTGCTCGGCTGTAGAGTCGAGATCGGCCATGAAGTAACCAATGCGCTGGAACTGGAGATACTCACCTGGCTTCTTGCTAGCAGCATACTCCTCAACGTAGCAGTTCTGGTAATCGTGCAAACTCTCAGGATTGAGCAACTCACGGAAATCACGCTCATCTGCTGATGGATTCTCCACATTGAACAAGCGATCATACTCACGAACCTCAGCCTTAACACAGTGATCGGCAGAAACCCAGTGGAGGGTACCCTTTACCTTACGATTAGCTCCCTCCATGCCACTCTTGCTGATAGGATCGTACTCAGCCTGAATCTCAATGATATTGCCATTCTCATCCTTGGTGCAACCGGTACACTTTACGATATAAGCATTCTTCAATCTAACCTCCTTACCAGGAGTCATGCGGAAGAACTTCTTAGGTGCATCCTCCATAAAGTCGGCACGCTCTATCCAAAGATTCTTGGAGAAGGTAATGGTATGAGAGCCATCTGCCTCGTTCTCTGGGTTGTTGATTGCCTCCATCTCCTCGCTCTGACCATCAGGATAGTTGGTGATGACGAGCTTCACTGGGTCGAGCACAGCGCTCACACGGCAAGCCTTCTTATTCAAATCCTCACGTACGGAAGCCTCCAAAAGTGCCATATCATTAAGCGCATCAAACTTGGTATAGCCGATGCTATCAATAAACATACGGATGCTTTCAGGAGAATAACCACGACGGCGCATACCACACAGAGTAGGCATACGAGGATCATCCCAGCCACGTACCAAATGCTCATCTACCAAAGTATGGAGCTTACGCTTGCTCATCACTGTATATGTAAGGTTCAGACGGTTGAACTCTATCTGTCGAGGGCGATTATCCTGCAAGTTATCAGCAGTGCCATCCATTTCCTTCAAGAAATCCACAAACTTATCATAGAGTGGACGGTGAGGCACAAACTCCAAGGTACAGATAGAGTGGGTTACCCCCTCGAAGTAGTCGCTCTGTCCATGAGCAAAGTCATACATAGGATAAGCATGCCACTTGGTACCAGTGCGATGGTGTGGAGTCTGAATAATACGATACATGATAGGATCACGGAAATGCATATTTGGGTTGGCCATATCCAACTTGGCGCGAAGCACCATGCTACCTTCCACAGCCTCAGGAGTATTCATCTTCTCAAAGAGAGCGAGATTCTCCTCGATAGGACGGTCACGATATGGACTGGCTGTACCAGGAGTGGTAGGAGTACCTTTCTGGGCAGCGATCTCCTCGGCAGTCTGCTCATCAATATAAGCATTGCCTTTCTTGATCATCCATACTGCGAAATCCCAAAGTTTCTCAAAATAATCGGATGCATAATAGATGTTGCCCCACTTGAA
>OQWM01000966.1_pt1 | contig 19567 bp, 17 predicted proteins | sample 1691531 | NCBI WGS metagenome assembly OQWM01 (sample SAMN03418257, study PRJEB22391) | human gut metagenome | biome: human-gut; feature: organic feature; material: feces | host: Homo sapiens | place: Tanzania | collected 2013-01
TCCTTGCGCTTTCCGCCGCCATAAACTCCGTCCCGCGGCAGATGATACGCGAAAACCTTGAGGAGGTATGCCGCTTGGCAGATTATCACGGCGGGCTTTCCGTTGTTATATCCGTGCCGGACGGGGAACGCCTTGCGAAAAAAACGTTCAATCCACGGTTAGGCATAGTAGGCGGCATTTCCATATTGGGTACCACCGGCATTGTGGAGCCCATGAGCGAGCAGGCCCTTGTTGACACAATACGGGTGGAGCTTAGGCAGCGGAAGGCCAACGGCGCGGAATACGTTCTGCTCACTCCGGGCAATTACGGTGCGGAGTATATTCAAAACGGCATGGGCATAGACCCTCGGTCAGCGGTTCTAACCTCCAATTTTATAGGGGATGCGCTTGATACGTGCAAGGAGCTTGGCTTTAAGGGCGCGCTGCTTATAGGCCATATAGGAAAGCTTGTAAAAATAGCGGGCGGCATGCTGAACACGCATTCAAAATACGGCGACTGCCGAATGGACATAATGGCGGCTCATGCGGGCGCTGCGGGGCTTCCCGCCGCGCAGATCGCGGAGATGCTCAACTGCGCTACCTGTGATGACGCCGTCCGCATTTTGAACGAGTTCGGGCTTTGCGCGCAAGCCCTAAGCAGCATTACAGGCAGAATATCATTTATAATGGATAATAGGGTTGCGGGCGAAACGGAAACGGGCGCTATACTCTTTTCCAAGGAATACGGTCTTTTAGGCGAAACGGAAAATGCCCGTTCGCTATTGAAGCTGATTAGGGAGGAATAAAACATATGGTGCATTTTGTAGGCGCGGGCAGCGGAGCGGTTGACCTGATAACGGTAAGGGGCTCCCGCCTTTTGAGCGAGGCAGACGTGGTTATATACGCCGGGTCTTTGGTCAATCCCGACCTGCTCTGCTATACAAAAGAGGGCTGCGAAATCCACAACAGCGCCCAAATGACGCTGGAGCAGGTTATAGAAGTAATAAAAAAAGCTGAGAGAGACGAAAAAACAACCGTTCGCCTCCATACGGGCGACAGCAGCATTTACGGCGCGGTGCGGGAGCAGTTCGACGCGCTGCAGGAGCTTGGTATAGAATACGATGTTTGCCCCGGCGTAAGCTCCTTCTGCGGCGCGGCAGCCTCCCTTAAAACGGAATACACCCTGCCCGACGTTAGCCAAACTGTAATTATTACGCGGACAGCGGGCCGAACTCCCGTTCCCGGGCGGGAATCCATACGCGCCCTTGCCGCCCATCAGTCCACAATGGTGCTGTTCCTAAGCACATCGCTTACGGAGCAGCTTCAAGCCGACCTTCTATCGGGCGGCTATCCCGCAAACACGCCCGTGGCAATAGTATACAAGGCCACCTGGCCGGAGGAGCGCATATTCCGCTGCACCGTTGAAACGCTGCATCAAACGGTAGTCTCAACCGGGCTTACCAAAACCTCCATCATAATTGTAGGAAACTGCATGGGAGATAAGTATCTGCGTTCCCTGCTGTATCACCCCGGCTTCACAACGGAATTCAGAGAGGCAACGGAATGAACATAGCGCTGTTTGCTTACAGCCGCCGTGGCTGCCGCACCGCCCGCGCGGTAATGCAGCTATTTATGCAACATGATATAAAGGCATACACAATGGAGCGTTTTGCGGAAAATGGGTTCGATAATATCCCCCGCCCGTCAAGGACCTTTTACGGAGAGCTTTTCTCCCGGGCCGACGCTATGCTATTCATAGGCTCCTGCGGAATAGCCGTAAGGGAGATAGCACCGCATGTGCGGGATAAGCAAACCGATCCTGCGGTGATATGCATAGATGAGCTTGGACGCTTTGTTATACCATTGCTGTCGGGGCATATAGGCGGCGCGAACGAAATGGCATTAAAAATAGCCACGGGGCTAAATGCCGTTCCGGTTATAACAACGGCAACCGACATAAACAACAGATTTTCCGTGGATGTATGGGCTGCCGCGAACGGCTTTGTTATAGACGATATCCGCGGCGTTAAAGCGGTATCCTCCGCCATTTTGGAGCGGGATATTCCACTGTGCTGTGATTTTGCCATAACGACTATCCTCCCAAACGGCATTGTACCGGGCGACAGCGGGGATGTTGGGATATGCATTTCATACAATAAAAAGCAGCCCTTTAAGCAAACGTTGCGGTTAATTCCAAAGATATTGCATATAGGCATCGGCTGCAGAAGGGGAATTTCGGATTCCGCCATACGCGATGCGGTAAACGCGGCATTGGCACGGAACGGACTGGATATAAAAGCCGTTAAGTGCATAGCCTCCATCGATTTGAAGTCCGATGAAGAAGGGCTTCTGAAATACTGTAATGATATCGGAATTAAGCCCGTGTTCTATTCATCTAAGGAGCTTACGGAAGTTTCGGGAGAGTTCACGCCCTCCGCATTTGTTCAAAGCGTGACAGGCGTGGATAATGTATGCGAACGGGCGGCGCTTATCGGGGCGGATAAGCTGATAGTGAAAAAGACCGCATTGAACGGCGTAACAGTCGCAATAGCGGCGGAAAAAACGGAGGTGTGCTTTGGGTAAACTGACGGTTGTGGGCATCGGCCCCGGCAATTATGAAAACATGACAATTAAGGCTGACCGCGCATTGCAGTCATGCGACGTTATAATAGGCTATCATGTCTATGTGGAGCTGGTAAAAGAGCGTTATTCGGACAAGGAGTTTTTGACCACGCCCATGACGCAGGAAACGAAGCGCTGCCAAATGGCCATAGATATAGCCAGGCAGGGCAAAAACGTTGCAATGGTCTGCTCTGGCGACAGCGGGATATACGGCATGGCGGCATTGATATATGAGCTTAGGGGGGAATGCTCCGTTCCCGAAATTGAGGTTATTCCCGGCCTTACTGCCGCCTGCAGCGGGGCGGCGCTGTTAGGTGCGCCCCTTACCCACGATTTTGCCGTAATATCGCTCAGCGACCGCCTTACGGAGTGGGCTAAAATAGAAAAGCGGCTGGAGGCTGCCGCGTACGCGGATATGTCCATTGTGCTTTACAATCCTTCAAGCCGCGGCAGACCCGACCATCTCCGCAGGGCCTGCGATATATTGCTGCGCCATCTGCCCGAAAACCGCATTTGCGGCGTAGCCCGGAATATAGGCAGGGACGGCGAGGGCAAGTGCCTAATGTCCCTTGGCGAGCTTAAAGCGGCGCCTGTGGATATGTTCTGCACCGTATTTATAGGCAACGAGACAACGAAAAATATTTTACAGAATATGGTAACGCCGAGAGGGTATCACGATGTATAGGATATGCGTTTTTGCAGGGACGACGGAGGGACGGGAAATAGTCGCTTTCTTGGACTCCCAGCCAGTTGACGTTACGGCCTGCGTCGCAACCGAATACGGCGAAACGCTGCTCCCCGCTGCGGATAATCTGACCGTTTCCGCAAGGCGGCTCCCCGTGGCGGAGATAACGCAAATGCTATCCGATACGGCCTTTGATTTGGTGATAGACGCCACGCACCCATATGCAGCCTCCATAACGGATAGCATTTATACCGCCTGCCATGCGACGAATACGGAATACCTTCGCCTTTTGCGCGAAGCATCGGAGCTGCCCTCTGACGCCGTGTATGTTGCCGATACGGATGCGGCAATAGATTTTTTGTGTGGCACGGAGGGCAACATTCTTCTTACAACCGGAAGCAAGGAGCTTGCTAAATTCAGCATGCTGACGGGTTTTGAGGAGCGCGTATATGCCCGCGTTCTGCCAATGGAAGCATCCCTTGACGCCTGCCGTACAGCAGGCCTGAAGGCTGCCCACATAATTGCCATGCAGGGGCCGTTTTCGGAGGAAATGAACCTTGCCATGCTCCGCGCCGTTTCCGCCTCCTGGCTTATAACAAAGGATGGCGGCAAGCAGGGCGGCTTTGACGCAAAGGCTGCCGCGGCAAGGAAGGCGAACGCAAGAATGGTGGTAATAGGCCGCCCCGCACAGAAGGACGGGGTTTCTTACTCCAAGGCCATAGAGCTGCTGTGTACGCGGTTCGGCTGCGCCCATAAGCCCCACGTGGATATTATAGGCATCGGCCCGGGAAGCCGTAATACAATGACCAAGGAGGCTCTCCTATCCATTAAGCAGGCCGATTGCCTAATAGGTGCAAAGCGTATGCTGGAGGCTGTTGCCTCGCCCGAACAGCGAATACACAGCGCCATTGCGCCCAATGACATTGCGGATTTTATATTTGCGCATGCCGAGTACCGGCGCTTTGCCGTGGTAATGTCCGGCGATGTTGGTTTTTTCAGCGGCACAAAAAAACTGCTGCCGCTGCTTGACTCCTGCGAAGTGAATGTGCTGCCCGGTATCAGCTCGTTGGTATATCTGTGCGCACGATTGAAAACATCATATGAAGATGTTTTTGTCACCAGCGCGCATGGACGTAGGCACGATATAGTGCCCGATGTCCGCGCCCACAGTCGTGTATTTGCATTGGTCGGCGGAGAAAACGGCATGCGGGGGCTTTGCCGCTCCCTATCGGCTGCCGGCCTTGGCGGCGTGCAGATCGGCATAGGGGAGCGTTTAAGCTACCCTGATGAAAAAATTACACAGGGCACGGCGGAGCAGCTTGCAAACGGCACTTACGACGCGCTAAGCGTTGCTTTGATTGAAAACGACCAAACGGATGCCGTTGTTACACACGGCCTGAGCGATGATATGTTTAAGCGCGGCGCCGGCGCGGACGGCGTAATTCCCATGACAAAGAGCGAGGTACGCGCGGTATGCCTTTCAAAGCTTAGGCTTACAGGGCAATCCGTCTGCTGGGACGTTGGAGCGGGTACGGGCTCCGTGGCGATAGAGATGGCGATGCAGGCTAAAAACGGAACGGTTTATGCCATTGAGCGAAAAAGCGAGGCGGTAAAGCTGCTGCACCTTAACAGGGAAAGCTTTTCGGCTGAAAACCTTTCGGTAATCTGCGGCTGCGCGCCCGAAGCCTGCATAAACCTGCCTGCCCCCACCCATGCGTTTATAGGGGGAAGCTCCGGCAATATGCGGGAAATACTTTCGCTACTGCTCAACAAAAATCCGCGCATACGCATTGTGGCAACAGCTATTTCGCTTGAATCCGTAGCTGAGCTGACGGAGTGCATGAAGGAGTTTGCGTGGAGCGAAACGGAGGTAATATCCATGCAGGTTGCACGCGATAAAAAGGCCGGAGCTTATCATCTTATGACCGGACAGAACCCGATATATATTTTCACATTGCAAGCGGGAGGCAGCCAATTATGAAATGGTCCTTGGCTGCATTGATAATAGGCTTTGCAATCGATTTGGCCGTTGGGGATCCGCACGGCTTCCCCCATCCCGTTATTTGGATAGGGAAGCTTATAGCCGCGCTTGAACGCGGGCTGCGCAGGCTGTTCCCCAAAACGGATACGGGAGAAAAGCTTGCCGGGGCTTTACTGTGGCTAATAGTGGTATCGGTTTCTTTTTCGCTCCCCGCGCTTATGCTTTGGCTTTGCCACCGCGTAAGCCCATGGCTGCGGCCTGGCATATACTTGCCACAAAATCGCTTGGGGATGAAAGCATGAAGGTCTACCGCGCACTGGAAAGCGGCGATATTGAAAAGTCCCGATACGCCGTATCCATGATAGTAGGCAGGGATACAGCGGAGCTTGATGACGCCGGAGTGACGCGCGCCGCGGTGGAAACGGTTGCGGAAAACACATCCGACGGCACGGTTGCGCCGCTCATATTTCTTGCGATAGGCGGTGCGCCGCTCGGCTTTTTCTATAAGGCGGTCAATACCATGGATTCAATGCTGGGCTACATTGAGCCGCCGTACAAAAACATAGGCTTTATCCCCGCAAAGGCGGATGATGTTTTGAATTTTATCCCCGCGCGTATTTCCGCATTGCTTATGCTTGCGGCAGGCGCTATACTTCGTTTGGACGTTAAAAACGGCTGGAGGATATTTCGCAGGGATCGCTTCAATCACGCCAGTCCCAATTCCGCCCAAACCGAATCCGTTTGCGCCGGGCTTTTGGGGGTTCGGCTTGCAGGAGATGCGTGGTATCACGGCGTGCTGCATAAAAAGAAATATATCGGCGATGCGCAGCGGGAAATAGAACACGGGGATATACCGCGCTCGGTACGCCTGCTGTATGTTACCGCGCTGCTTGCGCTGCTGCTGAGCGTCGTTGTCAAGCTGCTTAGCATACTTATGCTCTAAAGGAGGAACGGATGCTTTATAGGACAAGCAACCCTCACGGCGGGGATATTTACGAAGAAAAAACGGTGCTGGACTATTCATCTAATACCAATCCCTTAGGGACTCCCCAAGGGGTTTTGGGTGCGATGAGCGAAGCGCTGCAAAACGTGCATCATTATCCCGACCCCTATTGCAGGAAGCTGGTGCGCGCTATCGCCGCCTTTGAAGATATGCCGCGTGAATACATACTATGCGGAAACGGGGCCGCGGAGCTTATATATGCATACAGCGAGGCCATCGGAGCAAGGCTTGCCGCGGAGGTGGAGCCTACCTTTGCGGAATACGCTCTCGGCCTTGAACGGACGGGATGCAGGGTGGAGCGTTATGCATTGCATAAAGACAATGATTTCGATTTGGATGACGGTTTCTTGAAATTCTTAGCGGAGCATAGGCCGGATGCGGTGTTCCTGTGCAATCCGAATAATCCTACCGGAAGAACCGTTCGCCCCGATGTGCTTGAACGGATATTGGACTTTTGCCATAGGCATAATGTTCACCTGTTTTTGGATGAATGCTTTATTGACCTATCCGACAACGGGGTAAGCATGAAGGGCTTTTTGAAGGCGCATCCGGAATTATTTATACTTAAAGCCTTTACAAAAAGCTACGGCATGGCAGGCGTGCGCTTGGGGTACTGCCTGTGCTCCGATGGCGAATTGCTTGAAAAAATGGCCAAGGCGACGCAGCCATGGAATGTATCCATGCTTGCACAGGCCGCCGGTGTTGCGGCATTGCGGGAGGAGAGCTTTCTGATGAAGGCAAAGGAGCTGATCCCCGCGGAGCGGCGTTGGTTGAGAAGCCAAATGGAGACGCTCGGCTTTTGGGTTTGCCCATCCGCTGCAAATTATCTGCTGCTCCACGGCAAGCCCAATCTGCACACGGCGCTGAGACAATACGGGATAGCCATAAGGAACTGCGATAATTACCACGGTCTCGGTTCGGGTTGGTACAGGATAGCGGTGCGCCTGCATGATCAAAACGAGCAGCTTATAGCCGCCGTAAGGCAAGTGTTGGGAAAGGAGCAATAATGGCAAAGAACATTATGATACAGGGCACTATGTCCAATGCGGGAAAGAGCCTGCTTTGCGCGGGGCTTTGCCGCATATTTGCGCAGGACGGATACCGCGTGGCGCCGTTCAAAAGCCAAAATATGGCGCTTAATTCATTTATCACCAGGGCGGGCGGAGAGATGGGCCGTGCGCAGGTGGTACAGGCGGAGGCCGCCGGCATAGAGCCGGATACGCGCATGAACCCCATTCTGCTGAAGCCGACAACCGACGTTGGCAGTCAGGTAATAGTAAACGGTAAGGTTCAGGGGAACATGAAGGCCATGGAATACTACCGCAAAAAGCGGGAGTTCATACCATATGTGCTGGAAGCCTACAACAGCCTTGCGTCAGAATTCGATATTATTGTTATAGAGGGCGCGGGAAGCCCTGCGGAAATCAACCTAAAGCAGGAGGACATAGTAAATATGGGCCTTGCCAAGCTGGTGGATGCTCCGGTGCTGCTGGTTGGCGATATTGACCGCGGCGGCGTATTTGCCCAGCTTTACGGCACGATAGCGCTGCTTGAGCAGGACGAAAGGGCGCGCATCAAGGGCACCATTGTCAACAAGTTCCGCGGCGACAGAGCGATATTGGAGTCCGGGCTTAAAACGCTTGAGGAGCTGTGCGGCGTTCCTGTTGCGGGCGTTATTCCGTATACCCATGCGGATATTGACGACGAGGACAGCCTGACGGAGCGCTTTAACAAATCCGCCGAACGCAAGCTAATCGATATTGCCGTAATCCGCCTGCCGCGAATTTCCAACTTTACGGATTTCAGCCCATTTGAAAGATACGGCAATGTTTCGTTGCGCTATGTTGACAGCGTAGCAGAGCTATACCGGCCGGACATTATAATTCTGCCCGGCACAAAAAGCACGATAGCCGATTTGAAATGGCTGCGCCAATGCGGGCTTGAGGCTGCCGTTCATAAGGCCGCAAACTCCGGCACGCTTGTATTCGGCGTATGCGGCGGATATCAAATGCTCGGCAGAACCGTTTCCGACCCTGAGCAGGTGGAGGCGGCAGGCGTTGCCGAAATACTCGGCATGGGCCTATTGGAAACGGATACGGTTTTCTTGGGTGAAAAGGTTCAAAGCCAAACCTCGGGCGTATTTTCCGGCATAGGCGGCATGCTGTCCGGCTTAAACGGAATGCGCTATTCGGGATATGAGATACACATGGGGCGCAGCGAAGCCGAAATGCCCGCGCTTGCAGGGGCAGGCAATGTATACGGAAGCTATGTTCACGGCATATTTGACACCCCGGGCATAAGCGATACGATATTGAAAGCCGTATGCACAAAAAAGGGGATAGACTTCAATGCGCTTGACACATTCGATGTAAGCGAATACAAAGAGCGCCAGTATGATATGCTTGCCGACGCCGTGCGGAACGGGCTGGACATGGATTTTGTATACCGTGTTTTGAATAGGGAGATTTGAACAAAGTTGTTTGTTATTAAACGCCATGTTGAAAACAAAACAACCGATTGATTATTGATTCCCATGCCATCCCACGTTTATAATAAAATCACACCGGTGAATAAAAAACAAAGGAGTCCGACTATGATTAAACTGGGTGAGAGAATCAAAGAGCTTCGGCTGCGGGACGGAAGAACACAGGATGCGCTTGCATCTGCGCTTGGCGTGACGGCACAAGCGGTATCCCGCTGGGAGAAGGCTATATGCTATCCGGATATGGAAATGCTCCCGTCTATTGCGAACTATTTCGGAGTATCGATAGATGAACTGTTCGGATATGACAATGATCGGTCAAAAAAAGTTGAAATGCTTGCGGCTCGTATCAACGATATGAACCGTCAAAACAACGGGAAGGATGTCAGCATGGATTCGTGTCTTTCGCTTGCCCGGGAGGCTCTTATTGAGTTTCCCGGAAACGAAACGCTGACTATGGCGCTTGCGTCTGCCCTTTATAATGCCGGTTATGTGCGCCGCGGCGAACATCATATTGTTGATGCGGACGGATACAGCATATACGATACAGAACGGCATAAAAGGTATCCCGAATGGCAGGAGGCAATCAAGCTATATGAAAAGCTGCTGCAAACCATTCAGGACGGCAAACTGCGTCAGAAGGCAGTAACAGAGCTGTCGCAGCTTTATAAAAACATTGGTGAGCATGAAAAAGCCATGCGTTTGGCCGAATCCGCACCGGATTTGACCGCATCCAAGCCGTTTTTGCGCATCAACGCATTTGACGGAAAATCCGCAGTCGCCGCCGGCGGAGAAGCGCTTCTGGAAACCGTGCAAAAAAGCGCCGAGCTTATGGTGCAAATCATTTTGGCTGACGGCACGATTCAGCCGCAGGCCGCCGCCGAACAGCTTCAGCATATAGAGGATATTTTTACGCTGATATGCTCCGAACAATGCTATGGAATAAACCTTGGGCTTCTGTCCTGTATCCAAATGCTGCGCTCCTATTATCTATGGCTTGCAGACCAAAAAGGCGAGGCGTTTTTTGCCCTTGATAAGGCGCTCTCCCATGCAGGGCAATTGGACGAGCTGCGCGGAAGCACGGAAGAATACTATATTTCTCCGCTGCTTCATTACGTCCGAATTAATATAGGAGAAGCTTCTGCCGATTGTGAGTTCAGTGCCGAGCTGCCTGACCTGTGGCCGTGGTGGGACGTTCCCAACCAAGAGGCGGTAAAGCGGCAAATGCAGGACGATTCGCGTTGGGCGGATTGGGAGCGCAGAGCACGCGGATAATGCAATAGCGGCGGAATTATCCCGCCTTACCCCGCCGCAATGGCGGGGTTTTTGCGGTGCAAAGTTCTCCTTAGTACAAAAGCAAAAACAACTACTCCGAAGATAATCGCCCATGCTCCCGACAAGTCCAACGGACACCGCAGACAGATAATCCAAACCGTTTGGAACTTCATCGGGAAGTTGAAGCAGGACGAGGAAAAGCAGACGGTAGAACGGCAAAGCAAAAGCAATACGGCATAACCTTTCGACTATGCCGCCCTGCAACAACCCCAATTTACTTCCTTGCGGGTGCTACGCAAACCGGCGGCTCCCTTTTTTATGAAGTGACGGATCCGTCACCTGAAAGTCACCGCCGTGTCACCTTGACAAAATAGAATGGGGGTGTAAAAAGCGAAAGGAGTATCCCGATATGGAGATTTTGAGAGTGGAAAACCTGACAAAGGTTTATGGCAAGGGCGAGAACGAGGTGCGGGCGCTGGACGGCGTTTCCTTTTCGGTGGAGAAGGGAGCGTTTGTCGCCGTGATCGGCCCCTCCGGCTCGGGCAAATCCACACTGCTTCACATCCTCGGCGGCGTAGACCGGCCTACGGGCGGCAAGGTATTTATGGACGGCAAGGATGTGTACGCGCAGAACGAGGAACAGCTTGCCATCTTCCGCCGCCGTCAGGTGGGACTGATCTATCAGTTTTACAATCTCATTCCGGTGCTCAATGTCACGGAAAACATCACGCTCCCCGTACTTATGGACGGGCAGAAGGTCAATCAAAATCGACTGGCTGAGCTGATGACCACTCTGAAGCTTACCGGCCGGGAGAACCACCTGCCGAACCAACTCTCCGGCGGCCAGCAGCAGCGGGTGTCCATCGGCCGGGCTCTGATGAATGCGCCTGCGGTGGTGCTTGCCGATGAGCCCACCGGAAATCTTGACTCCAAAAGCAGCCGGGAGATCGTGGAGCTGCTGAAGGTTTCCAACGAAAAATACGGGCAGACCCTCCTTGTCATCACCCACGACGAGAGCATCGCACTGCAGGCGGATCGCATCCTTTCCATTGAGGACGGGAAAATCACCAGAGACGAGGTGATCCGCAGATGAATGTTTTCAACAAGGTAACCTTAGAGAGCCTGAAGAAAAACAGGACGAGAACCATCGTCACGATCATCGGCATTATGCTCTCGGCGGCGATGATCTGCGCGTCCACGACCCTTGTCTCCAGTATGCAGAATTTCGTGCTGCGTTGTGCGATCCACATCGACGGGGACTGGTACGGAGCGGTTTATGACGCCGCATATAAGGACTATGAGGACATCCGCGATTCCGACAGGGTTTCCTCCGCAGCCTACGCGCAGGTTCTGGGTTACGCGAAGATCGACAGCGCCAACGAGCGCAAGCCCTATCTGTATGTGCTTGGCGGCGATGTGGCCTCCGGCTATTTTAAGACAATGCCGGTGCATCTCATTTTAGGTACGCTGCCGAAGGACTCCACGGAAATTATTCTGCCGGAGCACCTGACATCAAACGGCAAGGTGAATTATAAGCTCGGCGACACCGTCACGCTTGACGTGGGGGACAGGACACTTGACGGCCGGAGGCTGGGACAGGACACGCCCGTATACACCTATGACAGCGAAACGCAGGTGGAGATTATGAGCGGCGAAAGGCTCGAAAACACCGAACCGAGAACCTATACGGTGGTCGGTATCTATGAAAGGCCTACCTTTGAGGACTATTCCGCGCCCGGGTACACAGCGCTTACGGCAGCGGACACCAAATCCGCCGATCAGACTCCGATTCATTGTTATTTCAAGCTGCACAAGCCCGCCGGGGTGTATGACTTCATGAAGGAAATGGGCTATACGCAAGAGTATCGCTATGCCTACAATACAAAGGTCCTGCTGTATTCCGGCACGGCTCCGTTCGATTCCTTCCTTACCGCGTTTTACAGTCTTGCCGCCATCATCATCGCGCTGATCGTGTTCGGCTCTGTATCGCTCATCTATAACGCATTCTCCATTTCTGTTTCGGAGCGGACAAGGCAATTCGGCCTGCTGTCCTCGGTGGGCGCCACCAGAAAGCAGCTTCGAAGAATGGTGCTGTTTGAGGCGCTGGCGGTCAGCATTGTCGGCATCCCACTGGGCATTCTGGTGGGTATCGGCGGTATCGGCATAACGCTCCTCCTGATCGGAGATAAATTTTTCTCCATTGTCCGTGTGGACATTCCCATGCGGCTCTGTGTTTCGTGGCAGGCTGTCGTCATTGCTGCGGTCATTGCACTTGTCACGGTTCTGATCTCGGCATGGATTCCCTCAAAAAGGGCAACCAGAGTTTCCGCCGTGGAGGCGATCCGCCAGAGCATGGACATCAAGGTAAGCGGCAGACCCGTCCGAACCTCGAAGCTCGCCTACAAGCTGTTCGGACTTCCCGGCGTCCTTGCCGGCAAGCACTATAAGCGCAACCGGAAAAAATACAGAACCACCGTCGTCAGCCTCTTTATGAGCATCGTCCTCTTTGTTTCTGCGGCGGCCTTCACCGACTACATGATGGAATCCGCCGAGGGAGGGCTGGCCTCCGATCAATTCGACCTGATCTACGCAGCGGAGTCGGACGCTTCCGCCGCCATGACGCCCGATGAGCTTCTGGAGCTGCTTTTCTCCGAGCAGAATGTCACCGGAGGTACCTATACCAAGAAACAGTTTTTGCAGGGCGATATCTCCCGCGAATATGTCACGGCAATGTTTGCCGACCGTTTTGCCGACTTCGGCATGGAAAGTGAGGACAGAGCGCCGAAGGAGCTCAGCATCTCCGGTTATCTGTACTTCGTTGCGGACGCCGAGTTCAACAGGTTACTGGAAAAGTACAACCTGAAGGAAGCGGATTACTATGACCGGGACAAGCCCCTGGGCATTGCCCTGGATCGCAACATTGAGCTTGACCGCCGGCTTGAGAAGTATGTCACGCTGGACACGCTCAAGGGCGATGGGTGCGTGATTGAGGGGCTTTACTATGTAGAGATCGACGGATATTACAGAAAAGACAGCCGGATCGATGAGAACGGCAATAAGGTCGTCCTCTATCAAAACAGAGACAACGAGAACGACATCATCGAGCTGCCCTATGAGGAATCCTTTGCAAAATACACGCTGCGGTCCGAAAAAACCATTGAGGAGGCTCCGTTCTTTGTCAGCCGCAGCACGCCGGTGGCCATCAATATGATCTATCCGTACAGCATGCTGGAGAGCGTGGTTCCCGAGGCGGCGCTGAATCAATTCCGTAATACAGAGTATTTCCTCACATCGAGCAATCACACCGCGAGCTTTGAAAATCTGGCGACCGTGCTGACGGAAAACGGTCTCAGCAGCCGGCAGCTTTTCGACTACGCCGCAAACGCCGAGACAAACCGGAATGTCATAACCATTATCCGGGTATTTGCCTACGGCTTTATCGTGCTGATCTCCCTGATTGCCGCGGCCAATGTGTTCAATACGATCTCCACGAATATCAGCCTGCGCCGCCGGGAGTTTGCCATGCTGAAATCGGTGGGCATGACGCAGAAGGGCTTTCGCAGGATGATGAATTACGAGTGCCTGCTGTACGGCTCCAAGGCACTGCTTCTCGGTTTGCCGGTGTCCTGCGGCATTACATATCTCATCTACCGCGCAGTCACAACGGCCTATGAAACCTCCTTCCATCTACCGTGGGCAGCCATCGGCATCGCCGTACTGAGCGTGTTTCTGGTCGTATTCGCCACCATGATGTATTCAATGAGCAAGGTAAAAAAGGACAATCCCATCGACGCCTTGAAAAATGAGAATCTGTAAGGAGGAAAAGAAAATGTATAACCATGAAGCACCCGCACATAGGAAACTCATCTTGAGATCCCTGCTGATCTGCTGGCTGATCATTCTCGGCGGATACCTTTTGATTCGGATGGCCTTTCTTGTATGTGGGCTGCAGCTGCACCTGACCGCGCAGGGCATCTGCCTTGCGCTGCTGCCGTACTGCTTTGGGGCGCTGTATCTATGGAGGTGCTGCAAGAATCGGGAACCGCTGTTTTACGCGCTTGGCATTCTGCTCCCGGCTATTGTCGAGAAGCTGACGCTGTATTTCCTCGGAGCGTATCTATGCGGGGTCAGTCCGTTCCGTGTCACGGCGGTCATGGAGGCAATTGGAACGATTGAGCCGTATGCGGTGCTCTTTACACGGATGCCCATGCGGTATGCAGTCAACCTGCTGTTCTTCAACCTAATATACATTCTTTGCGGAGTAGCCTTTGCCGCTCTCTGCACATTTGGCTTGTCCATTTTGCAAAAACTAGCATCCTCTGATATGTACCCCCTTCATATGCCGGGGCATAAGCGGAGACTGGATTGTGACATCAATCCTTATACATATGATATTACAGAAATAGATGGATTTGATAATCTGCATGCCGCAGAAGGAATCATAAAGGAAGCAGAAGAGCGGGCAGCCGCATTGTGGGGCGCAAAGAGTTCTTTCTTTCTGGTAAATGGAAGTACCTGCGGTATTTTAGCAGCACTCAGTGCCACATTACCGAAAAAGGGACATCTTCTGATGGCACGAAACAGCCATAAGGCAGCATATCATGCAGCATATTTAAGAGAGTTACAGGTGACATATCTCTATCCGGTATTTACGGAATTCGGGATACAGGGTGGAATACTGCCGGAGCAGGTGGAAGCTGCATTAGAAGCAGATGAAAGTATTGAGGCTGTGTTTCTTACATCACCGACCTATGATGGAATCGTATCAGATATAGAAAAAATAGCGAAGATTGCCCATCAGCATGGGATTCCGCTGATTGTGGACGAAGCTCATGGTGCACATCTTGGCTTTCATCCGTATTTTCCGAAATCAGCAATTGGATTGGGAGCCGATGTGGTAATCCAGAGCCTGCATAAGACGCTTCCGGCACCTACCCAGACTGCAATTTTGCATTGGAATTCTTCTTATATAAAGAAGGAACGGCTGGAGTGGTTCTTAAATATCTATGAAACCAGTTCTCCATCCTATTTATTCTTGGCCAGCATAGATGAATGTGTGCGTCTGCTGACGGAAGAGAAAGAGAAGTATTTTGATGCATATGAGAAGCGTCTGAAAGACTTTTATGAAAAAACAGCCCACTTCACCCATGTGGAAGTCATGGGAGAAAGAGATTTAAAAGAGACAGAAGGCTTTGCCAAAGACCCGTCGAAGCTGGTACTCCGTGCCACGAAAGCCGGACTTTCCGGAGAAGAGCTGTATCAGCTGCTCCGGGAGAAATACCATTTGCAGTTAGAGATGTGTCAGGGAGACTATGCGCTGGCAATGACCAGTATCTTTGACCGTGAAGAAGGCTTTGACCGGCTGTATGCAGCACTGGAAGAAATTGATAAAAAAGAAGCCACAGCAAGAAGAACAATAACGCCGCAGTTTCTGACCGAAGCCTATGGGAAGCGGGCGGTCCGTATATCCATTGCAGAAGCGCTGGATGCAAAGACAGCAGAAATCGGGCTGAAGGAAAGTGTTGGCAAGACGGCTGGAGCATTTGTCTATCTTTATCCGCCGGGTATCCCGATGCTGGTGCCGGGAGAAGAGATTTCCAAAGAAGCGGTGGCAGTGATAAAAACCTGCCGGGAGAATGCATTTCGTATTTATGGCGTGACTGAGGACGGAAAGATAAAAGTTGTCATTTTCTGAAAATTATTTTATACTAGAAAACAGACGGCAAAACCGTAGAAACAGGAGATTTACACATGGGAAAGATTTTCTGCCTGATGGGCAAGAGCTCAACAGGAAAAGATACCATATATAAGATGCTGCGGGATGAGAAAGCGTTGCAGCTTCAGACGATTGTACCATATACCACCCGGCCAATCCGCGTCGGCGAGACAGAGGGCGTAGAATATCATTTTATTGATGAACAAAGGCTTTTGAATCTCGAAAAAGAAGGAAAAGTCATAGAGCAGCGCGCATATGATACCATATACGGAATCTGGCGCTATGCCACAATTGCAGACGGGCAGGTCAATCTTTCGGAGCACAGTTATCTTCTGATTGGCACTCTTGCCGTGTATACACAGCTTTGTGCCTATTATGGAAAAGACGCAATCGTACCGATATATATAGAAGTAGAAGATGGTCTGCGTCTGCAACGGGCATTGTACCGGGAGCGGATGCAGGATAATCCAAAGTATACGGAGCTTTGCAGAAGGTTTCTTGCAGATGATGCGGATTTTGCAGAAGAAGCATTGGAAAAGGCAGGAATTACCAGACATTTTGAGAATGATAATCTGCAAAAGACAGTAGAGGAAATTGCAGCTTTTGTGCTATCATATAATGGATAGGTGATAAAATGGAGATTAGAGTAAACGACACTGCACCGGTGAATCAGACCACCGGAACCACGCCGGTAGACACCGGAGACGGCAGCTTTAAATTTACATTGACCAGTGCAATCGAAGAGCAGGAGCTTCAGCAGCGGTTGAACAGCCTCTTAGATGACATTACCAAACAGGGTAATCTCATTGCACAGCATATGGACATCCGGGACATGAAGAAATACCGCGGACTGGTGAAGGATTTCTTAAATGAAGTCGTAACCCGTTCCCATAAATTTTCCAGAGAGAACTTTCTCGACCGGAAAGGCCGTCATCGTGTCTATGGAATCGTCAAGTTGGTGGATAAGAACTTAGACGAACTGGCGGAAGAGCTGGTGAAGGATGAGTCAGACCACATTACTATATTGGATAAAATCGGGGAAATTGCAGGATTATTGTTGGATATTTTCACGTAAAAACAGGGCAGCCTAAGGCAGCAGGCAGCTTCAGAAGAAAGGAGCGCACATGGCAGGATTTGCAGAAATCATTGGACATGAACAGATTATAGAGCATTTACAGAATGCAATAAAAATGGATAAAATATCCCATGCATATATATTGAACGGACCGGACAAATCCGGCAAGAAAATGCTGGCGGAGGCATTTGCCCAGACCCTGCAGTGTGAGCAGCACGGCATTGAGCCCTGCATGGAGTGCCATTCCTGTAAGCAGGCAGTGAACCACAACCAGCCGGACATCATTTATGTCACACATGAGAAGCCGAATACGCTTTCTGTGGCAGATATCCGCAGCCAGCTTGTAAATGATGTAGATGTGAAGCCATACAGCAGCAGATATAAGATTTATATTGTAGATGAAGCAGAGAAAATGAACCAGCAGGCGCAGAATGCACTGTTAAAAACCATCGAAGAGCCGCCGGCATATGCGGTTATCATTCTGCTGACCACCAATGCGGATGCATTTTTACCGACGATTCTTTCCCGGTGTGTGGTATTGAACCTTAAGGTAGTTTCTGATGATAAAATCAGAAAATATCTGATGGAACACTGTAAAGTACCGGATTATCAGGCGGATGTGTGTGTGGCATTTGCCCAGGGAAATGTGGGAAAGGCAATGGCGTTGGCATCTTCGGATGATTTTCAGGAACTGAAAGCTGCAGCCGTGCAGTTATTAAAGCGAATCCATGAGATAGAGCTTTATGAATTTAAGGAAGCCATCAAACAGATTAACGAATATAAAATGGAAATCAACGATTATCTTGATATTATGATGATCTGGTTTCGGGACATTTTATTATATAAAGCAACAACAGATGTAAATGGACTGATATTTAAGGATGAAGTCTATGACATAAAGAAGCAGGCAAGCAAGAGTTCCTACAGTGGAATTGAAGCAATATTAGAAGCGTTGGAAAAGGCAAAGGTGCGCCTTACGGCAAATGTCAACTTTGACCTGGTGATGGAATTGTTGCTGCTGACAATAAAGGAGAATTAGAATGACAAAAGTAGTTGGAGTCAGATTCCGCAGAGCCGGAAAGATATATTATTTTGACCCGGGTAAAGCAAGGATGGAGGCAGGCAGCCATGTTATCGTGGAGACTGCCCGTGGCATAGAGTACGGAACCGTGCTGATTGCCCCGAAAGAGGTAGACGATAAAGCAGTGGTTCAGCCATTGAAGCCGGTCATCCGCGTGGCAACACCGGAGGACGATAAGACCGAGCAGAGAAATAAAGAGAAAGAAAAAGAAGCATACAAAATCTGTCTTGAGAAAATTGCAAAGCATAAGCTTGAGATGAAGCTGGTAGAAGCAGAGTATACCTTTGATAACAATAAGCTTCTGTTTTACTTTACCGCAGACGGACGAATTGATTTCCGTGAACTGGTAAAGGATCTGGCAGCAGTATTCCGTACCAGAATTGAGCTGCGCCAGATTGGTGTGAGAGACGAGACCAAGATTTTAGGCGGAATCGGTATCTGCGGAAGAGAATTATGCTGTAAATCCTATTTGTCTGATTTTGCACCGGTATCCATTAAAATGGCAAAGGAGCAGAACCTGTCCTTAAATCCGACCAAGATTTCCGGTGTATGTGGCAGACTGATGTGCTGTCTGAAAAATGAGGCTGAGACATACGAATATTTAAACAGCCGTCTTCCAAATGTGGGTGATACTGTTATCACAATTGATGGATGTAAAGGTGAGGTACAGAGCATTAATGTATTGCGTCAGCGGGTGAAGGTCTTAATCGAAGTAAATGATGAGAAAGAACTTCGGGAATATAAGGTAAAAGAGCTGAAATTCAAGCCAAGAAGACGCAGAGACAATATCAAACTTTCTCCAGAAGAGATGAAAGAGCTGGAAGCCTTAGAGGATAAGGGAGGAAAGTCTAAGATTAATGACGTCAAGTAATGAGATTCAATTAAAACCGGATGAGCGTGTGGATGAGCTGAATCGCAAGGGTTATCGTATCATTCAGGACACGAAGCAGTTCTGCTTTGGAATGGACGCGGTACTTTTAAGTGCTTTTGTAAAGGTAAAGCCGAAACAGAGAGTGTTAGACCTTGGAACCGGAACGGGAGTGATTCCCATTCTGTTAGAGGCGAAGACTCCGGGAGAGCATTTTACCGGGCTTGAGATTCAGCCGGACAGTGCCGACATGGCAAGACGAAGCGTTGCTTTGAATGGATTGACGGATAAAATCGATATCGTAACAGGAGATATAAAAGATGCCTCGAAGATCTTTGGGGCATCTTCTTTTGATATTATAACCACAAATCCGCCTTATATGATAGGACAGCATGGTCTTACGAATCCGGAGGAAGCAAAGGCAATTGCCCGCCATGAAATATTGTGCAATCTTACGGATATTATGCGGGAGAGTGCGAGAATACTAAAGCCGGGCGGACATTTTTTCATGGTACACCGTCCGTTTCGTCTGACAGAGATTATCTGTTGTATGCATGAGTATCGCATTGAGCCAAAGCGGATGCGGCTGGTATATCCTTACGTGGATCGGGAGCCAAACATGGTGCTCATCGAGGCGTGCAGGGGCGGCCGTCCGCGGATCACGGTGGAAAAGCCGCTGATCGTGTACCAGCGCCCCGGCGTTTACACGGATGAGATCTATGATGTGTATGGATATTGAGGGAAAGGAGCAGTTCTATGGCAGGAAAACCATTGATGCAGGCCGCAGGCCCCGGAATGGG
>OQWM01000967.1_pt1 | contig 19561 bp, 10 predicted proteins | sample 1691531 | NCBI WGS metagenome assembly OQWM01 (sample SAMN03418257, study PRJEB22391) | human gut metagenome | biome: human-gut; feature: organic feature; material: feces | host: Homo sapiens | place: Tanzania | collected 2013-01
AGAGGTAACATCTCGGCTATAAGCTGATTTGTTATCTCTTTCTGTTGTTATAAGGGTTCAGACTTAGCCCGGTTTCATTTGACTGGTCAAATGCGATGTTTGCACTTTTCTCAAAGTGAAATTTCTTCGCTAAGGATATTATCCTATACGCGAGCGTTTTTTGTAAATCGTCGTTCGTTTACGCTGCCTTTGCGGGCGCGTCTTCTTTTGAAAAGCGTTTTGCCGGACGGTAGCATAAAAGCGCGCCCGTCGAAACGCGTTTCGGCAGTGCTTGCGATTTTCGGCAAAGGCTTGACAAAGGCCGCCCTTTTGAGGTACAATAAAATTGGAACAAAAGCAGCTTCAATCCGCAAAAAACATTTTTTAACTTATCTGTTTGACTATGAAAAAACCTATTGTTGCAATTTTATACGATTTTGACAAAACTCTCTGCACCAGAGATATGCAGGAGTACACCTTCATTCCGTCCGTCGGCATGGAGCCCGACGATTTTTGGGCGGAAACCTCCGTCGTTGCCAAAAGAGAGCAGATGGACGGGATTCTGACCTATATGTACTGCATGATGGAAAAGGCCGAAGAAGCGGGCAATCCCTTAAAGCGCGAAATGCTGGTGGAGTGCGGCAAGGACGTGGAATATCACCCGGGCGTGGAGAGCTGGTTCGACCGCATCAACGAATACGGCAAAAAGGCCGGCGTCGAGGTGGAGCATTATATTTTGTCGTCGGGGCTTAAAGAAATCATCGAAGGTACCACCGTGGCCAAGTATTTCAAAAAGATTTACGCTTCCGAGTTTTTGTACGGGCCGGACGGCAAGGCAAAATGGGCGAAAATGGCCGTTAACTACACCAACAAAACGCAGTTCGTTTACAGGATAAACAAGGGCGTTCTGGACATCTGCAACAACTTCGATCTGAACACTTCCACTCCGGAATGGGACAGAAGGGTGAACTTCGGAAATATGATTTATCTGGGCGACGGGCTGACCGACGTTCCGTGCATGAAGCTGGTGAAGCAGTCGGGCGGGCATTCGATCGGTCTTTATCCGCAAGGCGAAAAAGCAGAGGCGCAACCGCTTCTGAAGCACGACCGCGTGGACTGGATTTTCGAAGCGGACTACCGTGAGGGCAGCGAGCTTGACACCGCCATGAAGGACCTTCTGGAAAAGCTTGCCTACGACAATCGCCTGGCCGAGCTTTCGGACAAACAGAAAAAAGAGCTTTAATCAAAAACCTCCGCCTGAACGGGTGACGTTCTTAGCGGAGAAATGACACATACTGCTAAATGCGAGCATCGCATTTGACTAGTCAAACACTCTATGGGCTAAGCCCAAACCCTTATTATGAGCATAGCGAATAACAAGGTTCTGCGAAGCAGGTTCTTATAACAGCAGAAAGAGCAAACATGCAAGGTGTCTGCTCTTTTTCTGTTGGTTTAATGAAATCGTTGCATAGCGACGATGAAATCTTAACTTCGTTCAGATGAAATCCAAGGTCAAGCCTTGGATGAAATCAAACCCGTCTAACTTCAGCCATGCAAAGCAGGATTTCACCGCGATAGCGATTTCATCCACCATAGGTGGATTTCACCCGTGAAAGACGGATTTGACTGCGTGATACTCCGTTAAGAGTATCACGCTAAAGCGGAGGTTTTTTAAGATCAAACTAATCTCTGTAGGTGTATTTGGTGCTGTAGCCGTCGTTTTCGGCCGGGCGGAGGTTGTTCGGAAACTGTATGTCCGTTTTGATGTCCACGACGATTTTTTGCAGCTTTTCGGTGAGGGTGTACGGGTTTTCCAGATCGTAAAGCACGTTTGCGCCCCCGATGCTTTTGATATAGATGTCGCCGACTTTCTCGATGCGGTCCACAAGCCCCACCCTTAGGTTCACGGAGTCGATTTCCGAATAATAGATGTTTTTGAAATCGATGCCGATGATGCCCGATTTTATGATGATGCGCTTGTTTGTGAAGGCGTATTCCAAATTTTCATGCTGTCTGTTTGCCGTCAGAACGTTCGACAGCCAAATCCACACAGGCATCAGATGGAACAGGAAAAACACCGCCATAAAAATTTTGACAGATGCCGGGATTTCGTCCATTGTCCCGATCATAAGGCCGATAAACGCGCCGTCGAAAAGCAGCCAGATAAGCGCAATCGGCAGCATTTTTGTGAACGCGTTAATAAGGAACGCGCGCTTTTTCGGTTTGCCGCTCCACAAAATTTGTTCGTCCGAGCCTATCACGTCCTCGATGTTTTTGAGGTCGCGGCCGGATGGATCTATCTTAAAATAGTTTTCGTCAAGTTTTGCCATAGTTTGCTCCTTGATGTTTTATGGACAGAGTATAACACAAAAAAACCAAAAAATCAACGGGTTTTCAAAAAACGCAGGCCGGAGCCTGCGTTTTTGACGTTTTAGTTCCAAGCGGAACCGTTGTAGGTGTAGGTTGTTCCCGCCGTTCCGGCCGTTGTTGAGCCGTCAGCGTTTTTGAGAGTGGCCGATTTTGTGATGCTTGCAGTTTCGACGTAAATCGCTTGTAATTTATCAATAAATGACGTACCTTTTGCTTTGCCGTATCCTTCAGAAGAGGTGATACTAGTCGTGCAACCGCTTGCCAGCGTCACGATTCCCGTTCCGCTTCCGTCGATTATTCCGCCAAAAGCGGCTCCGGACTTGACGGTCAGGGTTCCTGCCACGACAAGTTTTGCATCTCCTTTTCCGTTAGGATAGAAATATCCCGGTCCGCCACCGGCTGAATCATCCCAACTTCCGTCATAAACAATCAATCCGCCGTTTTTTTCAATGTTCAGTGCTGCTCCGGCAGAAACATTGATTTCCGCTCCCGGCAATAATTTGTATTTATAACTTATAGTTGCCGTACCGGACTTCATATTGATTTTTTGCAGGTAACTCATCGGGAAGATAACCTTTGCAGTGTCTACAGTGGCAGACAGGACGGAAACGCTGATGTTCATTTTCAAGCTACCACCGCTTATGTTGCCGTGAACGTTGAGAGTGGTTATTCCGTTTTGATAAGTCTTTTCAATATAACCGCTTGTTAAATTCAACAAAGCACTACCGTTGGCAATAATTTTTGCAGTGGTTATTTTATGCTCTTTGTCGTGGTCTACCCAAAGGCCACAATAACCGGTTACAGTTGAGCCGCTGTGAATTGTGGAGTTACACTGAACGTTTGGCATTTCATAACGACTGAACGGAGCAATCGTGCCTTTGTTATAGGAACCCACGGTGGAAGTGCCGCCTCTGAAGTCGTGAATGACAAACGGGGAGTAAAGATTGGAACCGCTTTCGAAGATTGCAGAACCGGAACCTTTGACGTAGCCTCTTGCGTCGAGATTGGAACCCGATTTGAAAGTCATCGTGCCGTTGTTTTCAATTTGGCTGTGTTTGTTGGAAGTGTGGCCGCTTAAGCCTTGGCCACGTCTGCCCAAAATGCCTTGAATAAGAACGTTGCCGTTTACCGTGAGGTTTACACCATCAAGGAGAGTAAGTTTGTGTTCGATATAGTTTGTATCACCGTCTACAAACGCATCTATGCCGTCGATGCTGTTTTTCGTAACGTAAGTGGCCGTACCTATTTTGGTTGAGCTGTCGGAGCTTGCCGACAGGAGCAGGGTTGCCCCCGCTGCCAAAGTGTAGTCGCCTGCGGAGAGGAACACTTTGGCGTAGACGCCGCCGTTCGAGGCAAGCGTTATCGTGCTTCCGCTGCCCGCGCTTTGAAGCGCCTTTTCTAAAGTGGTCAGGGTGCCCCCGACTTTTGCCGCCCTTACGCCCAAAGTGGTTTCGCAGGTCGTCGCATTATAGTTGCCGGTTTCGGAAACGACCACTTTCACCTTGTAGATTCCGCCGTCAACGACGTTGTTACCGCCTTGAGGCGAATTAAGAATCTGATAAGTGTAGGTTGCGCCGTCCCAGCCGCTGTCGGAGTTCGGCTTGAGAACCTCGGAGAGACTGTCGAACAGGTTGCCGCCGTTCCAGTCGATTTCGGCGTAGTCGCAGCTTGCGCTGGCGTCGGCTTTTTCGAGAATAAGGGTAACGGTGGTGTCGAACGGCAGATAGTTTTGAGGATCGGCGTTGTAGGTTGCTTCATACACGGTTTTTGTGCAGAAAGCATGTTCTGCTTCGTCCTTCCAGAAGAATCCTCCGTCAAGGGTTATGGAGCCGAGGGTAAGGCCTTTGCTGTAGTGCCCTCTGACGGTCTTCGACGGCACGTCGGATGCGTTGTAGGTTGCTTTTTCAACCGTCAGAACGCCGTCTGCACCTTTGTTCAAAGTGTAGTTTTGCGCCGTGGATTTGTCGAGGTCGACGTTGTAGCGATAACCTTCGGCAATAACAGGCGACGATTTTTTGTAGGTGGTTTCGTACCTTATAGTCAGGCAAGCCTCGTTGTCGGAGAACTTGAAGCCTTCGGCCGTGAAACCGAAATCAGGGATAGGATCGCCGTAGGTTACCGTGGCCGTCGGGTTGACGGTGACGATAAGCGTGGCTTTTTCCACCGTCATGAAATAAGGGGACACGGTGGCGGTGTAGTTTTTGGAATCGAGCGTTCCGTTCACCTTGAATGTGCCTGCGGCAGGAGCGGTGAGATAATCGGTCGAATAGGTCATCTCGCCGACGTCCGCTTTTTCGTCGCCCGCTTTGAGGCCGGAAGTTACGATGAAGTCGAAGGTCGGGGTTTCGCCGTAAACGATTGCCGACGGGCCGGTTACGGTGGCCGTCAAATTAGCCTTCAGAACCGTGAGAACGCCTTTTACGACTATGAATTCGTAGTTGTTGTTTTCTGCCGTTTCCGCGTCTATTTCAAAGGTTTCGCCCGCGTCAGCGCCTGCATTGTATGTGGTGCTATAGGACGTGACGGAAACTTTGTCGTCGCTGTAGAGCGGAGTGTTCTTGAAACCGCAAACCGAGGTGTCGAACGCGTCGCCGTAAATGACGGTTTGATCGTGCACCGTCACGGTAACTTTGCGTTTTTCAACCGTAAGCGTGCCGGTTTGAACGGTGAAGTCGTAGTTTTTGTTATCTGCTACGCTAACCGTGATTACGTAGGAAGTGCCGGCAGCCATACCCGCGGCATAATCCGTGGCAAGTGTAACGTCAACGCTGTCCGAGCCGTAGAGGCCGAGTGTGGCGTAGGTCAAGTCCGGCTTGTCGTAGCCGTATTCGACGGTTTTGTCTTCCGCTTTCACGGTAGCTTTCCTTGGCACGCAAACCACTTTTGAGGAAGTGGTGACGCTGAAGTTGTCGTCGAGGACGATTGCCGTAGCAAAGTATTCGCCGATGTTTGCGCCTTGATAGTAGTCCGTTTCGAGGCGGACGACGGAGGCGTATTCGGCAGGAATATCAAACGTTGCCGCTTCGTCGCCGTAGGAAACCGTGACGTCCGACGGGCTTACGTCCACGGCCTTTCTTGCCACGGTCAGTTTGCCGGCCGTGGCCACGATTTCGTAGTTTGCGTTTTCGGTGAAGCCGACGGTTACGTCGTACCGGCCGACGTTTGAGCCCTTGGCGTAGGCGGACGATACGGTGATATTCAGAGATTCGAGATCTTCGGCCAGAATGCCCGTTTGCGAGTAGCCGTATTCTGGCGCTTCGTCGCCGTAAACCACGGTAACGTCGTTTGCCTTGACGGTGGCCGCGCGTTTTTGAATTTCAACCGTAAACTTGCCGACGGTCTGGGTGAAGCCTTCCTTTTCCAGTTTGAAGAAAACGGTGTAGGTGCCGACGTTTGTGAACATAGGGCTTGTCGTAAGGCTATAGTCCTCGCCGTCTGTGGAATAGGTTATCAAGGTGCCTTCTTCCACGGTAACCGTGCCGCCGTGAGCCCTTCCGTCGTATGCGCCGACGTAGCCTTTTGCATCGTGAGTGATGTGTTTGGTGGAAATGGTTACGTTGAGGTCGTATTTAATGACGTAGGAAGCCAGACGGTCTTCGGAGCCGCGAAGAATCTTCAAAAGAGTAGGTTCTTCGAAATCGTTCGAAAGGTCGCCTTTTGCGACGTATTCGCCGTCTTCTGCGGACGAGGTTCTAAGGGTAAGATAGAGCTTGTCGCCCGAAACCATGCCCGAAATTTCTTCGCCTTCGATGACGAGGCTCCACTTGTTGCCGCTTTGAGCCACGATGACGGTTCTCGAAACGGTGATTTCTTTCGGGGTAACGGTGAGGGTTCCGCTTTGAACGGTGACGTCGTAGTTGACGTTTTCCGAAAATTCCACGGTCACTTCGTATTCAGCGGCCTTGTCGCCTGCGATGTAAGAGGTTTTTGCCGTAAAGCCGAGGTCGTCGGTGCCGAAAATTTCGCCCGAAACGAGGCTATAAGAAAGGGAAGGAGCCGCGCTGCCGTATTCGGCGGTTTTGTCTGCCGCCTTGACGGTTATTTTTCGCGCCGTAACCGTCAGAGTTCCTTTTTCGACGGTGACGTCGTAGTTGCCGTTGGTCGCCGTGCCCGTGACGTCGTATGCGCCGACGCTTGCGCCCGTGTAGTAGGTTTTTGCCGCAAACGTAAGGCCGAGGTCGTCGGAGCCGTAAACGGAGCCGCTTAAAACGTCGAAGTCGTAGGTTTCAGGTGCGGCGTCGCCGTAAACCACGGTTTTTGCCGTCGCCTTGACGGATACCGCGCGTTTCGTGACGGTGAGCGTTCCGTTTTGGACGGTTGCGGAGTAGTTGTTATTGTGGCAAACAGCCGAAATTTCAAAGGTTTCGCCTGCGCCCCCGCCGACTCTGTAAGAAGAGGAGTAAGCGACGTTAAGGTTGTCGGAGCCGAAAATTTCGCCCGAAACGATATCGTAATTTTGTTTCGCCGCGTCAAATTCGTCGCCGTAAGTGACGGTGCCGTCCGAAACGCGCAAGGTTATTTCGCGCGGGGTAACGGTGAGAGTGCCGCTTTCGAAAGTGAAAACGTAGTTAGCGTGCGCCGCGCTTACCGAAATTTCGTATTCGCCGACAGGCGTGCCGCTCACGTTCTCGTCGCAGGTAAGGGTAGGTTCCGCAGTGTCTCCCTCCAAAAGTCCGACGAACGTTGCCGTGAGAGTTGCGGTGTCGCCGTAAACTGCGGTTTTGTCGTCAGCCTTGACGGTGGCCGCGCGCGGTCTTATTTCGATTTTGCCGTTTTGGACGGTTACGTCGAAGTTGTCGGAATCGATTTTTGCCATATACACCGTCTTTTCACCAACGCCGTCGCCTTGGACGTAGTCGGTGGAAAGAGCGGCAAGAAGGTCGTCCTTAAGAAGAGCTTCGAGCTCATCGGAGAGCGGTTCGCCGACGAATTCGTAGGAAAGCGTCGGAGCTTTGTTGCCGTAGGTTACGACGGTGTCTTTTGCCTTCACCCAAATCGCAAGCTTTTTGATGGTCACGGTGAAGCTGTTGTTTTCGGTTTTATAGCCGCCGCGCTCGATGCGATAATATACGGTATATGCTCCCGCGTCCGTGAAGGTAGGGATAGCCGCTTTGAAATTTTCGCCGTCGGTGCTGTAGGTTACGTTGAAGCCTTCAAGCGTAAGCGACGCAAAATGTTCCTTGCCGTCAAAGGTGGTTTCCACGTTTTCGACAGGGGTATATTCGACGTTTGCAAGCCCGATAGAGGCGGAAACGGTCAGCGTAACTTTGTAGTTTTTGGAAACGTCCTTGCCGTTTCTTTCGACTTTTACGGACAAAACGGTTATGCCGAAGCTTTCGCCGCCGCGGTAGAAGTATTCGCCCGCGTTAGGAGAATCGGTTTTGAATTCGACGGTCAGCTCGTCGCCGTCCGGCAAATCTTCGGACGGCACGTTGCCGGAGAAAGTAAGCGGGCTGCCGTCGTAGGTTTTTTGGACGTCCGCTACGCTTGCCGACACGGCTTTTTCCTTAACGGTTATAAACGAGGTTACCACGCTTACGTCGTAGTTGTCGGCCCAAAGTCCGTCTTCGCCGACTTTTACGGAGAGAGAATATTTGCCAACGTCCGCGCCTTGGGCGTATTCGGTCAGAAAGTGCTTTTCGCCCCTGACCACGCTTTCGTCGTCAGAGCCTTTGAAACCTGAATAGGTTACCTCGGCCGACGCAAAATCGTCGCCGTAAACGAGGTTTATCGGCGATACGGTTGCGGTTAAAGTAGCTTTTTGCACGGTTACGGTTACCGTGGACTCGGCAGAGCTTTCGCCGCGGCCTTCGTAGGAGGCCGTAACTTTTACGGTGTAGGTGTGAGTGCCTGCGTTAAGGCCGGAAATTTCGATTTCGAGGCCGTCGGCCGCTTTTCGTCCCGCAAGGTACCAAGAATAAGCGTAGTTGATTGCCTCCACGTTGTTGGAAGCAGGAGTTGCAACCAAGGTTTTGGTTTCGCCGTAAACCATGGTAAGAGGCGAAGCGGTTGCGGCGTTAGGTTTTGCAACCGACCATTTTGCGTAGTAAGTCGCGTCTTTTTCAAAACGTTTTCCCTCGACGTATTCGTTGCCTTCCGTGTCAAACCAACCTTCGAACTTAAAGCCCGCAAGTTCCGGATTTTCGACGGAAGGTATAACGTCGTCCGCCGTGCCGGTTCTTACTTTGTAAGGAGAGGCGTCGCCCTTTTCTTTGTAGAAGGTTACGGTGTACGATTGCATGTCGGAAAACAGCGCGTTCACTTGCAAAACGCCTTTTATGACGTCGAAAGCCTTATCCCAGCCGGCAAAAACCTTGCCCGCCGGAATTTTGTCCTTAAAGGTTTCCGGATCCGGAGCGGTTGCCGCTTTGCCGTATTCAACGTTGTCGGAGAAAACGACTTCGCCGTTCACGACGAAGTTGACGCGGAAAAGCTTAACTTCCCATATAGCGAAAACCTGCGTGCCGTCTGCAAGGTTCCGAAGGTTTTCGACGAAGGTTGTGCCGCCTGCGGATTTGCTCCAGCCCAAAAAACGGTAGCCCTCGCGAGTGACGTTCGGGGCCTTTGCCGAAGCCGTCATTTTGACGCTTTGGGTTTTTCCGGTGCCGTCGTTGAAATTGAAGATAACGGTCGGATAGGTTTTGTTGTTGTCATCCGGTATAGGGTTGTCGGGGACGTTGGTTTTATGGCACGCCGCCATAGACAATGCGACGAGCATAATCAAAACCAGACATATCAGAAACGATGTTCTTTTTTTCATTTTAACTCTCCTTAGTTTTGTCCCGCGCCGCCGTTGCCGTAGGCCGAGGTGGCGTCGAACATTATAAAGCGGAAGTCCTCTCCGCCGGCAGCATACGGAAGCATTTGTCCTTGCTGCTGAAGGCTTTGGTCGTTGTCCGGACGATTGAGAACGGACAGGTTGATCGTATATTGTTTCATTTGTTCAAAAGTATATTCCGAAAAGTCAACCATCGAATAGTTGTAGCCGCCGCCGTAAAAGGCTATGCCGCCGTGGACGTATTTTTGACCGTCGGAGCGTTCGGCAATGATGTTTTTATACTTTTCGTCGGATTTTTTCAGGCTCTCTAACATTGCGCGGATGTTGAGGTTCAGGAACGACGTTTCGGCAGCTAAATTGTTGTTGGTTTCGATGAGCGTCGAGCTGTCGACGTTGGACAAAGGTTTCCAGTCGTCCAGAACGACGTTTCCGACCATGTGGAGAACGGCAGGATAGGACGTTGCCGCCAGATTTTTCCAGCCGTCGAATTGTTTGAAGGTTTCGCCCACCAGCATGCCGCCGGCAAAGTGGCTTTCCATGCCTATCGTGAAAAGGCCGCTGTTTTTGAGCACGCTGTCCTTAAGAACGACGTCAGTCAGAACGTAGGTGCTTACGAAATAGTCGTCGTTTAGATATTCGTCGCAAAGAGGGCTGTTTGCCGCCGTGTAGGCCTCGCCCGAAGCGTTTGTAAGCCTTGGTGCGAAGGTTTTGTCGAACGAAGAGTAGTCGGTGGCTCTCACCGCGCGGTTGGTGCCGATCTTGAGGATAAATTCCCTCGCGTTCTGCAATAGGCAACCTTCTATTTTGACGTTGATTTTTTCCTGTTCGACGTTCACGCTGTCGTCAGGGTTGACGCCGTATCTGCCGAAGGCTCTGACAACCGTGCGGCCGTTTCGGACGTAGCTGTCGGTTACGGTTGCGTCGGACATGATTTCCAAGGTGGTGCCGACGTTGTTCAAAAGAGTAAGATTGAGGCCGGAGCCGTCCTCCAGAGTTTCGTCGTTGCAGCCGAGGAGCGTTACGTTGTCGATAACCACGCCGTTCGTTCGAACAAGAAAGACCACGTTATCCTGCGCCTTGACGGACGCGCCCATTTCGTTATGAGAAACGGCGACGAAATTGAGAGGGCCTCTGAACAGCGCGTAACGGCGGAGGTTGCCCGTCGAATCGGTCATGTTGGTTATGTTGTCCGCGGAAAGCGTGTAGCCGTTGCCGAACACGTCGTTGGTGAATTCCACCGCATAGCGTACGTTCGGCCGCGCGAGGCCGCGGTTTTTGTAGTAGGTCCAGTCGGCGGTCGTCGGGAGAAGCGAGGTTTCGCTTTCCAGAATCGATTGCATCGTCGCGTCGTCGTAGAGTGCCTTGCCGGTGCCATCGAACAGTTTTTTGCCGACGTCCACGTCGTTTTTCAAAACCGTTTTAAGGCGCTTCTTGGACGCGTTCATAAGGTCTTCGTAGGTTTCTGCCCACACGCCGTCAACTGCGGTGTAAACGTAGGAAACCGGTTTAAGGCCGAAGAGGTCGCCGTATTTCCATTTGACGGTAATAGTGACGTTTCCGGTCGCCTTTACGTCCATAAGCCCCAAAGGGGAAACGGAGGCTATCGCGCCGTTTGACGAGGTGAAGGTAAGATCCGCAAAATCCGCTTCGTCGTAGTTTTTGGCTTTGGCAACGAGGCCGGTTTTGTAAGGCTGTTGCACTGCCGCGTCGCCGTCAAAACGCATGGAAGCGACGGCAAGGTTGCCTTTAAGGCCGTAAGTCGAGGCACTTTCCTCGAAGATAAGCGAGGTGTAGTGCGGCGTGACGAAAATATTCCGTTCGACGGCAGGATAGGTTTTTTCACCGCTTTCCGTCAGAATGTAAGGGGTAACGATGAGCGTTGCCACGCCGATTTTCAGTGCGCGAACGGTCAGATATCCGTCCGAAACGGAAATTTCGGCCAGCGAATCGTCGGTGAGTTCCGATCTGTATAATATGTTTTTATTGTAAGGTTTGGCAGCGATCGACAGCGTAAGCGGAGTTCCGTAAAGCGCCGCAATCTCGCCGGACGGAGAAACCGGGAGGGAAGACGACAGCTCGAAAACGTATTCCGAAAAACTCAAGGTCGCGTTTTTCACCACGCTTCCCAAAGCAAGCTGACAATCCAAATCTTCATTTCCCGCGTCGCCCGAGAGATAAACGGTGATTTTGTATTTGCCGCCGCCGAGGCTTTCGGTTTCGAAGTTTTCCACTCCCGTGCCGAAGAAGCCGACGTCGTCAGCCGAAGGGTAGCTTTCGGCAGACGGCATTTCGACGTACAAAACAGTTTTGTCCGAATCCTTCGGAACGGCAATCGTCAGATTTTTCGAACCGTTCACAACCACGGAGTCGGGTTTTTCGACGTTAAGAATCAACGTTTCGGTTATTCTGCCTCTTGCGCCGTCAACGCATAAGGTGATCGTCGTTTTGCCGCTGAATCGCGCGAGAATTTCGCCCGAAACGCCGTTTACGAACGCGGCGTCGTCATCGGAAGAGGAGTACTTGACGCTTGCGCCCGCAACTCCCGCGGGATAGACGATGCCGGAAACGAAATAGGTGCCGGCAGGTACGGAAGCGTAATAGGCTCCGTCTGCGTTTTTGAGAAGTTCGACTTCACCCGAAAACGCGTCGGTAACCTGAACGCCGAGTTCCAAAGCTCCGCTTGATGTTACGTTGAACAGCACGCTGTCGCTATATCCGCCGTCGGTGGAAGTGCAGGTTATTTTCGCCACGCCCACGCCTTCGAGCAAAAATTTGCCGTCGTCCGACAGCCCGACGATGTCGGTCGGGTTGCCTTCCGCGTCGGTTATGACGGTTTTGAAGGTTTTATCTTTGGCTTTCACGGGGCGAACCTCCACGCCGAGGTCGTCAAGATAGAGCGGCCTTTCGTCGTAGCCCGAGATGTCGAGGTGGAAGATGCCGTTTGCGCCTTTGTTGGTGATGACAAGTTTGTTTGCGTGAATGTCAACGCCTATTGCCGCTGCTCCGGTGATCGCGAAAACCGCCACCAAAAACAAAAGCGGCAGAACTATCATCAATACTGTAACTAGTTTTCTCATTTTACACCTCCGCGTTAAGATTTCTGTAGGCCGATTTCAGGCCTACCGAGAAATAGACTGCCGAAGCCAGCAACAGCACTGCGGGAACGACCAGCGAAATGACGGTGCTCACGCCGTTTGCGTTTTGCATGGCGGCAGAGGAATTCCCCAAAAGCGTTGCGATCGCCTGATAAAGTATGGCCGCGCCGAACGCGCCGCTTACCAGCAGCGCCATCATTATAACTATGCTTACGGTGCTGCCCGCTTCCTTGATTTCGCCGTCGTCGGTTTTAGGGAAATGCGGGTGATTGAGGTCCAGACGCGTCGCAAACATAATCTGAGCCACCGTTATCATAGCGGCGGACGCAAACGTCATGACTGCCTCTTTCGGAGTTTCAAGCCCCGTTGCCGCAAGAACCACTGCCGTAAGCAATATGCTCGGCACGGACACCGCCGCGCAGAAAAGCATTTTCGCCGTCAGCACCTTACTTGCCGAGAACGGCATCGTTTTGAGGCTCATCGCCATATATCCGTCGCGGCTTATGTTGGTCGAACAGAACGTGTTGGTCAGCGAGCCGTAAAGCACCGTAACGAAGGTGCAAAGCTCGAAGCCCACTTTCACGTTCAGCACGCCGCCGAAAAGCTCGGCGCCGATTTTGGCGGAAAAATAGGCCATAATCGGAACGGTGAGCGCGGTGGTGAAGTACATGAAGGAATAGTTCGGCGTTCTGAGCACCAACAAAAATTCTTTTCTGATAAGCGCGGACAGGCGGTTTTTCGGAGCAAAGTCCACGCCCTTTTTCTTCGGGTGAGGGACGCTGATGTTCAGCTTGGCCTGCGAAACCTTGATAAACACCGCTCGCACCACCACCAGGCACGTTGCCGCGCAAACGGCAATCGTCAGAAGCAAAACGCCTACTGCGCGCTTGACGTTGCGTTTCAGCATAAGGTCGGCAAGATAATTTGCCGGGAAGCACGATTTGGAGAAAGCGATGATGCCGTTCATAACCTTTTCGTTGAAAAGAGAGTTTATGCGACCGGTGGACAGCAAATCTTCGGCGATGCCGAAAACGTAGCCGTAGCCGACCATAAACGCGCCCGCAATCAGCGTGATCAGAACGAACGTCAAAGCGTAACGCGAGGTAAGTTTTTTCTTTATCCAGTAATAAGGAAGCACCACCACCGCCGAAACGCCCAGCGATATAACGGGCAAAAGCAGACATTCGGCAAAGGTCATAACGACGTTGTAGGCGTCGATAAGCCCCGTCGTTTTGAAGAAGGTCAGATTCACCGGCAGCAGAAACAGCGAGGTGAAAGCGACTTGCCTGAGATACACCGCCGTCGTGTTTGCGAAAAAGATCTGCGCTCCCGAAAACGGCATGGTTATGATGATGTTCATGTTGCTGTCCTCAAACAGCGAACGACAAAATCCGCCCACGCCGACGAATATGCACAGAACGAACAGTATGAAATAGACGATGGACATAATTTCGTACTGGCGCGCCTGCACGTCGGACACGCGGTCGATTTTGATGGCGGTGTAGGTTTCGACGAATTTTCCGAAAATCACCACGAAGGCAACTATCATCATCGCCACGAGAACCGCCATAATGACGAACGAACCCAAAGCGTCGGCGCGATGCTTTTTGCTTTTGAAGTTCGGCATCATAAGTTTAAGCTGCTCGGTCAGGAGCAGTCTGTAGCCGTTTTTCATTTCTGCTCCTTTTGCGTCTTGCGGAGAACGGTTTTTTGCAAAAAGTAGTTCTCGAGGTCAACGCCCGGATTTTGCGCCACGAAATCGCTTATAACGAAGTCGTCGGTTTTTTGTCCGCCCTGAATGATGACGGCGCGCTTACATATCTTTTCTACGGAATTGATGTTGTGCGACGAAAACAGAATGGCGTTGCCGTTTAGGGCGTATTCCTTCATAAAGGCTGCAACTTTCGCGCTCGTCAAAGGGTCGAGGCCGATCATCGGCTCGTCCAAAATCCAAAGCTTCGGGCGGTGAATGACGCTGCCCATCATGCAGATTTTTTGGCGCATACCGTGCGAATAGTCGCTTATAGGGTCCAAAAGTCTGTCGCCGAGCGGAAAAACCTTGTCCAGATATTCTATGCGGCGAAGCCTCGTTTTTTCGTCCACGCCGTAAGCGTCCGCCATAAATGCCAGATATTCCAGCCCCGTCATTTTCACGAAAACGTCGTGGCGGTCGGAAACGAAACCGAAGGTCGATTTTGCGCGGACCGGTTCGGTTTTGATGTTGAATCCGTTTATTTTTATGCTGCCTTCGCCGAACGGAAGCATGCCCGTCAGGCATTTGAGGGTGGTCGATTTTCCCGCGCCGTTATGGCCCAAAAGCCCCACGATTTCGCCGGGGTTCACGGTCATGTTGAAATCCTTAACGGCGTACACGTCGGACGACGGATACTTTTTGCCGAGGTTTTTGATTTCGATTGCAGGCACTTCTTGTTTCTTTCGTGCAAGGCGCGAAGGCTGTTTTTGATTGTTGTCGTTCATGAAATTCTCCGATTTAAGTTAGGTTGTGCAAAGGAAGACAAATATAATCTTTCAAATAAAAAAGCGGCTTCCGGAATTTTTTGCGCGCGAAAAACAGCGCACCGACGTGCGCTGACGGATTTTTACGCTAATTGCGAAGCTGCTTGAGTTTCAGATAAAGGTTGGATTCGGAAAAATTCGGGCAGGAATAAAGGGCCCTTATTTCGGAAAGAACTTTTCCGCATGCCGATTTGAAAACGGCCACGAAATAGCAAGCCGCCAAAAGCGCGAAAGTAAGCGCACAGTTGGCAAAGATAATCATAGTTACGAAAATGCAAACGAGATTGAGCGCGCCGAAAAGCGAGCGTGTGCCGAAAAACAGGTTGGCAGTCTTTCTCATAAATTCCACAAACCTTGCCGAAAGCGCCGCGGTAAGCGAATCGCGACAAACGGCCAGAACCGCCGTAATCGCGCCCGACACCAGAATAAATCTGCCGAGGTGGAAGACGCCGCACTTCATTTTGTGGTATATGAGGTCGATTTTGGTATTGCGGCAAAGGCCTTCCGCGGAAACTGCGGAGGCGGTCCTCATCATCGAAACGGCGATGATGAACAAAATTGCCGTCAATACTATTGCGTAAGAAACCATTCTGACCTCGTTTGGCGAAAAAACCCTGAAAGTTTTGCCGCCCTTCGGACAAAGCCGTTTTTTTCGGACTATACGTTGTAGAACGTCCGAATCGCCGGGCATTGCATAATTATTATAAGAATAACGTGCGTATGCGTGTGTAGTGATAATATAATTTTTTAGCACAATTACCGGATTTTGTCAACTAAATTCGCCCGAAATCGACAAATTTAGGGCGAGCGCGCATAAAATCGGGGCGATTTTCGTCAAAATTTCGGGCGAAAGCCATAAAAACGTTCAAAGCATAAAAACCCTTGCAAAAGCAAACGGCATGATGTATAATGTACTTAAATCAAGCGGCCTTTGCCGCCGAGAAACAAAACACATTACGTATGCAAATTGACCAAATGCAAAGTTTATAGGTGGTTTTTTATCCGTAAACGGCGCGTTACGTCAAAACAGTGAGGGTAACGAATGAAAGTGAAAATCAAAAAACTGGATGAAAAAGCAGTGGTTCCGTCCTACGCTTCCGCCGGCGCCGCAGGCGCGGATTTGTACGCGGTGGAAGGCAAAATCGTGCCTGCCGGGCAAGTCGTCAGGTTCGGCACGGGGATAAGCGTCGAACTTCCGACCGGCACAGTGGGGCTGGTTTTTGCAAGAAGCGGGCTGGCAACCAAGCGCAATCTTGCGCCTGCGAATAAGGTAGGAGTCGTGGACAGCGACTACAGGGGCGAAATCATCGTCGCGCTTCACAATTTCGGCGCGGCGGACGAAGAAATTGTGGCCGGCGAACGCATCGCCCAACTGGTCTGAGCTTTGAAAAATCCTCTTTCAGCTGTTCGGCTCGCGGAGACGGAGGCTTCGGATCGACCGGGAAATAAAAAAGCTTGCCAAGCTGCAAGGAAAGGAGATTTTATGAAAAGCAAATTTTTGAAGATCGTCGCGGCCATCGGGATTCTGCCTTTGTGTATGGGGATATTCACCGCTTGTACGGGCGCGAAAATGAAAAGTCAAAAGATTTCGGAAGACAAAATTGTTTACGCCGAAGCCGACACGTCGATTTTCGAATCGGAAGAAACAAGGCGCGCAATGACGAGCTTTGCCGCAGACCTCTTCAGAAAAAACACCGAGTCAGGCAAAAACTCCATGCTGTCGCCGCTGTCGGCGTATCTGTGTCTTTCGATGTGCGCAAACGGCGCAGGCGGCGTGACCAAATCCGAAATGGAAAAAGTTTTGGGACTTGACGTGGATAAGCTTAATCTGTATTGCGCGAATCTTTATTCCAGAATAAACGAAAACAAACAGCTTGAAGAATATCTTTCCACCTCCAACGCGATATGGTATAACGACGCCTACGGCATCTTGCCGAAGAAAAACTTTTTGGACGTCAACGCCCTCTACTACGGCGCCGACCTCTACAAAGCGAACTTTAAAAACGTCAACGTTGCCGACGACGTAAACCTTTGGATATCCGAAAAAACCGACGGCATGATCAAAAAGATGCTTGACGAAGTGAACGACGAATCCATGATGCTTCTCGTGAACACCTTGCTCTTCGAGTCCAGATGGGCGCAGGTGGGTGGCTACAACAGAACAAACGTCGATTTCACCGATTCCGACGGCCGCACGAAATCCGTAAGCGGGTTCTATTCGACGGGTTACAGCTATTTCAAATCCGAAAACTTCCACGCGTTCAAAACGAATTATGAAGCAAATGGAATTGCGTTTTACGGAATTCTTCCGTTGGGCGACGGAAAATATGGCGGCAAAGATGTAGATTTTGACAGTATTGTCGCAGGTTTTGACGCAAACGAAATGTACGGCATTTTGAACGGCAGGCAAAAAGGGCTTTATATGGTGCACGCCATGACGCCGTGCTTCAAGTTCGACTACGAAGTGCAGCTTGCCGAATATTTTGAGAAAAACGGAATGCCGTCGGCGTTCGACATGTGGGGCGCGGATTTTTCGAATATGTACGAAACGACCGACGCGTTCAACGTGTATATCGCAAGCATTTTGCAAAAGACCGCAATCGAGCTTGACGAAAACGGCACCAAGGCCGCAGCGGCAACGGTGATAGACTTGCCGGCAACCTCGGCAGATCCGTCGCAGTTTGTGGAAATGGATATGTATCTCGACAGGCCGTTCATCTTTATGATAGTGGACGAAGTGAGCGGAGTGCCTCTCTTTGTGGGAAGCGTCGCAAACGTGTAACGAAGATTTATAACGAAATACGAACGATACAAAAAACCACCTCGACGAGGTGGTTTTTTTCGGTTAAGTTTCTAAACGATCTGATTGAGCCAGATTTTCTTTTTCAAAAGAATGAAGCCGAGCGACGCTTTCACCACGTCGACGCCGTTGACGATTGCGTACATCGGCATAATCGGAAGCGCGGTGCACTTTGCGATGATAAGCGCGATGGGGAAGTTCACCAACAGCACGAAGCCGCAGTCGTAAACGAAGGTGACAAGCGTTTTTCCGCCGGAGCGAATGGTGAAGTAGCAGCTGTGCAAAAAGCTTTGGACGGGCATAAGCACGGCGGCAACCCTCAAAATGTCGCGAGCAACGGTTTTGGCCTCTTCGGTGGTGTTGTAAATCTGAGGGAACAGGTGACTTGTGGAAAACAGCAGCACTGCCATAATCACGCCAACCGACACGCTGAAAGCGATAAGCTTTCTGTCGGTGTCAACCGCTTCGTCGAATTTGCCTGCGCCGAGCATTTTGCCCAAAATTATGCCGACGGCGTTTCCGAGAGCCATATAGGTTATATTAAAAACGTTGACGATGGTGCTTGAAATGTTATATCCCGCAACCACGGCAAGGCCGCGCTGACTGTAGCACTGGGCGAGCGCGCTTACGCCTATTGCCCAGAGCCCTTCGTTGAGAATGAGCGGCGAACCTTTTTTCAAAATATCCCGAACAAGCTGTTTATCTATCGAAAACAGATGCTTTAACGTGCCTTTTATGAAAGGATACTTGTCGGATTTTGCCAAAGTGTAAACAATCAGCACCGCAAGCTCCACAAATCTCGAGCTTACCGTGGCTATTGCCGCGCCCTTGACGCCCATAACGGGCGCGCCGAATTTGCCGAATATCAGAATATAGTTTCCCACGCAGTTCACCACGACGGCGGCAAGGCCGGCAATCATCGGCAAAAGCGTTTCTTCGGTTTCCCTGAGCGTGCCCGCAAAGGCCTGCGAGAAGGTGTAAGGCACGAGGCCGATAAGCATAATCCAGATGTAGTCGACGCCGTAGGAAAGGGTGAGTTCGAGGTCGCCTTCCTGACTTCCGTCGTTAAGATAGAGGCCGATAAGCTGTTTGTTAAAGAGCGCAAAAATCAGCACTGCCACGGCCAAAATGACCGTTCCGGCGATAAGCTTGAACCTGAAAGTCTGCCTTACGCCGTCAACGTTGCCCTTGCCGTGATATTGCGAGGTGAATATGCCGCCTGCGGCCACCGTGCCGAAAACCAGCAGGTTGAAAACGAAAATAAGCTGATTGACGATGGCAACGCCCGACATTTGCTCCGTGCCGACCTGGCCGACCATGATGTTGTCCAGAAGACTGACGAAATTCGTTATGCCGTTTTGCAACATAATCGGCAGAGCGATTGCCAGAACGGTTTTGTAGAAGGCCTTGTTGCCGACGTATTTTTTGACAAAATTTTTCATAGTTCACCTTGAAAGTAAAATAAACAGCAGGATAATATCATACAAAAAATTTTTTTGCAAGCAAAAAGCCACGGAAAAACAAAAAAAGAATTTTTCTTTCTCAAAAAACCGTTCAGGCGGCAAATCAAACCGAAAAATCGTTGATTTTAGGCCCGAAACGGTGTATAATATAAACATCTGATTTCGGAGGACGAAAAGTGAAAAGCGACATCGAAATTGCTCAAAGCGTAAAAACCGAACCTATATCGGTCATCGCCGAAAAAGCGGGCATTCCGTTAGAACTTGTCGAGCCGTACGGCCGAAACAAGGCGAAAATCGATCTGTCGCTTTTTGAAAAAGTAAAAAAGGATCAAGGGAAGCTGGTGCTCGTTACGGCAATCACCCCGACGCCGGCCGGCGAAGGGAAAACCACGACCACGATAGGCCTTGCCGATGCGCTTATGAAACTCGGCAAAAAGGCAGTCGTTGCGCTCAGAGAGCCTTCCTTGGGTCCTGTTTTCGGTCTTAAAGGCGGAGCCGCAGGCGGCGGCTATGCGCAAGTGGTGCCGATGGAGGACATCAATCTGCATTTCACGGGGGA
>OQWM01000971.1_pt1 | contig 19542 bp, 20 predicted proteins | sample 1691531 | NCBI WGS metagenome assembly OQWM01 (sample SAMN03418257, study PRJEB22391) | human gut metagenome | biome: human-gut; feature: organic feature; material: feces | host: Homo sapiens | place: Tanzania | collected 2013-01
TTGGTGGAAGGTGGTGGATTCGAACCACCGAAGTCATAGACGACAGATTTACAGTCTGTTCCCTTTGGCCACTCGGGAAACCTTCCATATATTATTGTTGTCATCTAACATGTATCAGCGACTTAATTATAATACCATAGTATTGAGTAAATGTCAACAGAAATATATAAGAATTTTAATTAAGTATAATCGCAAGACATGGCGTAACAGCAATCCTTGATAAATGATGCGGCTGGCTCTGAACAGGCCGTGCCAGCCGCAAATACAACCCCAATCCGGTCACGCATCTGTTTCTGATGGCAGGACGGCAGCATCGGGTGATATTATTCGATTCTGAGTTTCTCGATTACGGTTTCATCGGGCGTGACATAAGCGGTTTGGTAAACATGATAAATTACCATGCCCGGTTTCGCACCTGCCGGCTTTTTAACCTGGCGAACCTGCGTATAATCGACCGGTACCATAGAGGACGAACGAGCCTTGGAATGGTAAGCTGCAATCATAGCTGCTTCCGTCATAGCCTGCTCCGTCGGTTCCCTGCCGTCTGTTACAAGTATGACATGAGAACCGTGTATCTTTTGCGTGTGGAACCAGATATCACTCTTAAACGCAGTTTTAAGGGTAAGAAGATCGTTTTGAAGGTTGTTTTTACCCGCGAAAATATCAAATCCATCGGTTGTCCGATAATGGAACGGCTTTGCCTGTACAGGCTTTTGCCTGCCTTTTTTATTTCGTGTTTGTTTCGCAGAAAGAACACCGGACAGCGTCAGTTCCTCGCGAAGCTGCGCCAGATCACGTTCGGTTTCTGCCTCACTCAGCTGAACGAGTACGCTTTCAAGATAATCAAGCTCGATACTTCCCTGTCTGATCTGTTCGGTCAATACCTCTTCCGCAGTTTTGGACTTGGTATAGAGTTTGAAATATTTCTGCGCGTTCTGCTGAGGCGTCAGCCGAACATCAAGAGATATTTCTACTTCCGGACAGTCTTTATTGTAGTAGTCGATAACCTTTGCCTTGTTCATGCCTTTTTCGAGCTGATAAAGGTTTGCTGTAATCAGTTCACCCGTGCGTTTGTATTTTTCACGGTCATGGGCGCCGGCTAGCTCTTTCTTCTGTGCGGAAAGCTTACGGGCGAGCCGGTCGCGCGCATTGACTACCGCCTTGTGAAGATCGGACGAGCGGCGCGTCATGCGCTCTACCCTTCCCTTTTTCTCAAAAAATGCAGCGAGGAGAGACGAAAAGCTCTCATACTGCGTCACATTCATGAGGCCTTCATACTGTGTGACCGGCAGAAATGTGAAATCAAAGACAGCGCTGTCCTCGCTTTTTGTCAGAAGAAACGGCTTCCATCTTTTTTCCTCAATATAAGCGAGAAAATCATCATATACCTTTGCAAGGCGATTTCTCTCTTCGTCACTCAGCGTGCCGAGCGGTTTTGCAGTATCGCCTGTTGCACGGAAGGCAAGCTCGCGGCAGAGCAGCGGAGAAAATCCGAGCAGCGTATTCAGCAGAAAACGGTCGAGCGTCTGCTCACCATCCGCCTGTGCGGCAGCGGCCGCAAGTCCAACACCGGAAACGGCAAACGGATCATGCTTGTCCTGTGCGGGCGGCATACGGTAGAACAGGCCGGGCAGCACCTGGCGCTTTCCGGACAGATCACCGTCCACGCGGCGCATTGCGTCGATAATACGATTATCCTCGCCGCATAGAACAACGTTGGAATGCTTACCCATCAATTCACAGATCAGATGTTTTTTGCAGGCAACACCCATTTCATCTGTTGTATCAAGCTCGATGCTCAGCATTCGTTCGACCGCAGGCTGCGTTACTGCGGCGATTTTTGCTCCCTGCACATGCTTGCGCAGCAACATGCAGAACATCGGCGGAACGGCAGGATTTTCACGTGCGGTCTCGATAAAGTGCACACGCGGCGTACCGGCTGCAATAGAGACTAAAAGACGGCGCGCACCGCCTTGTCCGCGTGTCTGAATAACGATTTCATCGCGGTCGGGCTGATATACTTTCTCTATGCGACAGCCGGTCAGTACGGTATTGAGTTCGTTGGTTACTGCTCCGAGGCAGATTGCGTCTAATGGCATTTTTATCTTCCTTAAACAAATTGAATACAGTCAGCATGACGTTCAGAAACGACAGAAGTCAGCTGAGGAAAGGCTTCGCTGATTTTGTCGGCGAACACTGCCGCAACCGGATTTTCCGTCGGAAAGTGTCCGGCGTCAACAAGCGTCAGGCCGAGTGACTGCGCACGCTGCATCAGATCATATGAGCAGTCACCAATTACAAAAGCGTCGGCCCCCTTTGCGATCGCACTGTCCATCATCTTGCCGCAGGCGCCGCCGCCGACTGCTACACGGCGAATCGGTTTTCCCGCGTCACAGAAGCGGACACCGCCGGCGCGCAGGCATTCCTTAACGTAGAGTGCAAATTCATGCGGCTGCATTTCACGCGGCAGATCACCTGTTCGGCCGAGCATACCGTTCTCCCCTGCTTCCATGTTCACGACATTTGTCAGGAAAAGTGCGGAGGCCAAGGCATCGTTCACGCCGCCGAACGCGCAGTCCGCGTTCGTATGCATGCAGATGATCGAAATATCATGGCGGATGGCGAGGCGCAGGATTCGGCCGGTCGCGTCATCGCTCGTAACACGGCTGACCGATGTGAAGATCGCCGGATGATGCGCAACGACAAGCTGTGCACCGCGGTCGATCGCCTCCTGTACGACAGTCTCGGTTGCGTCGAGTGCGCAGAGCACACTCGTGACTTCAGTTTTCCGATCGCCGCACAGCAGCCCTACATTATCCCAGCTTTCAGCAAGCTCTGAAGGTGCAAAGCCCTCCAGAAAATCAAGTACATCAGATACAGTTATCATTTCAATCCCTCCAATGCGGCGGTCAGCTCGCGGACAAGCGCCTGCTGACTGCGAAGCTTCGCGATATCTGTGTTTTCGCTCCGCTCCATTCCGTTTAATGCGCGAGTTTCCCGCTCGATCAGACGGCGCAGATAAGCTCTGGCATCCGGCGCGGCGAGCAGTGCGGGAGAAACTGCGCATTTTTCACGCGGATACAGGCATTCTTTCGCACCGCCGCGTACAGACAGGATGACATAATGCCGCCGATCCTCTCTGCACAGTGTTTCCCGCTCGATCGCATAGCCATGCGCCCACAGCCATTGGCGAAGCTCATATATCATGGTCATTGGCTGAAGCAGCAGCAGGTGATCTCCGTCGGCCGTCCATGGAGCATTCTGCAATATCTCAGCAATCGTCTGACCACCCATGCCCGCGATCGTTACTGTGTCACATTCTTCGGGAGAAATACCATCCAGACCGGCAGCGAGCCGCAGCGGCAGGATGACGCCATGCTCTTCGGCGTTTCGTGCCGCATGATCGAGAGGGCCTTCGCGCAGATCTGAACCGATCGCATGCGCGATACGCCCTTCTATCAGCAGGGTGATCGGGAGCTTGCCGTGGTCGGTTCCAACATCGGCAAGCTGCGCGCCCTGCGGCACGAGTGCTGCAATACAGGCAAGGCGCGGTGTTAAAATCATACTTTCCATAACCTAAAAAAACAGAGCCGGCAGAATACACCGCCGACTCGTGTCTTTCCTCTTACTCACCAATGAAGGCGTTGAGTTTGGCAACCAGCTCGTCTGCATTCGTACCGTGTACCATGCAAGCCTCTTCAATGCTTTCGCCCTGAGATGCCGGGCAGCCCAGACAGTGCATGCCGATTTCCATGAAGAACTTTGCGGTCTCGATGTTGAGGTTGAGAACCTCGCCGATCGTGGTCTTTTTCGTAATAGCCATGAGATAAACCTCCTGTTGTTTGAGAGATATGGAAGTACGGCGCTTACCGTATTCCTATCATTTTATTGTTTTCTAATGATTACAGTATACCGCATTTTTGTGCAGACTGCAACTGAAAAAATCAAATTACCTGATCAATTACGTTATTTCGCAAACATGCGCTGCTGCACCTGCTCAAGATGCGAACGAAGCGCCTGCTCTGCGAGGTCAAAGCGACCGTTGCGCAGATAATCGAGCACGACGGTATGTTCCTGCACAGCTTCCTCTGCATGGAACGACAGCGAACCGGAAAGCGTATGAAAGCGGCGGATGGTTTCGTTGCTTTTGATGACCAGATCTGCGAGAAAGCTGTTTCCGGTCAGCTGTGCGAGAGAAACGTGAAACAGCGCATCCTGATCGAGAAAAGCCTCACTGTCTCCGCTCCGCAAGGCATTCAGCTGCTTTTCGCCGCAAAGATACAGGCGGTCGAGGTGTTTGGCTGTAATGCCGCCGTTCTGCGCCAGCAGATGGATGGCAAGCGGCTCCAGCTGTATGCGCACGACAGAGATATCGCGTACATCCCGTTCCGTTACCTCGGCTACGACCATGTTTTTTCCGTTCTGCATCACGATCTCCTCATGCTGCAGACGCTGCAGCGCTGCACGGAGCGGTGTGCGGCTGATGCCGAGCTGCGAGGCGAGGTTTTCCTCCGCCAGAACGGTGCCGGGAGTTAATTCATTACTCATAATCGCGCTTTTAATTGCGCTGTACGCCTTATCCGTCAAAGACGGATCTTTTTTTAAGTTTTTCAGTGCCATGCTGTTTCACCTGCCGTAGTTCGTCTATGCACACAGTATACATTCCTGCAAGCATTTTGTCAATTACAGTAAGATTAAACTGGTCAGAAGCGCAAGCATTGGAATCGTAAAAACAGATAAAATGCTTGTCATGAAAATAATACGTGAGCCGTAGACCGAGTCCATACCCAGAGATGCGGTCATGAGCACGCTGCTCGCAGCGGACGGGCAGGATGCACAGAGCATGACAACAGTCCCAACGGAGCCACCCGCGCTCCCCCATCGCGAGACATGGAGTATGCAGAGGACCGCGAAATAGCATAGCGGAATAACGGCAGTGCGGAGCAGCGACGGCCAAAGCACTTCACGGCACAGCAGCGAGCGCAGCGAACAGCGGGAAAGGAATACGCCGATCACGATCATGGCAAGCGGCGTATTAAGCGACGCCAGAGAAGCCGCCAGACTGTCTGCAATGCCGGGAAGCGGAAAGCGGCAGAAATACAGCATGCAGCCTGCGATCGTGCCGAGAACGCCGGCATTGCACAGTGCGCCCCGCATGGTTATTCCCTTTCGACCAAGCAGAAGAGCACGCCCCTGTGTCCAGAGGGATAGATTGAACATACCGACAAATGCACTGCCGTAAAAAACGCCGATTTCTCCAAGCACCGCAGAAATGAGCGGAAACGCCATGAAGCCGCAGTTCGAGTACATCGCACTCATGCGCGCAACGGCACATTTCCCCTTGTCGCCGCAGCGAATGGCGAGCTTCGCAACACCTGCCGCCAGCAGATGAAATACAATGCCGAGCAGACCGGACAGCAGAAGATTGTGCGCCTCGGCCGCATTATAGTCCCGGCTGAATGCGTTGATCAGAAGCGCCGGTGTTACGAACCACAAAAGGAATCTGCTGAGCGCCTGCGCGACTTCATCTGAAAACCATTTGAGACGCGCGCAAGCTATTCCGACAGCAATCAGGAGCATCATCAGTATGACCTGATGCAGCGTTAATACCGCGGCCTCCATCAGCAGTTTTCGGCAGATATAAGACAGCCTGCCGCCTCCGTGCGATACATCATATGAGTTCCCTCTTTCACAAGAATTAGTATACTGTATACAGCGTAACCCGTATGCCATGGAATTGTCAACCTTTTCTTTTGAAGGATATTTTAACCCGTTCATTGAAACTATTTTGCACTCTCTGATGCTTTTTTAAGCGTTATGCGCCGATTTTGTTCACATATCACAAGAGGATGCCATGTATCCTTCGAGCAGAACGGCAATAAAGCCGAAATTGCATTTGCCCTGTTGACAGATGACGGAGTGAGCGCTATAATAAGCCCATCAAACAACGACAAGGACGTCCGGATGGAAAACGTTCTTGTCGTTTTCTTTTTACCGGGCATTCCAGAGGAGGGACAAACATGAAAACGGCAAACCGTTCTTCGAAAAAGCGAGAATCGAGTTACGGCATGACCGGACGGGCTTTTAATGCCGAAATCGATCCGCTGATTGCGGTGATCGATCTTCACAAGCGTTTTAAGTCGCTTGAGGTCTTAAAGGGCATCGATCTTTATATCAAGCAGGGTTCGGTTACCGTGCTGATCGGGCCTTCCGGCTCGGGCAAGAGCACGCTCCTGCGCTGCATCAATCAGCTTGAAACCATCCAGGGCGGCGATATTCAGTTCGAAGGTCACAGCATTGCTCGCGGTCCGGTTGACATCAATAAGGTACGGCAGCGTATCGGCATGGTCTTTCAGCATTTCAATCTGTTTCCCCATCTGACCGTGCTCGAAAACATCACGCTCGGACCGCGCAAGCTGCGCAAGATGCCGACTGCTGAGGCGAATGCGCTTGCGGAAAAACTCCTCAAACAGGTGGGTCTGTCCGATAAACGGGACGCCTACCCCAGTCAGCTTTCCGGCGGTCAGAAACAGCGCATCGCGATTGCACGCACGCTTGCAATGGAGCCGGATGTCATTCTTTTCGACGAGCCGACTTCGGCGCTCGATCCTGAAATGGTCGGCGAGGTGCTTGAGGTCATGAAGGATCTTGCAAAGGATGGCATGACGATGATTATCGTTACGCATGAGATGGGCTTTGCACGCGAGGTCGCGAGCAAGGTCGTATTCATGGCAGACGGTGTTATTCAGGAATCCGGAACGCCGGAAATGCTGTTCGAGCATCCGCAGAGCGAGCGCCTTGTGAATTTTCTTGGCAAGGTATTAAAGTAATTTCATAAATTCTGTTGTATACAGTGTCCGGTACTCAAAGAAACGGGCGCTGTGAGGAGGGGAAATAAATATGGATTTTAACGCTTGGCTTGCGGATATGACCGGTTTCCTGTCGAGATACTCCGCATTGTTTATCGGCGGTCTGCGCAATACGCTGATCCTTTCGGCGATTGCAGGCGTGCTGAGCATTCTGGTTGGCGGCGGTCTGTGCTTTCTTCGCATGAGCAGGATCGCACCGCTTCGCTGGATCGCAAATATATGGATCGAATTCGTGCGAGGTACGCCGGTTCTGGTACAGATCATGCTCGTGTATTACGGCCTGCCGATGATCGGCATTGAGCCTCCGGTTCCGGCCTTTCTCGGCAGCGCAGGCAATCGTGTTATGTACGGCATTATTGCACTGACGATCAATTCCGGCGGTTATATCTGCGAGATCATCCGTTCCGGCATTGAGTCGGTCGATCCCGGACAGATGGAGGCTGCGCGCTCGATCGGTTTCGGCCCGGTTCGTTCGATGATGATGATCGTTGTGCCGCAGGCAGTAAAGAACATTCTCCCGAACTTCGGCAACGAATTTGCAAACCTTATCAAAGCATCCTCGCAGGTCATGGTCATCGGCGTTGCAGAGCTGATGTTTACCTTTAATACCATCAGTTCGACCGGCCGTGTATTCACTCCGCTTATTGTAATTGCATTCCTGTACTTCGTGATGACGTTTACCGTTGGCCGCGGCGTACATGCAATGGAAAAGCACCTCAAAAAAGCGGATCGGTAAATCAATTCAATTTGTTATCATTATATTTAATGATAGAAACGCACTCTCAACCGTTTCACATTCAAAAGGAGGACACTCATATGAAAACCACCGTAAAACGCACGCTTTCCCTGCTGCTTGCCGCTGCAAGCATGGCCTCTGTCCTGACGGCCTGCGGCAGCAAGGACACCGCCGCAGCTGATACTTCCGCAGATACGCAGGCAGCCTCTGCATCGGCTGATGCTTCCGATCTGGGCCCGGTACTGACCCGTATCAAGGAGTCCGGCGAAATGGTAATTGCGACGGCTTCCGGCTATATGCCGTATGAGTTCGTTGATATTTCGAGCGCAAATCAGGATGTAATCGGCGTTGATATGGCGCTTGGCGACAAGATCATCGAGAAGCTGAGCGACAAGCTCGGTGTTGAGGTGAAGAAGAAGGTCGAGGATACCACCTTTACCGCAAACCTTGCAGCGGTCGCTGCCGATCAGGTTGATATTATGCTCGCAGGCATGTCCCCCACTGAGGAGCGCAAGCAGAATATGGACTTCTCCGATGTTTATCTGAAGGCCGAGCAGCGCATCATGGTTCGCAAGGCGGATGCCGACAGCTATAAGGACATTGACTCCTTCAACGGCAAGACCATTGCCGTACAGAAGAACACTACGCAGGAAAAGATTGCGCAAGGGTCCATGCCGGGTGTCAGCGTAACTTCGATGGAAAAAATCCCGCTCGCCGTTCTCGAGCTGACCACCAATAAGGCAGACGGCGTTGTTATCGAGTCTACTGTTGCACAGCCGTACCTTATCGCAAATCCGGATCTAGTTCTGTGTGACGCGGAGTTTCCTGAGGACGTTCGCTACAAGGATACCGCTATTGCAGTCCCGAAGGGCAACGAGGACTTCCTTGAGCTCATCAACGAAACCATCAAGGAGTGCCAGAATGCCGGCCTGATCGATCAGTGGATTGATGAATACAGCTCTATTGCAGCGGAGCAGAATGCAGGCTGATGACATGCTTGAAGGAGGGCTTCCCCTCGCGGGAAGTCTTTCTTCAAAGCAGTATTGTATACCGTACACATTGGAAGGATGATGAGATCAATGGATCTGTTTGACGAGATCAAAACGCTGACCAAAAAGCTGGTGGCCATTCCCAGCATGAATGCGACATCCGGTGAACGAGATATTGCAGATGCGATTGAAGCATATCTGCGCGACATTCCTTATTTCAAGGCACATCCGGAGCTGGTTATCACACAGGATTTGAAGGAGGACCCGCTGCACCGCCGCAACGTTATGGCGCTGCTCAAGGGCGGCGACGGGACCGAGCGGGACACGATCATGCTGCACGGTCACATTGACACAGTGGATGTGGATGATTTCGGCAGGTACAAGCCGTATGCGTTCGATTGCGACAAACTCGCAGAGATGTTTCGTGATGCGGAGCTGCCCGAGGAAGCGCGGCGCGATCTGGAGAGCGGCGATTATCTGTTTGGACGCGGTGCCTGTGATATGAAGGGCGGCGATGCTGTATTTCTCGTGCTGGCGAAGCATCTCGCGGAACAGGCGGAGAAATTACACGGCAATCTGCTGCTGTCGTTTAATCCGGTCGAAGAGACGCTGCACCGAGGCATCATCGAGGAACTTCCCCTGCTGCGTAAATTGCAGGAACAGCACAATCTGACATTCCGGCTGGCGATCAATAACGACTTCATCTGCCCGATGTACGCAGGCGATACAACTCGTTATGTCTATACCGGCGCAGTCGGCAAGCTGCTCCCGATGTTTTACATTATTGGGCGTGAGACACATGTCGCTCAGTGCTTCGAGGGCTTCTCCCCTGACCTGACCGCTGCTGAACTGACACGCATCATCGACCGCAATCCGGATTTCTGCGACGGCTATAACGGAGAATATACTCTGCCGCCTACCGTGCTCAAGATGCAGGATCTCAAGCCGCGCTATAATGTACAGACACCGCACACAGCTGCTGTTTATTTTAACTACTTTGTTCACAATCGTCAGCTGACCGAGATTATGGCTCAGCTCAAGGATACAGCGCGTACCGCACTGAACAACGTGATGCAGGCGGCGGATGAACGTTACCGCACCTACTGTGAAATCTCCGGCAATCACTACTCCTCTCTGATCGAGAAAACGCAGGTCATTGACTATCGTGAACTGTACCTGCGCGCAAAGGAAACCTGTGACGGTGATCTGGATGCTTATATCGACAGCGTTACCGATGCTTCCATTGCTGCCGGCGACGATATGCGCATCACCTCGCTTCGTATCGTACAGGCACTTTCTGATCTGTGCGGAATTAAAACGCCGACAGTCGTTGTATTCTTTGCAACGCCGTTCTGCCCGCATAACACGCTGAAGAAGGAAAATGCCGACGAGGCCCGGGTAATCTGCGATCTGGAAAAAATCGCATCTGCATTCTCTGCGGATAGCGGCGAGGTTATGAAACTTCAGCAGTTTTTCCCGAGTCTTACCGACTCGAGCTATCTGAAGATTGACGATGATGATGACTCGGTCGCCATGCTGAAGAACTGCTTCCCAGGCTATGAAAAGCTCTACCCGGTGCCGCTCGAAACGGCGAAGGCGCTCAATATTCCCGCTGTAAACTACGGCGTGTGGGGCAAGGACTGCCACAAGTGGACCGAGCGTATTTATATGCCGTATTCCTTTGGCAAGCTTCCGGATTTTATTGCGAAAACCATACATTACTACTTTGATTGAGGAGGAAATTATCATGTCTGATCTGTATGAACGTTCTGCTGCTGTTATGCCGCCCTTTGCGCTGCACAAAATGCCGTGCGGTATCGATCATGCCTCCGGCAGCTACCTGTATACGGATGACGGCCGCAAAATCCTGGATTTTGGCAGCGGCATCGCAGTAAACAACCTCGGCCATAATTATCCGACTGTTGTCAAGGCGGCGCACGAGCAGCTTGATAAGATGGTGCACTGCTGCCACAATCTGTTCCACTATGAGAAGGAGACCGCTCTTGCGGAGCGCATTGTCGGTCTGATGGGCGGCGGCTACAAGGTTTACTTCTCTAACTCCGGTGCAGAAGCCGTCGAGGGCGCGGTCAAGCTGGCCAAGTATGCAACCGAGCGTCCGGCAATCATTGCATTCAAGGGTTCCTTCCATGGACGCACGATGATGTGCACCTCTCTCACAGCCTCCAATTCTGCGTACCGCAAGCATTACGAAGGTCTTGTCCCCTCCATTTATTTTGCCGAATACCCCAAGCTGTTCGGCACTCCGTACAAGATGGAAGACGGCAAATGCCCGAAGCAGTACTTCACTCAGTTTGATGATATTTTCAAGCGTCTGGTCGACCCGTATTCGGTTGCGGCGATTTTGATGGAGCCGGTACAGGGCGAGGGCGGCTACGTTGTACCGCCGCGCGAATGGGTACAGTATGTGCGTGAAATCTGTGACAAATACGGTATCATGTTGATTTTTGACGAGGTCCAGACCGGATTCGGGCGTACCGGCAATATGTTCGCATGGCAGACGCACGGCGTCAAGCCGGATATTATGTCCTGCGCCAAGGGCATTGCTAATGGTCTGCCGCTGTCGGCGGTCGTCGGAAAGGCGGAGATCATGGACAAATGGACTGCCGGCGCACACGGCGGCACGTTTGGCGCAAACCCGGTTTCCTGTGCCGCTGCACTTGCTACGATTGACGCGCTCGAGGGCGGCGCGATCGAAAATGGCCGCCGCATGGGCGAGTATTTCATCGGCGAACTGAAAAAGCTGCAGGCAAAGTACCCTGTGATCGGTGATGTGCGCGGTCTTGGCCTGATGATCGGCATGGAAATGGTTTATCCGGACGGCTCTCCGAACCGCGAAATGACTGCACGAATTGTCTCGCTTGCGCTTGAGCATGACCTGTATCTTCTCTCCTGCGGCTGCGACAAAAACGTTGTTCGCTTCATTGCGCCGCTGACTGTTTCGAAGGAGGAAATCGACACGGCCCTTTCGGTTCTCGGCAAGGTATTTAATCAGATTGCAGACGAGGCATAAAATGAAAATCGTTATCGCAGATTATCCGGATGTATTGGGGCGGGAACTGGAAAAGGAATACGCCTTTCTGCGCGAGGTTATTCCGGATGCAGCCATTGTTACACATCCCTATACCGATCCTGAGGCATTTTACCGTGAAATGCAGGATGCGGATGGCCTGCTCACTGCATTTATTCCTCTGGACAAGACAGCGCTCGATCACATGCCCGCCCTCAGGGCGATTTCCATTAACGCAACCGGCTATAACTTCGTCGATCTGGAGGAGACCCGCCGACGCGACATCCCGGTATGCGCAATCGGAGAATACTGCACACAGGAGGTCGCTGACCATACTATGGCGCTCATGCTTGCGCTGGACCGCAGGCTTAAAACCTACATCCGTACCGTTGACAGTGAGCACTGCTGGAAGTATTATATGGCCTCCAAGCCGATGGGGTTAAATGGCAGTACGCTTGGATTGTTCGGATTCGGTAAAATCGGCCGCGCAGTTGCCCGGAGAGCGCGGGGATTCGGGATGCGCGTGCTTGCGGTCGATACACATGCTGACGAGCAGCAGGCAGCAGAACTTGGTGTTACCATCACAGATGCAAAAACACTGCTGCGCGAGTCCGATGTGATCAGCAATCACATGAATCTGACCGCAGAGAACCGGCATTTCTTCGATGACGCAGGCTTTGCAGCTATGGAGAAACATCCGATCTTTCTCAATGTTTCGAGAGGCGGCAGCGTCGATGAGGCAGCGCTGGTTCGCGCATTGGATAACGGACTGATTCGTGCGGCAGGACTGGATGTCCTCGAAGCAGAAAAACCGGATTTGGAACAGTGTGCGCTCATCGGTCGTGAAAATGTAATTCTTACTCCGCATGCAGCATTCTACAGTGCTCGCTCGATCGAGGCATTACAGCGCATGAGCTGCCATAATCTTACCGATTGCCTGACCGGAAATCGCGCACATGCTTTCAAAATTGTCAACGGCGTCAGCATATGACCCTGCGAAAAATACAAGCCACAGGTGAATACCCGTGGCTTGTATTTTTTTCGCAGCTATGCAGTCTTGAGCACATTTTCACCGATGATAATCTCGGAAGATCCTTTCTGAACAACCGATCCGCGAAGTTCTCCGCCGGTCATGGTGATCTTTGCCTTTGAAAAAGCGCGTATTGCGACGGGACCTTCAAATATACCGTCTTCGATACAGATCGTTCCGCCCATTGCGGCAAGTGCAGCTGACTCAGCAGTGCCGGTAAATGTGCCGCCGGTTATGGTCATCTCTCCGCTTTGCTGGTACAGTGCGGAACTGCCGCTTTCACTGTCGGATATGGACAGAGCACCGCCTTCGATGTGTATGGTGCCGCCTTGATTATCAATAATGGAGACGCTGCTTTGAATTTCGCCGCTCCCCTCGCTGTCCTTTACCGTCAACGAAACGCCTTCCGGGACACACAGGGAGATTGCTGACAAATCGAGTGTCTGTCCGTTCAAATCAAGGGTTACATCCTTTTCGAGTTCGATATTATTGCTGTTGTCTGTTACTGTAACCGGAGCGGTCAAACGGACTTCGCCGCCTCTTTGAATCTGCTCGATGAAAATATCGGCGGTTTCATCTGTCGGACGAGGGTTATCCTTGCCCGGTTCTTTTTCCGGATCCTTCTCCGGCTCCTTGATGTCTGGTTCTGTCTCCTTTTCCGGGAATTTAAATCCATCATCGCGCGCCGAACAGTAGAGCGTGAACATATCACCAGATTTCAAAACCTGTGTACGGATTACATCAATTTTCTGACCGTCAAGGTCGAGGTCAGTCCTGCACGTCAGCTGATCCTGTTCGGCCTCGAGAGGCAGATATTGATCATTCGTGAGCAAAAAGTAACAGGATTCTGTGTCAGGATTACCGCCGATGTGGATAGACAGCCTTCCGGATTCCAAGTGTTCCGCACCTGTTATCTCGATTGGCGGCAAAGAACTGGACACATTCAAAATCTGATTGCTGTGCGCGAGAACAGTTTCCTTATCGTCTGCTGGTCGCAGCAGTGAAGCGGATGTGTAATACGCATTTGGCTGAGAGAGCAGCCGTTCCGTCAAGGCTAAGCCGTCTTTCAGTTCGATTCTGAGATCGTCTGCGGCTTCTGCGCTGTTGAGCATCAGAACACATTCATCGATATTATCGATATCGGTCTGAAGTATCAGCATATGGTTTTCATCAACAGCATATGAAAGCTCGTGTTTTTCTGAAAAAGCATCCGTACAGTTGCTCCATGCTGTTCTCCCAATGGTCAGAGCAGCACTGTTCCTGCTTGCAGACGAAACAAAGCTTAACAGCTGATACTGCGCCTTCCTAAGTGCATCGAGATCGCAGTTCAGGTCGACATAGGCGTTGCCATCAGCATCGGGTACAAAGGTGTGCTGTTCTATTGGATAGGTCATGATATCCAGACGACAGGTTCGTCCGCTCACCGCATTCCGAACGGTTGCTCGGACGGTATCTTGATATTGTCTGAAGCAAACGCCGATATCATTCATCGGAGCTGTATTGATATCAAACGAAATCTCCTGTTCTGCTTCGGCGATCAGCTGACGATTAGCGTACATTTTAATTCGAGCAGCGGTATAATGCACGCGATCCTCGGCGATCCAGAGAAGTGAACATCTGCGGGAGTACAGCAAGGAGTTGATCGTTTTCCAGCTTCCGTCTTCCTGTTTCATCTCCACGGAGAAATAAGCGCCGGCAGAGCCGGAGCCGCCATAGGCTGCATCCCAGGCGAGAAACAAAGCGCCGTTTTCGTTTGAAAAATGAATGTTGCTGATCGAAAAAACGGGTTTCTCCTCGCTTGCATCGGGAGAAAGCTCCGGAATCAATTTCGTTCGGGTCTGCGCGCAGTTCAGACAGGTAAACTGCCTTACGCCTTCATGCTTGACTGCTGGGGGATCAATGATACAGCCGTTATCCCAGCGATGACCCGTAGCTGCGATTTCACTTAATAAAACGTAACCGCATTGGATGCACTTTACGCTCAGCGCACCGGCCTGCGTACAAGTTGCGGGCTGTGTCGTTATTTGATTGGAGTAAATATGGATATGCTTTGCGGGCAAAACGTCTTTCTGCTCAATCCGTGGGAGAACTGTCTGATCTGCCGCAACAAAGGCCGTGTTCCCCTCCCCATGAAGAATGATTTTATTGGAAGTATTGAGAACTGTCTGCTCGATTTCTGTATCGTCGACAATCGTCAGGTGAATATCATCAGATGTTTTAGAGAAAATTTCCACCTTCGGCAGTCGGCCACGCATTAAGGTTACATCAGAATATGCCGAAACATGTGCAACCGAGCCGCTCACATCGAATGCAGTCAGCCGATTGATTTCTGCTTCGGAGATCCATGTATTCGGTGCAACTGTTACTGCGACAGCATTTCCGCTGCCGGCAGGCGTATAGAGCTTCTTGATGTTCCCCTCCTGCAAAGAAAGGCTACCGCGTGCAGTAACTGTGTCATACTCTCCGTACAGCTTCGCATTTCCGTTTATTTCAATACGACCGATCCGGCCTTCGTCCAGAATCACCTCTGCCTGAGTCCCTGCGGGTACACAGACGCTCGGAAAATCACCCTTTTCGAGCGTCAATCTGCCGCCGGCGTAAAGGCTGTCTATTACCGTATTTTCGTTGATGATCTGCACTGACGAATGCGTTTGCAGCTGCTTGACATGGCCGGCGCTGAGATGAAGGGAGGCTTCCTGATCTGTGTCGGCAATCGTCAGACTTCCGATCACGGTTGCTGCCCCCTGTATCGTGAGATCGCTGCGCGATTGTACCTCCTGTATTACGGAAACCGCATCTTCGGCTTCGATAATAGCAGGATTTGCGGTTGTAATCATGGAAATCGGCGTTTTGGATAAGCAGAGGCGGGGCGGCTCGCCGTCGCTTTTCTCCATCCGCACCTTGCCCTTCACTGTACAGTTTACGAGATAGATCGAATTTGATCCGCCTCCCTGAATAAGAAGATCATCATTGATGGTAATATTTCTGAGCGTGACCTCTCCGTCGCCGAGGCCGCTTTCAATCGTGACATAGCTGTAAACACCGCCGTCTATGTCTCGCGTCTCTGAGACATTCAATGCCTTATATACGGGTTCGTATTTTGATTTCCCGGAAACAGCAGGCAGGACGGGCGGGATTTCAACCGGCAGCACTTCCAACTGGCTGCCCCATCCGAAAAATCCAATCTCTGGAAGCTCAGAATTATCGTTAACAATCAGGGTGTTATTGGCACGCACGGTAAAGCGTCCGGTGACGGACGCATCTTGAAAAGTAATCGCTCCGCCGTCTGCGCCGCTTGTAACGAGAATCGCTGCCGGCGTTTTGCCTGATACGATCACATCTCCGGACGAAATCAGTATGATCCCGTCTTGATCGGCAAGCTCATAAGTTCCGGGTGATGAGATGACCTGGATAATGGCCCGGTCGAGCATCGTAAGCAGTTCGGCACGGGTGACGGATTTCTCCGGTGCAATAAGAGTTGGGGTAATTCCGTTCACGATACCAGAGGAGATCAGTCCGGCAACATATGAAACCGCGCCATCGCTTACTCGATCGGCATCTGAATATAAAGAAAGCGCCGACCGATCGGATTCAGCAACGCTCAGAGCCTGCGACAGTGCAATCATTGCATCCTGCCGTGAAATACAAGTTCGATCTTGAGGAATTGAGATGCGCTCGGATACACATTTCCTGATGTACGGATCGTACCAGAATGCATCGTTTTCTGTGCTGAATGTATTAAAATCCAGGACTCTGGAAAGAATAGCTGCAATTTCTCCACCGGAGATCCGGGCATCCGGACGAAAAGAGGTTCCATCGCCCTGTACAACGCCGTATTTCGTCCAGCGTTCAATCGCGGTCGAGGCCCAGTGCCCCTGTGTATCATGATAAGCGGAGACCTTTATCGGAATGAGAACAGGACATAGTAAAGACGCGGTCAAGACGAGTGCAATAAAATGCCGGAGTTTTCTCATAAGGAAGGCCTCCTCTTTCTTATATTTATGATTTTAGAACTATTTGTGCAGGAAACGAATAGAAATAACTATATTCTGATAATATATCCTGACTTAATGAAAGACAAGAGAAATCTGCCCTGGAGGATTAACTTTGTAGAAAACAATAGAAGCGGAACGAATATTTGTGGATTCTGCCGAACAAGTCCAGAGGGAGAAAGTTTCCGTATGGGAGTCTTCGGACGTCCTCAACCGAGTGCCGAAGCACTCTGCTATGCCTTTCGTCCGTCGGCCATGATCGCCAGCCGGAGTTTGTTTCTGGCAGTTTCATCGATCTTCTTCTGCTCAAACAGCTTCTCGTTGAAGTACTGAAGCCAGATCATTTCTGCCGTCCGTTTTTTCATTTGCTCTGTACCCTGCATGAAAACTCTCCTTTCTGGGTTTTCTAATATATATTCCCAGGTGCTTTCATTTCAGTTTTCCACGCAGGTGAATTTTTATGCACAAGACCCGCTCGTCTGAATCCGAAACGAGCGGGTCTTATATCCATGATAACCGGTTCTTCTCACTCGGCAGAAGTCTCCTCAGTTATCCCGATACTACCTCTGATGTGATGTTCAGTTGTCTGTCAGCACCAGACCTTTCGACTGAGCAGGCCGCTCGCCTCCATCTGACGGAGCTGCGTTGTCAGTACCTTCTGTGAAACGTGGCCAATCGACTTTTTCAGTTCTCCGAACCGCTTCGTTCCCGTCATCAGGTCTCGCAGAATGAGCACCTTCCACTTATCGCTGATGAGCGTCAGCGTAGTCTCCACCGGGCAGGCCGGCAGTATTTTGATTTCTCTATCTTCCATGACAGTCTCCTATTAGTTTCTTTTTGGCAACTACCGCATATTATTGTGCTTACTTTACAAATTCTCCCTACAGCGCTATTATAATGCCAAAGACAAGCAAACGCAAGTCAGATTATCAAGGAGGAACTTATCATGAACAAAGTCGTAGAATTTCTGAATGCAAACCCGGTACAGTATCTGGCAACCGTCGGCCGTGACGGCAAGGCAGTGTTCGAGAACAACATGGCTGCCAAGGAAATGTGCATTCAGAACCCAATCGTCAAGGGTCAGTACGGCGAGGCCTCCAACCCGATCTTGGAGGTGTTCTATCTAGAGGATGCACACGGCGTGATTTCTGATTTTTCCGACAACCCTCCCTTTGCGTTCTAAAAAGCTGTATCTCCACGGGTGAAATTCATTTTTTCCACCAAATCGGCATTGTATCGTCAGTAAAAATCTGATAAAATAATGACAGAGCAGATTCCCGAACGACATATTTTACGCGGGAGGCGACGGCAATGAAAAAGGATGATTACGGTTTTTACGGTAAAGGCATCGACGGATATGTGCACTACAAGCAGGCCTTTGATGAAATGCACAAATCCCCTGCCAGCCATTCGTCCCACAGAATAAACCCTCGGCATTCATATACGTCAGGAGACTCCCGGGATACGCTGTTCACTATTATCGGCGGGGTATTCGTGATCGGCGGCGGACTTGCATTGATCATCTATTTTCTTTATCTTGTGTATTGCGCGTGATTTCCAGCCTAAATGCATGAGAACAGTGTTGCAAAGCGCGCAGCAGACAAGCCCGCATTTCGAATTTACACAAAAATCAGAGGGTATCCGTTTGGATACCCTCTTTTGCTTTACCTGTTCAGCATTTTTGTTCTTATACAGCATCGTGCTGTCCGCAGGTTAAGCGATGCGGATGAGACCGCTTTCCTTACCGTAAGTCGGCTTCGTGCCATACGGCGCGCTGTAAGCCGTCATATGCTCTGCAATCTGCTCAGCCACTTCGGTGGATGCGATTTTCGGCAGGGCGCGCTCCAGCACACGCTCGTTCTCCATGGTCAAATCGATCGGAATAAGACCATACGCTACGCTGCCATCCTCATTCCTATCGATCTGGAGCAGGCAGTTCTCCGAAAAGCGGCGCTCTGCGCTAAAACCGATGAAGTTGCCGTTTTTGTCCTTAGCGCGATTAGAATGCAGATCGGATGGATGACTGTCCGCACCATAGCCATACGCCTCGTACATTTCCGGGGCAATGATGGACTCGCCCGCCTCAAACTCCATGAGCAGGCTGCCGAGATTGTAGAAAATCGGCTTACCGTGATAAACCTCCACACCGCGCAGCAGTGTGCGCCGTGACCGACCACAACATCCGCACCCGCGTCAATCGCATCGTGTGCGATCTTCTCGATAAATTCGGACGGCTGAGAGGAATACCAGTTCTCGTTCACGCCCTCATGGGTATGCAGGCTGAAAATGGTGAGGTCAGAGCGTTTGGAAGCGTCCGCAATCGAACGGATAACATCCAGCACGCCGCCGACCATTTCCGGGTCGAGCGCCGAGGTCGGCTCATCGAGCAGCATGACCTTTGGCTGCCGCTCTTTTCCAAACGCTCTTATTCATGAAAAAACCTCCTGTTAAACCTCTCTGATTTTCTCAGGTCAGCAGAGTCCGCTCTTGCATATTTGATACGCTAACATTATACTGCTCAATCCACACCGTGCCAATAGGAATATAGTGAATTCGTTTCTCAAGTCCGACGAAATCAGCCGGATATATATACCGCAGATTAAGCAGATTGCACCTATCCGGAAAATATAGCATAAATAAGGTATGTTCACGTCGCCCGGTCTTCCAGTTTTTGTGCTTTACAGTCGCTGTTTTGTATGGATTTGATCTTTCTCAAATCTTTACGCCCATTATACTGCGATTATATCAGCCGCATTCTCTGTGTGAGAAGGGCGCAACAAAGGCGGCCGCCAAGGCCGCCCTTTATGTATTTCTACTCGCGCCCCTACGCGAGGGGCAACGTTCAGGACATCGTCAACGAGTACATCATGACCCAGATTTCTACTCACGCCCCTACGC
>OQWM01000972.1_pt1 | contig 19518 bp, 13 predicted proteins | sample 1691531 | NCBI WGS metagenome assembly OQWM01 (sample SAMN03418257, study PRJEB22391) | human gut metagenome | biome: human-gut; feature: organic feature; material: feces | host: Homo sapiens | place: Tanzania | collected 2013-01
GCTGAGACATGGAAAAGATTCATTGACGAACCTCAACGATTCCACAAGGACAGTAAATCTTACCGCGTTCATGTCCAAGAAGCTGCTGAGATATTCCAACCAACTGGACACGGCCGCACATTATCAGAGCCGGACTCCTCTGGAACTGGACGACATGTCATGGAAGAACCGCGACCAGGAGGTCAGGGCATACGAAAACGCCGCCCGAATCGCAGAGGATTTCAAGATGGCTGCCAGCGGGTATGAGAACGACGTATATAGTTACCTATATATATTAAGAAGAACAGACGTGGAGCTGCTGAAGAAATTCGCAGAGGCATTGGCCTGCTTCCTGCTCTTCTTCATCGGTGCGCCGCTCGGAGCATTCATCCGCAAAGGCGGTCTGGGAGTCTCGGCCATCATCGCTGTCATGTTCTTCGTGCTCTACTGGGTTGTGGACATCACGGGTACGAAACTGGCACGTGACGGAGAGGTCACCGCAGCGGCAGGAGCATTCATATCTTCAGTCGTCCTGGCACCTCTGGGCGTCTATTTCACATGGAAAGCGGCACATGACTCCGCAATATTCAATACTGAGAACTTCGGTTCATGGTGGAGAAAAATAAAGAGCAAATTTATGAATACATTCAGAAAGACCAGAATAGTATATATGGGAACGCCTGAGTTCGCAGTCGCTCCTCTGAAGGCCCTCATCGAAGCAGGATACAACGTCGTCGGAGTAGTCACAGTCGCCGACAAGCCGAGCGGAAGAGGACTTAAAGTCAATGAAAGTGCAGTCAAGAAGTTTGCGGTGGAGCAGGGCATCCCGGTTCTGCAGCCGGTCAAGCTGAAAGACCCCGAGTTCCAGAAGCAACTCGCTGATTTCAAGGCAGATCTGTTCGTCGTAGTGGCATTCAGAATGCTTCCGGAATCGGTATGGTCAATGCCGAAACTCGGCACTTTCAACCTCCATGCGGCACTGCTTCCGCAGTATCGTGGTGCTGCCCCTATCAACTGGGCAGTCATCAATGGAGAGAGGATTACCGGAGTCACCACCTTCATGATTGACAAGGACATTGACACCGGCGGCATCATGCTCCGACAGGAATGCCGAATCGAACCGGACGACACTGCAGGAGACATCCATGACAAACTCATGCCTATCGGAGCACAGCTCGTAGTGGAGACTGTCCAGGGCATCATTGAAAGGAATATCGAGACACGAGTCCAGAGAAGTTTCATCCAGGGTTCTGAAGTGCTCAAGCCGGCACCGAAGCTCACTCGCGAGCTCTGTCACATCGACTGGAACGACACGACCAAGAATGTTTACAACCTCATCAGAGGTCTGAGCCCGTACCCTACCGCCTTCACGGAACTCGTGCCGGAAGGAGACGAGACAAAGGCACCTTCCCAGCTCAAGATTTTCGCCACGGAAAAAGTGGAGGGAGAAGAGTTCAGGTCAATGCTGGAGCACATTGGAAAAGACAATGTTACGCCTGGAACCATCCTCAGCGACGGCAAGGGATTCTTTGCAATAGCCACAGCGGACGGCGCGATCTCCATCAAGGATATGCAGCTTGCAGGCAAGAAGCGCATGGAAGTCAAGGCTTTCCTCGCAGGTTTCAGAAATCCTATGTCCTGGACCACTACTACAGGCACTTCCAAGGCTGAAATGGAAAAGGCCAGACCGGTTTCAAATCCTGAAGCATAACCGGTTCTGAAGCGGACAGGTCTAAAACGAAACAAACGCAAATTGGAACAAGAATAGCGACTTTTGTTCTAATTTGCGTTTTTTGCACATTTGGAAAACGAATAAAAATGACATACATTTGTGAATTATGTTTTTTATTTAACAAATACATGAAGTACCCTAAATTATTGACACTGTGTGCAATAACAGCGGCAATGACTTCTTGCTCGACTTCAGGCCCGGAAGAAACAACCGGAATGGCAGAAGTTATGCTGGCATTGACCACAGACGGGTCTCACAATTTTAATGTGAAGTCCCAGGCAGAGGAGACTCTCCCTGAAATTGATGACTTTACCGTTGAAATTTTCAAGAAAGCCAATGGTAAACGTCTCTACAGAGACACTTATGCAAATTCGACTGAAAAGAAAATTCGCCTGAATGGTGGCGACTACAATCTCTATGCTTTTTATGGTGATTCTCTGAAAGCCGGCTTCGATGCCGCGTACTACCAGGCCAAGGTGCCTTTCTCCATTACCCCTAAAGACAGATCTGTCACAGTAAAGGGAACAGCCAAGCTTGCGAACGTGAAAGTCGCTGTGAATTATGGAGACAATCTCAAGGAATTCTACAAGGACTACGTAGGTTCAGTATCCACGGACAAGAAGAACGTCACGGACACATTGACCTTCAAACAGGATGAAACACGCGCCGCATTCATTCCGGCAGGCAACCTCAGTTTCCGACTCTACGCCAAGATTGACGGCAAGTGGAAGGTATATAAACCGGAGGCAATCAAGTGTGAGCCAAACGATTTCATCACTTTCAATGTCAATACTTCCGCATTCACCGGAAAGCTGACCATCGGCATCAAGATCGACAACAGCACTTCTCTTGTCGAGAAAGAGTGGACGGTTTCCGCGACTGACGTGGCTACCGAAGCTCCTGAAATAAAGCTCGGAAGCAGTCTCAGCGAGACAGGCGAAAACACTGTCTATGAGGGTGAGGAAATGGAGAACGGACTTGTCAGCGTGATTTCACGTGCAGGTTTCAAGACCGCTGTCCTCAAGGTTAATTCCGCATATCTCTCCGCAGCAGGAGTTCCTGCCGAGGTGGATCTGGTGAACATTGACGCCGAGGTGAAAAAGACATTGGAAAAGGCCGGCATTCATTGCCTTGCAATGGACGGTACTACTGTTTTCTCCGGCATTGACTTCTCTGAACTTGGAAGGAAACTCGCTTACAGCGCAGAAAACCCTTTCCAGGGCACATTTACATTGACAGTGACCGACAAGAACGGCAATCAGGCGACAAGCCCGGAGATTTCATTCGCACTCAAAGGGACAGACGCGTCATTGTCATTGAACGAATCCGATGCCTATTCTCACAGAATCACGAAGTTCAGTGCTACTGTCCTCAGCGGAGATATAAACAAGTTCCGTGTCGAGTACAAGGAAGGCGACGGTTCAGTCTGGAAGACAGCCGAGGGTGGCGTAATCAGCGGAAACACAATTTCTTACACTAACTTCGGAGGTCTCACTGCCAATACCGAGTATCAGTTCAGGATTAACCACAACGGACGTCTTGAGAGTTATTCCGCTCCGATTTCCGTAAGGACTGAGGGTGCAGAGCAGGTGGAGAATGCCGGTTTCGAGAACTGGTACAGCAAGGAAGTCTATAAGAAGACGACCTGGTCTTTCGGCACCACCGGACTTGGCATTGATGAATGGTTTCCCAAGTCTTCTGAGACTGAGGCCAATTATTGGGCTACCCGCAATGACCTGACGACTTCTCAGCGCAGTGGCGTATCTTGCTATTACACATCATATTCCGGCACGCTCAAGACTTCCGATGCCCATTCAGGCTCAGGTGCTGCTGAGATCAGCACTGTCGGCTGGGGCGAGGGAAACACATTTGTGGACGGTTCCGGATATGTCCTGAAGAACAAGACTGCCGGTATGCTTTACATCGGAGAATATACATTGAACGGAGAGTCTCCTGAGACTTATGGCCGTGCGTTCACATCAAGGCCTGACAGGCTCCGTTTCTATTACAAATTCGCTCCTGTGAAATCAGAGGAGTTCAAGGCTTATATCGTAGTGGAGAACAGGGACAATGGCGTTGTCACTGAGATTGGAAGGGCTGAGCTGACAAGCGGAGAGAAGGTCGATGCCTACAAGGAGGCCGACCTGAAGATTGAATACTCCAATACTGAACTCAAAGCTACCCACATGTATATTGTCTTTATTTCAAGTACAGCTGAGAATCCTGAAGCTCAGAAACTTAAAGGCAGCAAGGGAGCTTTCGACGGATATAGCGACAGCCGTTTCGTCGGCAGTGTCCTGAAAGTGGATGACATTGAACTTATTTATGAATAAAAGAAAGAATAACATCAATATGAAACGTAGTATCATTACAATATTGGCAGTTGCCGCAGTGCTTGCGGGCTGCAAGAAGGGCAGCGAAGTCAACGGAGGCACAGGAACATTGACAATAAAGTCTCTCTCCGCTGAAAGCGTACTGAATGACAAGAATATCAGCACAGGAAACACAAAGTCTCTTCCTTCAGAGCTTGCTGACCCGTCAGATTTCGACATCACGATTTCCAGCAATCTCCAGGGCGGAAGCTCACAGTCCTACAAGTTTGCTGAAATTGCAGACAAGACTCTGGAGTTGCCTGCAGGTTCATATACCATCAAGGCCGAGTCTCATGACAAGGCTACAGCTGCATGGAACCAGCCGATTTTCGAAGGTTCAAAGGAGTTTTCCATCGTTGCAGGTGCAGTTACTCCTGTCGAGGTGAAATGCTACCTTACAAATGCCATGGTATCCGTGAAATATTCTGATCTCTTCCTTACCGAGCTTTCTGAATATGAGGTGAAGGTAACCGGAGCTGACGGAAACTTCCTGACATGGGACAAGAATACTGCAGCTGACCAGGACGGCTATTTCGCAGCAGGTGACCTCGAGGTTCGCATTGACGGTATCCGTTCTCTTGACAACTCTCAGGCAAGTATTTCCGGCACCATCAAGAATGTAAAGGCGAAGGACCATATCATTCTTAACATTGATGCGAAGCTTACCGGTGAGACAAGCAGCATCACCGTCAATGTTGACGGTTCCGTAAATGACAGGGAGTCAGATCTTTTCGTGGACGGTTTCGAGGAAATCGAGATTCCTGACCCTGAGAAGCCGACACCTGATCCGGAGAAACCGGAACCTGGCAACCCGGATCCTTCAGAGCCTGAGAAACCGGCCGCTCCGACCCTCACATGGGCCGAGAATCCGAATTTCGACACTATGGAGCTCGCAGCCGAGATGAGCGTGAAGATCAATATCAATGCTCCGGGAAAGATCAAGGATTTCATTGTCAATGTCAAGTCCGATGCTCTCAGCACTATCCTTCCTGAGATGGTAAGCCCTGAGAACGTGAAGTCTGACGGTTCCATTGACCTTGACCTTATCAATGATGCTGTAGCTATCGAGAACCTCAGTTCTCTCCTCCCTACCGGAGACAAACTCAAGGGCCAGACTGAAATTCTTTTCGAGCTTTCGAGCCTTGTTCCGCTTATTTACCAGCTCGCTATCGTCGATCCTGACAAATATGACAACACAAATCATGTATTTACCCTCAAGCTTACTGATGAAGCAGGACAGTCTCTTTCTAAAGAGATCACTTTCCATTATTCAAAATAAGTAAGCGTTAAAAATACATGACTATGAATTATAAATCATTGATATTGACCCTGTCAACTTCTGCCTTGGCCCTTGCGTCATGCAATCGGGAGGAGGCCTGGAGCGGTGACACAGGGTACTTGACAGCGGAAATCAGTCATGATTTCTCTGTCGATGTTGTGAAGACGAAGGGCCTGGCCGAAACGGATGAGCCTTTCCGTCTGAAGATTTACAGAGGCAATGAGCTTGTAAATGAGGTTGCGGACCACAGGACTCTTGTGGAGAATCCTCTGACTCTGAAGACTTATACTTACAAGGTTGTTGCGGACAACAGGGACGAGGTTCCTGCAGTTTTCGACTCTCCACGATATGCCGGAACGAATGCATCTGTCAAAATCGCAAAGGATGAGGTAAAAATCATTGACATCAATTGTTCTCTGACGGATGTGCTTGTCGAGCCTTCTTTCGCGGATGACATTGACGCTGATTTTACGGATTGGTCGCTGACCGTTTCGAATGGCGAGGGTTCTCTTGTCTGGAGCAAGACAAACGGCAATGTCGGCAAGACCGGTTATTTCCAGGTGCCTGCCTCAAAGACATTGACCTGGACCTTTACGGGTACTAATCTTGCCGGTACGGACTACACGGCTTCTGACAAGTATGAGAATGTTCAGGCCAAGCAGAAATATGCGTTGGCTTTCAAGGTCGAGAAGGTGGATGAGACCATCGGTGCAGGTGCCTTCAGGCTTGTTCTGGATGACACGATGTCCGAGCGCTCTTTCGATTTCGTGCTTGATCTTGCGGGCAAGAGGTCTATCATCAACGGTTCTTCCCCTTGGGCGAAGTTTGCTGATGTGACCGGCTCGTGGAGCTTCTCCGAGACTCCGGAAAGCATTGAAATCCAGTACAGAAAGGCTGGCGAGGCAGAGTGGACCAAGTTCAATGGCGAGGTTTCTGTCAATGCCGCCAAGAAGTCTTTCTCTGCAAGACTGACAGGTCTGGAGCCGGCTACGACATATGAGGTGCGTTCCGTAACGTCTCTTGACAAGTCCGACACGACCCCGCTCAAGTTCACTACCGAGACTGCCGAGATTCTTCCTTATATGGGATTTGATGACTGGTATATGAATGGTAGTGCTCCTATGCCTGGCGTGCAGGGTGCGGCTCAGTTCTGGGATACTGCTAACCCTGGTTCGGCAAGTACGGGTACTGTTCCTACGAATCCAGAGTCTTCTCACGTGGCTGTAGCCGGTGAGGGCAAGAAGGCTGCCAAGCTTGAGAGTATGACTGCCATGATGGGTATTTTCGCCGCAGGTAACATTTATACCGGCAAGTTCGAGAAGGCTATCATCAGTCTTTCCAATCCTGGTGCGAAGCTTGACTGGGGAGTTCCGTTCTCATCCAGACCGCTGGCTCTCAAGGGCTATTTCGATTACAATCCGGTAGCGATTTCGAATGCGAATGCTCCTTATACTCATCTCAAGGGCGTTACGGATACCTGCCAGATCCAGATTTTCCTTACTGACTGGACTGAGGCTTTCCACATCAATACCCAGGAGAAGAAGTTTGTGGATGTGAACGGCAGTGATGTCATCGCCTATGGTAAGCTGGAGTCCGGTGTGACTACCAGCACGAAGGAGGGACTTGTCAATGGTTATGAGCCGTTTACCATCAAGCTGCAGTATCGTGATACTACCCGCAAGCCGAGCATGATCGTGATTGTCGCTGCTGCCAGCAAGTATGGTGACTACTTCACCGGCGGTAAAGGCAGTGTCCTGTATCTTGACGAGTTCTCATTCGTCTATGACCCTGATGAACTGTAATTTATGATGCGAAAATCATTCAAACATTTGTTTTTCATAGCTGCAGCCGGTCTTTTGGCCTCCTGCAGCATTGAAAATGATATCAGGTTCCCTGAGATTCATGCGGATATCACTGCTTTTGAGGTCGAGGGACAGGTATCGTCCAAGATTGATATCAAGACCAATTCGGTTTCTGTCGTCCTCGGCGAGGATGTCAAGATGAACGATTTGATTATCAAGAACTTGAAATATACTGACAAGGCGAAGTGTTCTGATGTCAATTTTGCCATGGGCAAGAAAATCGATTTGTCGTCTCCGTATCAGGTGACGCTTTCGACTTTCAAGTCCTATATTTGGACGATTTCCGCGACTCAGCCTATCGAGAGGTATTTCCGTTGCAAGGGTCAGCAGGGCGAGGCGAGTATCCATGTCGATACAAGGCGAATTTCGGTTAAGGTCAATGTCAATAAGAATTCTGCCATTGACAGCCGTTCTTCTCTTGAAATCACTGAGGCCAAACTGGGCATCAAGGGTTCGGAGATTGTCTCGACTACTGATTCTCAGGGCAATGTGACCGCCATTTCCGGTTTTCCGGTAGTGCTTGACTGTTTTTACGAGCGCACGTTCACGGTCCGCGAGCCTGACGGCACGACCACCGACTGGAAGATGATTGCGCTGCCTGCCGAATAATTCGTTCCGGGATTTTTGACCACTGTCTGTGGTCTGGACATAAACAAACAGCCCTCGTGGATGATGCCTGATTATTTGGCATTTTCCACGAGGGTTTTTATGTGCTCTGGCTGGCGCCGGGGTTACACCCGGGAGGACCAGGCCCTCCAGGGCGCGACTCCGGCGCATGTACAGGGAGAAACTTGTGATGACTGATAACTGCTTATAACAAAAGTTCTTTACTTATTTTCAGACATAAATGATTTGGTTCAATTTCAGTCCACATCTTTTGGAAGTGATCTTTCGAATTGCTTTCTAGAACGATTCCTGAAGAAGTGCTGAATATAACATGGTCAGACATAAACACGGGAATCTTACCAGATGCAACAAAGCCACTTACAAGGTCCTGCTGATATGAATAACTTTGTCCCTTAGGCACATTGATGACATACTCATGAGAGTTGATTGAACACGTGACAGATACGTCCTCTTCTAATATGTTCATTACGGAAAATGTACAATAATCCGGTTCATCAACTACTTTTGTCTGTTTTGAACATGCTGTAAAGAGCACGATACTCACTATGGAAAAGAATCTAAATAACTTCATAAATTGTAATTCAGTAAGTGTTAGAAACAAGTTGATAAAGAACCTCACATCAGCATCATCTTACAAACTGCCGAGGCCTGCCGTAAAGGTAATGAATTGAATCCATTTTGCATAAATATTTTTGAGAAACCGCCTAAAAATCATTGATGCGTTCTGTTTACACATAGCCCACAGTCGGGACGGTGCCACGGGCGTATTCGTAACTCATTGATAATCAGACATCGTTTATTTTAAGCGTGGATTATCGGACTATTTTTAGCCGTTAATCCACGCTTAAAATTATAACATCTTGAATTTCAACCAATTCCAAAAACGATTGTGGCATCGTCCCGACATCGGGAAACCTTGAACACTTATATGCAAAGCAACATCTTGTTGCGCGCCAAAAGTTATGATTTGGGAACAGTCTGCCATATACATGTAAAACCCTCGTGGATGATGCTTGATTATGTGGCATTTTCCACTAGGGTTTTTATGTGCTCTGGCTGGCGCCGGGGCTACATCCGGGAGGACCAGGCCCTCCCACTGCGTGGGTCCTTCCCTCTCGTGCCGAGGGCGGCAAGTCCTCCCGGACGCAACCTCGGTGCATGTACAGAGAGAAACAGTCAAAAAATCATTGATGCGTTCTGTTTCCACAATTTCAATATGCGGGACAATGCTACGTTCTAGACGTGATTATCAATACGCAACTGTGGAGATGCTTGAGTTATATAAAATTATTCGCTATCTTGAGAACATTATCAAAAACTGTTTATATGGATATCACTAATATTGTAATGAGCGCAGGCTCGCTTGTTCTTATAGCAGGTTTCTTTTATGGAGTCTTCAAATTTGTATTTGAATATCTGAACATTAAAAGCGATAATGTCCGTCGAGAAGAGAATAAAAAGGCCTTCGACAACGTAGTTTCCCAATTATCTTCGAGTAATCCTTCCGCTCAGTTGTCTGCCGCAATCCTGCTGAGAAGATTCTTTGATGCAAAAAGACTAAAGAAATCGCCAGAACTTGCAAAGGAAACAACAAACGTAATTTCCGCTCTTCTTAGAACAATTCCAACCGGCGTTTATCAGAAAACGCTTGCGGATGGTTTGGCTTATGCCAGCGATTTGTCTTTTGCAGACTTGCAGAGGACAAATTTGCAGGATGCTTACCTTGGAACCAAAGATGGAAAAATCTGCATGAAGTCCTCTGATATGTTCTTGTCAGATTTATCATACGCCCTTCTTGAAAACATTGACGGACATGGGGCTATCTTTTACAGAAGCATATTGTTCTGTACACAAATTAAGAATTGCGACTTTACCGAAGCATCTTTTTATGGAGCAGATCTAACAGGAGTTACGTTCAAGAACGTCATATTGAAGAATGCCGATTTTACAAATGCCGAGAATGTTCCTCAAGCCATACAGGAGAAACTCGTCAATGGAAAATTTGTTGAAGATGGTTTGTTCTCAGCTTCGCATGAATCCAAGAATAAGACAATCTTTTTTTCTATGCCCGGCAAAATGTCTAAGGAGGACGAGTTGGTCACAAAGGATTTCAAGAGACAATTGGAGGCGGACGGATATTCTGTAATCTATTATATTAAAGATGATTACCCGAAATTTGGCCAGTTTAATAAAGTAAGACAAAGCATCATGAGGTCATCAGGCATGATCGCTTTCGGATTTAAGCAGATCAACGTCAAAAATGGAGTGTATCGTCCTGGCATGGGGAATGAAGAGGAGTGGAAAGACCGTTGGCTGTCTACTCCATGGAGTGAGGTCGAAGTGGGCATGGGCTTAATGAAAGGACTTCCCATTTTACTCGTTAAAGATTCAGATATTAAAGAGGGAATTTTTGACAATCAGTTGAGTGAATGTTTTGTTGCTACAATCAACACCTCTGATGATAGCAGGAAGCTGAATCTCAATAAAAATTATATTGATTGGATAGCTAAAGTCTAGGTCGTCTATCACAAGTGGCCAAAAGCCCACAGTCGGGACGGTGCCACGGGCGTATTCGTAACTCATTGATAATCAGACATCGTTTATTTTTAGCGTGGATTATCGGACTTTTTTTAGCCGTTAATCCACGCTTAAAATTATAACATACTGAATTTCAATCAATTTCAGAAACAATTGTGGCATCGTCCCGACGTCGGGAAACCATGAACACTTATATGTAAAGAAGCATCTTATTGCCTGCCAAAAGTTATGATTTGGAAACAGACAGAGATATACATGGAAAACCCTCGTGGAAAATGCTACATAGTCAAGCAGCCTCCACGAGGGTTTTACTTAAGAAACAAGCGCAATTGTTATCCGATGTCGGCGCCGTTGTTGAGAGCTTCGGCTGGGGTGATGAAACGCATCTTGCCGTCACCCTGACGGGCCATGAGAATCATGCCTTTGGACTCTATGCCGAAAATCTTACGAGGCTTGAGGTTCGCAAGAATACAAATCTGCTTGCCTACCATATCCTCTGGAGAATAGAACTTGGCGATTCCTGAGACAATAACCCTCTTGTCAATGCCGGTGTCGATGGTAAGCTTGAGAAGCTTGTCAGACTTTGGAACCTTGACAGCCTCAAGAACAGTGGCTGTACGGATATCCATCTTCTCGAAATCCTCAAACTCCACCTCAGGCTTCTGAGGAGCAACCTGCTTTGCAGCCTCAGCCTTGGCAGCAGCCTCACGCTCAGCACGGATGGTATCAAGACGGGCCAGTTGGGCATCGATAGCCTCATCCTCGATCTTGGCAAAGAGAAGCTCGGCATCCTTGAGCTGATGACCTTCAGGGAGAACAGTCTCAGAACCGAGGACATCCCAGTTCAGGCAGACACGGCCGTCATTGCATGAACTAGCATTGACATCAGCAGAAACAGTATGCAAAGCGGCACCCTCACCCTCCTTATAGGTATTGACAGTCTCCTGCTCACCCTTGCGGTGATCCGTGCCGGCACAGAAGTCCACGTCAAGCATATTGCGGAGTTTCTCGGCGGCAAACGGAGTGAACGGCTCGAAAGCTATTGCAAGATCAGCACAAATCTGGAGGCTGACATTGAGAATAGTCGCAGTACGCGCCATATCAGTCTTGGCCACCTTCCATGGCTCAGTATCAGAAATATACTTGTTGCCGAGACGGGCGATGGACATGGCATCCTTAAGTGCCTCGCGGAAATGATAAGTTTCAATGTTTTTCTCCAACGAAGCCTTAAGCTGAGGAACCTGTGCCAATGTTTCCCTGTCAATGTCAAGAAGTTCGCCGGCTGCAGGGACCTTGCCTTCGAAATACTTGTGGGTAAGGACAATAGCCCTGTTCACAAAGTTGCCGAAGATGGCAACAAGCTCGCTGTTGTTACGCTGCTGGAAATCCTTCCAGCTGAAATCGTTGTCCTTGGTTTCAGGCGCATTGGCAGTAAGGACATACCTCATGACATCCTGCTTTCCAGGGAACTGCTCCAGATACTCGTGAGCCCATACAGCCCAGTTCTTGGAAGTCGAAATCTTGTCACCCTCGAGATTAAGGAACTCATTTGCAGGCACATTGTCAGGAAGGATATAGCCGTCGCCATACGCCTTCAGCATTGACGGGAACACTATGCAATGGAACACGATATTGTCCTTTCCGATGAAATGGACAAGCTTGGTATCCTCTGATTTCCACCACTTTGTCCAGCTTTCAGGAAGAAGTTCCTGGGTATTGGAAATATAGCCGATAGGCGCATCGAACCAGACATAGAGGACTTTGCCCTCTGCTCCCTCGACAGGAACAGGAACACCCCAGTCAAGGTCACGGCTCACTGCACGAGGCTGAAGATGAGCATCCAGCCAAGACTTGCACTGGCCATAGACATTGGTCTTCCACTCCTTGTGCTGCTCCAGAATCCACTCGCGGAGCCACGGCTCATACTGGTCCAGAGGCAGGTACCAATGCTTGGTCTTCACCTTCTCCGGCTTGCTTCCGCTCAATGCAGACTTCGGATTGATAAGTTCCTCAGGGCTGAGGGTACTTCCGCACTTCTCGCACTGGTCACCATAAGCGTTAGGATTGCCGCATTTAGGGCAAGTACCTGTAATATAACGGTCTGCAAGGAAGGTCTTTGCCTCAGGGTCGAAATACTGCTCGGTCTCCTTGGTGATGAACTTGTCATCGTCATAAAGTTTACGGAAGAACTCTGAAGCATTCTTCTCATGGACTTTGGAAGAAGTCCTGGAATAGATATCGAAATTGATTCCGAGTCCGGTGAACGAATCCTTGATTATCTTGTGATATTTGTCCACAATATCCTGTGGTGAACATCCCTGACGTTTGGCGGCAATGGTGATAGGCACGCCGTGCTCATCACTTCCGCAGACATAAAGGACATCCTCGCCACGCATTCTGAGGTACCTGACATAGATATCAGCCGGCACATATACACCGGCAAGATGGCCTATATGCACAGGACCGTTGGCATACGGCAGCGCACAGGTAACTAATGTTCTCTTGAATTTACTGTCCATAATATATTGATTTTTAACTGTTTCAAAGTAATTATCCTACAGGGCGGCATCACTGCACACGTCCCAGTCTCTCCGTAATTTTCTTTCTCAATGCCGCCGTTTTCTGGAATTTTTCCAGCAGCGCCATAACCTCCTCCTCAGAATGCTCCCCATGCTTCATGGCATTGAGTTTCTCTGAAATCTCCATCTCCTGCATCCTCACGATTTTCGAGTTATACACAAGTATGGCCCTCGGCACATTAATGACCAGAAACGAAGACAACGACGTCATCGAATCCGCAAAGTTCTTGACAGTCAGCAGGTACTTGTCCTGAGTAAGGTCTCCTGTCAATGTTGCCATCACCCTGTCGGGCCCGTCCATTATCTTGCGGATTATATCGTCCTGGGTCAATGTCGCATCGCCGTCATAAAGTCGGAAATACTCATTGTAAGTCCTGCGATAAACGGTGTTGGCAAACTCACGTCCCGCAATGGCGTCACGTATGAAGTCCGCCACCGTAAACTTTTCATTCTTGTCATAATATTCCGAATCCGTCTCGAAATCCAATGTCTCAAGTCCGTATTTCAGAATAAGCACCAGCAGCTCCTTCTCCGACGGGGCCATCACCGGATTCTCCAGCAGAATGCTCTCCTCGGAAGTCACTATCGGCGTCTCCGGCGTCTCGGCAGCCGGCTCCCCCATCTCCTCCGGAGGCAAATAACCTTCCGGAATATAACCACCGTCAATGCCGTCCACAGGTTCGCCATAGTCCACAGGCAGCGGCTCGGAAGGGACACCGGCATTGACCTCAGCCACATTGGCATTGACACGGGCCTCCTCGCGCTCTGCGCGCATCCGCTCGCGTTCAGCCTCCTTCCGCTCGTTTTCGAGCATCTTCTGGCGGGTGTCGGTGATTCGGCTGTAAATCGCATCTTCGGAGATTCCGAACTTCTGCGACGTCATCTGCACATATACCGCGCGCTTGATCTGGTCCGGCACAAGTGCCAGAGTATCAGTAATATCATTGATGAGACCAGCCTTGTTAAGAGGGTCGTCACCCGCCTGTCCCAAAAGCAGATCCGTCTTGAAAACTATGAAATCCTTCTCGGCCGACTTCAGGAACGACTGGACCTCTTCCAATGAATGCTTGCGCGAATAGGAATCCGGATCATCGCCGTCCGGAATCAGCACCACCCTGACATTGAGACCCTCCTTGAGGATAAGGTCAATGCCTCTGAGCGCGGCATGGATTCCGGCTGAGTCGCCGTCATACATGACAGTGACATTGTCCGTAAACTTCTTTATCAGCCTGATCTGAGGAATGGTCAATGACGTGCCGCTGGAAGCCACCACATTGGTAATTCCAAGCTGATGCATCGACAACACATCCAAGTATCCCTCAACGAGATAGCATTTGTTCTGGCGGACGATCTCGCTCTTCGCGAAATAGATTCCATACAGTGTCGAGCTCTTGTCATAGACCTCCGACTGAGGAGAATTGACATACTTTCCGATGTTGGCAGTCTTGTAGTCAGAACGCAAAGTCCTGCCGCCGAATCCCAGCACGCGGCCGCTCACCGAATGGATCGGGAAAATCACGCGGTCGTAGAACTTGTCGCACAACGAGCCGTCGTGACGCTTGATGCAGACACCGGTCGTGGTAAGGAATTCCTCCTTGTAGCCCTTTGACAATGCCTCTGTGGCCAATGCGTTTCCGGACTTGGGAGCCCATCCGAGCCCATATTTCCTGATGGTGGCATCCTCCAGTCCCCTGCTGCGGAAATAAGCATAACCAATCGACTTGCCTTCCGGAGTATCGAGGCTTTTCTGGAAGAACTGTTCGGTGTAATCCAGCACCAGCAGGAGGCTCTCACTCCTCTGTCTCGCCGCAATCTCTTCCGGAGTCTCCTCCTTCTCCTTTACTTCAATGCCATATTTTCTGGCCAGATATTTCAGGGCCTCGACATAAGTCATGTTCTCGTGCTCCATGACGAAGCCGACTGCCGTCCCGGACTTTCCGCAACCGAAGCACTTGTAGATACCTTTGGCCGGAGAGACATAGAAGGATGGCGTCTTTTCGTTATGGAACGGGCAGCAGGCAATGAAGTTGGCGCCTCGTCTCTTGAGGGAAACGAAGTCACTGACGACATCGACAATCTGCGCCGAGTCCAAAATCTTATTGACGGTATCCTGAGGAATCATCTGCCTACTGTTCGTCTATCTTATGGTAATCCACGTCCTTGATTCCGTCAAAGTCATCATCTGAATCAATGGAGAAATCAGGATCGGCTCCAGTTTCCGTGAAATGTATCTCGTATTCTTTCTTCGCCTTGGAGACCCTTCTCATGGAAATGAGGTCGGTGATTCCGTAATATATCAGGAACACGCCGGCAAGGACGCTCATGACACGCTCAGAGAACGGGTTGAAAATCAACACAATACCACCGGCAATAGCAAGAAAGGCCAGCAAGATGTTCAGTCCGCCGGAGCCCAGCAATGACATTGTTCCGGCCAATGCCAATATCTGGATGACACCGAAAGCAAGAATCACGATTCCGATGATGGTGACAATAACGCCGGCGACAAATCCCGGCCAGAGAAAAAGAATCAGGCCAATGACAATGTCAACAACTGCATTGACAGTCATCAGTCCGAATGTTCCGCTCTTTCTGTTGGCGAAGCCGTATGCGAAAGACACGATTCCGGCAGCGAAAAGGAAGGCTGCGATTATCTTGACGACGGTAGTGGTCGCGTCAGTGGCACATACCATCACCAAACCTATTGCAATAGCTGCAAGTGAGCGCAAAATGCTGCTGAACTTGTTATTGTATCCGAATGTAATCATTTTTCATGCTTTTTAAGTTCATTTAACTTCTTTGGCAATTAAACTAACAAAGATACATAAAGGGTGACTAAAAATGAAATTTTAGTCACCCGTATAAATAAGCCTATGTCAGAATAATCTACTTCAGGACAAAGAGTCTGACTTCTTTGTAGCCTTCTGAATCCGCCTCAGGAGCAGCGACACCGAACGCCCTCTTGCCATTGAAATGAACGATATGTCCGTAACGTCCTGAAGGTTCGCCCATTACCTTGAGTTCATGCGACTCTATCCTGCACGCATCGGCAGAAACTGTAACTTTCCACCAAGGATTGGACATTGTCAGGTCGCTTGCGGTCTTGTACCAGAAGGTACCCATATACTCAACCGCCTCACTGACAGCACCAGGTGATGAAATGTAAGACTTCGTGCCGAGGCTTGCCATCTTGAATGAGAAGCGGCCCTCATAGTCACCGGTACCCTTGCCGGCTACAAGAGAATATGTAAGGAGTTCCTCAGAGGCAGGCAATGTCCCGTCCTCATCCACAGAAACCGTCACGCGCTCAAGATAATTGTTTGATGTCGTGTTTTTCATGACATAATACTTGCCTGCGGACTCCTCTGCGGTGATAAGGTATGTGCCGCCGTCCACAACGTCTGCAGCATCAGTCACAAGATGGAACTTCTTGATTTCAGGTTCTGGAATTTCCCCAAGCGTCACAGGCATACGGTAAAGGTATCTTCCCGGGCGGGAGAGGTCCATCTTTCCGTCCTGGAAAGTATAAGTGGTCTTGTCTGTTTCAACATCAAGCTGAACGCCTGTGTATGAAGCCCTTGCCATAACCATATACACATATTTCAGGTCCTTCAGCATCGGCTTGTCGGACAAGTTCACCTTTACGGTATTTCCTTTTCCCTTGAATGTGTATCCGTTCTCGGCAGTTGTAGCGATCTGATAAACGCCATAGCACTGCTCTGCAGTCGTGATGGTGAGAGAAAGAAGTCTTTCCTTCGCATGTCCGGTCGAATCTATCGACACGCGGACAACTGAAGCAAGAGGAGTATAGTCGGCATTGACCTCAGTCCCTTCCGGAACGCTGAACATTGAAATCATCGGCAGACGACGGCCGTTGAAATCATCCGTACTCTTGACTGTCAGTTCCTTGTCCATCCAGAAGTTGGTGTCGCTGCTTCCGAGTGCCAATGCAGAAGACGGCCAGAAAACCAGCATATTGTCACTCTTGCCTGCCTTGTCGGAAATCGATGCCGTGAATTTGTTTGAAGTCACGACAGCCTCCTGGAATCCGTAGTCGTACAGTCCGGACTTGTCACTTGTGATGTACATCACTTTGTCACCTTCATTCCATACGAGGTGAGACACGTCGGAAGCCTCATAGGAAATGCCGGTCTTTGTAGCCATATCATGATGATATACAGTCACTTCCCTCTTTCCGGAAAGGACCTCAACATCATTCTTAGTCTGGCAGGAAACCGCTGCAGCAACGGCAGCAGCCATATATAATATTTTCTTCATAATGTCCTAGATTAATTATTTCTTCCACGGGTCAACATCACCATCACCCCAGTTTCCGCCCACTTCACTGAAGTCGTCACCTGACTTCGTGTAAACGGTAACTGAAGAATCCACATCGAGTGCGCTATAGTTTGCACCTTCCTTGATAAATACAGTCGTGAGATCAGGATTCTGTGTTGCAAACAGGAAGTTCATCTTCTCATTTGCACTGAAATCCAACGACTTGACCTTATTGTTCCTGATATCGACATATCGAAGTGCGGTACAGCCGTAGAATGTGATGTAATCCACCAGATTCTCAGACATATGGAGCTCGTCGAGAGCGGTACAGCCATGCAGGTCGAGACGTTCAATCTTGTTAGACGTAAGTTCAATGGTAGTAAGTGCCGAAAGGCCATGGATGTCCAATGACGCGAGTTTGTTTTTGCCTAATGTCACCTCCTCAAGCAACTTGTTGGGAGTAAGGTCCAGAGCCTCCATCACATTGGACTCAGCCAGAAGCGTCGCGAGATTTCCGCACTGGTCTATCTTGAGATCCTTGATATTATTTGTCGAGCAGTCAAGGAAATACAGACCTGTAGAGGCATTCATGTCGAGTGAAGTAAGCTGGTTGTTCTTGATGTCCAGGCTGCCGAGCTTTACGCATGAGCTCAAGTCCACATCCGTCAGTTTGTTGTCATACAGATACAATTTGGTCAATGAACCGCATCCTGAAAGATTTATGGATGAGAGGTCATTGAGTTCAGCCTTGAGCACCTGCAGGTTCTTGCAAGGTGACACGTCGAGAGTGGTCAGGCTGTTCTCCTGAAGATTCAGTTCTGTGATTTTGGTACATGACGAGAGGTCGATAGATTTCAGTCCGCCTGTGACTCCGAGGTTCAGTTTGGTCAGCTCCGTATTGTTCTTGACATTGATTTCAGTGATTCCTGTCTCATAGAGGTTCAGTTCATAGAGCGCCGTATTGTCGGTAACATCCATCAGCTTGAGGTCAGGGTTCCTGTAGGCGATAAGCTGCTGGAGTTTGGTACAGCCGGATACGTTCAGTCCTGTAAGATTCGCCTCCCAGGCGCCGAGATATGTCAGGTTCGGGCAATGGCTGAAGTCAACGCTCTTATTGAACTTGTTTGTTCTGATGCTGACCTGAGCAAGTTTCGTACACTTGCTTACATCAATGCTGTTGAGCGAGTTATATGCCACATTGAGCACTTCGAGATTAGGGCAGTCGCTGCAGTCAATCTCAAGCAGGCCATTGTCCTGAAGGTCGATTGACTTGAGAGATGAGCAGCCGGTAAGGTCAATGCTGGTCATCGGGAACAACATGAAGAGCTGCTTCTCGTCATAAGTATAGTTGTCATTGGCTTTCAATGTCTCAAGAGATGAGCAGCCGCTGAGGTTCAGGCTCGTATAGACATTGTGGTCAGCCTGGAGTTCTTTCAATGCTGCAAATCCGCTGAGGTCGAGGTCGCCTTCGATCAGATTGTGACGGCAGTTCAGTTTCTGCAGGTTTGTCATGAACTTGATACCGCTGAGAGATTTGATTTCCAGGTCCTCGCATGAGATTTCAGTAACTGCCAATGCCTCTTCCTTGGAAAGTCTCTTGTCGCCGTCCAGGTCAAAATTAGAAAGACAGTATTCTCTGAAGTTTTCATCCGGAATATATACGAACTTCGTCTCATCGGATGTCATAGAGTACTGTCTTACTGTCACTTCCTTTTTGTCTTTTCCGCATGTAACCATGAACACTGCGGTCCTTTCCGCTTCTGTCGGATTCGCTGCGACGCCGATAGTGATGATAGCCGGTCCGCCCTGTCCATACGCCGGAGTAAGTGTCAACCATTCATTTTCCAGCTCCGAGCCCTCTTTGGCAGCCATCCATATCTGGGCCGCGTCAAATTGCAGCGTAGCCTCGCCTGCATCCGGCTCGAAAACATAGGTAAATTCCTGACCTGGCAAGAATTTCAGGTCGCTAGCCTCTTCAGAAGGGCTCTTCTTACATCCGGTGACCGCCATCAGCCCCAGAGAAAGCATAATAAGCAATAAGTGCCTTTTCATATAGTTTTGAAATTAATAGTTTCTGTCTGCGTTTTAGATGTACGCAGTGTGTCCGGGAACGCGCCGGAAAATTTCCGTTGCGAACTTTCCACCCTTACAAGTTATGAATCATGCCGCTAAAAAACAACAATTTTCAGCAAAACAAATGAACAATTATTCGTACTTTGCGGCATTGTATCAAAAAAAATCCGACATCATGGAAATAGAACGCAAATTTCTTCTC
>OQWM01000973.1_pt1 | contig 19508 bp, 17 predicted proteins | sample 1691531 | NCBI WGS metagenome assembly OQWM01 (sample SAMN03418257, study PRJEB22391) | human gut metagenome | biome: human-gut; feature: organic feature; material: feces | host: Homo sapiens | place: Tanzania | collected 2013-01
AACTCCTGAGGAAGTAGCCAAGCAATTTGAGGTCTACACTAAGCTAATTTGGGAATTTCATCAGGCTGGTCTTGTTTATGATTACTACTACGATGAAACCAAGGTCAATCAAGAAGGAGCCACTCGGATGAAGGGCGGTGTGGATGTCGCCGAGATCCATACTATTCCCTCTTTTGCTACTTATCCCAACTGTAGCAGTGATTTTTATGAAATTTATTGCGTGGGTAATCCAGAGCATGGATATTGCTTTGGCCAAGTTACAACTAAGAGCGGTTCCTATCCAAAAGGGGCCCCTAGCATGAAAGGTGTAGGTACTGGCGTTGATTTTAATGCCGGCGATCAGTGGAATTTCTGTCAGTGCTATGTCAATAAAATCGAGGGCCGCTGGGTTGTTACGGATGAATGGCTTTGCTATGGCAATGAAATCAACCGCCGTCGCCTGGACAATTCCCGTCCTTACTATAAATCAATTCTGGAGAAGTTTGAGGATCTGGGGCTTTCTCCTATTTCACAGAAGAATGAAGGGTTCAAAATGCCAGAGGCTGCTGTAGAGGAAATTTGGGAGGAGGTTCAGAAATGAATATGGAATGTTTCAAGCGTGCGGATGCTCTGCACGCACATGAAAAGGCTCTGCGTGCAATCAAGGTGACTGATGCCGACTCCTTATGTGCTTATCTGAAGGGCTTCTGGGAATTCATATACAACTATAAGATGTTCGGATGTATCTATGACATTTATGATGATGGTATCGAACTGGGCCGTGAGCATGGTTTTATCCTTAAGGGGATCCCCGCTGTAGAACGGGATGTCATGCAACTGTGTGCGGCCTTCCCTAATTTGCAGATGGAAGTGGCAGATATTTTTGCTGTTCCCAATGGTGAGAGTGGCTATAAAGTGTGGATGCGATATTATTTCACCGGCACCAACAAGGGCCCCAGTATATACGGGCCTCCATCAGGTTTGGCAATGGAGAAGGGGAAGGCTATAAACATGAGTTCTTTCCATGTGGAAAACGTGGACGGCGAATGGCTCATCACTTCTGAAAAAACTGCCCATTGCTGCGACTACATTCGCGCAGTTTGCACTGGAAACGCTACATTTTCACATTTAGACCTCTTGTAAGCCATCTCACAATACCATCCAGTATGACGCCGACCATGACGAGAAGGGCCGCTCCTGTATAATAAGTAAAAACGTGGGCTAGAGCGGTCAGAGGGGTGGCCTTTGGCTGTTCTGTCAAATTTGATGGAGGAGATAGATCATATGGTGAAAATTTTAAAAAGCCCCAGCAAGTATATTCAGGGCGAGGGGATTCTTAGCCATTTTGGAGATTACATGCAAGGCATGGGGAAAAGACTATTGGTGATTGTCAGTGCCAACGGCATGGCACGAATCGGAGAGATGCTAAAAGTCAGTGCTGCCAAGTGTGGCCTGGAATTGGAATTCGTCCTCTTTTCCGGTGAGTGTACCAGAGTAAAGATACAGCAGTATGCTCAGCAGTGCAGAGACCGGAACCTTACGGCAGTGATGGGGGTTGGCGGCGGCAAGATCTTGGATACCGCTAAAGGGACTGCGCACGAGGCGGGTCTGCCCATGGTAATCGTTCCCACAGTCTGCTCCTCGGATTCGCCTTGTTCCTCGCTTAGCGTTCTCTATGACGATCAAGGGGTGTTTGATGCTTATCTGTATTTAAATGCCTGCCCCAATATCGTGATGGTGGATACCCGGATTATTGCCCAATCTCCCGCTCACTTCTTAGTGGCAGGTATGGGAGATGCCATGGCCACATGGTTTGAAGCAAGAGCCTGCCTTCGTTCTCAGAGCAATAATCAGGTGGGAGGACGCCCTTCTTTGGCGGGAACGGGACTGGCTGCTATGTGCTGGAAATATTTACAGGAAAATGGCCTTGCCGCAAAACAGGCGGTAGAGCAAGGGGTCTGTACTCCGGCCTTGGAGAACATCATTGAAGTGAACACATATCTGTCAAGCATTGGCTTTGAGAGCGGTGGCCTGGCAGCGGCTCATGGTATTCAGAAGGGATTCACTGCCATTCCGGCGCTGCACCGCGTTCTACACGGCGAGTTGGTTGCATTCTGCACCGTGACCCAACTGGTGCTGGAAAATGCGGCAAAGAGCGAATTGGAGACGGTTCTTGCTTTCTGTGAATCTGTGGGACTCCCTATCTGCTTTGCGGATATGGGATATGAACCGCGGCAGGAAGAAATCGTTGCTTGCGCAGAAAAGGCTTGCCGCACTGGTTCTACAATCTATCATCTGGATCGGGAGATTATACCGCAGCAGGTAGCAGATGCTTTGGTGGTAGCAGATGCTATTGGTACTGCTTACCACGATTGCAAGAAGAGTTAAATTTTTTGCACTAAATATGTGATGTATATAGTACATCGTTGATGGCTATGTAGTACCCACTCAATAAATCACCCACAGTCAAAGAGCGCTATCCGGATTGTTTCCGGATAGTGCTCTTATCAGCGTCTTATCAAATGTTGAAATTAGGTAGGCATGGCCGCTAATAACATTAGGGCAACACTGCACAAAAAGTGCCAGGAGCGGCAGGATGTGATATAATAACATTATGGGTGCGCCGGTTCGGTGCGTGTAGTATAGTTGGGTGAAACACCCAACCCAGTAAATCTAGGCAGGTAGCTGGTACTCAGCCTTGGAGCCGAAGCCGTGAGGTCAGGTTTAAGCGTAGGCAGAGGAGTGCGAGAGCCGCAATGCGAAAGCGTGAAGTGATTGAGCCCCGTTATATATAAAGAGCGGAAGCCGATGTGTTCCATACCACAGCAGGCAGCAATGCGCAAACGTTATGCAAGAATGCGCAGGTTCCGCCGGGGTCTGAGAGCGTGGCGAGCGCACAAGGTACTGCACGTATACCCGGGAGACCTGATGTGTTCCAGAGATGGTATGCAACCTTAAACTCTCAGCTGAGCGGAGGGAAGCAAATGGCACATCAGGAGTCGGACTGACTCATAGTAGTGAAGAAGCTTGTGAAAGCAAGTGGAGCGAAGGGGTCAGCAAACAGTCGTTCCCAGCGCGGAAACATTGAGGACACGAGAGGTCAGTATCAATGGCACAAGAAGCAAAGGGAATAAGGTATCAGTCAGAACACTTTGCGACGGTGCAGGGTCTTATGCACAGCGTCAATGAGCAAAGCCTGATGGCGGAACACCGAAAACAGAGCGGAAAGAAAGCAGCGGGAATAGACGGCGTAAGTAAGGCGCAATACGACGAGAATGCTAAGGAGAATATACAGCGGCTAGTGGAACGGATGAAGAAATTCCAGTATAAACCGCTCCCAGTTAGGCGGACGTATATCCCAAAAGCAAATGGTAAATTGCGTCCGCTGGGCATACCTGCGTACGAAGACAGACTAGTGCAGGGAGTCATGGCAAATGCACTAAATGAAGTCTATGAGCCCAGATTTCTCAATTGCTCCTACGGATTCCGGCCAGGACGGTCAGCACATGACGTGGTGCGGTATATCAACCAGACGATCATGATACACAAGGTCAACTACGTGCTGGATGCCGATATAAAAGGCTTCTTTGACAACGTAGACCATGAGTGGCTCATGAAATTTCTGGCGCACGATATACAGGATAAGAACTTCATGCGCTATATCAAGCGGTTTCTGATTGCGGGAATCATGGAAGGAGCGGAACTGAAGGACAGTGACAGGGGAACGCCGCAAGGTGGACTGATTTCGCCGGTGCTGGCCAATGTGTATCTGCACTATGTGCTTGACCTGTGGTTTGAGAAGGCGATAAGGCCGAAGCTACGGGGAGAGGCGTACTATGTACGTTTTGCAGATGACTTCCTGATTTTGTTCCAGTATGAGAACGAGGCGAAAGATGTACTTGAAGTACTCAAGAGAAGGCTCGGCAAGTTTATGCTGGAAGTAGCGGAAGACAAGACGAGGATACTGCCAATAGGACGATTCAAGGGCACAAAGGACGAGTTTGACTTCCTTGGATTCACGTTCTTTAACGCAAAGACCAGAGAGGGAAAGTACCGCCTTGGGATACGCACCAGCAAGAAGAAGCTGAAAGCAAAGCGACAAGCGGCAAAGGCATGGCTGCGAACCAGAATGATACGGCCAATACCTGAAACAATGATGAGGGTGGCGGCGATTATTCGAGGACACTGCAACTATTACGGGGTAAATGGTAACCTTCGCTCTCTGTATAAGTTTCATGATTACATGAAGCAAATGACCCATAAAATGCTGAACCGCCGAAGCCAAAAAGGCTATGTGACAAATGAAAAGTTCCAAAGAGTATGGGACTACTATGTGGCACCACCGAAACTGACAAAAGACATCTGGCAGTGGATACCAAAGACAGTTTGAAGAGCCGTATGCGGGAAAACTGCAAGTACGGTTCCGAGGAGGGGCGGCGGCAGCAATGCCGGTCGTCTACTCAACATAAGCAGATGACGATTTCCGCATTCAGCGATGAGTTGGCGCAGGTGCGGACAAAGAAGAAAGAGTTTCTGACTCAGATCGAACGGATCGTCCCGTGGAAGGAATGGCTATTCCTGATCCAGCCGTGCTATTACAAAGGAGAGCGTGGTAACAAACCCTATCCGCTGGAGACCATGCTGCGACTGTACTTGCTGCAAAATCTGTATGACCTGAGTGATGAGGCAACCGTAGCAGAAGTGATCGACAGCCGTGCGTTTTCGGATTTCTGTGGCATCGATTCCGGTAATCAGGTTCCGGACGGAGATACCCTTGGTCGTTTTCGCAATCTGCTGATCAAGAACGGATTGCAGGAGAAGCTGTTCTCTCAGGTGGTTGCCGCACTTATGGAACGAGGTCTCATTCTGAAAAAGGGAACGATCGTGGATTCCACCATTATTTCCGCCCCTTCTTCCACCAAGAACAAGGAAAGGAAGTGGGACCCGGATGCACATCAGGTGAAGAAAGGCAATACCTGGCACTTCGGCTATAAGGCACATATCGGCGTTGACAGGGACAGCGGACTGGTTCATACCGTGGAGGCAACAGCAGCTAATGTCCATGACGCCACAGAAACATCCAAGCTGCTGACCGGAGATGAAGATCAAGTATACCCAAGCCGGAATTCAAAGGAGTACTGTAACAAGTTATTCCCCAAAATGCGGAAACAGAAAAGGAAAGCGGTATGAAAAATGAATCCCAATATGGTCTGCTGCTTTTACAGCGGTATCTGTATGAGCATACGGATGACCAGCATCCGGCCTCTGTGGCGGATATTCTTGCCTTCTGGCAGGAGCATGGCATTCAGGCGGGGCGCAAGAGCGTATATTCCGCTATTGAAGTCTTGCAAAGCAGCGGTATGGACATCGTATGCGTCAAAAGCACCCAGAATCGATATTTCGTGGGGGAGAGGCTGTTTGAACTGCCGGAGCTGAAGCTGCTGGTGGACGCGGTAGAATCCTCCCGCTTTATTACGGCCAAAAAGAGCGAGCGGCTTATTGAAAAGTTGGGTAAGCTCACCAGTGAATCTCATGCCCGCCAGTTGGATCGGCATATTTATATGGACGGCACCGCCAAACCGGAGAATGAGTGCATCTATTACAGCGTGGATGAGATCCATAACGCCATTCAGGAAAAACGGCAGATCACCTTTCAGTATTACGAATACACCCCGCAGAAAGAAAAGATACTCAAGCATAACGGCTACCGCTATCAGTTCAGCCCGTATGCCCTTATCTGGAGCCGAGATTGCTATTATGCCGTAGGCTGGTCGGAAAAGCACGGAAAGATTGCACAATTTCGGGTGGATCGCATGACGGCAGTCGAACCGCTGGAACATACGGCAGTCCAGACACCGGACTTTGATCCGGCGGAGTATGTCCGCAAGGTGTTTGGGATGTACCCGGACGACCTCTGTACCGTAGAACTGCTGTGCGATAATGAGGTCATGCGCAGCGTGATCGACCGCTTCGGTGAAAATGTGCAGACGGAAACTGTAGATGAACAGCATTTCCGTGCCACAGTCGAGGTCGCGCCAAGCCCTCCGTTCTTCAGTTGGGTCTTTACCTTTAGCGGTAAGATTCGCATCGTCAGCCCAGCAGCAGTGTTGGAGGAAATGCGGGATATGGCAGCGTGGCTGAAATAATTTCTGGATGGTGTTCCCTGCGGGGAACACCATCTTTTTCACGTCTTGCCAATCGAACGAATGTTTGCTATACTGAGGCTACAGTGTTTCCAGAGAAGAGAACACACGGATAGGAGGTGAATTACTTGGAACAGACATTCGGCAGCTTCGTTCGAGAGAAACGGCAATCTATCGGATTGTCCCTGCGCACACTGGCGGCAAAGCTGGACTTGTCGCCAGTCTATCTGAGCAACATTGAGAACGACCGCAGACCGGCGCCGACGCGCGCATATTTGGAACGGTTGGAGCAGGAACTGCATCTGAGCAAGGTGGAAACCGAGCAGATGCTGGATCTTGCCGCCAAGTCCCAGAATAACCGGGTATCCGCAGACCTGCCGGACTACATCATGGATCGGGAGATCGTCCGGGCCGCGCTCCGCACGGCGAAGGAGGCAGACGCCACAGACCAGGAGTGGCAGGAATTTATCGACCGGATCACCCAGCGCGCAAAGAAATCCAAAGAGGGCGGTGAAATAGACGCATGAAAAAAGCATATTACCGCGAACAGGCGCTGGAGCGGATCGCCCGCGATGTGATCACCGCCTATGACCCCAGACTTTATTACGGTTCCCCCGCAGCCATTCCCATTGAGGACATCATCGAGGCACAGGGGCTGGTGCTGGAGTATCAATATCTGCGGAATAATGGGCGGGTTTTGGGCGAGACCATCTTTGACGACGGTCTCACAGCGATCTATGACTGGGAAAACCACCGCTATGACCTTCTTCCCGTCAAGGGCGGCACCATCCTCATCGACTGCTCTCTCTGCGAAGAGGAAGCATCTACCGGGCGGCTGCGCTTCACCTGCGCCCATGAGCTGGGGCACTGGCTGCTCCATAAGAAACAGTTCAGCGGGACCGGCGAAAACGCGGCGCTCCGTTCCGGCGATGAGAGCGACAACACATTGGAAGTGCAGGCGAACCTGCTGGGCTCTATCCTTCTGCTGCCGCTGCCGCAGGTCAAGCGCTGTTTCTATCAGCTGCGCTCCGGACGGACGAATCAACAGCTGGTGACGGATATGGCAGGTATCTTTCAGGTATCCAAACAGGCCATGCGCATTCGGTTGGAGAACCATAACCTGCTGTAAAAAATTTTCATGTGCTGTTCTCAAAAAAGAGAACAGAGAAAGCGAGGCGCTATGTCAAAAACCAATTCCCTGCGCTGTCCGCTGTGCGGCAAGGGCCGTATCGCGGATATCCCCAGCGGTGCGGAGCAGTCTCAGTACAGGCTGTTTGCGCTGCACAGAGCGGAACACCCTGACCTGATCGCCAAATGCCCCAAGTGCGGCGAACAGATCGGCATCACGGTGCTGACACCGGATGCTCACCCCCTGATCCACACGCCCATCCCCTTTATGGGATATGTTCAGGCATAAATTAAAAATCCAATTGATATGACTTCGTCAAGCGCACCAGCCACCCATCATCGAATATGGGAACATTGAGTTAGGAGCCTTACAAGTAGCTTTTCAGCTATGCGTAAGGCTCTTTTTTTGCGCCTTTCTTCGGCTGAAAAGCGGAAAGGCACACAATGCGCAGACGCTGGCAGCCCTATATCGCTAAATATCCGTGACCTCATCTCAGACATTTCAAAAAAATCTGAGATTGGAGTCATGAATCATGAAAAAATGGCAGGAAGAACGCAACTATCGGCGCGTTCGAAACGAAGGTGGCGAAGTCATCGCCAATATCATCACTGTAGACGGTATGGACGTAGAGGTGCCGGAGGATGTCTACCTCGCCTATGCGCAGGCAGACCGCAGGGAGCGCTACATCATGGAGGAACAGTCCTCCGGAAAACTGCTCTCTCTGGAGCAGATGGAGGAAGATGCGCTTTTGCCGGACTATGTCGGAGCAGAAACGGCCCCCAGCGCCGAAACGGAGGCACTGGAGCGTGAGGAACTTCGGAATCTGGCAGAACAGAAGCAGATCCTTTTGCTGGCGCTGCTGTCACTAAAGGATACCGACCGGGAACTCATCAACGCCCTGTTCTTCGACGGCGCGTCTACACGGGAATACGCCCAAAGAATGGGCGTCAGCCAGCGGGCGGTCATCAAGCGGAGAGACCGCATCCTGCGGGATCTCAAAAAGTTTTTTGAAAATTCCTCGAAATAAGGGTATTCACCGAACGCAATTTTCGGGAGGACAGTGAGGGGCTCCGAATCGCCCCTCGCTGTTCCTTGAAAATTGCATACCAGCAATACGGATAACCACCCGGACAGAAGAGCGATCCGCGCAGTGTGCGCCACGACCCGTGGGAAGCCTTGCAGCTTCCCGCGGCGAGCGATTTTACCTGCGCAGGGGCGGCGTTTGGCAGCGCCGCCCGCAGAGACGCTGTTCGGGCAGATAATGAGACACAATGCACTGGCCAGCATGAAGAGGCTGGGCTGCTCCGGGATTGAAAGCAGTAGAGATCCCGGAAATACGCCCGTGAAGGTCTTGCCGGACCTTGTCCGTATTGTTCCCCTTTCCCACCGGGGCGCGCGCTGCAAATACGGTGGAAACGAAAACAAAGCATGACAGGAAAAGAGGAAATTATCGGATGAATACCAACGATAACAGGCTGAAAGCCCATAAACTGATCGACCATATTTTTCAGGACCTTCTTCCCGCCCACGGTATGGCGCAGCGTCCGGAGCAGATCCAATTGAGTCACCGGATGCTGGAAGCCATGCAGGACGGGAGGATCGCCCTGTGCGATGCCGGGACGGGCATCGGCAAGACCTACGCTTATCTGGCGGCTGCCACGGCAGCGTCTGCTTTCCCGACAGGGCAGATCGCCCGCCCCATCATCATTTCCACTTCCAGTATCGCGCTGCAAAACGCGGTGCTGACGGAGTATCTGCCGCTGCTGTCCTGCGTCCTAATGGCGGACGGGATTCTTACCAAGCCACTGAAAGCGGTCATCCGCAAAGGCAAAAGCCATTATGTCTGCGACGAGCGGCTGGACAGGCGGCTGCGTCAGGTATATCCTGCAAAGAAAAATCCGGAAGCGCTGACGGCGCTCCGGACTCTTAGGGAAACGCTGGACATGGACAGAGTTTCTCATCTCAGCGGCTATGACCGGGAGCGTGTCTGCGTACCGCAGGTCTGCGACTGCAAGCAGAGGGACTGCCGCTATCAGCGGTTCCTCAAGACCTGCGACAAAAATCAATTTTTGTTTCAAATCTGCAATCATAACCTGCTGGTGGCAGACGCCATCCACCGCAGCGAGGGAAAACGCCCCATCTTCCCGGAGCACAGCATCATCATCGTGGATGAAGCCCATAAGCTTCCGGAAACCGCACAGCAGATGCTGGGTGTGACGTTGGCGGCCGAAGAGATACGAAACCTTATCCTTCAGCTAAAAGAGGAACGGTACTTACTGGCGGCAGAAATGCTGGAGGACAGCACAGGTCCTTTGCTGCGCAAGCTGGCACAGCCCAGAGAGGAAGCGGAGCCGGTGGAAGCCTGTTTGCGATTGCTGACCGCGCCATCCTGCACACTGCCCATCATCCAGCGGCAGATCGGCAGCCTGCTCTCCCCGCTGGGAAGCCGCCAGCTGAATACGGTGCTGGATGCAGTCAAGCTGTTCACCAGACCCCAGACAGATATGATTTTTTACACTGCCGAAGATGTCAGCACAGGCGGCGCCATGCTGTGCGCCGCAGCCGGCGATATCACGCAGCGAATAAAAAAGATCCTGTGGCAGCCGGATCAGGCGTTTGTTCTGACCTCCGGCACCATGGCGGTGGGCAGCGATTTCCGCCGTTTCAAAACGCAGGCAGGATTGGAGAAGGGACACCGTGTCATGGAATCCGTTTCTCCATCCCCCTTTGACTACCGGAACAACTGCCTGCTCTACCTTCCGCAAATCCCGCCCCGCCAGAGAGTGGAGGATACGGATGTGTACTTTAATGAGCTGACTGCCGAGCTCGTCGGACTCATCAAAGCAGCCACCGGTCACGCGCTGGTGCTCTTTACATCCTACGCAGCCATGTCGGCTGTGAAGGAGCGGCTGTGGGAGGAATCTCTCCCATTCCCACTGCTGACGCTGGGCCGCAACGCGCCCCACATCATTGAACAGTTCCGGCACACGCCGGGAGCGGTGTTGCTGGCCACCGGCGCGGCATGGGAGGGCTTTGATTTCCCCGGCGACTGTGTATCTCTGCTGATCATCCCACGCCTGCCTTTCGCCTACCCAGACGCACGAAAGGAACGGGAATTGGAGAAGTATTCTTCCCTTCACGCATTCATCCGTGAGGTAGCTGTACCGGAGATGCAGATCAAGCTGCGTCAGGGATTTGGACGGGCCATCCGCACGGAGAGCGATACCTGCGTCATCGCCATTCTGGATGAACGGGCCTGCCGTGGCCGCAGATACGCCCAGGCTGTGAGTGAGGCATTGCCGGAAATGCGGAGGACCGGCAGCCTGCGGGAAGTGACAAGGTTTCTGCGGGAGAAAAAGCAGGAGAGCTATTTTGAGGTAGAAAGATGATCGACGCAAAGAAAGAATTGCAGTATCGGCTGGCAGTCAGGATGCTGGAGCATCTGGCGGAAATCGGCCTGCTGAGCGCGGAAGAACTGTCTTACGCCAAGAGACTGGCCAGAGAGAAATATTCCCCGCAGACTGTTTGGGAATAGTGCTGGATATTCTGCGGATCGTGTGGTAGCTTGTGTGTTGACAAAAAAGATACAGGGAAGTGAAAAACATGGCACAGGTAAAAATCATCGCGCCGCAGACGCGGGAAGCGGAACATCTGCGGGTGGCAGCCTACTGCCGGGTCAGTTCGGACTCCAAGGATCAGCTGCATTCCTACGCCGCCCAGATCCGCAATTATACGGAAGAGATCGCCCAGCATGACGGCTGGGAGCTGGTGGATGTGTATGCCGACGAAGGGCTGACCGGCACCCGGATGGACCAGCGGGATGATTTCAACCGTATGATGCGAGATTGCCGGAAGGGCAAGATCGACCGCGTTCTGGTAAAGTCTGTATCCCGCTTCGCCCGCAATACCAAGGATTGCCTCTCCGCTCTGCGTGAACTGTCCACTCTGGGTGTCTCTGTCCAATTTGAAAAAGAAAATATCGACACGAAAACGCTCACCACCGAACTGATGGTGAGCGTTTCCGGTTCTCTTGCCCAGCAAGAATCCATCTCCATCTCCGCCAATCAGAAGATGAGCTATCAGCGGCGGATGGAGCGTGGGGAATTTATCACCTGCACCGCCCCTTACGGATACCGAATCGTAAATAAGAAAGACCTTGAGATCGTCCCGGAGGAAGCCGCCACGGTGCGCTGGATCTTCGACGCATACCTCAAGGGGCGCAGCTCCGGATGGATCGCGGAGCAGCTGACGGCGAAAGGCATTCCCTCCCAGTCCGGCGCGGAATGCTGGAGAGAAACGGGGATTCGATACCTGCTGACCAATGAAAAGTACATCGGAGACGCTCTGAGCCAGAAATCCTACAGCTGCGGCTTCCCCTTCGTGCAGAAACGAAATCACGGGGAACGCCTGCAATACTACACGGAGAACTCCCATCCAGCTATCATCGACCGGGACACCTTTGAGCGGGTGCAGGTACTGCTGCAAAAGAAAGCGCAGAAAGAGAAAAAGCGCAGAGAAAAAAGCCCTCTTGCCTTAAAAATCGTTTGCGGGAACTGCGGGACGGTGTTTCAGCGCCGAAGCAGCCAGAGCGGATATGTGACATGGGTCTGCCGAACCCACGACCGCCACGCCGCGGACTGCCCTGTAGGACGCATCCCGGAAGCGGAGATCCATGCCGCCTTCCTGCGGATGTACCACAGGCTCAAAAGCAACGCGGACATCATTCTGGCCCCGGCCCTCCGGCAGCTGAACACGCTGGACACGATCCTGCGGCAGAATCATCCGCAGGTGCTGGCCATCAACCGGGCCATCGCGGAAGCAACAGAAGAAAGCCATAAGATCAGCACTCTGCGGGCCAATGGCTTGCTGGACGCGGATATCTGCGCCGCCCGCATGAATGCCATCAGCGCCCGACTGGCGCAGCTTCGCGGAGAACGGCGCAGGCTGACAGAGAACGAAGCGATAGACGAAACGATGGACGCGCTCCGCAAGGTGGAGCAGACGCTTCTCAACGGACCGGAACGGCTGGACGGCTTCGATGAAGAGCTGTTCGAACATCTGGTGGAGAAGATCATTGCAGAGTCTCAAAACCGTATCCGCTTCCGGCTTTACGGAGGCTTGGAGCTGACAGAACAATGGGAGGTGGCGGCAAGATGATCAACCGCAAGGTGTTATACGGGTATCAGATCCAAAACGGCGCGTTGGAGATCGTGCCGGAGGAGCAGCGGACCGTCAGTATGGTCTTTACTCTCTACAACGCCGGGGCTTCCTATCAGGCCATCTCGGACGCCTTGAACCGGCAGAGTATTCCGTATTACTGGGAAGTGCCGCTCTGGAACAAGCACAAGGTAAAGCGCCTTTTGGAAAATCCCCGTTACACCGGCAAGGAGGGATACCCCATACTGGTGGAAGCGGATATTTTCCAAGCGGCGCAGGAAAAGACGGCGGAAAAGAATGCCAGGAAGCAGTCCCACGGAGAGAAGCCTGCCATTGCGCGGTTGACTCCATACTTCCGCTGCACCTGCGGCGGGAAGATGACCCGGCTGGGCGGCGGCTGGCAGAACAGCGGCAAGCTGTATCTGAGATGCGAAGGCTGCGGGAATACCGCGGTCATGGACATGGATGCGACGGTAAACGGGATCGTCCGTCAGTTCCGGGACCATGAACAGCCCGGCTGCACCGCCTACACGCCCTCTGCGGAGGTCATGCGGCTGGACAATGCCATCAACCGGGGGCTGGAGCAGCCAGACTCGCCGGAAGCGGTGATGGCGCTGATCCTGCAGGGTGCGGCAGCACGGTATGCCTGCTGTCCAGAGTCGTCTGCCGAATCTGAGCCGTCAGATAGTCTGACAGAGGCGGATTGGAGACGCTTCCAACGAGCGGTTTCCCATATCACCATCTCACAGGATACCGAAGTAACTCTTATATTTACGGATAAAAAAGCGACAGGAAAGGACGAATGATCCATGGAAGCGACAGCAGCTACCTTAGAGCGGCGGGTTCGGGTGATCCCCGCAACCAGAAAACCGGAAGAACTGCACAGACACCATGACGGAAAAATGCGCGTAGCGGCCTACTGCCGCGTCTCGACGGACAGCGAAGAGCAGCTCAACAGCTATGAGGCGCAAAAGACCTACTACACCCAGAAGATCCAGGACAGCCCGGACTGGGAGATGGCAGGGGTCTATGCCGATGAGGGCATCTCCGGCACCAGCCTGAAAAAACGGACGCAGTTCAACAAGATGATCACCGCCTGCAAGCGGGGACACATCGACCTCATCATCACCAAGTCCCTCTCCCGCTTTGCCAGAAACACGGTGGATTGCCTGGATACGGTGCGGCTCCTGAAAGCAAACGGCATTGGGGTGTACTTCGAGAAGGAAAACATCAACACTCTCACGGAATCCAGCGAATTTCTCATCACTCTGTTCAGCGGCTTCGCCCAGGCGGAATCCGAGTCTCTCAGCAAGAATGTCGCGTGGGGAAAGCAGAAGAGCGCGGAGGCGGGAAAGGTCACCTTCCAGTACAAGAAGATGCTGGGATACCGGAAGGGAGCGGACGGACAGCCGGAGATCGTACCGGAGGAAGCGGAGATCATCCGCCGCATTTACCATAGGTATCTGGACGGCTGCACCCTGGGAAAGATCAAGCGGGAGCTGGAGGAGGACGGTGTTCCCACCGCACAGGGTGTAGAGCGCTGGTCTCCCTCCATCATCCACAATATCCTGACCAATGAAAAGTACATTGGAGACGCCCTGCTGCAGAAAACCTATGTGACGGACTGCATCAACAAAAAGGTCAAAAAGAACCGTGGTGAACGCACGATGTACTATGTGGAGAACAGCCATCCGGCCATTGTCTCAAGGGATCTGTTCAATCAGGTGCAGCAGGAGATGACGCGCCGATCCAGCAAACGGAAGGTGCTGCAAAAGAGCGGAAAAACGGAACTTGGGAAATACTCCGGTAAATACGCACTGACAGAACTGTTGGTGTGCGGCGAGTGCGGCTCCCCCTACAAGCGGGTAACGTGGGCCAGAAACGGGAAAAAGCGCATCGTGTGGCGCTGTGTCTCCCGGCTGGAGTTCGGTACAAAATACTGCCAGCACTCCCCAACACTGGATGAAGGCAAGCTGCACAGCGCCATCCTCGCGGCCATGAACGAGTACGCCGCCATCCGGCAGGAGGTCTGCCCCGATGTGCTGGCCATGGCGGAGGAAGCAAGGCAGGCGTTATCTCAGGCCGGTGCACGGCTGCTGCAGCTGAAGAAGCGTATGGATGCGGTGAGCCGGGAGCAAAGCGATGTGCTGGATCGGCTGCTCGTCAACATGGCCGATACCGAGCTGAATGCCAGAATGAAAGCGCTGACGGATGAGAAGGAATCCCTCAAGGCGCAGATCGCAGACGCGCAGCAGGCAGAGGTCGATCTGGAGGAACAGGCTGCCAGACGCCGGCAGATGTGGGACAGTATCATGGAATGCGCCGCGGGCTACACGGAATTTGACAATGAGCTCGTCCGGCAGGTCATCCAAAAGATCACGGTGGAGGATGCGGAAACCATCCACATCCACTTCCGAGACTCGGATGTGGTGCTGGAACAGGAAGTAGAATGAATAGAAAAGGGAGAAAAGAAATGGCCATTTTTATAACCGGTGATACGCACGGTGATTTCAGCAGGCTCCTGCCTGCAGCATTCCATGAGCAACGTGACCTGACCAAAGAGGATTACCTCATCCTTTGTGGAGACTTCGGCGGTGTCTGGGATGGCGGCGATGCGGAGCAGCAGTGGCTGGACTGGCTGGAGACCAGGTCCTTTACCACGCTGTTCGTCAGCGGAAACCATGAAAACTATGATCTGCTCCGCAACTATCCAATCAGCCAATGGCACGGCGGCTTGGTACAGGCCATACGCCCCAGCGTCCTGCATCTGATGCGGGGCCAGCTTTATAACATCTGCGGAAAGCGGATATTTACCATGGGCGGCGCCAGCAGCCACGATATCCGGGACGGCATTCTGGAACCGGATAATCCGGACTATGAGCGAAAGCTGCGGCAGCTCAACGCCGCAGGCGCGCTGTTCCGCGTCAACCACAGGTCTTGGTGGAAAGAGGAACTGCCCAGCGAGGATGAATACGAAACCGCAAGGAAAACGCTGAATCAGGCAGGGTGGGATGTAGATTACATCATTACCCATTGCTGCCCCAGCAGTGTCCAGGACACCTTCAGTAGAGGATTGTACCAGCGAGATGCGCTGACAGACTTCTTCGATGAGATTCGGGAACGCTGCAGATTCCAGTACTGGTTCTTCGGGCATTACCATGAGAACATGGTGGTGGAGAAAGAGTTCGTAATGCTCTATAATCAGATTATCCGACTGAAATGATGAGTGGAGGCGCACTGGCGATTGGCTAATGTGTCTCCACTTTCTATTTAAGTAAGTTTTTCACAAGCTCAGGCATAAATCTTTGTCCGGGTTCACGAATAGCTTTCCCGACTACGTTATGCCATTGTGTTGACGCAGGCTACGCCCAAGACAAAAAACAGGAGGAAACAAACATGACGATTGATAGCGCAAAGGATCTTCAAATGAACATTGCAAAAGAGGGACTGGCACTGCTGATGTTCCATCCCAGCTTCAATGTGCAGCCCCATAGGGAGTGCATCTTCCTCATTGGCACAGCGTGGGACATCCCCGTGGGTGACACGCAGGAGGTCATCTCGCTTCTGGATCGTGAGCTGGATGCGATCCGCGCCGCAGGCGAAGGTGGCACGGTAGCGCATGTGTTGCCGGAGGATGAACTCCCGATGAATGCCACCGGCTTGGAAACGCTGGACAACATCTGGGACCTGTTCGAAACGAGTCTGCGCATGGACAGTATGCAAGCCAGAACAAAGATGTTCGAAATGGCAAAGTGGTTGGAGGAAAGCCAAAACCTTCTGGACTGAATCGTGCAGGCACCGAAGGAAAAGCAGGCATGGATGGAGCCGACAAACTGAGCGCTCCCTATAACAGAGCCGCCCCGCGGTGGGCGGCTCCACCCTTCCCCACCGTGTTCGCCCCTGTGAGCCGCCGTGTGCGCTTTTTACAGGCACCCCAAGGTAACCACCTCCACACGGGGATTTGAGCGGGTGTTGAGCCACTTGTGGGGAAATTAACATCCGGTAAAAAAAGCAGAAAAAAGGCTCGTAAAATTGGTCTATTGGAATTGACGTTTTATGTATTTTCACGTATACTTAATTTACAGATTCACGCGCACATTTACAGATCATTCATCCGTCATCACAAGATGCTGGGGGTTCGAATTGCAAAACGGAAAATCGAGCCTCAAAAGCCCGCAAACCCTTGCGACACAAGACTTTGCTCCTGCATCTTTTTTGTCAACACACTCCATTTCCCAAATTTCAGAGCGCATCGCTCCGCGATGCGCTCGTTTTGGTATTCCGGCACTTTGGTCTAACATTTTTAGTTTTAAATCAGCTCTTCACAAAGGAGGTGCGCCATGCAGAAGGTCACGCTCGGCATTCTCGCCCACGTCGACTCGGGAAAAACGACCCTGTCCGAGGGGCTTTTATACGCCTCCGGCGCACTGCGGAAGCTCGGCCGCGTCGACCACGGCGACGCCTTCCTCGACACCGACGCGCTCGAGCGCGAGCGCGGCATCACGATCTTTTCCAAGCAGGCAATGCTGTTTGCGGGCGATAAGGAGTTCACGCTGCTTGACACGCCGGGCCACGTCGATTTCTCCGCCGAGATGGAGCGCACGCTGTCGGTGCTCGACTACGCAGTGCTCGTCATCAGCGGCAGCGACGGCGTGCAGAGCCACACGCGAACGCTCTGGCGCCTGCTCACGCGCTACGAGGTGCCGACGTTTCTTTTCATCAACAAGATGGACTTGGCGGGCGCGGACAAGGACGCGCTTCTGCGCCAGCTCACGGCGACACTGAGCGCGGAATGCGTCGATTTCTCCGCATCGCAGGAAACGCGCGACGAAGCGCTCGCCCTCTGCGACGAGGCGGCGCTCGAGCAGCTTTTGGAGCGTGGAAAAATCGACGACGCTCTGATTGCTGAGATGGTCAAAAACCGCAAGGTCTTCCCCTGCTTTTTCGGTTCGGCGCTCAAGCTGGACGGCGTGGAGGACTTTCTCACCGCGCTCGCGTGCTTCACGCGCGAGCCGGTCTATCCGAAGGAATTCGGCGCAAAGGTCTTCAAGATCTCGCGCGACGCGCAGGGCGCGCGGCTCACGTGGCTCAAGGTCACAGGCGGCGCGCTGCGCGTGAAGGCACCTCTCACCTATCGCGCGCAGAATCAGGACTACAATGAAAAGGCCGATCAGCTGCGGCTTTACTCCGGCGTCAAATTCCGCGCGCTCGAAGAGGCGGGCGCGGGCAGCGTCGTCGCCGTCACGGGCCTCAGCCACAGCTATGTTGGTCTCGGCCTCGGCGCGGAGGCGGAGGCGTCCGCCCCGCTTTTGCAGCCGGTTTTGACCTATCAGCTCATCCTACCCGACGGCGCGGACGCGCACAGCGCGCTTATAAAGCTCCGCGAGCTTGAAGAAGAGGACCCGATGCTGCGCATCGTCTGGGACGAGCGCTACGGGCAGATCCACGTGCAGCTCATGGGCAAAATTCAGCTCGAAATTCTGCGCCGCCGCATCCTCGACCGCTTCAGCCTCGACGTGACCTTCGGCGAGGGCAGCATCGTCTATCGCGAGACCATCGCCGCCCCCGTCCTCGGCATGGGACATTTCGAGCCCCTGCGCCACTATGCGGAAGTACAGCTTCTAATAGAGCCGCTTCCGCGCGGGGCGGGCATCCAGCTTGCGTCAAACGTGCCGACGGACGCGCTCGACCTCAACTGGCAGCGGCTGATTTTCACCCATCTTTTAGAGCGCGAGCACGCGGGCGTGCTGACCGGCTCACCGTTGACGGATGTGAAGTTCACACTTGTCGCGGGCCGCGCGCATCTGAAGCACACCGAGGGCGGCGACTTCCGTCAAGCGACGTACCGTGCCGTGCGGCAGGGCTTGATGCAGGCGGAAAATGTGCTGCTCGAGCCGTATTACGACTTCCGTCTCGAGGTGCCCGCCGAGTGCGTCGGCCGCGCGATGACCGACCTCCAGAACATGGGCGGCACCGTCGAACCGCCGCAGAACGAGGGGGAAAACGCCGTACTCACGGGCTATGCGCCGGTGCGCACGCTGCGCGACTACTTTGCCGACGTCGCGGCCTACACCCGCGGCCGCGGACAGCTCTCCTGCGCCGTGCGCGGGTATGAGGCCTGCCAAAATCAGGACGAGATCGTCGCGTCCCTTGGCTACGACGCCGAGCGCGACACGGATAATCCCGCGTCCTCCGTCTTCTGCGACCACGGCGGCAGCATCACGGTCCCGTGGAATGAAGTTCCCGCGCATGTTCACTGCGACAGCGGCATCCGCCTTGGTGAAGAGGCCGTCGAAGAAGCGCCCGCGCCGCTCCCCCGACGCGGCGTCGGCGCAGGCGGCGCATATGCCGAGGACAAGGAATTGCAGGACATTTTCGAGCGCACATACGGCAAGGTCGAGCGCCGCGCGTTCGAACCGAGCAAAAAGCCCGCGCGCACCTCGCTCGCCGATCACTATGACGTCACGATCCACTCAGAGGACACGGAATATCTGCTCGTCGACGGCTACAACATCATCTTCGCCTGGGACGAGCTGAAGGCCATCGCCCGGGACAACCTGGACGCCGCGAGAAAGAGCCTCATGGACCTTCTCAGCAACTACCAGGGCTTCCGGAAAAACCGGGTCATCCTGGTCTTTGACGCCTACAAGGTCCCCGGCGGCCAGGGCAGCGTCAGCCAGTACGAGGGCATCTTCGTGGTCTACACCAAGGAGCGCCAGACGGCGGACGCCTATATCGAAAAGACCACCTACGAGCTCCGGAAGGAGGAGCGGGTCCGGGTGGTGACCTCGGACAACGCCGAGCAGCTCATCATCCTGGGCCACGGCGCGGTGCGCGTCTCGGCCAAGAGCTTCCACGACGAGGTGTTCGGCACGAACGAAGAGATCCGCCGTATTTTACAGGAAAATAACCGAAAAAATCGCTGAGTGATCGGATTTCAAAAATAGGAAAGACAAAACCACCGGATGGGCCGGTGGTTTTACTTTTTCTTCAATATATCAAAAATGATATTTGAAATAATAACTTTTATATCGATAAATTATTATCTTATAAAAATTTGATTTTTTCTAGGAAACAAAGAAAAGACTTGATTTTTATAA
>OQWM01000975.1_pt1 | contig 19506 bp, 18 predicted proteins | sample 1691531 | NCBI WGS metagenome assembly OQWM01 (sample SAMN03418257, study PRJEB22391) | human gut metagenome | biome: human-gut; feature: organic feature; material: feces | host: Homo sapiens | place: Tanzania | collected 2013-01
ACTCACAAGCTGTAATAAGCATTGCGACAATGCCAAAAAAATTACCCCCGTCCGTTAGGGCGGGGGTTTTTGCATAGAAGGGAGCAGCTTCGCTATCATGATTTTGCAGACTATGGATATAAAATATATTCTTCAGCATATTTTGCCGTCGCCGGAAATGCTGGGGATTACTTGCGCATATATAGAAAGCGAGACAGTGCGCTATAAGCAATATGGCAGCTATGATGCTGTTGCCGTGCAGCGTGAGGGCGTACGCCTGCTGGAGTTATTAGATGAGGTTGAGCAAACGCAGGACGCAAGGCTTTGGCGCAAATGGCAGAGCAGGTATCAGGCATGGCAGAAAAAGCTGACACAAATAAAATTTAAGGCGCTTGTGCATGGGAAATATAACGAAGCAGGCGAGATTATTTTATATGTCAATGCTCTGCGTGAGGAATGTGTTAAGTATAATTTAGATTACGTGGCCTATTATCAGTCTGTCCTGGTACATGAGCGTCTGCATTATCTGCATCATGAGGCTGTTTTGCAAAGGTTTGCTGTCATTGCTTCTGCTATACAAAGCGCAGAGTATAAAAAGGCGCAGGCCTATTGGTTTGGCGCTGGGGCTGACGCTGGCTATGTGCGCACGGTGAAGGAAACGCTGGCGGAGTTTGGGCGTTTTCTGTGGTGCAGGGACCAGGGTTATACTGAATTAGCAGAGCTGGCTATACAGAATTTATCAGGAGTGCGTGCATATTATCCTACATATCCGTATGCAGGGATGCGTGGCTTTTGTGCGTTGTACGAAAAAAATCCCACTAGTGCAGTGAGCGCGTGGGAGGAGTTGTGGCAGGCTTCGCTTACGAGTTGGCAGGAAGCATACAGACTCATAAAGCTGCATAAGCCACAAAATAAGCCATTTTAGTACTTGCATATAAATATAAAAAATCCCCAAAGCCTGAAAACGGCTTGGGGATTGGTTTTTCGTGGAGCGGATAACGAGATTCGAACTCGCGACACATAGCTTGGGAAGCTATTGTTCTACCACTGAACTATATCCGCAATATGTATTACTAATTTATTATATAACAAATCATCAGAAGGGGCAAGAGCAAAGCGCTCAGGCCGCGCAAAAAAATATTTTTCAAAAACACGAAGAATACTGTATACAAAATACAAAAAGGTGCTATAATAGGGGTAGAGAAAAAAGCTCCTGGCTGTGAGTAGTGACAGCCGCAGTTAGTAAAGTAAAAGAGACAAAACATGTGGAGGTGAGTGACTATGTTTAGTGCCGCTGGTGTTAGCTTAGTTTTCTTAGGCGCCCTGACTGTTATGTGCCTTTTTGAATAATTGTAATGAGGGAAAACGCTTCTGCTATAAGCATTGCTTGCAGCAGAAGCGTTTTTTGTTAGACAGATATAAAATTTATTTTTGTGTGGAACGCTTATCCTGTTCTAACAGATGGTTGATGAGCTCAGGTGTCAGCTCCTCCTCGCTATAGAGAGGGATACCGGCTTGTGCCAGCGCTGCGGCTGCTACGCCCTGACCTGCGAGCTTACGTCCGCTGAAGCTGCCGTCATAGATAGCGTGCGTACCGCAGGAGGGACTGCGTTCCTTTAAAATGGCAGCGGTTATCGGCTGCGTGCGCGTGATTTGCAGAGCCTCCTGCGCACCGGCGCAATAGGCTTCCGTAACGTCCTGCCCGATATTATTGATAACCTTGGCTGTGCCCTGCCAGACGCCGCTGCCGCCGCCGGTGCCCTGAATCTCCGCAGGCGGGCGGGGAGTAGGCAGGCCGCCTGCGCATTCCGGACAGATGGGCACAAGGTGCTTGCGTATCTTCGGCGCTGTCAAAAGCTCCTGAGCGCAGCCATCGCCCTTATAGCGTACAAGCTGACCAAGCAGGCAGGCGCTGACGAGAATCATTGCGCTACCCCCTTGCGGTTGCTGTCATCCCAGTCCACGAGCTCCTTGATAACCTCGGAGGCGATAATCAGGCCTGCTACTGAGGGACAGAAGGCATTGCTGCCGGGAAGAGCGCGGCGCTTCGGTGCTTCGGCATGACATTCCGCCTTAAGCTCGTCGACCTGCAGCAGCGGCAGCTCCTTGGAATAAACGACCTTGAGCTTTTTGATATGATGCTTTTTCATGGCCTGACGCATGACGCGTGCCAACGGGTCAATACTGGTTTTGTAGATATCCGCAACCTCGAACATTGCCGGATTAACCTTGTTGCCTGCGCCCATGCTGCTGATAACGGGCACGCCTGCTTCCTTGGCAGCGAGCACGATAGCGATTTTAGCAGCGACGGTATCAACGGCGTCGACTACGTAATCATATTTGTTGAAATCAAAATCGTCCTTGTTTTCAGGCAGGAAGAAGCATTGGTGCAGTGTAATCTCTGCCTCGGGGTTGATGCTGAGAATGCGCTGGCGCATTACTTCGACCTTCGGCTGACCGACGGTGTCGAGTGTAGCGATGATCTGGCGGTTGATATTGGTGATGGCAACTGTATCGTTATCAATGAGATCAAAGCTGCCGACACCGCTGCGTGCCAGCGCCTCGACAACATGACCGCCGACGCCGCCGATGCCGAAAACTGCGACGTGGGCTTTTTTTAATTTAGCAAGAGCTTCGCTGCCGAAGAGCAGCTCGGTACGGGAAAACTGATTTAGCATATGCTTCTCCTTTGTATTATCATCGTATTTTTATTGCTTAGTTGGCAAGGGATACCTCTACCTTGCTGCCGTCCTTTAAATCCTCCGGCTTCTTTTCTGAGGTTATCGTGACCTTGGTGCCGTCGATAGCAGTAATGCTGCCTGCGAAGGGAGCAGGAATGTCTGCGGCCTTGAGCTGGACAGCCATGCCCTTTTGCAGGGCCTTGGCCTGCGCTTCAGAAAGCTTCAGCGTGAGGGTGCAGGTGTCGACAGCCTTGATTTGCAGCACAACCTGATCTTGTGCTGCCGCAGCATTATTTGCCAGCAGCAGGTCAGTGATGATGCCGGTGCAGAGGCTTGGCGCTTCATTCTTTTGCTGCTGGATAAGCAGAGCTGCCTGCTGCTTTTTGAGCTGCTCGATAAGCTTTTGCTGTGCCTCTATCTGTGCAGGCGTGGCAGGATGAAAGCTTACGGAGACGCTGGTCGCTGCCTGCAGCTGTGCCAGAGCCTGATTCAGCTCATTTTGGGCAGCTTGCGCCTGATTGCGTGAGACAGCGCCCTGTGCCAGCAGGTCGTTCATTTTGGCCGCCTTTTGCTGTGCTGCGGTGACGTTGGCCTGCGCAAGGGCAAGATTGCCTGCCGGTACCGTCGTCGGCGTGCCCTGCTGCATGCGCTTTAAGTCTGCCTCGGCCTTGGCAATCTGGAGCTTCAGCTCCTTAACCTGCTTATCAAGCTTGGTGTTTTCGATAGCAAAGAGCGGCTGCCCTTTGCTGATGCGTTCACCCTTTTCGCTGATAAGGCCTATGATTTTTCCGGCAGACGGAGCCTTGATGGCATAGCTCGGAATACTGATAGCAGAACTGCCGAGAGTCTTGTCGTTCTGTACTGCGCAGCCGCCTAGCAGCAGTGCGCAGACAAAAGTGCAGAAGAGCAGGTAGAGTAATTTTTTTATTTTCATAGCTGTGAAACCTCATTTCCTAGAATACTTGTATATTATAACGCATTTGTGTGGCGATTGCATGTCATTTCCGCAAGAAACAGATAATGTACATAAGAAAGAAGTAAATGTTTTACACTCTAGCCACCTTTCACAAATTCTGTGTAAAAAAAGTAACAAAAAGTTTTCACTTGGACGTTACAAATCGAAAAAAATCTAGTATAATATTATTAAAGTGTATTATTGTTTACACTCTACATGAGATCTCAAACTGGCGCCGATTTTATTTTTAGTGAGGTAGAATAGTAGAAATGTTTTTTGATTCATATGACACACCAGTTTTCAGACCGCCTAGTGAGGCACGCAGCTTTATTTTACGCGTAACAAGAGGCTGCGCACATAATAAATGCACCTACTGCAACATGTACAGAGGTGTACCTTTCCAAATTTTAACAGATGAAGAAATTTCGCGGCAGATTGCGCTTGCAGTGCATTATGGCAAGCAAAAGGTGCGCCGTGTATTTTTGGCTGACGGTGATGCACTTGTGCTGCCGACAGCAAAGCTATTGAAAATATTGCAGGTGCTGCGTGAGCAGTTCCCGAAGCTGCAGCGCGTTTCCAGCTATGCAGCACCGAAGGATATCCTGCGCAAAAGCGAGGACGAGCTGCGTCAGCTTAAGGAGGCTGGCCTGACGCTGCTATACTACGGCATGGAAACGGGCGACGATACTACGCTGAAGGCTGTAAACAAGGGCGTTGACGGCGAGCAGGCTGTAGAGGCAGGCCGCCGTGTTACGGCCAGCGGTATGAAGCTGTCGGTGATGGTTATCTTGGGCATCGCAGGCAAGGAGGGCAGCGAGCGCCATGCTTTGGCGACAGCACGTGCTATCAACATTATCAAGCCGACGCATTTGAGTGCTTTGTGCCTGATGCTGTATCGCGGCAGCGAGCTGCTCGACCAGTATGAGGCAGGTAAGTTCAATCCCTTGTCTCCGGCAGGGCTGATGCAGGAGCTGAAGCTGATGATGGAGAATATCGACATTCCTGAGGACAGGCATTGCCTGTTCCGCAGTAACCACGTTTCCAACTATGTGCAGCTGGCGGCAACCCTGCCGAAGGATAAGCCGGCGCTGCTGCGCGATATCGACAGAAGCATTGCGCATTTAAGCAAGCTGAAGAGCTGGGACGTATATAACTATAATTAAAATTTAGCAAAAAGCTGAGTGATGACGATGAAAAAAGGTCTGACAGTGCTGCTGACCTGCGCGGTGCTGGCCGGTTCGACGCTGGCTCAGGCGCAGGAGCAGGCTTATGGCAATACGATAGTAAGCAACAAGCCGCATAAGCAGACGACGGTGCAAAAGCCTGCGCCTGCCGCAAGCAGCGAGGTGAAGCCTGCCGCCGCTGCGCCGCAGGCGCAGACGGCTAAGCCTGCTAAAGCCAAAAAGGAGAAGCCTGCCAAGGCAGCTAAAAAAACTGCTGCGCCAAAGCAGCAGAAAAAACAGGATAAGCAGAAGACTACGGTGCAGCAGAGCAACTGGCGGCTGAAGGTTGCGCAGCAGAAGCTGAACGTGCTGGGCTTTAGCGACGAGCGTCCCAGCGGCAAAATGACGCAGGCGACGACCGATGCGCTGAAAAGCTTTCAGAAGAAGCATAGCCTCAAGGCGCACGGCGAGCTGGATGATGTGACCTACCGCAAGCTGACCTGGGAGGCCTTTACGCAAAAGGAAGGCATTCAGAAGGTGCAGGGCAAGGACATCGTCAGCAGGGCAGCCAAGTATAAGGGCGTGCCCTACGTCTTTGGCGGTACAACGCCAAAGGGCTTTGACTGCTCCGGCTATGTGCAGTATGTCTTTAAGGACTGCAAGGCTGCGCTGCCGCGTCTGGCAGACGAGCAGGCGCTCAAGGGCGTGTTCGTGACGCAAAGACAGCTGCGCCCAGGTGACCTGGTATTTTTCACGACCTATCTTCCCGGAGCCTCTCACGTAGGCATTTATGCCGGCTCCGGGCAGTTTTGGAGTGCGTCCTCTTCTAAGGGCGTAATCTTGTCGTCATTAAAGGATGAGTATTGGAAGACTCGTTATTACGGTGCGCGGCGCGTGCTCGTAACGAATGGAGAGATATAAAAAGATAACTGCTTGAGCAGTTGGGGAGGGTACTAACGATGATCAGAGAGAGAAGAAATAAGGACAAATTAGCTTCCTACTACAAAAGGTTTATGGACGAGGGCATTATTGACCCTAACGTGCATCCCTGGGTTGCAGAAAGCTGGCAGCGCTGCCGTGCGATGAATCTGCCGCACGAGACCATGCCGAAGATCAATAAGCTGAGCCGTGAGGAAATTGTCGAGCATCAGAAAACGCATGAGTTCATTGTTAAATATGTTGATGGTCTGTATGAGCAGAGCAAGCAGCATTTTAATATTCATAACCTGAGCATGCTGCTGATTGATGAAGCAGGCTATGTTATCAAGAATTATGCTATGCCCTTCTTCCAGCGCATTTATGAGGATATTCAGGGTATGCGCGTTTTGGAGGAGGATGTTGGCACCTCCAGCATCAGCGTAGCGCGTGAGCATAATGTGCCGTTCTTGATGTTCGGTCCGGAAATGTGGATTAAGGACAGCCACAGCGGTGATGCCTGCAGCGCACCTATCTGCGTCAACGGCAAAATCCGTTACATTATCTCCTTCTTCTCCTTAGATCAGAATGACCTGCCCTATGATTTGCTGCTGAGCCTGCTGCTGACGATGAAATATTCCATCGAGCAGCATCTGAACATGCTGGAGGCTTGGAGCATCAACCAGATTATGATGGAGCAGCTGCCGGTAACTGTTTACTGGCTGGGCAAGAACGGCGACGTAAAATATTGCAACGAAAATGGCAGAAAGCGTCTGGACGGTCATGACCGCTTAGAGGACGTTTTCCTGAACTATGAGCATATTCCTGTGAAGAAGGCGCTCAAGGGCGTGCCGACGCAGCGCCGCGAGATCACCTGGATTACGCAGGACAGAACGTATGAGGATATTACCACGGTTATGCCGATTAAGGTTGGCAGCGAGGTGGAGAGCGCGTTGGTGCTGTCCATGTCTATCGAGGATTTGAAAACTACGATTGCCCATGCAACAGGCTACAGCAGCCGCTACAGCCTGTACAGCATGGTGGGCGAAACGAGCGAGTTTTTGGCGCTGCAGCATAAGGCTGGCCGCGTAGCAAGAACTGACCACAATATCCTGCTGCAGGGCGAGCCTGGCACGGGCAAGCAGCGTCTGGCACATGGTATTCATCAGGCAAGCTCCCGCGCTGCTGCACCGCTGATTGCTGTGAAGTGCCGTAACGCGCCGATTGAGGAGCTGGAGGCAGAGTTCTTCGGTACGAACGAGGGCGAGCAGCAGTCCGCAGGCAAGCTGGAGCTGTCTATGGGTGGCACGCTGTTCCTCGACGAGGTAGAGAAGCTGCCGTCGGAAATGGGCGACAAGCTGGCTGAGGCTTTGCTGCACGGTCTGCCGTCGAGAGAAAAGGGCGGCAAGCCGCGTATGTTTGATGTGCGCGTAATCGCTGCCTGCGACTCTAACCTCAAGCGTTTGGCAGACAAGGGCCTGTTCTCGCGTAAGCTGTACGAGCTTGTGCTCGACACAACGATGCGCGTACCGCCTCTGCGTGAGCGCGTGAAGGATATTGAGGTTATTGCAGCACATATCCTCGTGGAGATGTCTGCGCAGCACAACCTGCCGCAGAAGCGCCTTTCTCCGGAGGCTGTTTCCCTGCTGCTTTCCTGCAGCTGGCCTGGCAACATCAAGCAGCTGCAAGGCGTTATCGAGCAGGCCTTCTTCCACACTCCGGGCAGCATTATCGAAGCGGAAAACATCAAGCTGCCTGGCGACAAGACGCTGGAGCGCTCCTGGAAGTATGATAAGGAAGCCTTCATCGCTGCCTGGAAATCTGCCGGCGGCAACATCAGCAAGCTGGCGACAATGCTTGACGTCAGCCGTGTAACGTTGTATCGCTATCTGAAGAAATACGGTCTGGGACCAAAAAATAAATAAGCAGCTCAAGGAAAATATTATATTTTCTTGAAAAAATTTTTCTGCAGAGCTTTTTCGACGCATTGCCAGCAGGCGGTGCGTCGATTTTTAATTTTTACAAGCAGAAAATATTTGTAATAATGCACGTGCTGACAGCAATATAATTTTTATTTATGTTGTGGTCGGGACTATATAGAAAATACATAAACTATGCAGAAACGTTAAGCTGGTCGAAATCTCGCAGAGCGTGTAAAATTTGACTTATCACTAGAAAAGTATTAAAATTAAATAGTTGTATTTTACCTTGAGTTGTGCAAATCAGACATATAGAATGACATTTCATCACATGAAGGAGTATTTTTATGTTGCAAGATATCCTTGAGCAGTGCAAAGCAAAAGCGCAGATAGTTTTTAATAAGCTTCAGTCGCAAGCCGCTTCAGTCGCAGCTGAAGCTAAGACTGTGGCTAAAAATTTATTGGCAGAAACTCAGCAGCAGGCAGAAAAGGTGTACACCTTAGGCCGCAGAGAGCTGTTGATTTTATGGGAAAAGGGCAGAGCAAGAGCAGCAGTTCTTGCTGCTGTAGCTAAAATTCAGGCAGAGATGTATAAGCGTCGCGCTCTGAATATTGTGCTGGATATAAAAAATAAGGTGGAGGCGAAGCTTGCTGAGCTGGCAGGCCGCGTCCGTACCCGTTATCAGGCAGTTCGCAATGCCTGGTGCGGCAATCAGCATTTCACCTTTTGGCTGATTCCGGCAGATGGACAGCATGTTGCACGCAAGCATGTCAAAAAAGCACATATCAAATATGCCTTTACAGGTATTGCCTCTGTGGTTATCGCTCTTGGCATCGCTCTTGGCGTTTTGGGCCATATGGCTATCCAAAACGAAGCGCAGAAGCAGGAGCTGGCAGAATATAAGCAGACGAAGCAGGAGCAGGCGCAGAAGATTCAGGAGCTGCAGCAGATGGCTGAGAAGAACCAGAAGCAGCTCGCTTATCTGTCTAAGCTTGAGGATCAGGTGCGCAGCCAGATGGAAAAAAGCGGTGCACAGCTGCCGCCAAAGAGTGACGCTTCTGTTTATGCAGGCAAGGGCGGCGCAAGCTTAGGCTCTGCGTCGGAAGTGAACGTCATGCTGGAGCAGGAGAAAAATATCAGCCTGCAGGCTAAGGCTAAGGCTGAGGATTTGCAAAAGCTGATTGGTGCTATTGAAAACGAAAATTATCGTCGTGATGTTACGCCGAGCCAATGGCCTACTGATGGCGGTTATATTTCTTCACCGTTTGGCGGTCGTCCGAATCCGTTCAGCGGTTATGGCAGTGACTGGCATCCTGGCATTGATATCGCTGTTGACTACGGCACGCCTGTATATGCGAGTGCAGCAGGCTATGTGCAGCAGTCAGGCTGGTATGGCGGCTATGGCAAATATATTCGTCTGAGCCATGATTTTGGCTATGAAACTGCCTATGGACATATGAGCCGTCTGGCAGTGAGCGCAGGCTCCTTTGTCAAAAAGGGCGAGGTTATCGGTTATGTAGGCAGCACTGGCTACAGCACCGGTCCGCATCTGCATTTTGAGATTCTGAAATATGGTGAGCAGGTTAATCCTTCTTCGTTGATGTAATTAGATAAGTTAGACAGTCTTTATAGAGTCCGTCATGCCCTTTGGTATGGCGGATTTTTGCTTAAGAACAACCTAGGTAAATTTTTAGCGAATGCTTTACATTTGTGCTGGTAAATATTAGAATTAGCTTAACGAAAGTAGCGGAGGTAAAATCTTTAGCTAAACTTGCTGACAATATCATGTTTGGCGCACTGCATTGTACAATAGTTCGACTGTTAGAATCATTACTTGCTTCATTGCAATGACAGAAGCAGTGCAGATTTATCGTGGAAGCAATTGCTTCGTGAAATATTAAAATTAAAATCGGAGGCATCATTATGCAAAAGTTCATTAACAATCCGGAAAATCTGACAAGTGAATTATTAGAAGGTCTTGTGTTATCCAACCCTGACATTATCACCTTGGAGCAGGGGAACCTCATTGTGAACAAAAAATTGGCAGAGGCAGACCGCGTAACCATCGTAACCTTGGGCGGCACTGGCCATGAGCCCGCTATCAGCGGCTTTGTTGGCGAAGGTATGATTGATATTTCTGTTGCTGGCAATATTTTTGCTGCACCTGGCCCGCAGGCTTGCGTAGAGGCAATCAAAATGGCAGACAAAGGCCACGGTGTACTCTTTGTTGTGCTGAACCATGCAGGCGATATGCTGACCGGCAATCTGACCATGAAGCAGGTTAAAAAGCTGGGCATTAATGTTGTGAAGGTTGTAACTCAAGAGGATGTTGCTAATGCTCCGCGTGAAAATGCTGAGGACCGTCGCGGTCTTGTTGGCTGCGTGCCTCTGTACAAGGTTGCTGGTGCTGCAGCTGCTGCCGGCAAATCTCTGGAAGAGGTTGCTGCTATTGCACAAAAATTTGCTGACAACATGGCTACCATCGCTGTAGCAACTAAGGGTGCAACTCATCCGGCAACCGGTATGGAAATCGCTCACATCGAAGGAGGCACTATGGAGGTTGGCATGGGCCAGCATGGCGAAGGCGGCGGCGTTACGCAGAAAATGAAATCTGCTGACGAAACTGCAGCTATCATGCTGGAGGCTCTGCTGAAGGACCTTGACGTGAAGGCTGGCGAAAAGCTTCTCGTTGTTATCAATGGCTCCGGCGCAACCACGCTGATGGAACAATTGATTGTTTTCCGTGCTTGCCATAAGCTGCTGGCTGAAAAAGGCATCGAGGTTGTTGCCAGCATGGTTGGCGAAATTCTTACGGTACAAGAAACTGCTGGTTTCCAGCTGTTCATCGCACGTATGGATGACGAACTGCTTGGCTACTGGAATGCTCCTTGCCGTACTCCTTACATGAAGAACTAAAAACAAAGTTATGTTCTCTTAGATGTGTAACTTTCGATACAGTAAGGCAGCGTAAAAACTATTTAGCTACTGATTTGTCAAAAATTGTTTACAAATTACTGATAAAAGCATAAAATAATGCTATCTACAAGCTTCACGAAAAATTTGTAGTATGGAAGGATGGTAAAAAATGATTTCTTTGAAAAGCAAAAAATTGAAGGCGCTGGCAGCTGGCCTGATGCTTACTCTGGCAATTGGTATTGTCGGCTGTGGTGGTGACGCGAAGGATGGTAAGAAGGCAGAAAAGGTTAATGTAGGTATTGTGCAGCTGGTTGAGCACGAAGCACTGGATGCAGCGAACAAGGGCTTTGTTGAAGGCTTGGCTTCCAAAGGCTATAAGGAAGGCCAGAATATTACTTTCGACAAGCAGAACGCGCAGGCAGACCAGTCTAATCTGCAAAATATCGCACATCGCTTTGTCAACAACAAGGTTGATTTGATTTGTGCGATTGCAACTCCGGCAGCGCAGACTGTAGCGAACGTAACGAGCGATATTCCTATTGTAGCAACTGCTGTTACCGATTATAAGATGGCGAAGCTCGTCAAAGACAACGATAAGCCGGGCACGAATGTTACTGGTACTACTGATATGAACCCTGTAGCTGACCAGCTGGATTTGCTGGTTAAGCTCGTACCGAATGCTAAAACTATTGGTGCTATCTACTGCTCCAGCGAGGTTAACTCTCAGCTGCAGGTAGAAATCCTCAAAAAAGCTGCTGCTGCGAAGGGCATCACGGTTAAAGAGGCAACTGTTTCCACTGTAAATGATATTCAGCAGGCTGCGCATAGCTTAGTTGGCAGCGTGCAGGCTATCTATGTTCCGACAGACAATGTTCTGGCATCTGCTATGCCGACCTTGATTAGTGTAACTGACGAAGCAAAGCTTCCTGTTATCTGCGGCGAGGGCGGTCTGGTTAGAGCAGGCGGTCTGGCAACACTGGGCGTTGATTACTACAAGCTGGGCTTCCAGACTGGCGAAATGGCAGCTGATATTCTGAGCGGCAAAGCAAAGCCTGCTGAGATGGCTATTCAGGCACAAAAGGAATTCAAGCCTGTTATTAACATGAAGAGTGCAGCAAAAATCGGTCTGACGATTCCTGAAGAGCTTCTGAAGGACGCAGAGGTTATTAAATAAGGATTTTTTTACAAGGAGCCTGCTGTTGACTGATGGCAGGCTCTTTTTAACGAAGCAGAAAATAGTAGTATTAGTAGTATTGGAGGATATGGGATATGCTTAGTTTGTTGATACCGACCGTGGCGCAGGGCCTGCTGTGGGCACTGATGGCGCTCGGCGTTTATGTAACCTTCCGCGTGCTGGATATTGCTGACCTGACAGTAGAGGGCAGCTTTCCTTTAGGTGCAGCGACGGCTGCAAGTATGATGGTAGCTGGCTTTAGACCGCTGACAGCGCTGCTGGCGGCTTTTGTCGCAGGCATGCTGGCTGGCGTGGTGACGGGCCTTTTGCATACGAAAATGAAAATACCTGCACTTTTGGCAGGCATTTTGACGATGATTGCTTTATATTCTGTGAACCTGCGCATCATGGGCAAGGCGAACCTTTCCCTGCTGGGCGTAGACACAGCCTTTAAGCTTGCCAAGAGCGCGCTTGACCTGTCGATGGCACAGACGACGCTTGTTGTCGGCCTGGCAGCGACGCTGATTGTTGGCTTCTTCATGTACTGGTTCTTTGGTACGCAGATTGGCGCTGCTATCCGTGCGACCGGCTTTAACCAGCAGATGATTCGTGCGCAGGGCGTTGATACTGATATTACGATTATCTTAGGCCTGCTGCTGAGTAATGGTCTTGTTGCAGTTTCCGGTGCGCTGGTGGCGCAGTCCAACGGCTTCTCCGACGTCGGCATGGGCACAGGCACCATTGTTATCGGCTTGGCCTCTGTTATTATCGGCGAGGTTCTGTTCGGCACGCGCAGCTTTAAAAACTGCCTGATTTCCGTAGTGCTGGGCTCGATTGTTTATCGCATAGTTATTGCTGCTGTACTGGCAATGGGTATGCCGCCAAACGACCTTAAGCTCTTTACCTCTGTGCTGGTGGCATTGGCACTGTCCATGCCGCTGATTAAAGCGAAAATGGGCGGCAGAAAGGCGGTGCGTTAAATGCTGCATGTTGAAAATGTTTCTAAAACCTTCTTCCCGGGAACAATAAATGAAAAAAGAGCGCTGCAGAATCTTTCACTGCATCTGGCACCCGGAGATTTTGCTACGGTTATCGGCGGCAACGGCGCCGGTAAATCCACAACGCTGAACGCGATTGCCGGAGTTTTCCCTGTCGATAAGGGCAAGATTATTATTGACGGCGAGGATATTACAAAGAAACCAGAGCACAAGCGTGCTAAATATATTGGCCGCGTCTTTCAGGATCCGATGCTGGGTACGGCGGCAGGCATGATGATTGAAGAGAATCTGGCGCTGGCTGCGCGTCGCGGCGAAACGCCCGGTCTTGCCTGGAGCCTGCCGGAGGCACAGCATGACCGCTTCTATGAGCTGCTCAAGGAGCTGGACCTCGGCCTTGAGGATCGCATGACGGCGAAGGTCGGCCTGCTCAGCGGCGGCCAGCGTCAAGCGTTGACGCTGCTGATGGCAACGCTGAAAAAGCCGAAGCTGCTGCTGCTCGACGAGCATACAGCGGCACTGGATCCGAAGACGGCAGCGAAGGTGCTGGCGCTGACGGAAAAAATTGTTACGCGCGATCAGCTGACGACGCTGATGATTACGCATAATATGCGTGATGCACTGCGCTATGGCAACCGTCTGATTATGCTGCACAATGGCCGCGTGATTATCGACGTGCAGGGAGAAGAGAAAAAGCATCTGCAGATTGCCGATTTGCTGGAGATGTTCGAGCAGGCCAGTGGTGCAGAAATGGCGAGTGACCGTCTGCTTTTGGGCTAACAAAAAAGTTCCTTAAACTTGTAATTTCTTGCGTGATTGTTAAAAGCAAGAGCCTGCCAAGAGAAGATAATCAAAAAAAGACTTGCATTTTCGTAGACTAGTAATTAAAATATAGATGAAGATAAATAAAATTTACGGCAAACCTCTTGCCAAATCTGAAAAACGTGGTAAACTTAAAATAAGTGCTTTATTAGTTTAAGATAATTTGTCGCATGTCAAATGAAAGGCGGTGCTAAAAAATGCAAGAAGAAATTAAGCTTATTGGTCGCAGAATCCGTTTACTGCGTACTGCCAAAAATCTCACCCAGACTGGTCTGGCTAAAGAGATGGGCATTTCTCAAACACATCTGTGTAACATCGAATGTGGTCGTGTGCCGGTAACTCTGCCGAACCTGTTGAAGCTGCATACCTTATTGGAATGCAACATGAGCAACTTCTTTGTAGACCTGGATGAAAAGGCAGAAAGCAAAGATCAGGATATTAGCCTGGAAGAAGTTCTTAAAATTGCAAAGCTCTTAAAACAAAAAGGCTGAGCATAAGAAAAATTTAAATTGAAATTTCAAAGCACGTAGAACTGATACTGGTTGCCGCCGGTGTCAGTTCTTTTTTTGCAGGGCAGGAGTAAGACAGACGCTTTGTATTACATTTCAGCGTAGCTAGTAGCATAATAGACAAAAATATTATATAATACAGGTATATATGTTTTGGAGGATAGACAATGAGCTACGATTACAAGCGCATGGCGCAGATAAAGTGTTTTCTTTTTGATATGGACGGAACGATTAACCTTGGTAATGAGCTGATTCCAGGTATGGAAGGCTTTTTTGATAACCTGAAGGCTGCAGGGCGTGAGTATTATCTGCTGACGAATAATTCCTCGCGCAGCCATGAGCATTATGTGCAGAAGATGAACGGCCTGGGTGTGCCGGTAACGCGTAAAAATATCCTGATTTCCTCGGATGCGCTGACGAACTGGATGAGCAAGAATAAGCCTGGCGCCCGCCTTTTTGTGCTGGGTACACCGCAGCTTCTGGCTACGATTGAGGAGGCCGGCTTTACGCTGACGAACACGCTGGAGGAGGGCGCTGATTACGTGGTAGTCGGCTTTGACCAGACGCTGACGTATGAACGTTTGGCAATTGCCTGCCGTTTGATTGATAAGGGCGTACCTTATGTAGCGACGCATCCTGATGTGCGCTGTCCGATTGAGGGCGGCGAGTTTATTCCTGATACCGGCGCGATGCTGGAGCTGATTAAAACGGCTACGGGCAAGGAGCCGCAGCTTATTTTCGGCAAGCCGTACCAGTACATGGTTGACGTGGTGCTGGACAAGACCGGCTACAAGAAGGAAGAAATCGCTATGGTGGGCGACCGTCTGGCGACGGATATTGCCTTTGGCCTGAATAATGATATTCTGTCGGTGATGGTGCTGACAGGCGAGGCAACAATGGAGGATGTGGAGCAGGGCAGCATTAAGCCTGATATCATCCTGCCGCACGCTAAGGAAATTTTGAATTATATCGACTAAGCAGCTGACGTTCAGCATAAGGAGTGATAGAAATGGCAGTTTTAGAGCAGGAAACCGTTTTAACTGAAGCCTTGCGCCCCGTACCGGCAAGTGAGCTGGAGGCGCGTCTGGAGCGTTTTCGCAGAGCAATGGATGCAGCGCATCCCGGCTGGGAGATGGCGGCAGTCAATCATAAGGTGGCAATGTATTACTTCACGGGTACGATACAGGAGGGCGTGCTGCTGATTCGTCCGCAGGACGCTGTTTTCTGGGTACGCCGTAGCTTTGAGCGTGCCTGCAATGAGTCGCATTTTAGCGATATCCGTCCGATGCACAGCTTCCGTGAAGCAGCAGCCTTTTATGGCAGTGCGCCGAAGGTTATGTATGTGGAAACAAAGAAGGCAACGTTAGATTGGGAGCGTATGCTGCATAAGTATTTTGCTTTCGAGGAGTTGGGCTCCTTCGACAGCGTGCTGCAGGATTTGCGTATGGTGAAGAGCGAGTATGAGCTTAAGCAGATGGAGCAGTCCGGCGCCATTCATGAAACGGTGCTGGATATTGTTGCACCGAAGCTTATTCATGGCGGCATCAGCGAGGCACAGCTGGCGATTGCTCTTTACAGCGAGATGGTGCAGCGTGGCTCGCATGGCACGGCACGCTTTAATCAGGCGCTGGGCGAGGAGGCTGTCGGTATTGCTTCCTTTGGCAAGAGCGGACTCGTGCGCACCGGCTTTGATGGTCCTGGTGGCACGGACGGCACATGTATCGCAGTGCAGTCCATCGGTAATGCGTTCCGCAAGCTGCAGCCGGGCAGACTTGTTTATCTTGATATTCCCTGCGGCTTTGACGGCTATCACACGGATAAAACTGTTGTCTATTATTATGGCGACCTGGCGAAGGATGAGCAGAGCAAGCACCTTATGGAGGCACAGCAGCGCTGTCTGGAGCTGGAGCAGGAGGTTGTACGCCTGATGGTTCCGGGCGAGCCTATCGAAAACCTCTACCTGCGCACAATGGATAAATTTGATAATATTTATGGTGACGCCTTCATGAACGGCGGCAAGTTCCTCGGCCACAGCATCGGCCTGGTTATGGATGAGGCGCCGGCGATTGCCAAGGGCTTCAAGCAGCCTTTGCAGCCGGGTATGACCTTTGCGGTAGAGCCGAAGATTGCTCTGCCGGGCTTAGGCATGGTTGGTACGGAAAATACCTATGTCGTTACAGAAAGCGGCGCACGTTCGCTGACAGGCAGCTCGCATCTGCTGCGTGAGGTAAAATAATTTCTTAGGGAGATGAAGTAGGATTATGAGGAAGTTTTTTGGCAGCTCAAGCTTTGCACGTGACAGCTTCTATATATTGCTGGCGGTTGAGGTGTTAATGTCGTTCACTTTTTTAGGCTACTTTCATTTTCCGCCTATTTCCATTACTATTGCTTATCTTCCTGTTATTATAGCGGCCTGCGTGTTCGGTACGCGGCAGGCCGTGCTGACAGGTATTGTTTTTGGCCTGAGCAGCCTTTATAAGGCATCAGCTTCTTATGTCATGCCACTGGATATGGTCTTTTCCCCGTTCAACAGCAGCGAGCCGCTGGCAAGCCTGTTCCTCAGCGTGGGGACAAGGGCGCTGGTTGGTCTGCTTATTGGCTTGGCCTTTGATGCTGTGCGTGGATGCAAGCGCTTTCGTAGCTGGATGTGCCTGCTTACCTTATTATCGATTCGCCTGCATTCTTTTTTAGTGTGCGGAGCGATGGGCATTTTGTTCCCGCAGTTCAACGTTACCTATGCAACATCGTTCAAGTTGGATAAATACGATTTCTGCGCTGCTTTAGTGGTGCTGTTTATTGTGCCTTGCGTATGGGAGCTGTATAACAGCGCAAGAGTGCAGCAGCTGAAGACTTATATAGACCACTCAGGCGTGGATTCGTATGTGCAGCGGTCGCTGCGCAAGCGTGCCTTGTCGTTTTTTACAGTTGCTGTGACGATGACGCTTATCACGGCGGCATACTTTTCGCAGCGCACGGCGTTCATGCTTGATAAGCATGGAGTAGAGATTTCAGCGCATATCTCCGGAGATTTGCTGCATCTGCAGTTTATGTTTGTCATGGCGATTCTGGCGTTGGATTTTATTCTGATGATAGTGGGACTGTGGGCGTATAAATATCTGATGTACAAGGAATATCTTGGCTCGCTTGACAGCCTTACAGGTGTTATGGGACGCAAGATGTTCCTGAATAAATGCGTGGCTTTGCAAAAGAACAGGGCGCTGGTAAAAAGCAAGGCACAGGGCTGGTTTTTGTTTTTTGATGTTGATGCCTTTAAGAGCATCAACGATACATATGGCCATCTGGTTGGCGATGAGGTGCTCTGCGGTTTTGCGAAGAGGCTGGAAGAAGCGCTGTCGCCCTATGGCGTGGTCGGCAGGCTGGGCGGCGATGAGTTCGCGGCCATTCTGCATAAGCCGATAACGGAAAACGCGCTGGCCGCGCTGCTGGACGATTTGTATAAGGATTTGGCAGACATTCTGCCGCAGCAGAAGGTTACATGCAGCATAGGCGTCTGCTCGTTTACCTATCCGCAGGAGGTTCGTAAGCTGATGTATGCGACTGATAAGGCGCTGTATAAGGCGAAGGAGCGCGGGCGTGCCTGCTATGTATTTGACGAGACTGAGAGTAAGGAGTAGTGCAAAAAAGCCGTCAGAGCGAAAGCTCTGGCGGCTTTAGTACATTGTGTACTTAGTCAAGAATGATATGGATTTTGTTGTCTAGTTTTTCTTTGAAAGGAGAATTGTTTTCTACTCTGAAGCTCCAGACAGAGTGGCGTTCTGTACGAGGGTTATATGAGCGGCCTACAGACTTTTGGGTTGTTATAGTATTTTTGGATAAGTGTCCTACTAATCTTTGGGTTGAAACAAACGAAAATAATCCTGTTTTGGTGTTAAAAACACGTAAGCGCAGATTTATCTCTAGTTGTTTGCTTTTGTAGAGTTTATCCGTAATATACTTCTTGACGTTAGATGTTGTATATTTACTATCGCTGAAGTATTCCCAATCTGTAACGTTAGCATCATAAGTTTTGCCTTTGCTGAGCTTATATAATGGCATGATTTCTGCATATATAATATAGTCAGTATTAGCAGCTTTGGACATAGCACGGAATTGCTGCGTACCAAGTTTTTCGTATTTGAAGAACTTGGTGTGTTTTTTAGCAGTATTATCGGGAGCTGCATAAAAATCCTTATATGTTTCCACTAAGCCCTGCATTTCGTATTGAGTGTTGTGCAAATCAAAATCAATACCTTCAGAAATCGCATCGACAACACCGTCAAGGATATCTTTGGGGAAGAATTCGTTGAATTCAACGTAAACCTTGGCTTTGGTGTATGGTAAGGAAATGCCATCCAATACTTCTGAATCAAAGGGAGTATCGCTATGAAAATCGGCAGCTGTAACACCATAATATTTGGCTTGAGAGATATAGTCCTCTTTGCTTAAGGCATCAGCAGAGGAGCAGGTGCTAAGCAGCATAGCAGCTGCGAAGCTGAGAGAAGCAAGCTTTTTTAGCATATTATTCACCTTCCCATGGTAATATGAATTTTTTTAAAAACTATTAAATTATAATTCGACGATGAGAACGATTTTCCTGCTTTTATTATTAGTTTTTATTCTCCCAGCTCTTGGGCGCATTCCACAAATTTTACGCCTGCGTCCTGCATTTCCTGCATGGCAGTGGCGATGGTGTCGGGCGCGATGCCGCGGCAGGCAGCCTTGTTCAGGATAACGTCGAAGCCTGCGTCCTTTAATTGCAGCACAGTGTTTTTTACGCAGTAATCGGTTGCGAGGCCGCCGCAGATGACGGTCGTTATGCCGTGGGAGCGCAGATATTCAATCGCACCGGTGGAAAGCGTATTCTTTAAATCATGATAGCAGGCACCATAGGGATGCTTGTCAGGCTCAATGCCTTTGAAAACTTGAAAATCATAAGCCTGCGGGTCAAGACCGGCGATAAATTCAAAGCCCTTAGTGCCGATGATAGCATGTGCAGGCCAGCGTATATCCAGGTCAGGATAGCCGGCGATGGGGGAGAGCGGAGCGTGCTCTGCGTCGCTGATCCACAGTGCGCTCATGCTGTGCGCGTCGCGGGAGGCGATACGCAGACTGGCAAATTTTGCCTGAGCGTTAAGCTCGTCGGCAATCATATCGCCCTCTGCTACTGCCAGCTCGTCGGGGCATACAGGGGTGAAGGTGTTTTGTGCATCAATATCAAAGGAAGCAATGTATTTTTTCTCTGGTAAGTTCATGGCTGCGCCTACTTTCTTTATGTGATATGTTTATTGTAGTATACTTACAGAGATTTTACAACTTAAAAAGCGTTGAATATGTTAATTCTGTGAAATCGTCAGAAATTAGCACTCGACGCTTGACAGTGCTAACAAATAGTGGTATAACATAGTCAACAAAGGAAATGAACCACAGGGAAGCAAAGAAAGCCCCAAGGCTAAGAACCCGAGTTAATAATCAAATTA
>OQWM01000977.1_pt1 | contig 19499 bp, 13 predicted proteins | sample 1691531 | NCBI WGS metagenome assembly OQWM01 (sample SAMN03418257, study PRJEB22391) | human gut metagenome | biome: human-gut; feature: organic feature; material: feces | host: Homo sapiens | place: Tanzania | collected 2013-01
TCGCTGTGAAAGAGTATCGGGTTAAAAACCCGCCCCCCAATTAACCCGCCCCCCAATTAGTTTACCCACACAATTCGTTACAGAGCTGCAATTAATTACAATTGTGTGTCTGTCCCAATTTATCCAAATTGCTATCCACATTATTTTTTTTCATTATTATACAGATTTTTAAAAATTAAGACTATATTTGCAGCAATATTAGACTAATATTAAGCAAATAGTTACTTATATTCATGAAATTGAAACTATTATTAGGTGTCACTGCGTCACTTCTTCTATCATGCTATAGCCCTCAAGCAGCGGCTCAGCGCGTTAGTCTCAAGACCAACGCACTCTATTGGGCTACAGCCAGTCCCAACCTCGGACTAGAGTTTCGACTCAATCGACATCTTACGCTCGACCTCGAAGGAGCCGCCAATCGTCTCACCATTGGCGATAACTATTCTCGTATATTCCACTTCTCACCCGAAATGCGTTATTGGTTTAGCGCACGTCCTCAAGCAGGCCATTTCGTTGGCCTCACAGGAGTAGCCTATAATTATAAGGTGTGCCTCTCTCACAAATGGCACAATGGCGATGCCTTCGGAGCAGGCGTTACGTATGGCTATAGCTTCGTACTCAGTCGCCATTGGAGTATGGAGACAACCCTCGGACTCGGACTGGCTCACATTCGTGAGAAGAAATTCGATGATGTACCCCCCTCAGCACCTAACAACTCTAAATGGACCCTCGCCCCACTCAAGGCAGGCGTGACTTTCGTATATATCCTAAAGTAAGGTTAGAGGGTTAAAAAGTTACTTCCTAAAACTCACTTTTTGAAACAAACTTTTTAACCCACTCCCCCTACCCCCTAACTCTCCTAACTTACGCTAACTCCCCCTATGACACATATAGTAAACTCCCGTATCATACGAGTGTTGCCCCTTATGGCACTACTCACCCTCCTCTTTGCGCTCCCCATAGCAGCACAAGAGGTTATCCGCGTTACGGGTAAGATCGTTTCAAAAGAACAGAAGATGCCGCTCTATGGCGTCAATATCACCGACGTGCCCACAGGACGCAAAATGGCCACCTCCGACGAGGACGGCCGCTTTGCCATCGATGTGCGCTCTAACACCACGCTGCGCTTCAGCATGATAGGCGCTAAGACCACAGTCGTTAAGGTGAAAAATCAAAACTACCTCGAAGTAGAACTCGCTGAAGAAGAAATGTTCCTCAACGAAGTGGTAGTAGCGAGCAAGCGCATTACCGACAAGGTGATGCCCGAACCCACCGACATCGAGATAAAGGGCAACTACGCTTATATCCGTACGCGCGTGCGCGTGCCAAGAGAAATGTTTAGCCACGACACCCGACTCGTCATGCAGCCCGTCATCAACAATGCCACCCAAAAGCAGCTCACCCTCATGCGTCCCTTGGTGTACGATGCACACGAATACAATCGCACGCAAGACCGCCTTTACAACTTCCGCATGGAAGACAAGGCCCCCAGTGGCGACCCTCTGGCTCAATACGTCACTATCAAGACGGACACTACGCGTGAGGAAGGACGTAAGAACGACATCATCGGCTATTCCGACTCTATCTACCTTGACAACGTGCGCGATGAGTTCACTTGCGACATCTATATGGCTATCGAGAACTATCGCCGTATTCTCTATCGCGACACGACCATCATCGCTCGAGGTACAGTCAATCCACTCCGCTGGTTAGAGTACTCATTCGGCTCAGCTGAGATGAACGATACCGCCTATTTCCCAAAACCCGAAACGCAGTTGCGCGACTCACACGGTGAAGTCAACCTTCGCTTCCCTGTAGGCAAGGCGGCTTTCGATCTGAACGATGCGGCCAACGTAGCTGAGGTGGAGAAACTCCGTCGGCAGATTGAAGAAATTAGCAGTAACAAAGATGCCACATTACAAGCGCTTACCATGCACGGCACCTCATCGCCAGAAGGTAAATACACAAGCAACCTCACCTTGGCGCAACGCCGTATGAACTTCGCTGTGGACTACTTGAAGAAGCAAGTGCCTGAAGAGATGCGTTGCGGCATGAAGTTTAAGGCCAATGCCGAAGTGGCCTCTTGGGCGGACGTAACTCGCCTTATGCGTGCCGATAGCCTTAATGATAAAGCCGCACAGGTGGAAGCCATTGCCAAACGTTACGCCTCGCGCGACCTTCAGAGCCGCGCTATGCGAAGTCTGCCTTTCTACAAAAGCACCATTCTGCCCAAATATTTGCCCCAACTCCGTCGCGTAGACTACGTGATGAACTACTCTGTGTTCCGACAACTCACAAATGACGAGATACGCGCACTCTATCAGAAGGACTATCGCCAACTCTCTCGCTTTGAGTTCTTCAAACTTTATCGCTCGGAGAAGGACCCTGCACAACGCGAGACCATACTCCGTCAAGCACTTGAGATGTATCCTTCATTCATGACCGCAGCCAACGACCTTGAGGCCTTGCTTATCAATCGTCAAGCGGCCGACCCCGAAGTGCTCAAACCATTCGCCGGACAAAGAGCCCCCGAGGTGGTCAATATCAATCAGATGATTGCCCTGCTCAACACGGGACACTATACCGAAGCTGACTCTATCGCTGCATTCGTGCCTGAGAATGACAATACGCGTATGCTTCTCGCCGTTACAGCGGTGCTCAATGGTCAATTTGACGACAATTTCAATATCGTGGCCAAAACCAGCCGTCGCAATGAACTCGTGCTTCTTTTGGCTATGAAACGCAACAAAGAGGCGCTCGAACTGAGCAAACACCTCCCCGATGACGAGGCACTCTCACACTATCTGCGTGCCACCTGTCTCAACCGCATGGAACAACCGATCGAAGCCTACGAAGAATTGAAGAAAGCCTTCAAAATGGACCCCTCGCTCAAAAGAACGGCTGAACTCGACGGCGACGTCAACGACCTTCTTCTTGATAAACAACATAATAAATAAGAGGAATTGGTTATTATAGGGTTATAGGGTTAAAAAGTAACCCTTGCTTTAGCAATATAAACATGCTTCTTTCCCCTAACCCTCTCCCCCCAAAACCTTCACCTCCCCCCCTTTTCTCATTCCAATGAAACGTTATCAAAAAGCAGCTGCCGCATGTCTTTTAGCTCTTGCCCACCCCGCGCTTGGTGTGGCACAGACAGAAGGCAGTGCCCTCAATTATATGTTGCAACGCCCCCGCGTTACCAAACAATACACACAGAAGCGCGCCTTCGACCACCTTTTCGTTGATGCTGGTGTAGGCCTTAATTTTATGGGTACTCGTCACCCCAAGGCGGGCCCTGAAGCCGACTTTAATATCGGTGATTGGATCACACCCGAACACGGTATGCGTCTTAACGTCAATGGGGGCGTATATCGCATCAATGGTAGCGAACCCAAATTCGCTACCGTAGGTCTCGACTACTTGCTCAACATTACCGCCCTCTCACAACGAGGCACCACCTACACACCGCGCACCGTTGAATTTTACGGCATCGCAGGCGTTGACTATACGCTCTCACGTAATAAAGGGCAGAACGACCACGGAGTGGGGGTTCACTTAGCCCTACGTTCACAGGTAGCTATGTCGCCCTACACTTACTTCTTCGTCGAACCACGTATCGGCGTACAGCAAGACAACGTGTCGCAAGCCAACAACGATCACGGCTATCGTCCCGTAGCCAGTGCCTCCTTAGGTTTTGGCTATCGGTTCCCCGAAGCCGCCCAACGCGCCCACTTGTCTGACACGACCCATACGGACAAGAAGTGGGCCGACGGCCTCTTCATCGGCCTTGCTGGCGGACCGCTCTTCTTGGCCAATGCTCACCCCTCTACTTGGAAACACAACGCGGGGGGACGCTTCACGGTGGGACTCGGCAAGTGGTTCAATCCTTACCATGCCCTTCGCCTCACGGCCAATGCTACCACCTTTAAGCAGCAAAGCGCCAATCGCGTAAAGGCCATTGGACTTCAAGCGGACTATCTGCTCAATCTCCACAATGCCTTCGGGGGCATCAATCCCGAACGCCGTTTCTGGGTGAATGGCGTAGCAGGACTGAGCTGGAACAGCAGTAGCGATACCCACTCTTCGCGCGCCAACTCCTTTGGCCTTGGCGCGGGACTGCAAGGCAACGTCCGCCTCTCGCGCGACCTCGACTTTACGCTCGAACCGCGTGCTGATGTCTACCGCAACACTTATGCACCTCGTCTCACCACCATACACGATTGGGATGTCACAGCTGCTCTCTTGGCAGGTCTGACTTATACCTACCACGACCGCACGGCTATTAGCCCCGCTCCCGACCCCTTCGAACAGACGGGTTGGCATGATCATACGTTTATCGAAATGGGCATAGGTGGCAACATTCCCGTATCAAAGTCGGCTGTCAGATATCCTTTTGACTATATTCGTCCACAGGCTTACGTGGGCCTTGGTAAGTGGTTCACCCCCGTTCACGGCCTTCGTCTCTGGACGCAGTTGGCACAGACCGAAACAGATCAACGCCCCACACGCTACAAGCACTACGACTTCGGAGCAGACTATATGGTCAACCTCACCAATGCCTTCTACGGCTACCGCCTCGACCGTCCCTTCGAACTCTCGGCTTCAGCGGGTGTCAACCTCTCTCGTCGTGAAGAACGCAAAGCGCTCTTCTTCGGTGCTGATGCCGCTTTGCGTGCTACATGGAATGTCAATCCCTTCGTTGGCCTCTACGTCGAGCCGCGACTTCAAGGCTATGGCCGTCGTTACCTCCCCATTCAAAGTGGACAAGACAAGATTGACTTCATCGCTTCTGCCACGGCGGGCATTCAGTTCAACCTCCACGGCTTCGACCGCGCTACCGCTTATGGCCGCACGTTGGAGGACGGCAACGGCCTTCGCCGAAGCATATCTGTAGCTGGTGGCCTCTCAACGCAGGCCAACCACCTACGTACGGGTAAGAGTTATGCCCCCATGGGACGCTTCAGTTACACGCAGTGGTTCACACCGCTCTCTGCATGGCGCGTGAATGCGCAAGCTATGATACGTGGCGCTGTCAATGGGCAGCACCTCATGCAGGTAAAGGCTGGAGCGGACTATATGACCGACCTTACAGCCCAAACTTACGGTTACGACCTCTCGCGCCCACTCTCCATTCGCGCTTTTGCAGGTTTTAACCTTGGCTTCGACCGTGGAGGTAGTCACACTTACTTCGCACCTGACGTTCACCTTGGCGGACAGATGGCCATCAGACTTAACGACCAACTCCACCTCACAGCCGAGCCCCAAGTGGCTTACGAACTCTCACGCCGCTTCAAGGGAGAAGGGGTCGGCCGCTTCATGCCGCAGTTGTTGGTGGGTCTTGACTATAGTATCGAAGGCCACAAGCGCGATGCCTCTCTCTCTTCACGTCCCACGCACCATCAATTTGTGTCAGCAAGCGTTGGTACAGGATTTTATTCTGGCAACTTCAACGACGTAGCCCATACGCGTCAGAAGTTTACCTTCACCTCTAATGTCGCTTACGGTCAGTGGTTGGACCAAGTGAACGGCTTCCGTGTCGGCTTAGGCCACACGCTCGCAAAGCGTCGCAGCACGGGGAGCGAAAGCCTTACCGCCATTCATGCTGACTACATGATGAACCTCCGCAGTGCTATTTCAGGCGAGTCGACAGAGGACAAACTCTTCCAGATAACAGGTTTAGTAGGTGCTTCGCTCGGCATCAGTTCGCAGTACAATCGCTCGGCCAAGTTGGCTCCAGGCTTACAAACTGCCATTCAAGCTGGTTTCCGTGTCAAGCCCAACGTCGAGGTGTACATCGAACCTGCTGCTTCTCTCTACACCAAGTCCATCGAGCCCTCTAACGGCAGTCCTTTCGAAGGCGAACTCCAACTCAACGTTGGCACAAAGTTCTACTTCTAATACAAATTTAGCCTCTCCCCCTATAACCTCTCCCTGTTCAGGGAAGGAGGTAGGAGGAGAGGCTAATTTGCTGTTTGTCTGCCTAATTGGGGGGCGGGTTTGTAACCCGCGGCAGCAGCATGTTGCATATAGTCGCTTAGCGCGAGAACATACATAACATACAATTTCACATACTTATTACATACTACTCAATTTGTGCCAAGGCACAAATTGAAACATACAGGCTACGCCCTTGCGCTTCAGCGCACTAATGGCTTGCATAAACGATTGATAATTAGAAGCATTCTCAATATATCACATTGTCGCTGAAGCGCAAGGGCGTAGCCAGTATGTTTCAATTTGTGCCTTGGCACAAATTGAGTATAGTATGTAAATAAGTATGTTAAATTGTATGTTATGTATGTTCTCGCGCTAAGCGACTATAAGTAGATGTTCAAAGCATGCTGCTGCCGCGGGTTACAAACCCGCCCCCCAATTAGGCAGACAAATGCAGCCTTTATAAGTGTCTGTTATTTAATATTATCGCGTATCTTCTTTAGGTAGTTGTTCAGACCGTTTTCGTCCTTATTGTCAATAATGTCAATCAACTCCTTCAGCTCTTCGCGTATATTTGACACTTGACCAGAGGTGCGTGGGTTGAAGAGAATTTCGCGTAACAACGTGTCGTCCTCGCCTAATACACCACGCGCTATTTGCATGTGACGCTTAAAGGTGGTACCTGGTGCGTCTTGATGCTTCATGACCGCTGCAAACACAAAGGTGCTAACAAAAGGAATACTGAGCGAATAGGCTACCGTCTCGTCGTGTTCATCGAAGGTGTATTCGCAGACGTGGAGGCCGAGGTGGTTGTAAAGGTCGCGGAAGAAGAGGCGTCCCATGTAGTCTCCCTCGGTAATGATAATGGCATTTTCGTTGTTCAGTGCGCCCAAGTTGGCAAAGGTGGGGCCAAACATGGGGTGGGTGCTGACGTAACGCATGCCGCATGTGCTGTAATATTCGCGCAGTCCCGTTTTAACGCTGGCTATGTCGCTTATAATACAGTCTTTGGGCAGATGGGGGATAACTTGGCGAAAGACATCAAGCGTATATTTTAGTGTAACGGCGTTGATTACCAATTCGGGCTGAAAGGCTTCGATCTCTTCAAGCGTGGTAAATCGCTGCGTATTGTACATAAAGCGCAAACGCTTCGGGTCAACGTCGTAGACGGCCGTTTCGTGATCAAAACTCAACAGGTCGACAAAGAATGAACCCATTTTGCCTGCGCCAAGGATTAATATTTTCATTTTGGGGAATATTAATGTGCAAATGCGTTGGAAATGTGCAAATGTGAGAATGTGCAAATGTGCAAATGATTTGTAGCTTATGTGGAATGCGAAATGGTAAAATGCAAGTTGGAAAATATCCTCACATTCTCACATTCTCACATTAACCTTGCATTTGCACATTCTCACATTTGCACATTTGCACATTTACTATTACTGGTTCATAATTTCAATCTGTTGACGTACACTCTCTTCGTGAATGCTCTCGAATACGTCTTTAATGAAGTCAGATGACATGCCGCAAAGTACGCCTTGAGCACCGCGCTTGTCAAGGATTTCGGTGTAACGGCTTGTTTGAACTACCGTCATATCGTGTTTGCGCTTGTATTCACCAATCTCGCGGCTGATACGCATACGTTTAGCCATGAGTTCGATGAGAGAGTTGTCAATCTCGTCTATCTGACGACGAAGGGCCGTAAGACTTTCGGTAGTTTCTGTAATCTTACGGATAACCAACTTGTCGAGAATGAAGTCAAGCACGTCGGGTGTAACCTGCTGGCTTGCATCGCTCCAAGCAGCATCAGGGTTGCAGTGACTCTCAACAATCAGACCGTCAAAACCGAGGTCCATGGCCTGTTGGCAAAGGGGAGCTACCAATTCGCGCTTGCCACCAATGTGGCTGGGGTCGCCAAAGATAGGAAGACCAGGGCAGCGACGACGCAGTTCGATAGGAATGTGCCACATGGGGAGGTTGCGGTAGAGCTTCTTCTCGTAAGTAGAGAAACCACGGTGAATTACGCCTAAGCGGGTGATGCCAGCTTGATTGATGCGTTCAAGACCACCAATCCAAAGTTCCAAGTCGGGGTTGACGGGGTTCTTTACCAAGACGGGAATGTCAACGCCCTTCAGTGTGTCAGCAATCTCTTGCATGGCAAAGGGGTTCGCTACGGTGCGTGCACCAATCCAAAGCAAGTCAACGCCAGCCTTCAGACAGGCTTCAACGTGATTGTGGGTGGCTACTTCGGTGCATACCTTCATGCCTGTCGTCTTCTGCACCTCGTTGAGCCAAGCCAAGCCTGGTTCGCCAACGCCTTCGAAACCTCCTGGCTTGGTGCGGGGCTTCCAGATGCCAGCGCGGAAGAGTTTAACACCCTTCTTTGCCAACTGCGTGGCGGTGTTCATTACTTGTTCTTCGGTTTCAGCAGAGCAAGGGCCTGCTATAACGATGGGACGCTTATCGTCGTGGTCGGTCAGTTGTAAGGGAGTAAGATGGAGTTCCATATAGTAGTTAGTTTAATGAGTTTAATAAGTTTAATGAGTTTAGTGAGTTTCATGTGTTTAATATGCAGCGAGAAAATGAAATCATTCTCACATTTACACATTTGGCTCAAAATCCAACTTCTTTGATGCGTTCTAATGCTTCGGCCAGTTTCTCTTCTTTAGCGCAGAGCGAGATGCGAATGTAGCGTTTGCCGTTAGAGCCAAAGATGAAACCAGGGGTGATAAATACGCGCGCTTCGTGTAATACCTTTTCGGTTAAGTCTTCCACATCGGCATAGGCATCGGGAATGCGTCCCCACAGGAACATACCCACTTGGTTCGTGTCGTATTGGCAGTGCAAGGCTTCCATTATTTGACCTGCCAGTTTGCGGCGGCGAGCATAAACGTTGACATTTGCCTCGTGGTGCCACTCATCAGAGTTTTGGTAGGCTTCGGCTGCGGCCAACTGCATGGCGCGGAAAGTACCCGAGTCGATGTTGCTCTTTACCTTTAATATCCAGCTAACGAACGTAGCATTCGTGGCCAACATACCCACACGCCACCCCGGCATGTTGTGACTCTTACTCATAGAGTTAAATTCGATGCAGCAGTCCTTAGCACCAGGTATTTGTAGTATGCTCAAATGCTCTTTGCCAAGGATAAAACTGTAAGGGTTGTCGTTGACAACAACAATGTCGTGACGACGGGCGAAGTCAACCAACTTCTCGTAAGTTTCGCGTCGGGCTGGTGCTCCCGTTGGCATATTAGGATAGTTCACCCACATAAGGCGAACGTCGGTTAAGTCCATACTTTCTAACTCCTCAAAGTCAGGTTGCCAATCGTTCTCAGGACGCAAATTGTAATTAACAATGGTGCAACCTAAGATTTTCGACAAAGAAGTGTAGGTGGGGTAGCCAGGGTTGGGCACTAATACCTTTTCGCCCGGATTGACAAAAGCCAAGGTGGTATGAAGTATACCCTCTTTCGAACCGATGAGCGGTTGAATTTCGGTTTTAGGATCTAACGTTACGTTGAACCACCTTTTATAAAACCCTGCCATGGCTTCGCGTAGTTCGGGAATGCCTGTAGTGGGTTGATAGCCGTGTGCATTCGGCTTCTGTGCTTCTTTGCAAAGAGTCTCAATAGTTTGGGGTGAAGGTGGCATGTCGGGGCTACCAATGGCCAATGATATAATGTCTTTACCTTCAGCGTTAAGTCGAGCGACTTCTTTTCCTTTTCTCGAAAAGTAGTACTCGCTCACGCTCTTCAGTCGTTCAGCAGGTTGTATCATAGTTAATGTGCGAATATGCAAATGTGTAAATGTGCAAATGCTTGGTTAATGTGCAAATGTGCGAATGCTTGGTTAATGTGCGAATGTGCGAATGTGCAGATGTGCAAATGATTTGTTGCTTATGTGGTAATGTGCATGAATGACATTAAATCATTCTCACATTTGCACATTTGCATATTTGCAAATTATTTAGCGTTATATTCTCCTAATATCTTGAGTTCGCGAAGTAGGGGGCGCACGGCTTCGATGCTTTGGCGGTAACGCACGTAGTCATCGTAGCTAACGTCGACGTAGAACATGTATTCCCATTCGCGTCCGATGATAGGCAGAGATTGTATTTTAGTTAAGTTGATTTTGTAGAAAGAGAAGATGCTCAGCACTTGCGAGAGGGAACCCTCTTCGTGAGTGAGGGTGAATACAATGCTGCTCTTGTTCGTGTGGTGAAGGTCGCGCATCTTGTCGGCCGACCAAGGATCGCACATTAAGAGGAAGCGTGTGAAGTTGTGCTTATTGTCTTCAATGCCTTGTTCCAACACCTTTAGTCCGTAGAGTGGGGCAGCGCCCGCATGACAGATAGCAGCGTGTCCGCGCAAGTGTTTGCGGCTAATCATTTCGGCAGCGCCCGCCGTGTCTTCCGCTTCAACCACTTTAAATTCGGGGTGACTCGACAGAAAGTCGCGACATTGCATCAAGGCTACGGGGTGAGAGTTAACTTCTGTAATCGTGCTCCAATCGTCTTCGGGTAAACACATGATACTGTGTTCGATATGCAGTTTGTGTTCACCAATGATCGTCATGCCACTTTCGCGAAGCAACTCGTAGTTGTGAAGCAGCGAACCTGCAATGGTATTTTCGATAGCCATTAGTCCGAGTCGAGAGTAATCATCGCGCATTTGTTGGAATATCTCTTCAAACGTGTTGCAGCAGATGAGTTCTACGTCGTCGTTGTTGAAATATTGATGTGCGGCAATGTCGTGAAACGAACCTTTGATGCCTTGTATAGCGATTTTCTTCATAGTGTGGTCTTAAACAAAAAGTCCCGCTTCCTATCATATAGGAGCGGGACTTAATTGTTCGTTGTCAAGTTATTGATGTTGGCATGCGACATCCCGCTCTGCTTGTTCGGCAAAGTAAAAATAAAAACCGTAAAAGTAGAATGCGTTTGTCAACATGTGATTGTCGTTTTAAATTGTTTTACATCGGCAAAAGTAATACTATTTTTATTCTTAACAAACATTTCGTAAGTTTTTTTGCTAAAAAATGTCTGAATGTTACAAAAAGGTAAAAGATTAGTACAATAATAACAAATTGCAATTTACAGACCTCTACAAAACGTTTCAGGAATGCGTTATAGTGATAGGACGTTTCTAACTATTCCCCATACGATAAATAATACGCAATAAAGGGTGATGGCTTCACGGCCTTCAAATATACGTTTGCAACGCTGTTGGCATAAGCCCTTTGTTCCCCACTCTGTGAAGACTACAGTCAGGAAGTAAGGCAAGGAGTAGACAAGGAAGTAGTTATAATGCAGCGCTTCGGCCCAACGGCCGTGCATCAAGGCATGTAAGCAACGCTGAATGCCACAGCCTGGACACGACCACCCCGTGATGAGCTTGAACGGACATTTGGGCATCAATACGTAGCGCGAAGGGTCGAGAAAGAAAAGCATTGTCAACATGCTGACTACGATTGCGGCGGCTATGTACCACTTATATTGGACGAGAATGCGCTTCATACCTTATCTAATCCCTTGCGGTCGGACACGCCAAGGTCGCGATAGGCCGTGGGGGTGAGTCCGGTGAGTTGTTTAAATTGGCGCGAGAGGTGGGCTACACTTGAGAAGCCTGTGCGCCAAGCTATCTCTTTTATACTCAAATCGCCATATTCGATGAGTTCCTTTACATATTCGATGCGTTGCAATAGGTAGAACTTTTCGATCGTTCGTCCCTCGCCTGCTACGAATAGGCGGCTCAGCGTGGCATAGTCCGTCTTTAACTTTTCGGCCAATAACGTACTATACGATTCGGAGTCCCCCCTCGCTTCGGCGCGTGCAATCGTAATGATAGCTTGCTTAATATCCTCTACGATTTGGGCTTTCTTGTCCATGACCAATTCAAAGCCCTTTTGGCGTAAGGCTTCAGCCGCTTGGCTCGTTTGTTCGGGCGAGAGCGTTTCGTCCACCTGCGCCTCGCCCAGAGCCACACTCTTAGGCGTTAAGTGGAGTTGCGCCAACGTTTCCGTCACCGCCATGATACAGCGGCTGCATACCATGTTCTTTATTTTCAGTGTTGTCATTCGTAGTTGTTCGTTGTGTTGCTTCGAGTTGTGCGATAAGGTGGCGCACATCGTTTTGTATGCGTTTGTATTGTGGGCAGTCAGTAAAACTGGTATGTTTGCGCAGCATCTCTTCTATGCTGCCTGTGGCATTCTGATAGGCAGAAAGTTCGTTTTGCATCTGCACACTGTGTTCGGCCAAGTGGCGGATTTCGCGTTCGCGTTCTCGTCGCAGTTGTTCACATACTATGCAGAGTAGTGGACTTGCTATGCCGTCGAATAGATCGTGACCACGCATATATAAATAAGTAGTTTCGGGCGTGAGTCCTAACTGCAGTAACTCTTCGCGCAGCGGTTTATAAGTCGTTCGTCCTTGTGGAAACTGCTTTTGCAATCGGTTGATTTTAGCATTGACCAAGTGGCGAAGGTGTTCGAGCGTCTGTTCGGGGTGATAGAAGTTGAGCTGTTGTAGCTGAACGATGTGATAGAAGTCGAGCATCGAGAATTGCTTATACGTGCCATAGCGGTAGCACCAAATGTTCCACACGAAGAGGGGCCAAATAATGACGGAGTAGTTGCGAAGGAAAGCCTCGAAGTCGAATATGTGGTGATCGTTCAGCGTCGCCATGACACACACGTTTTGTAGCCCTGGCGCGTAGCATTGAAAGTTTTCGATAGCGTAAACGTAAGTGTGGAATATATAAGGATTATTGCACACCTCGGCCGATGTGAGCGTAGCCCCCTGCATCAGGTAGTCATAGTCAGCATCGACACAAGCTATCATGCAGTGGCCGAGACGGTTGCCTAAGTCGTTGGCCATAGCTATCTTCTTGCCCTTACACAGCGAGGTGCGTGAGGGTAACATCACTTCGAAGAAGTACTTATCCGTTTCGAGAGGGCGCAGTAAGTTGCTCCAAAAGAATACGTCGTCATAACTCTCAACGTAAGCCACTATACGCTGGCGGGCGTGTTGTCCGCCCAACTGGTTCATGGCGTGAATGTAGGAGGAGTTAAGGTAAGAAGTCAGGTGGGAGTGTTTCCTCTCGGTTTCAGGGGCTGAGGTGTGGCGCGAAGCATTTTCGTTATAGCCTCTTTCGCTTTTTACTTTATAGGGCCGACCTTGTTGCTGACGTTTTAAGCGCTCCTCTCTCATTTTGCGATAGGCTGCCTTTCTCATAGCTTTGCGTACTTAGGTTTTACATCGTGATGTCTCCCACTTCCGTTACGGTGTCTTCCCAGCCGTCCATGATGAGGGCGGGCGAATGGGTGGTAAGGATTACCTGTGCGTTGGGATTGAGTTCGCGCACCAATGAGATAAGATTCTTTTGCCACTCAAAGTGTAGGCTGGCCTCTGGTTCGTCCATAAAGAGCACGTAGTGCTGTTGGTCTTCCGTAAGGGCTGTGAGCAAAATGAGCAAAATCTGCTTTTCACCGCTTGAGAGCAAATAAGGAGGCAACTGCTCGTCGTATTGAATGAATGAGAGTTCGTTGCTTTGACGGTCAATGCGTTTGCCTGTTTCGGCAAAGAGTTCGTCTACGATGTCGAGAAAGCGCGTCTTGAGGTTAGCCGCTTCGGTAGCCTTCTCACGTGCTTCGGGGTCGCCACTCGTAAGGAGTGAAATCATGCGATTGCCTACATTCACCTGATAGTCGAGGTAGCGACGCTGAATGAGGTAAAGCTGCCAGTCGAGTTCCGTGACGATGCGCGCGTCAGATATGGCACTGGTGTTCTTAAAGTTTACCATTTGGCGGTCAAAGCTCCGAATGACATCGTAATGAATGCCCGTGGCATCGCTTGGATCAAAGTCTATCTTCACGCCAAAGCGCGTATTGCCTTGTATTTCGCCCGTAGTAGGAATGGTACGCAGGTGCTGAATTAATCGGTTGAGAATAGTGCTCTTGCCCGCACCATTGTGGCCACTCAGCACGTTTACGTCGGGGCGTAATTGCCATACGATGTGTTTGTGGCCGCTCCAAAGGCTTGAAATCTCGATTTTTGATATGTAGTTGGCTAATTTTATCATAAGGCGTGTTGTATAAAGCGTTGCAACAAAAGTAACGACAAAGTTAGTAACATGCAACTTTTCGTTTTGCTTTCGTCGACAGAAACCGACATTTCGTCGATTTTTAAGGTAAAATAAGAAATTGCAGTTAAACTTTTTACCTCTTTTCCTATCATAATTACGTGTGAACGAATTAGCGAGTAAATGAGTAGGCTCGTTCACTCTTAAACAGGAAGAAAATTAAACATTATATATGAAACGTAACATTTTACTCTTCATCCTATCGTTTGCTATGGCCGTATCGGCGGTGGCACAACAATTTGTGGTGACAGGAAAGGCTATCGACGGCAAGTCGAAGAATGCTGTTGACTTTGCCTCGGCCGTGTTGTTACACACCGATAGTATGGTGGTAACAGCGACTACTACCAATGATGACGGAACGTTTAAGCTACAAGCAAAGGACGCAGGCCGTTATATCGTCAAACTCTCGTATGTGGGCTTTAAGCCTTTGACACGCATTGTAGATCTTTCTACAGAGAAGGACTCTATCGACCTTGGTACACTCCAAATGGTGTCGAACGACAAAGTGCTGGGTATTGCTACGGTTACGGCCACAGCGTCACGTGTAGAACAGAAGGACGACACAACGATGTTCTCAGCTTCGGCCTACCGTGTGCCAGCAGGTTCTACCTTGGAGTCGCTCATTAAGCAACTGCCAGGCGTCGAAGTAAGCGATGATGGTACGATTAAGTGGAATGGTAAGACCGTGCAAGAGTTCTTGATCAATGGTAAGGACTTCTTCAAGGGCGATACCAAAACGGCTATGAAGAACTTGCCCACCGAACTCGTGAGCAAGATTAAGGCTTACGACAAGAAGAGCGATTACACCGAACAGACGGGTATTGACGACGGTGAAGAGACTACCGTGCTCGACATCGCGACCAAGCGCGAACTGAACGAGTCGTGGGTGTCGAACCTCGACGTGGCCTATGGTAGTCACGACCGCTATTCAGCTCGCTTCTTTGGCACGCGCTTTACTGATAATACGCGTGTGACGGCTTTCGGTTCTATCAACAATACCAACGACCGTGGCTTCGGCGGCCCGCGTGGATTTGGCGGTGGCGGTGGTGGCCTCTCTACCAAGAAGGACGCTGGCTTTGACTTCTCGTGGGAGAATGGTAAAAAAAAGCGCGAGGCTGGCCGCTTAGAGTTAGGCGGCTTCTTGCTCTACAACCACAATAATAATTCATCTATTACGAAGTCGAACTCTGAGACGTTCTTGACCTCAGGCAGTTCAAGTTCTTTTGCCAATAGTTATAGTAGCAGCCGTTCGGGTAGCACCAATGTAATGGCCCGTTTGCGTTTGGAATGGCAGCCTGACTCAATGACCAACATCAACTTCCGACCACGTTATAACTACTCAGAGTCGTATAACACAGGTCACTCGATGTCGGCTACGTTCAATAGCAATCCTTACGACATTGAAGGCATGACAACTCCGCTCGACTCAATCTTTGCCGAGAATGCCGCACAGCGCAACCCTGAGTTATACGCCATGATGGTCAATACCAACAATCGTTGGTCGATGGGCGATAGCAAGTCACACAGCGTAAATGCTGACTTGAACTTAGTGCGCCGTCTCTCATCAAATGGTCGCAACGTTTCGTTCCGCGCCAGTGGTGGCTACACCAAGAGCGAGAGCAATTCTTACTCTATCTCAAGCATTACCTATAATAAGGAAGGACAGGAGAATAGCTTCTTAAACCAGTTTAGCACCACTCCTGGACGTAATTATAACTACAGCCTACGTTTGGGCTACGTTGAGCCATTAGGCAAGAATTGGTTTGGCGAGGTGCGCTATCAGTACAGCTATAAGTACAACAAGAGCGATCGCTCACGTTATAACCTCAACAAGTTGGCCGACCTCTACGGCAAGCCAGGCTATGAAGCCATTACCGAGGACGACTTAAAGTATAGCGACGCCACCTACGGCAGTTCATCACAACGCCCCGCTATCTTGGGTACTGTACCTACGCTAAACGAAGTGTTGAACTATGTGCGCGACCTCAACAATTCGCAATACGCTACCTATAAATATACCAACCATACGGCTACACTCGGTGTGCGTTATAACTCTGGGGCCATTCGCTTCAATGCGGGCGTCGACTTCAATCCCGAACACACTAACATGGCTTATAACCGTCCCTTACAGGTCGACACGGTCGTAACGCGCAACGTGTTCAACGTTTCTCCACAGATTCGTTTTCGTTATAAGTTCTCAAAGACCAATCAGTTAGACATTCGCTATCGCGGTTCGTCATCACAACCTTCGATGACCGACCTCTTGGCCGTAGTTGATGATTCTAATCCTTTGAGCATCTCAATGGGTAATCCGGGCTTGAAGCCTTCATGGAACAATAGCATTCGTGTTAACTATAATGGCTACAACGCTACGCGCCAACAAGGTATCATGGGAGGATTTGACGTTACACAAACGCGCAACTCTATCTCTAACCGCATGGTGTATGACGAGACAACTGGTGTGCGCTACTTGCGTCCTGAGAATATCAATGGCAATTGGAACGGCCGTGGTATGTTTATGTTCAACACGGCTCTTGGTAAAGAGAAACTGTTCAACATCAACACCTTTACCAGCTTGAGCTACGACAACGCTGTGGGCTATGTAAGTAATATGCAGAGCGGCCGTTCAGCTGCTGCCGTGAGCTATAACCTCTTCGCAACGCCTACAACAGACGCTACGACTGTTAAGGACTATAACTACTACAATGACATCTTCAACTCAGCCCTCTCACAGAAGAACACGACACGCACGATTGGTGTAGACGAAAATCTCAATATCTCATACCGCAAGTCATGGTTTGATGTAGGCTTGTTGGGCAAGTTGAACTATCAGCACGCACGTGCCACAGTGCAGGACAATGCCAATATGGACACGTGGAACTTTGCCTATGGTGCGAATGCTAATTTTAATTTCGACTTTGGCCTTAGCATCTCGACCGACATTCGCATGAACTCACGTCGTGGTTACTCAGACGCTTCGATGAATACAAACGAATTGTTGTGGAACGCACAGATCGCACAGTCGTTCTTAAAGAATAAGGCTGCTACGCTGAGTATTCAGTTCTACGACATCCTCCAGAAGCAGAGCAACATTAGCCGTACACTCAGTGCTACTCAGCGTGTTGACTCTTGGAACAACGGCATCAACTCTTACTTCATGGTTCACTTCATCTATAAGTTGAACATCTTCCCAGGTGGTAGCAGTAGTAAGAAGGGTGACGACAATGGCGGCCGTCCTGGTCCGCCCGATATGCGTGGTCCTGGTGGTATGCCGATGCGCCCAATGGGCCCAATGGGCCCTCCAATGGGACGATAAAAAGTATATATACTTCACTTCTAAACTCGGTGGGCATATCTTACAGTAACAGAAGCGCAAACAGAAGGGGCTGTACCTGTCCGAGGCCGAGGGGCGGAATCTGGACGGGAGCCCCCGGTATCCCTCGCGGTTCCTGCTGGACATCCGCGACGATCTTCTCACATTTACGAAGACCCCGCGGGAGGACCTCATCCGTCAGGCACGGGAATACATCGGCTTTTCCAGCCGTCTTCTGGACGAGGGCAGTCTTCCGCAGAGCTTCGCCCCCGGCACAAGGGTCTGCCACGCCGTTTTCGGCCCGGGCACGGTTCTCGAGCCTGATCCCGCGCAGAAGGCGCAGCTGGTGCAGTTTGACTCCATGCCCACCCCGCGCCTGCTCTCTCTGCGCGCGAAGCTTCCTCCTCCATGCCCGGGAGCGTCCGCGTCTTTTTCGACGGGAAGATGCCCTCGTTCATCGCGCACAAAAACACGTGCGGGAATTCCAGACCCTTTGCGCTGTGGACAGTCATGAGGCGCACCTGGTCGCGCGGATCGTCGAGATCGGCGTTCGTGAACAGTGCGACATGCGCCAGATAATGCTCGAGCGTGCATTCCTCGCCGCAGGTCGTCTCGTAGGCGTAGATCGACTGCTTGAGCTCGGCCAGATTATCGAGCCGCATCTGGCTGCCCTCCGTGCGGAGCATGGCTTCGTAGCCGCTCTCGTTCAGAACGGCGGCCAGCAGCTCCGAGACAGGCATCTGGTCGTAAATCCCGGTGAACGATTCAATCAGCGAGACGAACTTCCCGCCCTTCGTCCCGCGCAGCAGGTCGCTGTCCAGATTCCGGCGCAGCGCGTCGTAGAGCGAGCAGCCGTTCTGCGCGGCAAAGTCCTTCAAAAACGCCATGCGGCGCTCACCGAGGTTCCGCTTGGGCACGTTCGCGATGCGCAGGAACGACAGATCGTCCCGGCAGGCGATCATCCGCAGATAGCTCAGCGCGTCCTTGATTTCAGCGCGGGCGAAAAACTGTACGCCGCTGTAGATCGTGTACGGGATTTTTTCCTTCAACAGAATCTCTTCAACGCCGCGCGTGATATAATGCGCGCGGTATAAAATTGCCATGTCGCGGTAGGGCGTCCCGGCCTCGTGGAGCGTCTTGATCTGCGCGGCAATCCAGCAGGCTTCCTGTTCGCTGTTGGCCGCGTGGTGGCATAAAACCGGCGCGCCGCCTGGCAGCATGGGCAGGAGGTCTTTTTTGATGCGGTTCGCATTCTTCGCAATCAGGCTGTTGCAGGCAGCCAGAATTTCCGGCGTGGAGCGGTAATTTTCCATCATCATGATGGTTTTCGTCGTAGGGTAGACCTTGTCGAAGTCCAGCAGATACCGCACGTCGGCCCCGCGCCACGTGTAGATGGTCTGGTCGGGGTCGCCGACAATGAACAGGTTCTTGTGGTAATCGCACAGCACCTGCATCAGCGCGTACTGCGGCGGGTCAATGTCCTGAAATTCGTCGATCATGATGTATTCCAGCCGCTTCTGCCATTTGAGGCGGATATCCTCGTGCGTGCGGAAGATGTGGAGCGAGAAGACGATCAGGTCGTTATAATCCAGCGCAAAGCATTTCTTTTCCTGATAGAGATAGCCGTAGAAAATAATATCCTTCGCGCTTTCGGCCCTCCAGTATTTCTCCTTCAGCGTATCGAGCGGCAGCATGAGCATATCCTCGTAATACTCGGGCCGCTCCTTTAATTTCAGCATCTCGATCATATCCCGCGCGTGGGAGAACGTCATGTCGCGCAGCGTCAGCCCGCGCTCTTCGTAAATGATCTGGAGCATCGCGTCAATGTCGCTGTTGTCGAGCACAAGAAAGCTTTTGGGATAGCCGACGGCATGGCTGTCCTCCTGCAAAATGGACACGCAGAAGCCGTGGAAGGTGTTGATGTAGCCGGTATCCTCGTCTCCGGTCAGGTTGTGGATGCGCTGCCGCATTTCGTTCGCGGCCTTGTTCGTGAACGTCACGCACAGCAGATTTCCCGGCAGAATGCCGAGCTCCGTCACCAGATATGCAAACCGCCGCGTCAGCGCCCGCGTCTTGCCGGAGCCCGCGCCCGCAATCACGCGCACAAAGCCCTC
>OQWM01000978.1_pt1 | contig 19497 bp, 8 predicted proteins | sample 1691531 | NCBI WGS metagenome assembly OQWM01 (sample SAMN03418257, study PRJEB22391) | human gut metagenome | biome: human-gut; feature: organic feature; material: feces | host: Homo sapiens | place: Tanzania | collected 2013-01
CTTAAAATCTGTGAGATGCTTGGAGGTGTCGGAGAAAAAATATATCTTTGCATAACACTTAGCTGCACTCGGCAAATTGAGAGTAAACTCTCTTTGCACTCGTTGGCAAAGCGTTTGCATAATAAGCGTTTAAAAGGAGAAGATTATGGAAACAATGAATAAGGATTTTTGGGAAAAGCGGGATGCCGCCATGAAACGCTTCATGGCTGCTAAAGAACGTAAAAAAGCACGTGTGGCAGAGATAACAAAAAGTCTTTGTGAAGAATACAAAGAACGTACAGGCTCTTATCCTAAATATATAAATGTCTGGTGATGAAGTCTCTGGCATTAGATGTAATAAATGCTTCAGCACCTTACGAGGTGTATTGGCACGAGGCCTCTCACACCTATCGTTTCAGAAGCGACTATGATGTTGTACTTGCCATAGGATTTGATGATGACGACATTATAGAGGCCGCAGAATCGTATGTCTTTTCCATCATCAATGTCAATAATGTGCCATCTCCTCGTGATTTGAAAATGCGAGATACGGTGATGCTAATCATAGAAAATTTCTTCAACAGGAATCAAGCGGCATTGCTATATATCTGTGAAAGCGGTGATGGAAAACAACAGATGCGTAGTCGCTTATTTGAATTTTGGTTCTCTACTTATCGTTTGAAAGATAGATTTTTAATGATGCCTGCAAGTATAGAAGATATAGATGGTATGGAAAATTTTGCGGCGTTGATTATTCGCAAGGATAATCCTAAGTTTGTAGACATTGTTTCTGAATTTTCCAATACTGTGGCTATGTTTAAGGTAAAACCAGAAAATTCCAATCTATAAGTTTATTGGCACACGGATGATTTTTATTCTCCCACAGATGAATGTTTTTGGCACACGGATAGACACAGATAAACACGGATTTACCATGCGGATGTTTTTTTTATTCTCCCACAGATTGCACAGATGGACACAGATTTGCCATGCGGAGGAGTATATTTTTGAACACGAATTGAACGAAAGCGAATCTTTTGGATTTTAGACGAAAACATTGAAAACATCATCGGAATATTAACAGAAAAAACATGTCTACGTTTAAAATCCGTTTAAGTTCCGCGGATGAATAAATCAATGAGCCGGAGGAAAGAGCGAGAGTGGGATCCGTGTGGGAAGAAATTACCGACCCCCTCTAGCTCCCCCTAAAGCGGGGAGGACCAGTTTGTCAGCCTCTTGAGAGTCCTATGATATCCAATGAGCCGGAGGAAAGTTCTGTGAAAATCTGGAATCTGTGGGAGAATAAAATTAATCATCCGTGTGGGAAAATAATCCGTTTAAATTCCGCGGATGAATAATCCAATGAGCCGGATGGAAAGATCTGTGAAAATCTGTGGAATCTGTGGGAGAATAAAATTAATTATCCGTGTGAGCATGGAACTTAAAAATCTGTGAGATGCTCACACGAAACAAGAATAAGTTGGATTTATTTTGTAAATACACAAGTTCTGACTATCTTTACCGCATGATTACAAGATGCTACCTTGAAATAACAAATGTTTGTAACCTCAACTGTGTGTTCTGCCCCAAGACGACACGCACAGGACACACAATGACGATGGATGAATTCGACACCCTGACCACACGGCTTACCGGAGCTGTCAGGTTTCTCTATTTCCATCTTATGGGCGAGCCGTTTCTTCATCCTCTGCTGCCACAGTTCATGCAGACGGCACGCAGCAAGGGCTTCATACCCGTACTTACCACCAACGGCACACTACTGTCACAACGCCACGACTTGTTGAACTCAATGCCACACAAGCTGCAAATATCGCTACACTCCCATGAGGGCAACGGCAAGGATAACCTACAGCAATATATCAGCGAAGTGATGACATTTGCCAAAGAAGCCGCCCAGCGCGGATGCGTCGTCGTACTGCGACTCTGGAACGAGGGTGGCCATAACAGCATGAATGACTCCATCCTGGACCTTATAGCCTTCCACCAACCCAAACCCTGGGTTGCAAGATATGACGGATGGAAGCTCGCCGAAAACCTTTATATCGAAAACGACAATATGTTTGAATGGCCCGACCTCCAGCATGAAGCCTCAACAGGAGAAGAAGTGTTCTGCTATGCCCTACGCAACCAGATCGGGGTGCTCGTGGATGGAACGGTAGTGCCTTGCTGTCTTGACCACAACGGCGACATGCCATTGGGCAACCTCTACGAACAGACGTTGGACGACATCCTATCCTCTCCCCGAGCCATAGCCCTCTACCAAGGTTTCACCGGTCACACCGCCGTAGAGCCACTCTGCCAGCGCTGCGGCTATGCTGCCGTATCTAAACAATTCAGAAAATAAGAAGCCCCTAATTATACTCTATAGTCCAGGTTTCTTACATATGCTACCCTACCCAAAAGATATATGCAAGACTGATGCAGCTGATGCTTATCCATAGCAGCACGCCCTGGATAAGAGGACGGATGCCTACGCTGCGCAGCGTCTCACGGGTCAGCGACGCACCGATAAAGAAGAGCGAAAGCGTGATGAGATGCTTGGCAAGCTTGTTTACGGCACTGCTGAACTCTCCACCTACTGACGCTGCCACTTCACCGATGAGCGAGGCGTTGCTCAATATATACGTGTTAAAGATTATCGCAACGATAAACCAAATGATAAACCGAGGCACGCAGCTATACCAAGGCTTCGACTCTCCACCTGCCTTGGCAAGCGAACTGCGGAAAAAGAAAGGAGTGACCAACGCCAGCACAACAATCCACAAAGCACGCGTCAACTTGATGGTTGTCGCCACCTCAAGAGCACTAACACCCTGGCTCGCCACGAGTTCCGGATGCATCTGATCGTATGCCGCACCGGCTCCCACCACAGAGGAAGTGTCGTGGATGGCTATTGCCGCCCACATGCCGAACTGCTTCATCGTCATTCCCAAAGCATCACCGATAGAAGGAAACAGGAACAACGCTATTCCGTTGAGCACGAACACCACGCCCAACGCCACCGACATGCTCTCCGCCTTTGCCTTGATGACTGGTCCTACGGCAGCAATTGCCGAGCCGCCACATATCGCCGTGCCGGAACTGAGCAGATAGCTCGTCTGCGAATCCACCTTCAGCAGCTTTCTTCCGAAAAACCAGCCCAAGGCGAGAGTGCCGAAAACGCTCACCACGGTAAACAACATACCCTCACTGCCCGATGCAAGAGCCTTGTTAACGTTCATGCCAAAACCCAGTCCGATAACAGAATACTGCAACAGTTTCTTCGACATGGTCTTGTTGAACGTCGGGAAAGCCTTACCCAAAAGCAACGCAAAGGCAAAGCCCAAAGCCAACGCCACCGGCGACGACACCCAGTGTGCCACCCACGCAAACTGTCCGAAACCAACGCCAAACACCTCTTCGGCAAAGCCCAAAAGCAGCGACACGCCGATTACTGCTACAATAACAATGTAGCAGATTTCATTTCTCTTCATATAATATATAGTTTTTTTGTTACTTATTGTCAGCCAAGATGCAGTCCACCTTATGCCGGGATGCAACTTAGCATCATGCAAAGGTAGTGCTAATTGAGAGCAATACAAAATTTGCAAAGAAAAGAATTGCAAATTCAAGTCCCAAACGGTCATTATGCCGTTTAATTTGCTTTTATGACTGCTCACAGAAGAAAAGAACCGCTGACGCTTTGTCTATATCAAATAACAGCTTTTTTCAAATATGAAGAACAACATCATAAAATTTTTCATACCTTTGTAAGGTTGTATCACAACATAACTATACATTAACAACAAAGGAACGAACACTCAATGAGAAACAGATATATGTTCGCTGCCATACTAACAGCCATCTGCTGCATAGCAGCCATAGTGTATGCCCTGCATATATGGCAGGACAAGAAACCACAACCGAAACAAAACGTGGTGCGCCGCATCATGACCCCAAGGAAACCCATACAGAAGCCAAAGGCCACACAGAAGAAAAAGGCGAAGGCAAAACCGAAAGCCCCGGAGCAACCGTTTATCAGCGGCACCATCACCGATACCGAAGGCAATCCCATGACTGATGTCTGCGTGAGCAACGGCATAGTCTGCATGCTAACAGACTCTCTCGGAAAATACCAACTGCCGAAAGACTCTACGGCACGATTCGTATACTACACCGTGCCGGCAGACTGCGAAGTGCCTGTACACTCCGCAAAAGACCGCACCGCACACTTCTATCAGCCCATTGTAAAAGGCAAGACGAAATACGACTTCACTCTGAAAAAACTGCCCGGCGGAGCGGAAACAAGCTACAAGATGATCGTTATCGGCGACCCACAGGTGACAAACGCCTTTAACCCATACTTCAACACCGCCGACGACAACCACGTGGAGATAAGCGACGTGGAGCGCTTCGCCACGGAAACAATGGTTGACATACGGCGCACCATACGCTCGCTGCCACAGGGGACACCCGTCTACGGACTCAGCATGGGCGACGATGTGCAATACTACGGAGGCTACAATCCTCTGCTCGAACGCCAGATACGCGAAGTGCTCGGCTCGTCAGAGATGAGACTCTTCTCCGTCATAGGAAACCACGACCAGGACGGTAATCCGGAATATCTGCACAAATGGGAAGAGAACTGGGGACCTACCGACTATTCCTTCGACCGGGGCAACGAGCACTACGTTTGCTTCAACAACGTGCATTTCTACGGCAAATACCCATCATACTACTCCCCCGGCGAACTCTCCAACAGACAGATGGAATGGCTACGGCAAGACCTCTCGCTCACGCCAAAGAGCAAGAAGGTGATACTCTGCTACCATATTCCGCTCACCTTCGGCAACAACCCGTTCCATAAAGCACAGCCTCTGAACATAGCAAGCGAGAAAGGACACTATTCCTCGTCACGCCTCTCTGCCCTACTCTCCATGCTGCTGGAATTCAAGGGAGGCTATGAGCTGTTCTGCGGACATACACACTTTGCTATTAACCACGAGATCAACCACGACGGACACCACATCATAGAGCATTGCCATGCCGCAGCCTGCGGAAACATATGGCAGTCGAACATCAACATCTGCGGCACGCCAAACGGCTACTATGTGTATAACTTCAGGAACACACGGCTGACAAGCTGCTACTACAAGGGAACATTCTGGGACGTACAGAAGCAGATGACCCTGTTCCGCGCCGACACAGACTTCAACGGAGAGTCGTATGCCGCCGACTGGAACCTGCCCCACAAACGAGGAATAATAATAGCCAACGTGTTCAATGCCGACTCCCGCTGGCGCATCACCGCCGAGGAGAACGGAGTAGAATACCCCATGCAACGCATAAACTCAAGGGGACAGGATGCCTTCGCCACTGGCTACCACCGCAAATACGCCATGGCTACGAGCTACCACTTCATAAGCAAGCAGAACAGCTATCTCATAATGAACCACCTCTACTACTACGAACCGAAGAATGCGGACTCCGAAATAAGAATCATCGCACGCGACCCTTACGGTCACACCTTTACGGAGAGCGCAGAAGAAATCATTGTGGAACCATTCCACAACTACGCCCACTACTACAAGGAAGAATGAAAACAAGCCCCAAACAGCCTAATGAACAAATTGGAATCGAGCATACCATAAATAAAAAGGTGGACATAGCCAGTTGGCATGTCCACCTTTTTATTTATAATATATTACCTTTATCGCTTACTTCTTGATAAGCTTCTTGGTCTGGTTCGTTGCGTTATCCTTGATGATGTAGGTGCCGTTAGCAACCTTGGCGATTGCGTTCTTGCCCTTGGCGATGAGCGTACCGTCGAGAGAGTATATGCTCACGTCGCTGTCAGCAGAGAATGGCACGCCACTGATTGCAGTAGGAGGAACCGCCTCAAGCGGAATGTCAATTACCATGTCTTCCTCCAACGAGATGCCGCCAATCATGTAGTCATAGTACGACTCAGCTTTTACTGTCATCTTGTATACCTTTGAAGGCTGCAGGATGTCGATGCTGTATTTACCGTCGGCAGCAGTTGTCGTAGCATAAACCACGTCGTCGCTTACCATCGACACGGTAGCATTCTCTATAGGAGTCTCGTCTACCTTGTTCTTAACTGTTCCGGAGAGGTTGTGCTTGAACTCGGCGGTGAGATACAATACAGTGGTGTTGTATACCCTCGACCAGTCCTTATCCTCCACCTGGGAGTCAGATGAACGATAGAAGGTGGTGGTCTTCTCGTTGTTGTCCACCACGTAGTTGATGGATGTTGAACCGCTGCTCAGCACGTCTCCGCGACCAGCAATTCTGATATTCTCGCCTTCGTATACGAATCCATTAGGGATATCGATGGTAAAGAGTGTTGCCGGTTCGGTAGGACTGCCCACCTGTATGCCATCAGCAAACTTGATTTCATCGTCAAAGATGAGCTGCATCTTCGTGGTGTCGCCCAATGCCACACCTTTCTCATTGCTATCAGCCGTATTCTCAATCCATAGCTTAGCCTTGAGGTCGATGCCACCAGGAGTCCATCCGCGGTATTCTATGCGTGTGATCTTCATACCCTTCTTCATCTTGAGCATCTTTGCAGGATAGATAGCCTGCGTCTCGCTGTGCTTCCAGTATGGGTTCACCGGAGCATCCTTCGCATCGCTAAGGGCGTCGCCCACCTGCTTCTTGATTATCGAGAGCTCTTCACCTACAGTCACTTCAACCTCATCTCCGCTTGTCACCTTCTCACCTTCGGTCAGTTCGGCAGTAATCTTGTCCGTGCCCACCTCGTGAGGTGTGTAGCTAAGCAGCAGCGTGGTCTTCTCGCCAGCAGCGATATCCACCGTCTTGGCAGTAGCGATTTCCTCGCCATTCCTCTTGAGTTTCAACCAGTAGCCGTCAGCCTTCTTGTCGGCTGCAGTATAGTTGAACACGTCAACAGCCATCTGGTATTCGTAGTTCACCATACCCTCCTTAGGAGCGATGGCATTTGCTATCATAAGGTTCTTGGCCTCTGTCATGGCGATGTTGAGAGTGTTCTCCTTGTTGGTGTTCACGTCAACAGAGTCCATCGGTTCGAGATAGTAGCCCAGCTTTCTTGCGCTTACGCCGTACTTGCGGTCATACTTGAATATCGTCATGCCATACTTACCCTCGGCGTCGGTTGTGGCGTAATATTCCACACCGTCGTTTGAGAGTGTCACCTCAACATCTTTCAGTGCGGCACCCGTAGTCTTGTCAGTTACCTTTCCGCTTAGCGTATGAGGATCGGTGGCAACACAGAAGTATGCCACTGGCAGCTTGATGAATTCATTCTTTACCGTACCCCATTCATTATAGCTGTGCTTTGCCTGGTCGGTGATGCTTCCGTCGAACTCGAAGTTCACGCTCTTGTATGTGTCGGCCTTGTGTACGAACAGCAAGTGCATTCCCTTTCCGTCGTAAACGATAGGCTCTGCGAAGTTGAGCTCAAGCTGCACAACAGGTTCGTCGGCTTTTCCGCCCTCCTCAAAGTGCACGGCTTTGTCGAATATCTTTGTCATGCTCGTTGAGTCAGCGTCTACTTTGTTTTCCTCAAACTTGGTCTGGTCGGTGCTGTTCATATAGACTCTGACACTGGCGTCGAGGTTTCCGAAGCCTACGAAGCCGCGGAACAGCATCTTAGTTATCTTGGTGCCCGCCGGCAGGTCGATGTCTGCAGGCTTGTAGATAATTTCGGTCTGGCTTTCCTTCTCGAAGGTGTAAACCGGTCCGTTGGCATTAGACACATCGGTCTTGTTGCCTACAGCCTTCTCGCTCTCGGAGGTCTCCTCGGAGATAGTAATCTCTGTAGGGTCAGACACTACTACGTAGTCACCGGCGATGAACTTAAATGTCACGTTATGTTTACCCACGGTGTGAGGGATGAATTGTGCGGTGAGTTCCATCTCCTTGTTCTGAGGAATCTTCACGCTCTCGATGTCGGTTACGAGTTTGTCGTCCACATACAGTCCGAGGGTGTAGTTCTCAGGCTCCTCGGCGTCATCTCTCATGCTCACGATCTTTGCATGAGCGGTGATTGAGGTGTTCACGGTACCCACTTCCTTCATGCTTGTAGATGTGAAGAACACGTCATGGTCAACGGTAGTCTTGTGGAATCCGTAGATGTTGTCCACGTATATGCTCTTGCCGTCGAATGCTATGTATACCTTTCCGGCAGGGATGTTGTCAAGGGTAAACTCCTTGTATCCGTAGTAGTTGCTCCAGTAGCCTTTTTCCACAACTTCGTCGCTCAGCTTGTCAGCATCGTTCTCAGCTGTGGCGGATATAGTGCGTACGGATGTCCAATTCTTCCTGTCGGTAGAATAGAGAATATCGAGAGTGGATTTGTCGTCCTTTTTGGCGGCGATGAAGCGCATCGTCTCGCCTTCTGCAACATCGAGCAACGGAGTGACGAGTCGCTTGGCTTCATCACTGTAGGATGAAGCATAGCCAGCCTTGGTGTTGCCTATCATGTTGATGTCCTTCGGATTGGTGTCAGTACTCCAGTCGTTATAGCAGTCGGTAGGAATGCCATCCTCAAAATCAACAAAGTATGTGAATTCATCTGCAGTCTCACCCTTAACGGTGAAAGTCAAGTCGCCAGCGTTTGACTTGAGCACGAGTACACCATTCTTCTTTCCCACCGGGGCGGCAGTCATGGTCATGATTACCTGTGCCGTATCGTGTGGAGCCACAGTGAAGGCAGCAGCCTTGTTCAATACGTAGCCCTCCGGTGCGGTGAGTTCAGTTATGTTGAGGTTGGCACCGCCGTCGTTCTTCAATACGAATGTGCCTGTTGCCTCCTTCTTGTTTATACCAAAGTCAAGCACCGCGCCGCTTGCGTATTCCTTCTTCTGGTCGAAATTCATGAAGGCGAGTGTCGGTACGTGTGGCGTAATCTTGAACTTCAGTCCGTCTACGGAACTGCCGCCAAGATTCTCGCGTATCTTATATAGATATTCCAAAGGGAATGTATTCACGTCCATTTCGGCAGAGATGTCGATATCAGCAGACAGTTCGCCTGCCGCCAAATCCTGCGGAATGGCAACGGTAGCCATCACGCTGTCGTTGAGAGTGGCGTTGATGAGGGAGATAGAGAAATTCTCCGTATCCTTCGGGATGTCCACATTACCAGTGTTTCTAACGTTCACCTTGAATGCCACGTTGAACTTGCCGTTCTCATCGGCATCCTGATTCTCCGGCATGTTGCTCGTTACGGAAGACACCTTTATCTCGGTCTTTTGGTCGATTTCGGCACTTGCTGCGGAGAAGTTGTCGATGTATACATTGCTGCCGACAATACCGATGCGGCTGCCGTCAGGCTGCTGCGGGATATTCACCTGCACGTAGGTTGATGCGTTCAGCGTAGGCACGGTCACGGTAATCATTGTGCCAGCCTTGAGCTTGCCGCCTTCCTCGGTGATGGTGTAGAAGCTGATGTAGCCAGTACCGCTCTTGCCCTTCTTCACCCAGATGCTCGACGTACCGGTTATCGCCGGTGTAACGAGCATGTCCTTACAAGTCTTGTAGTCGGGCTCGTCATCGTAGTCGTAGATTTCCAGTTCCTGCGAACCGATGTAGAGAGCGCCACTGTCGTCGATTCCCGTAGTGGCTTCCCATTTATACTTCACCCATTCCGTCTCGCCATAGGCAGAATAATTGTCAACGATGTGACCCCAGCCAACGGGAGCGAAATTGTGGTCTGCCGTCTCCAGAGGGTCATCAAAATCCAAGGAGTATGGGCTAACTGTTTTTGCACCTGCCGTATAGCTTACGAGCGACAGGAGAAACAGGCTGAGAAAAAAATACACTTTTTTCATAAGCAACCATTTTTTAGTTATTAATAAAGATTGTTGTCGATAGCTATTTAAATCTCTGCAAATATATTACTTTTTTTTAGAATCATGCAAATAATACTTGCGAAATGTATAAAAATACTCTAAGAATAGACAAAACGCAGGAGATTACAGCAAAAAATCAAATGTTTTCATGTTGCATATATTTATTTTATGTATATTTGCTGCAAAATAGAGTAATTAACTATCAAACGATGTAAGATTATGGTAAAACACATCCATGCGAAATTAGTATCCCTGATTCTCCTGATGTTGCCATTGCAACTCGTTGCACAGACCAATATCAGCGGCAATATGCCGTTGCAGGAAAGGCAGCTGACGGGAATCGAGAAGCTTAAGGCTAAAATCGGAGATCCGAAGGTCAATGACCTCGGCATCCCACAGCCGATGAAAGTGATGAAGAAGTCGCCCATCCATCAGATGCCCGACAGACTAAGGCGCAAGCCTGTTCTGCCAGAGAAAACGATGATGAAAGCTGGCGCACGCCCGCTGACCCTATGGGGAAGCCTCGTGTATGCCGACTCCTGGGACGATATCTACGATGAGGGCGGAACCGTCCCTTACGGTTTCTACTCGTTCAAGGCTTCACAGTCCATCAATCCTTCAATCCTTTCGGACATTGACGGATATCTATATATAAACGGTGGAGGAACGGTATACGACAACACGTTCCACGGAGTGAGCTACGAAACGTCGGCATGGTTCGGCACAACAGTATATTATGTGGCATATGACACCAAGACATGGGAGCAGAAAGCGATAGAGACACTCGAGGACATGTCGCTCGTATCCACTGCCGTGACACACGACCCCGTGAGCGGAAAGAACTACGCCATCTGCTACGACTTCAACGACCAGGGACAGGCAGTGTCGCGCAAGCTATCCACCATAGACTACGAGAGCCTGACGAGAAAGGACATCGGAGCACTTCAGAACAGCTATCTCGCCATGGCGTGCAGTCCGCAGGGAGAGCTCTTCGCCATAAAGAACGACGGCGGACTTTACCGTATCGACAAGGCGAAAGCCACCGAAACACTCGTCGGACCGACGGGAGTCACCCCAACGACAAACCTGCAGAGCGCAGCCTTCGACCCCAAGAGCGGCAAGATGTATTGGGCGGCAATGGTTTCATCGTCGGGCTTCTCATATTCGGAACTCATCGAGGTGAACACCGAGACAGGAACAGGAACAACGGTGGGGTCTTTCGCTGACAACGAGGAGTTCACCGCCCTCCATATACCGGAGCCCGAGGCAGAAGACGGGGCACCGGCGCGCATCAACGATCTAAACCTTATCTTCGCAGCCGAGGCTACCACAGGAAAGGCAGTGTTCACACTGCCAAAGAGAACCTTTGCCGGAGACAAGCTGACAGGCGAACTGGACTACACACTGCTCGTGAACGGCACGCAGGTGGCTACAGGCAAGGGAGAGGCAGCCACTCCGATGAGCGTAGACCTCACCGTGGACCCAGGCATGACAACAGTGACGGTGTATACCACGAACAGCGTGGGCAAGAGCCCCGAAGCACAGGTGAAGGCATATATCGGACCAGACACACCGCAGCCACCGACCGACGTGAAGCTCGCCTACGACGAGACACTACAGAAGGCCACGCTGACATGGACTGCACCGACCTTGGGCGAGAATGCAGGACAGCTGAAGCCGGAGAACATATCATATAAGGTGGTGACATACCCCGAAATGAAAGAAGTGGCAGACAGAGTGAAGGAGACAAGCCTCACCGTGGACCTGCCGTCAGACCAACCGCTCGCAGCCTATAAATACGCCGTGTTTGCATACAACGGCGACATGAAGGGCAAAGGACGCGTATCCAACAAGGTGGTAGTGGGCCGTCCGATGGAGGCTCCATACTCACAGGATTTCTCTACCGCACAGAAGTTTGACATCTGCGAGGTGGTGAATGTGAATGCTGATGCAAACACATGGATAAAAGAAGGGAAATACGCAAAGTACGTATACAACTTCTACAACAAGGCAGACGACTGGCTGCTCACGCCGCCGGTGAAGCTCAAAGGCGGACAGGACTACACCTTCTCCATCACGGCAAGGAAGGGAATAGCGAAATACCGCGAGAAGATAATGCTCGGATATGGCGAGAGTACCGACGTCACGACGTTCAAGTCTATGTCTGACTCCATCAACATCACATCTATTGAGGACTCGCTCATAACACACACCGTAAAGATAGACCATGACGGAGTATACCGCTTCGGCGTGCATGCCGTTAGCGATGCCAATATGTTCTGCATATACATCGGAAGCATCGGCATTGACCAAGTGATGGACGAGACGGCTCCAGAAGCAGTGACCGACCTCGTGGTGAAGGCAGCCAACGAAGGCGAACTGAAGGCAAGTATCAGTTTCAAATGTCCTACGAAGAGAGTGAACGGACAAGCTCTTGCGGCGATAAAGAAGGCCGTGGTGAAGCGAGACGGAACACTCATCGCCACCATCGACAACCCTGCCCCAGGCAGTACGCAGTCGGTAGAGGACAAGACCTGCGTGAACGGAACGAACACATACGTGGTGACCGTATTTGACGAGAACGGATACGGCAAGCTCGCCGAGGCTTCGGCTTTCGTGGGCGAGGACGTACCGGACAAGCCAACCGACTTTAAGATTGCCGACGAGATTACCAAGGTGACAGGCAGCTGGAAGGCACCGCTCGCCGGAGCAAACGGCGAATACATGAATCCGGATAAGCTTACCTATAATATATATACGGTGAATGACGGCTATCTACGTTACTATCTGAAGGGACTTACGTCTACATCCGTCACATTCGACGACGTAGACCCGTCAGCAGGCGACCCATCGCTGCTCTATTATTACATCGGAGCTCTCTCCGCCGGCGGCGAGAGCACTCCGGTGCCGTCAAACCTCATGGTGAAGGGTGCTCCTGTGGTAATGCCATTCATGGAATCATTCCCTAACGCAGAACTGGAATCGGTGTATCTCTGGACAGAGCGCAACGGCGAAAACGGCGTGAGTCTCGCCAGCGACCTCTCCGCCGACCAAGACAACGGCTGTCTCTATTTCGCACCCAAGGCGAAGGGTGACTACGCATGGGTGAACCTGCCCAAGATATCCCTGGCTGGAGCTACAAAACCAGTACTCATGTTCAATTATCTCTGCCTGCCAGGCTACAACCTACAGATTGACGCCGTTGTGGACAAGGCTCCGCAGGCTGTGAACCAACTGATGCAGAGCGTAAACTTCAAGACCGACAAGGTGAACAAGGGATGGCAGAGAATGACAATAGATCTATCGCAATTCAAGAATGAGGAATACGTCGTTCCGAAGATAAAGCTGACGAGCAGCGAACTCGAGATGCCGCTCGTATTGGACGCTATCAAGGTGATTGACCAGAAGGACTACGACCTCACTGCCAAGCTCATCGCTCCGGAAACCGTCACGGCGGGTGCAGACAACACGGTAGACGTGTTCGTGGACAACATCGGCGCCAACGATGCGGAGAAGTTCACAGTGAACCTCTACGACGGAAAGACGCTCGTGGACTCAAAATCGAACCTTGCGCTCAATGCCGGCATGAGTGGCATTGTACGCTTCTCATGGAAGGCAAACATGGCATCTGAGACCACAGAGCTCAAGGGAGAAGTGGTATTCGACAAGGACGGCAACCTGGCCGACAACATCGCCACGAAGACCATCACAGTGGAGCCGATAGACGGAACACCGGTGAACGACCTCACGGCAGTTGCCGTTGAGGGCGAGGGCGTGAAGCTCTCATGGACAGCCCCTGAAGAGATTGCTGACGGTACACCTGTGACCGAGAGCTTCGAGAAATATGATCCGTTCACATACCAGTCACTCTCACCGTGGACGCTCTACGATGGCGACAATGCACAGACATACGGATTCGGCGGCGGAGCGACATTCCCGAACAACGGACAACCATTCGCATACATCGTGTTCAACCCGACGGCAACAGACTGGGATGCCGAAGCACAGCAGGCAGACATGCTCGCACCGCACACCGGAAAACAGTATCTCGCAAGCTTCAGCGCATACCAGAAGGCAAACGACGACTGGCTGATTTCGCCAGAGTTGCCGGGAACAGCACAGACAATATCGTTCTGGGTGAAGACAGAATCGAGCAACTACGGACTGGAGAACTACGAGGTGCTCTACTCATCGACCGACAAGAACATCAAGTCGTTCCAGCGCATAGGCGATGTGAGGGAAGCACCGCAGACACAGTGGACGGAGGTCAGCGTAGACCTGCCAGAGGGCGCTAAGTATTTCGCTATCCGCTGCGTGTCAAACGACAAGTTCATGTTCATGCTCGACGACATCACGTATATCGGCGTGAAGAACTACGATGCCACACCGCTTGCCTACAATATATACCGCGACAACAAGTTCGTGGCAAAGGTTGACGCCTCCAAGACCAGCTACACCGACATAGAGCAGATACCGGTAGCAGAGCATACATACTTCGTCACGGTGATCTACACACACGGCGAATCGGCGGCATCCAACAAGGTGACGCTCATGACAGCGGGCATCAATGGAATGCAGATTGCTGGCGGACTGGAAAATGCCGATATAAAGGTATACAGCGTAGACGGCAAGTTCGTAGCGGAAGGTAAAGGCGTGTTCAACATCCTACCAGCCGGAAAGCAGTATATCATCAAGGACAAGGCTACCGGCAACGTGGTGAATATCAAGAAATAAGATAATATTTCCGAATATCCTTAAGCTCAAAAAAGGTCATCCGGCGGACGGGCAGAGATGCAAGAGAGCATCAAAGCACCGTTCGCCGGATGTTTTTTTGCAACTCACCCTGCCGGGTGAAACATTCCTGTAAGTCAGTCTGTATCTGACTTTATAGAACTACTTCCACATTATCTTGCGGCATGTGCCGTCGGTATATTTCACGATATACATTCCACCCTGGTGAGGAGCATCTACCCGCTGTCCGCTTATGGTATATACCGACTCTACCTTCGTTTCCGGCTGACAAACAGCACCGGCACTCTGTATGCCGTTGCCCTTGTCCTTATATTCCACACATGGAGCAATGGCAATAGAAGTAGGGTCGTCAGTATTCTCAAACCACTTGAAGGTGCCGAGTCCTGCGCCCGTCTCGTCCTGGTCCTCCACAAGCTGCCATGCCGTGTTCTTGTTTCCTTCACCGCGGCGCAGACAGAAGATGGAGATGTCGTCACTTGTATATGGGGCTTCGTCGAGCGAACCATTAGGGAACGGACCTACGACAACGAAGAAACCTTCGCCTGCCTTCAGATTCACCGTCTTGTCGAGAGTGAAATCAGTGGCGAGGAAGTCGTTGTCGACATACTTCAGGTCGCTTGCCTTAACGGAAGCAGAAGCAAGCACATCGCCCGGCTCACCATTCCCGGCAACGGCATTCACCGTAAGGGAAACAGGATAGTCGGCATCTATTGCAGTAATGGAAGCGAAGTATACAGAAACCTTGTCTATCGTGGCGTCTGCCAGAGGAGCCTTGTATCTCTCAGCGAACTTATCGATGCCGAACCAGTTGCTGCCGGCATAGTTGCCATACCAGCCGAGGGTTATCTTCTCAAGATTCTTGTTCTCCTCGCTACTGATATTCCATACATACTGCGCACCACCAGCCTGCACGGCATACTGCAGAACATCGTTGCTCTGTCCGGCAGCGTTCTTAGCCGTAAGACCTACGCTGACGGTGCCTTTCTTTATGAATGTCACCGTAGGATTCTGCTCGGTGCTTGTCTCTTTGTCGGCAAACTGGAACACCCAGTTCCACTCTGTTGGATTTCCTGTAGAGAGGTCTCGGAATGTTACAGGCACTTCAGTCGGTACGAATACTCCTACCCACGGGCTCTCATAGCCCTCTTCCGGCAATCCGATCTGTGCCGTAGGTGCCTTCTGAGACACTACGACGAAGTTCTTGCGCTCCATCTTGTCAGTCTGTTCGCCACGCTTCACGGTGAGCGAAACATCATATGTTCCTGCCACATTGTATTTCACGACAGGATTCTCCTCCGTTGAAGTTTCCGTCTCTGCACCCGGGAACGCCCACTCCAGCGACTCCGGCTTGCCCGTAGCAAGGCTTCTGAACGTTATGCTCTCACCTTCAAAGATATGAATCTCATCAGCTGCAGCAGGGTCTGTCTTGACAAGCCGGAAGCCGTCGATAGCAAGATCCTCGCCTCCAAACGGATAGTCGAACACGAACTTCACCTTCTTTCCTGTGTATGCGGCAAGGTCAAACGAGAATTTATTCCAGTTAGGTCCCGAGTAAGAATTATCCTGCGCCCAGTCGAAGGCATTCAGCAGAGTCGTGCTCTCATTGTTTTCTGTGTCAATGACGTTGAATGTCCACTTGCCATAAATAAGGAATGGTGCCTGGAAATATGCGTAGAACTCAACGCTGCTCCCCTCCTCTATTGTCAGCCCAGGACTTGTAAGCTTAGCATTACCCGTTTTTTGAGCATCATAGGATATTGCGATGGAATATACATCGTCAGCCTTTATAGAGCCGAACTTCTTGTTTACAAGCTTCCATCCGTTGTCAGCAGTCCAATCGCTCATCTCCTCTGCGGAGTCAAAATCCTGGTCATAGTAGGCTGTGGCGGCACTTTCGGTTGTGAAATCAGCCTTCAAAGGTTCGTTGATTACGAACTGCGCCGTAACCACCTCACTATTCTGGTTGTAGCCACGGGTCATTACGTAGAGCGTGCAACTCTTGTCGATAGTAAATGATGCGGTCTTGCCCTCAACGACAGTACTCTTTGTATAGTCGTCCTGAAACTCCTCTGCATCCTTTGCCTCAGTGGAATACCAGATAGTAACGGCATTCTCGTCGTCGGTAGTCACCGTCACCTCTTGTGGGGCATCAAACGTGCCACCCATCGGAGTAACGACTGGAGTCTTCAGCGGCTGCTTTGCCTCTACCGTGACAAACATCTTTGCCTCGCCCGGCTTATACTCTTCGTTTCCGGCAAAGGTGGCAGTAATTATCACGGTCTGTGTATATTCGACATACGAAGTGGCAAGGAAGCCCTTGTCGTCAACCGAGCATACGTCCCATTGCGAAGAAGTGTATTCTATCGGCGATAGTTTGTTAGGATTCAGAAGGTCGGCATAGCCGTCATCTCCCGACGTGAGGGTGATGTTCTGCTTATAGAAGCTCAGTTGCGGATCTTTGCGGATTACGTATTTTGCCTCAACGACATCACTATAGTCCGCACCCTCCAGCACAACCGCCTTCACGGTTGTGGTCTCTGCTATATTCAAAGGTTCCGTATAAGCTTTCCGGGTGTCACCCTCCTGCTTAGGGTTACTGCCATCGGTAGTATAATATATGGTGCGCTCGGCTTCTACTGTTGCCGACGACTTTATCTCTACCGTCTGCGCATCATCGAATGTTCCCGCAGCAGGTGAGAATACCGGAGGCATCACGCTGGTCTGCGCTTTCTCGTAGTCAATCTCTATCTTCCTGAGATACAGCGGTCCCTTCTTTTCGCTTGTCTGGTTAAGGATGATTGCCACTTCGCCTTCCTGTGCATCAGCAGCATTGACGGTAAAGACGAACTGCTTTTCTGTAGACTGCAGAGCGGCTGACGAAGCCTCGTCGCACAGATAGCTGGTGCCGTTCACCGTTACAGATATGTCGCCTGCATATTCCGGTTTCTGCACACGGGCAGTAACTCGTACCGTCGTCACCTTGCCCACGATGCCATCAGTCCACAATCGTGCGCTTGATGCCGGCTCACCGGCAGAGCCTATATACTGTCCCATGTTGGCAGTAAAGGCATAAAGTGTAGTACCCACAGCAGAGGCATTCCACTGCAATCCATTAAGCTCCGTAGTATAGACATCCTTATCCTCACGGCTTGAGCCGAAGTTATAGAAGCCTTGTCCACCATCCTTCTTAGAAGTATTCCATTCAAACGACCATGTGGCGGCATTCATTGCCTGTGGCAACAATGAAAGCAGAACGGAAAAAATAAGCAATATGTTCTTCTTCATAATCATAAATGTTGTTGGTTAGGTATGTTATTATTACTTTCTGTAGACAAATCCATGCTACAAATATACAAAATTATACAATATAAGCAAATATAATTACGTTTTTAATCATAAAAACAACACATTTGCGACATAACAGGTTACTTTTCCATATATTACAATGTTTTTTCTGAAATAAAATTCGTTGTCCGTCCAAATCACACTACATCTAAATAAGACAGGCGGCATCTCAACAATACAAAATCAAACAACTTTGTTTTGTATTGTGTTCGATTTGCACTATCTTTGCAAAAAATATAATAACGAAAAGAAATTATGAAACAGTATTTAAAATTATTCATTGCAGCATTTACCGCTGTTGTAGGAATAAGTATGCTCGCAGCATGCGGCGATGACGACGATCCTACACCAGAACCAAACAAGGAGTACACTAAAGGAACTTTCTATTTCTGCTATGGCACACTTGAAAGCGAACTGGACATTGCTTACTTCAAATTCAAGTTTACATACATAGATGAGAAAGGAAACGAGAAGTCGCAAGAGGTTGTCGCCTCGAAAGAGGGCTTCAGCGAAAACATTCCCGACCCTACTCTTCAGACACAGAAAGACCTGAGATACTTCAAGTATCCGATAAGAATAAGCAGTCTGCCATCATCTGTAAAATGTGAGACGCAAATTATTCTGAACAACGAAAGTCTTACAAAGGATAAATACGACATTGCACAGACTATGTTCATCTATTTCCAGCCCGACGGCTCTACTTTGGCACAAACATGGTCTACCAGCAGCTTGACACGCTATACCGGAGTACCGGCAGACAAAGTGCAAAGCGTATTTGAAAGTCTTCAGAAATCAACAACAAAGACTTTCCTGATCCAAAAATCAGGTGCTGTAAGTCTGTACAACTAAGCAAAAGCAACATTACCAAACGGACAAAAGCAATTTGACAAACCATAAACGGATTGATACAACTGAAAAGTGCTGCCGGCAGATATTTAGCCGACAGCACTTTTTAAATCATTCTGCAAAGGAAAATATATTCGGCATCTGTCCGTTGACCTTTAATAACGCACATCCAAACTTAACATCATCGTAATGATAGTCTTCCTTTATAACATGTAACCCTGAATCAATCTTATTACCTTATTATTATAGACATGAAATACCTTTTAACCTTTAACAATCTTCTTCCTTTAAACTTCTTACCTATATTTTTTTCGTAATTTGCTTTCAAAATCTAATTTATTCTTTCAAGAGATAATAACTATTGCGCGCTTTGATAATTTTGACAGATAGTCATTTATATATTTGTAGCAGTTTGATTTTTCTGTTGCAAAGTTCTATAAATTATTGATTATCAACGATAACAAATGATTCAAAAACATAAACGAATCGTTCATTGCATCATTTGTTGTATGCTTTGAACGATTTGTTGCACTTAATACACTAATTTTTATTGGGTAACACAATAAATGACACACTTTCCTAAAAAAACGGCTCACCTTCGTATATATTGAAGACAAGCCAAAAGTCAGTCAAATATAGAAAGTCACCGAGTTTCTCATAGAAAGTTACCGAGTTTCTATGCAAAAGTTACGTAATTTCTATGCGAAAGTTACCGACT
>OQWM01000982.1_pt1 | contig 19461 bp, 15 predicted proteins | sample 1691531 | NCBI WGS metagenome assembly OQWM01 (sample SAMN03418257, study PRJEB22391) | human gut metagenome | biome: human-gut; feature: organic feature; material: feces | host: Homo sapiens | place: Tanzania | collected 2013-01
CAAAAGAACGAACATGTAAAATAAATGTGAGAAAAATTAAAACATATTCTAAATAAAGTGCCTTTGATTGAGAAGAATAACAAAATAACATCTAAACAAATGAGTATGAAATCAGAAAAATTTAACCTCTGTGGGAGGAATTATTACTCTCCGACAGTTGTTGTGGAGTATGTCTTTACAGAATCAGGATTTGCAACATCGGAACGCCGTTTTGATGGGACTAACGGAACCGAGATAATGGGCAGAAACCCGTATTATGAACTATAGTTGAAGGAGAAAATAGCCATGAAAAACATAATTTTTGCCGCCACTGCAATGATTGTAGCCATGACTGCTGTTTCATGCTCGAAGGTTGCGGGAATTGAGGAAAATCCGTCATATACATACAGATTTGCGGTAGTGAACGATGAACTTCCGTCCGTTAAGTCAAATATGAGCGATGACCATCTCGTTTTTGAAACAGGTGACTATCTCGGATTTTCGCTGGAAAAAGATGGGCAGATTGCCTATACCGAGAGGACATCCATACAGACAACCGAGCCACGTCCGATTTTCGGGTTTACTACAAATCTTGAGATGAAGGCCGGTGACCGTATATGCGTGGTATCTCCGCGTGTACTCCCTATAAATAACGGAAACTTCAATGACCGGCGGGAACCTGTCAATGCTGATCCGATGCAGAGCATAACAATTCCACTTGTGCAGACCCATAAGGGAGGCAAGTTTGACGGAGCTGCGATGCCGATGGTGAGCGTGCCTTTCACTTTTACAAAGGATATGCTTGTGGGGGCGGACAATAAGCTCCAAGAGGTGAAGTTCCTCAATCTCGGTGCACTGCTTGATTTCCGGGTATTTTCGACAGATGGAAAATATCAGAACGAGATTGTCCGGGATGTGATTTTCGAGGCGGACAAGAACATCGTCGGCGAATTCAAAATAAATGTGCAGAATGTCAACCCGGATGATGAGAATACGCTTGCCATTGATCTCACCTCCGCGAGGGCTGAAGGCGAGTTCGCCGCGCCTCTGACAAATGTGGCGAGGACGGAGTCTGACGCCGTGGTGGGCGCGGACAAGGACCATTCCGGCTCCGTGAGGATGGTCGTGGCTCCTGGAACATACACCGGAAAGGTGAAGGTTAGGACGGACAAGGCCTATTATGTGTTTAATCTGTCTGAGGCAAGGACATTTGATCGCAATCGGATATATCCTCTCGGCCTCAATCTTGCGAAGGCTACACGGGTTGTGATGGAGACTGTTGACCAGACTCAGTGGCAGTGCAAATTTGTGAATGATGACAATCCTGCAGGTTGGGGAAAAGTTGGGAACATGACAGACGGAAAACTGACTACGGCCTGGATACAGAATTATGACAATCAGGTTTGGGACGGAAAGACAGACGATTTGAATTATGGAAGTTCTTGTGAAGGTACAGTCTCTATGAATATGGCGTGGCGCAGGGATATTCCGAACATTGTTTTTGTCTTTGACTTCAAGAAAGAAGTTGAGGTCGGAAGAATCGGTATCGGAAAACTTCCGGAAAGCTGGCCTTATAATCATGATCTTCGTAATTGCGAGTTCTATGTCGGGAAGACGTGGTCATTCAAGAGCGCCGGGACGAATGCTGACTACCCTTACTGGACCGGTGGCGGAAACCTCGCCAACTACAACACCGCCGATGACGACAACGACTGGAAACTTGTCCTGACAGCGACTGACATCCCTAAGGAAAACGGACTGTTCTGGTACGACGTGCCTGAGACTGTAAGCAAGGCCGACAGGACAGGGCGCTATCTGAAGATTCACCCGACTAAGAGTTATCGCGAACCCCACACTTGCGAAATCGCTGAGATTTATGTCGATGGCATTGTGCAAGGGAATACCGCTGATGTGGAATAATGCAAAAAAAGTAAACATACAATGAAGATTATAAGAACATTTTTAGGTAAGGTACTCTTGTGCACAGTGGCACTGCACCTTGCTATTGCCGCTGGAGGAACGGTTCTTCTTGCCGGCTGCACGAAAGGAAACGATGGCTCCGGCAATACCAAACCGGTGGACAAGCCTTCCGTAGAGGAAGGGCAGGGTGGCTACCTCTTCGCGCATATGACGAACGCGAACTATGGCTCGCTGTTCTACTCGATTTCCCGTGACGGGCTCAGTTGGAAGACGCTGAATGGTGGTAAGGTTATTCTTGAGAGCTATTATGGCCATCCTGACATCTGCGAGGGACCGGACGTGTTCGGGAAGGCTGACAGAAGGTGGTATATGATAGGAGTGGTGCGTGGATCGTCGACAGAGTCGTTGGTGCTCTGGCACACGACAGACCTCGTCGTATGGAAGAATAAAGTTCTCGACGGTGAGAAGTTTGTCGTGGATCATCTCGGCGTATATAATGAGATCCCGTTCGTGGGAGCGCCGAAAATGTTCTATGATGAGGACAGTCACCAGTTCATCATCACTTGGCATGCCGGCGAGTATTACAGGAAAAGGCAGGAGGCTAAGACCGATGAAGAGCGTGCCATGTACGATAGAAAAAATTGGGAGACTATGAAGACCTGCTATATTCTGACCAAGGATTTCGTGAATTTCACGAGGCCGAAACGCCTCTTCGCGGCCCAGGACGGCGGTGACCTTGCCCCGATTTATTTTACCGGCGCTGATTCCGACATCTCACTCATTGATGTGATAATCAGAAAGTTCAACGATAAGTATTACGCCATCATAAAGGACGAACGCTGGGAGGACAAGGCTCCTAAAACCCACAAGTCCATAAGGATTGCCTCATCGGACAATCTGCTCGGCCCTTACTCCAACCCCGGGCCTTCCCTAAGTCCGAACTGGCGCGAAGCCCCGATTATAATCCGCACTCCGGAGGGCAAATTCAGGCTCTACTACGAGAATTATGGCGAGCATGTCTATGAGATGCGTGAGGCCTCGGCGATTCAGGGCGCACCATGGAAGGATGCGACTAGCTTCTATCCTCCGAAGGACGGCCGCCACGGCTGCATCATCCATGTCGATGAGGAAACTTACCGGAACATCGAAAAAAGCTATAAGTAGTAAATCGAATCATCTCTCTTCTTGAGAATGAGATGAATATCAAGAATATATGAAGAAAATATATCCCATTTTCCTCGTCTTCGCACTCATCGTGTCATGCACCTCTCGTCAGCCGCAGGCAGTGAAGCCTCCTCTTATGGGCTGGAGCTCGTGGAATGCCTATATGGTCGATATTTCCGACTCCATAATCATTCATCAGGCCAACCTTATCGTCAAACGTGGACTTAAGGACGCCGGTTACGGAAACGTCAACATCGATGACGGATTTTTCGGCTACCGCGACCAGCGTGGTTATATGATTCCGCATCCGCAGAGGTTTCCGGGTGGCTCAGCGCAGATGCGCTCCATCTCCGACCACATCCACTCTCTCGGCCTGAAGGCCGGAATCTATTCCGACGCCGGAGACAACACCTGCGGGTCGAGCTACAACAAGGACCTGAACGGAATTGGTGCGGGTCTCTGGATGCACGACGTTCAGGACGCTGACCAGTATTTCAACAACTGGAACTTCGACTTCATAAAGATTGACTACTGCGGTGGCATTCATCGCCGTCTTGAGGAAAGGAACCGCTATGAGGAAATCCGTCAGGTGATTGACAGTGTGGCTGGCAGGCACATCGACATCAATGTATGCCGCTGGGATTATCCGGGGACATGGGTTGAGAAGCTTGCAGACTCGTGGCGGATTTCGGAGGACATACGTCCCATCTGGTCTTCGGTCCGGCACATCGTGGAGAAAAATCTCTATCTGTCAGCTTATGCGCATGACGGGCACTACAACGACATGGATATGCTCGCGGTAGGCTACAACATCAAGCCTTCTCCGTTCTGGGAGGACGGGCTCGGACTTAGCTATGCCGAGGAGGAAGCGCATTTCGGGATGTGGTGCATAATGAGCTCACCGCTGCTTCTGGGCTGTGACATAGAGTACATTCCGGAGGAGACTATGCGGATAATCACCAACCCGGAGTTGATTGCCGTGAATCAGGACCCGCTCGGGCTTCAGGCCCATGTGGTTCAGCACGAGGGTGAGACATATGTCTTCGCGAAGGATATCCTGCGTCGCCACGGGGGTGCGAGGGCCGTCGCGCTCTATAACCCTTCGGACTCGGCTGCTTCGTTCAGCGTGCCGGCCGACGTGCTGGAGTTCGCCGGGGAGATGAAGTTACGCGACCTCAACCTGCGATCCGACCTTGCGTCGTGCAGAGTCATAGAGATGACACTGCAGCCTCACACAGCGAAGATTCTTAAGGTAGAGGGTGAGCGGATTGAACCTGTCCTCTATGAGGCGGAGTGGGGCTATTGTCCGGACTTTACCGCAATACGCGGGACTGGCGTGAAGTACATCCCTGTCGAGGGGGCTTCCGGACGCGCCGTGGCGACGAACCTCGGAGACTCCCCGACGAATTATCTCGAATGGGCAGACGTCTTCAGCCTCAAGGAAGGGAAATACAGAATCTCCGTTCGGTTTTCCTCGCCGGAAGCGGTTGATTTTGATTTGGTTGTGAACGGAAAGGCGCATCACGCATCGGTTGCCACGACGGATTCCGCATTCGTGGAGATTCCGTTCGAGGTGGAGCTCCTCAAGGGGGAGAATGATGTTCGCATATCAGGCGTGACATTATCGCAGGTGGCCTTGGACTGCCTGAAGGTTACAAAACTATAATAATTTAAAGAAATTGATTTACAGAACATGACATTTAGGAAACTCCTCTTCTGCGCTTCAACGCTCTTTATCGCGTTCTCGTCTTTAGTTAGGGGCCAAGAATATTCGGTAACATCGCCCGACGGTCGCATAAATGCCGTTGTGGCTGTCGGTGACAATGTTAAATATTCGGTTTCTTACGATGGTTCCATTATCATTGAACCATCATCTGTTTCGATGGCTCTTTCGGACGGAATTGTTTTCGGGAAGAACGACAAGGTTCGTAAGGTGCTGAGAACCACGATGGACGAGGTCTTGTCGGCCATGGCCTACAAAAAGGCGGAAGTCCGTGACAATTATAACCAAATGACGCTTGTATTCAAGGAGTTCACATTAGTTTTCCGCGCATACGATGATGGCGTAGCCTACCATTTCGAGAGCAGACTTGACCCGAGGCGGGAATATCAGGTGGTTTCGGAGCAGGCGGAATTCTGTTTTTGTGAGGGTAGCCGAGCATACATTCCGTATGTGAATTCTCCTGCGCAGGATATCGAAGGGCAGTTCTTTAACTCTTTTGAAAACACATACTCCGTGCATAAGGTTTCGGAATGGAGAGATGGACGGCTTTCTTTTCTCCCTGTTGCTGTGGATGTTGAAAACGAGGCTAAAGTAGTGATTACTGAAGCGAATCTTGTCAATTACCCTGGCATGTATCTGCTTGGAAAGCCTGGCTCTTCAAGCGTAGGAGGCGTTTTCGCGCCGTATCCCAAGACCGTGGTGCAGGGCGGGCACAATATGCTTCAGGGCGTGGTCAAGGAACGCGAGGACTTTATCGCGAAGGCCTCTGGTAACGAAATTTTCCCGTGGAGGGTGATTCTGGTCAGCACCAATGATGCCGACTTCGCCGTGAATGACATGGTATGGAAGCTTTCACCGTCTCAGGACAAGGATACTGATTTTAGCTGGGTGAGGCCGGGCAAAGTGGCTTGGGACTGGTGGAACGACTGGAATGTCTATGACGTCGTTTTCAAGTCGGGCATCAATAACGAAACTTACAGATACTACATCGACTTCGCGTCGGAACACGGCATTGAGTATGTGATTCTCGACGAGGGCTGGGCCGTGAACCTTGAGGCGGATCTGCTGAAGGTCGTTCCTGAAATCAATCTTCCGGAGCTTGTTGCCTATGGAAAGGAACGTGGAGTTGGTCTCATTCTTTGGGCCGGTTACTGGGCCTTCGACCGCGATATGGAGAATGTCTGCCGACACTATTCGGCGATGGGCATCAAGGGGTTCAAGATTGACTTTATGGACAGGGACGACCAAGTTGCCGTGAATTTTCATGCACGTGCCGCACAGATGGCGGCGAAGTACGGACTTATGGTCGATTTTCACGGTACCTACAAGCCGACTGGTCTCAGCCGCAGGTTTCCTAATGTCGTAAACTATGAGGGAGTACACGGCCTTGAGCAGATGAAATGGAAGACGGCGGATGTGGATCAGGTGACATACGATGTTACTATTCCGTTCATCCGTATGGCGGCCGGACCGATGGATTATACTCAGGGAGCCATGAGAAATGCTTCGCGTGCCAATTACCACCCGGTCTTTGACGAGCCGATGAGTCAAGGCACGCGCTGCCGTCAACTGGCCGAATATGTAGTATTCGAGTCTCCGTTGAATATGCTTTGCGATTCTCCGTCGAACTACATGAATGAGCCGGAATGTACCGGGTTCATTTCTGAGTGTCCGGTGGTTTGGGACGACAGTCGCGCGGTGAACGGCGAAATCGGGAAATACATCACGCTCGCACGCCGCAGTGGGGATGACTGGTATGTCGGTGCGCTTACGGATTGGGAGGCGCGTGAGATGACTTTGGATCTGAGTTTCCTCGGTGATGGGGACTGGGTCATGGAGATATTTCGTGACGGTGTCAATGCAGCAAAGGCGGCTAGGGACTATGAGCACGTGACGGAGGTTGTTCCGTTCAGCCGCCGGATTGACGTGAGTCTCGCGCCCGGTGGCGGCTGGGTGGCGAAAATTACGCGAAAGCCGCGGCTCATATTTGACACGGATATGGGAAATGACGTCGATGACGCCCTGGCGCTTGCGATGTTCTACAGATATGCCGACGAGGAAAAGTCCGATCTTCTTGGCATTGTGGTGAACAAGAATGAACCTCTGGCCGTCGAGTATATAGATGTGGTGAATACATACTATGGACACGGCTCCACACCTATCGGACGAGGGGAGAGGCTTGCGGACTCGTCTGAGGATAACCGTCGCGCGGACGGAAGAAACTATGTGGAGACGGTTATGCAGGATTTCAGCTTTAGTCGTTCCATTACTGATTACGATAGTATTCCGTCAGCGGTGGCTCTTTACCGCCGGCTACTTTCTGGACAGCCTGACGGGTCGGTAACGATTGTTTCCACCGGTTTTTTTACCAATCTTGCCGCGCTGCTTGATTCCGGGGCGGACGAGTTTTCTCCGCTTTCGGGGCGTGAGCTGATTGCGAGGAAGGTCAGGCAAGTGTCGGCAATGGCAGGGAATGTCTCATGGGAGGATGGACGGGACATATTTACGGAATACAATGTCCATCGTGATATCGCCTCCGCAAAGAAGTTTTTTGCAGAATGCCCGGTTCCTATAGTAGTGTCTCCGTTTGAACTTGGAGTTGAAATCTGCTATCCTGCATCCGAGATTGAGGCGAATCTCGGATTTGACTCTCCAAATCCTGTCGTAGAAGCATATAAGGCCTATATGCCGATGCCTTACGACCGACCGACATGGGACCTTACATCCGTGGTCTATGCCGTCGAGGGCTATAGGTATTTCACCGGGCACACTCGTGGCACCATCACCATTGATGAGGCCGGTCTCTCCCGCTTTGTCCCGTCTCCTGATGGAAATCATGTCGTGCTGCGTGTGGCTTCAGAGTCGAGGCATGTCTTACTTCGTCACCTTGTTGACCTGACGGTTTCTCACACCTCTAAGAAGAACTGAAAATGAAAAGATTGTTTGTTCTCCCGGCAGTGATTCTGCTGGCCCTGACGGTTTGCTGCAGGCCTGCGACAGTGGAGGATAACGGTGAGAGGACTGCTGTGATGACTGCCCGCAAGATACTTACGCTGGCGGACGAGGTGACTTTGACGTTCAATGTTCTTGACGGCAAATATTCCCAAGCATCGGTTCTTGAGGATGTGACATTCACTGCCAAGGCTTATCCTAAGGCACTTGCGGCATACGAGAATGAAAATGGCGCGTCCGTCGTGATGATGCCGGAAGATTGCTACAGCATAGGGACGGTAGTGGTCAGGAAAATGGAAACTTCCGGAGAGATAGTTGTCCGCATTGACCAGAACAAGCTGCGCAGACTGTCTTCCGCAAAGGCTTTTCTCCTTCCTCTAAAACTCGAATCGAACAACCCGGCGATGAAGTTACGGGACTATGCCTATGTAGTCGTTCCGGCCTTGGGCGGTTCGGATGAATGTGTGAGGGCTGTGCTTCCATCGGCCGAGGGATATGCCGACATCTACTATTCCGACGCTAAGGACAACACCGACTGCATTGTCTATTTCCCTGGAGGCGGATTCGCTAATCATACTCCCGGCTGTATAAGCCAGATTGTCGATTACTGCAAAGGGAAGGGTATTACTCTTGCGATTGTCATGTACCGCTTGCCGAACCGCGACCGCCGGAGGACAGTGACCGACTGTGAGAACGCCATCGAAATGATGCTTACGGGAAAGGCTATGCTCGGCGGATATTCGAAGCTCGGGGTGATGGGCGAGTCTGCGGGAGGCTATCTGGCTGCACTCATGTCGGCTATGCATCCAAAGAAAATAGATTTTCAGATTGATTGCTACCCAGTCATATCAATGGATCCGGGCAAGACGCACACCGGTTCGATGACAATGTTTCTCGGAACAGCGTCTCCTTCGCAGGAACTGATTGACACATATTCAGTTGAAAAACGCGTGACTTCGGCCACACCTCCGGCGTACGTCGCATATTCTCTCGATGATGATGTCGTGAAGCCGAACGAAAATAGCCACGCATATTGCGAGGCTCTGAGGAAAGCAGGCGTTCCCGTCAAGGAGATGCCGCATGAGACAGGTGGTCATCATTGGGGCCAATGGCAGGATTTTCCGGCTTCGATGTTCGAGTGGATTGCATCGTTTCATGCAGAGTAATTGCTGCGTCTATGGTGCATAATGGCGGGACTGGATTGCAAAATATGTCGTGAATGGTTAGATTTGTGTAGGAATATCGTATATATAATATTTATTACATAGATTTGTTTCAAATGAAAATTAGACACATCCTATTTTGCGCGACGGCTCTATTCTCCGCATTTCTCTATTCTGCTAATGGCAATGTGATTTCAATGACGCCGGATGGCGACCATCGTCCCTCCGCTAAGATTACGGAGTTCAGACCCGGAGAGTTGTGTAAAGACACTGATGGTGTGGCAATAAACGCGCATGGAGGCGGAATCATGTTCCACGGTGGAAAGTATTGGTGGTACGGCGAGTACAAGACGGAGGGGGAGGCCGGCAATCTGGCTCAAGTGGGAGTCAGCTGTTATTCTTCTACTGATCTCTACAACTGGGAGAATGAGGGCATAGCATTGGCCGTAAGCGATGAACCCGGTTCCGACATTGAACGGGGTTGCATTCTTGAACGCCCGAAGGTCATCTATAATGCCCTTACGGGCAAGTTCGTGATGTGGTTCCATTTGGAGTTGAAGGGAAGCGGATATTCAAGTGCACGCAGTGGAATTGCAGTAGCGGATAGGCCGGAAGGCCCTTTTTCCTTTGTACGCAGCACCAGAGCTGTTCCCGGCAAATGGCCGTTCAACAAGGACGAGTTCCCTGATGAAAAGGGCTTTCTTGCCAGAGATTTCGAGTCTGGGCAAATGTCACGTGATATGACCCTATTTGTCGATGACGACGGCAAGGCATATCAGTTGTCCGCCTCGGAGGACAACTGGACGCTGCATATAGCTGAACTGACGGATGACTATTTGGACTACACCGGAAAATATGTGCGTGTGTTCCCGGATCGTCTCATGGAGGCTCCGGCAGTATTCAAGAAAGACGGAACCTACTATTTTATGGGGTCGGGATGCACAGGTTGGGCTCCCAATGCGGCCCGTAGTGCGTCCGCACCGTCAATCTGGGGACCATGGACTGAGCTCGGAAACCCGTGCGAGGGAGAAGGCTCTGAGCTGACTTTCAATTCCCAGAGCACCTTCATACTGCCAGTTGCCGGCAAGGCGAACACCTTCATCTATATGGGCGATAGATGGAATCCGAAGAATGCCATTGACGGGCGCTACGTTTGGCTACCGATTGAGTTTGACGGTGACCGTTTCAAAATTCGCTGGCGTGACAGCTGGGGATTTTAATGTTTCTTAAAACGAACTTCCGCCGATGAAGCCGCGGAGGAGGGATGTGGCAGGGACATCCTTGTCGGAGACAGGGTGGAAGTAGTAGAGAAAGCGGAGGAGGCGGTGAGCCTCGCTGTACTCCGAGCAGTTCTTTGGGATTGTCCGGAGGATTTGTTCCGCGTGGGGGCGAAGGACGGCGAACTCCACGAGGTAAGCGGAGTTGAACAGCACGTCTGCGTTCTCCTGAAACGGATAGATCCACTTCACCTCGGCGCGGCGCACGTTCGGCCAGTTGCTGATGGTCTCCTGCGGGCTGAACGCGCCCTTGTTGTAGTCGCGGACGATGCGGCGGAGGAGGCGGTTGTCGCTGGTCGGGATGCAGTTGTGGTCGTCGATAGAGATGCTGGTGATGGTGTTGATGAAGATGCTGAACTTGCTATCTGCCGGCACTTGGTCGGTCAGACGCGGGTTAAGGGCGTGGATTCCCTCAACGAGGAGCACCGTGTCAGATTCGAGCTTTAGAGTCTTGCCGTTGTACTCGCGGATTCCAGTCACGAAGTTGTATTCTGGCACCTGCACCGTCTCGCCGGCGAGAAGCTTTAGGATGTCCTTTTGGAGGGCTACATGATCGACGGTGTCGAAGTTATCGAAGTCGTAGTTGCCATCGGGTAGCTTCGGGGTGTCGAGACGGTTTACGAAATAATCATCAGTGGAGAATGAAATCGGGTGCAGTCCGCAAGCCTTGAGCTGGACGCTGAGGCGCTTGCAGAATGTAGTCTTTCCGCTGCTTGTGGGCCCCGTGATGAGCACGAGCCTGACAGGGGAGGCGGCGTGGAAACGCCTGTCGATTTCTTCGGCAATCTGTACTATCTTCTTTTCCTGGAGTGCTTCTGCAACCTGAATCAGTTCGCTCGCTTTGCCCTTTTGGCAGGCGATGTTCACATCCCCTACGCTGTCGAGCTTCATCAGAGCATTCCAATGGATGTTCTCTGCGAACACGTCAAATGTCTTTGGCTGCTCAAAGAACGGTGCGAGTTGCTCCGGGTGGTGGCGGTCAGGCACGCGCAGAAGCATTCCACTGCGGTATCGTTCAAGTTCCCACACATCGAGATAGCCGGACGACGGAACAAGCGTGTCATAGTAGTAGTCGGCGCTGCCTCCAAGGGTGTAGTAGTCCACATAGACCGGTCTCGTGGTGCCGATCAGTTTCGTGACATCGGAGCGTCCGTCCCTCGCGAAGACGGACGTTGCTTCATCCGCCTGCACCTCCTGTCTGTAGAACGGCAGGTTTTCCTTCACGATTTCGCGCATCCTTTCACGGATTCTCGCCACGTCATCCGCGTCTGTTCCGAAGCCGTCGGGCTTTATGAGCGAGCAGAAATATCCCTTTGAAATCGGGCGGCGCATATAAATCCTGCATTCTGGGAATACGTCCCTCGCTGCCTTGCTCAGCAGAAAGCAGAGCGAACGGCAGTAGGCACTGCGGCCGCTGTAGGTGCGGTAGTCGAGAAATTCGATGTCCTTATTGTTGTAGAGCCTGAACCGAAGCCCTTGGACGACATTGTTGACCTTTGCCGCGACGATGGGGTAGGGTTTGTCGAAATTAAACTCATCGACCGCATCAAGCAGGGTGGTTCCCTCCGGAAATTCCCTGAATGTGCCGGTGTTCCTGCAGAATACCTTGACCATTTATATATTACGTTAAAGACTTTGCCGTGCCGGAGCGGATATTTCCGAAAAAATCGACTCCTCCGCTCATTTCCTTCGCAAAAATAGGAAAAATTATGCTAACTTTGCATCTCAGAACTGAAGAAGCCGATATTTTTATATTTCGAATCAGATCGGCCTCGGATGAATCCAAACTTTAAACATATTATAATGAGTACAGTCCACATTATCGACCACCCGATGATTCAGCACAAGCTGAGCATCATGCGTGACAAGAACACAGGTTCAAAGGATTTCAGACAGCTTCTGACGGAAATTTCACTTTTCATGGGTTATGAGGTCACCCGCGACCTTCCGCTCGACTACAAGGAGATAGAGACGCCTATCTGTAAGATGAAGGCTCCGAAGGTTTCCGGTCGCAAGCTTGCGATTGTCCCTATCCTTCGTGCCGGAATGGGTATGCTCGAAGGTATGCTCACACTTATACCTGTAGCAAAGGTCGGACACATCGGATTGTACCGCAATGAGGAGACACACGAGCCTGTGGAGTATTTCTGCAAACTCCCTGAGGACATCCAGCAGAGGCTTGTCATCGTGACAGACCCTATGCTCGCAACGGGCGGAAGTTCCATCGACGCGCTGACGCTCCTGAAGAAGCACGGTTGCGCAAATATCCGCCTTATGTGCCTTGTCGCTGCTCCGGAAGGCCTTGCAAAGGTGCAGGAGGCTCATCCTGATGTCGATATCTATGTCGCTGCCGTTGACGACCACCTGAATGAGAATGCCTATATCGTGCCGGGTCTCGGCGATGCAGGCGACCGTATTTTCGGAACCAAATAGGGCGGGGCGCCTAAAAGGCGATCTGCTGCGTTGCAGGTTTTGATGAAATGCTCACAACCGTCAGGTTGCTGCGCTTTCATCTTCACCCTGCGCCTTGCATCTCATCCTTTTATGCATCCCCTTTCTTTAAGCGCTTTATAAAACAGCTTTGTGAAAGTGCTTTATGAAAATAGAGAATTATAAAGGTTGGCTTGGAAAATTTTCCTTGCCAACCTTTTGACTTTATATGGTATTGCTCTTTACCAGTGAGGGAATAGCTTATTTCCTGCGTTTCTTGCCGCCTTTTTTCTTGCGGCTGTTTAGAATCACAACGATGATGACAGCGAGGACGGCCACCGCGATGCAGATGTAGGTGAAGTAACCGGCGTTGTCTCCCTTGACGCGGGACCACATCTTGAGGAGTTCTTCGGTGCGATCGCCGCTGTCGTGCATCATGCCGCAGTGTGCCATGATGGATGCGTCAGGGTACATGACAGGATTGAGGCAGACGGACTTGCCCTTTTCTCCGAAGAAATAGCTTGCGTCGAGCGGCGCGAAGTCCTCGTCGGTCATGGCTTCGAGAATCTCGTCACCACCGAGAGAGCTGACATATCCGATGACTTCCATATTACGGATGGCGTTCTCCGGAAGACACATGAAATCAATGAAATAGCGTGCGGCCTGTACGTTCTTCGCGTATTTCGGGATAACCCAGCCGTCAAACCAGACCGTGCTGCCTTCTTTCGGAACTGCGTATGCGAGCTTAACTCCGACTTTTTCTGCCTCTTCTATGGCCCACTGTGCATCTCCGCTCCATGAGAGATTGATCCAGCCCTTCTCCTTTGTCATCGCTTCCTTTCCGAAATCAGCTTCCCAGCCGAGCACGTTGCCTTTGATCTCGTTAAGGTAGTTCTCTACCATGGCAATGGACTCGTCGGAGGAGTCGCTGCATACAGATTGAAGCGAAACCTCTCCGGATGCAATCTGATCCTTGTGCAGGGCGATGTTGAGAGAGGTATATACATCCCTGAACGCGTCCTTTACGAAGATTTTACCCTTGAATTTAGGATTCTTCAGACAGTCCCAACTAGATGCCTCTTCTTCGGTCACATATTTCGGATTATAGAGTATGCCCGTGGTCCCCCACATATATGAAACCACATAGTCCTCGGCATTTTTTCCGGAACTCTCGATTTCAGCAAGCTTCTCTTTCATAAACGGCGCTATGTTTATGGTGTAGTCCGGTGTCTTGCCGAAATCACGGTTGATCGGAAGGAGAAGATCCTGCCGCAGCATTCGTTCAATGATGTAGTCCGAAGGGCACACAACGTCGAAGTCCTCGTGGCCGAGCTCAATTTTGGAGAGCATGATTTCGTTGACGTCGAAGAGCTGGTAGATGATTTCTACATCTTCGCCGGTCTGCTCCTTGTACCATGTCTTGAATTCATCGAGCAGAGCTTCATCGATGTAGTCTGCCCAGTTGTAGATTTTGAGGGTGTGTTCCCTGTCGGCGGCACCGCAAATCATGGCCGCCCCGAAAAGCAAAGCTGCAAAAGCAGAGAAGAATTTTTTCATTTCTTTGAACTTGATTTAGCTGATCTTATGTTAATGATAATCAGAAGAATAAGCACGAAGATGAAGATAAGCGTCATAATCGGGCGAATCTCCGGTGTGAGACCTCCTTTACGCGCATCGGCGTAGATGTAGGTTGATAGGGTTTCGAGACCTCCGTTGCCCTTGGTGAAGAGTGTGACCGCGAAGTCGTCGATTGAGAGGGTGAAGGCGAGAATGAAACCAGAAATCATTCCCGGCTTGATTTGCGGAACAATCACTTTTCTCATTGCCTGGGACGGTGATGCCCCGAGGTCAAGAGCTGCTTCGTAGATGTTTGAAGGCATCTGACGTAGCTTCGGCATAATGCTCAGTATCACGTATGGTGTGCAGAACGAAACGTGTGCGAGAACTACCGTTGTGTAGCCCTGGCTGATGCCGAGTGCTACAAAGAGGATGAAAAGTGAGATACCTGTGATGATGTCCGGATTGAGCATCGGGATGTCATTGAGGAAACTCATCACTTTGCGTTTGCGTCCATGCAGGTTGTAAATACCTATTGCAGAGATTGTTCCGAGAATCGTTGATAGGAAAGCCGAGATAAGGCCGATGGAGAGCGTATTCTCAATGGCGCGGATGAGTGAGTTGTTCAGCCCGCCGCTGAAGACGTTCTTGTAGAGGTTCAGCGAGAAACCTGTCCAGTTGCCGAGCACTTTCGCTTCCGTGAACGAGTAGATTGCGATGATGACTATCGGCGCGTATAGGACTATCAGCAGAATCCATATATATGCCTGTGCAAAGAATTTTTTCATCAGAGCAGCCCTCCCGTTTCATTGGCCTGTTTGTCCTCGGAGTCGGAGAACAGGGTCGTTATACCTATGATAAGGAGCATTATCAGCGCGATAGTGGAGCCATAGTTCCACATTCCGTTGTTGATGTTCTCCTGAATCGTGGTTCCGAGCAGTTTCACCTTGTTGAGGGTGAGAAGTTCAGAAATCGCGAAAGTCGAGATTGTCGGCATGAAGACCATCATCACCCCACTCATCACCCCGTGCATCGACAGCGGAACCGTCACTTTTGCAAAAACCCTAATCGGGCTCGCCCCGAGGTCCTGAGCGGCCTCGATGTAGGAGCGGTCAAGCTTTTCGAGTGTGTTGTAGATCGGGTAGATCATAAACGGCAGGAAGTTATAGACCATACCGAAAATGAGTGCCCCCTCTCCGAGCGGAATGCGAAGAAAATCAAAGAGCGCGACGGTCGCGAGGGTGCGGATGAGCATGTTGATCCACATTGGGAGTATGAACAGCATCACCGTGACCTTCGAACGGTTGAGTTTCGCGTTGCTGAGTATCCATGCCGCAGGATAGCCGATAAGAAGACATAGAATAGTCGTAATCATCGCTATCTCAATGGAATATGCGAATGTCTTGATGTCTTCAGAAGTCGTGAAGAATCTCTTGAAATTGCCGAGGGTGAAGGCGCCGTTCGCATCGGTGAACGCATATATGGCAATCATCACCAGCGGCAGAACCACAAACATCAGCATGAAGATGAAATATGGCAGAGACCAGTATGACCTTTTGAATGTTCTCATTGCTTGCCTCCCTCAGCTATCTTCAGACGGATGTTCTCCGGCTTCACGTTGATTCCGACGAGGTCGTTTTTGTCCCACACGTCGTCCGTCTGGACATATATCTTCTCGCCTTCGTCAGTCTTTACGGTAAGGAAATAGTGGTTGCCCTTATATAATATGAAGGACACCTGTCCGCTTGTCTTTCCTTCGTCGCTTTCGTCGAGAAGTTCGACGTCGCGGAACTCGATTTCTGCCAAAACCTTGTCTCCTTCGGCGATGCCTTCTGGAACATTTGCGGTGTCCACATCCCATTCCTCGTCGAGGAACTTCACTTTGCCATTGCCGGCGTATTCCGCGGCGAAGCTGTTGCGCACGCACTCCTTGTGCATGACGTGGATGTCGTTCGGACGAATCAGCATCCCGACTTCGCTTCCGACCTCGAAAGCGTTATAGTCCTGAATCATAATCTCATAGCCTTCCTTTGTGAGGACGGTCATCTCGTAGTGCACACCCTTAAAGATGCAGGACTGGACAATTCCGGTGAACTGCGCCTTGTCGAGGTTTGTGTTGAAGATGTATATGTCCTCCGGCCGGATGACCACATCGACATGCTCGTCGGGGGCGAATCCCTTATCAACGCATTCGAAGTCGTGGTAGATGAACTGAACTTTCTCGTCGCACGGGATGATTCCGTTGAGAATGTTGCTCTCTCCAATGAAGTCCGCGACAAAGGAGTTCGCTGGCTCGTTGTAGATGTCCGCAGGAGTGCCAATCTGTTGAATCACGCCTTCGTTCATCACGACGATGGTGTCGGAGAGGGTGAGAGCCTCCTCCTGATCGTGGGTGACGTAGATGAATGTGATTCCGAGCTCGCGGTGCATTTCCTTGAGTTCCATTTGCATGTCCTTGCGCATCTTCAGGTCAAGCGCGGCAAGAGGCTCGTCGAGCAACAGAACCTTAGGCTGGTTCACGATTGCCCTGGCGATGGCGACTCTCTGCTGCTGTCCTCCTGAGAGCGAATCCACGTCGCGTTCCTCATAGTCGGTCATAGAAACCATCTTCAGAACCTTGCGGACTCTTTTCTCAATCTCGTTCGACGGCACCTTCTGAAGCTTTAGTCCGAAGGCGATGTTGTCGTAGACGTCCAGGTGCGGAAACAGAGCGTATTTCTGGAATACGGTGTTCAACTGGCGGTGGTGAGGCGGAATTTCTGTAATGTCCAGTCCTTCCATCGTGATGCGTCCCTCGTCTGGTTGCGTGAACCCGGCGAGCATTCGGAGCATCGTTGTCTTTCCACAGCCCGACGGACCGAGAAGCGTCACAAATTCTCCTTTTCTGATTTTCAGGTTGATGTCCTTCAGGACCTGCACTCCGTCAAATGATTTCGAGATGTGCTCGATGTCGATTATGATGTCGTTTGCCATTTCCTATTTGTTCCAGAAGTCGCTGATAGCCCAATTGTATGTTATGCCGAGATTTAAGGACAGTTGTTTGTAGGCCGTGTTCGCGGCGACAATGCCGTGAATCCTCAGGGCCTGAGAATTCTTGAGCGGATACCAGTAGGCTCCGATACCGCCGAATCCCGTGTGGAGAGGCTTGGTTTCCGTTTTCGGGAAGTTCCCGAACATTTCCCATCCTCCTTTCACGAACAGTGATGCCCTGTCGCTGAAGTCGTATTGCAGTTTTGCCGTGACGAGGGCCTCCTGGACCGGGTTGGCCCATGTCGTGCCACGCATCATCGCGTCAAAGTTCCCGCTGAAGCCTTCGTATTCAAAGCTTTCTCCGATGGTGTAGAACCTCCACCAACTCGTCCCGAAAGGATTTCCCTCTTCGTCCCAGTCTTCGTATCCGCCAACAACATTGACGGACGCGCGTCCCGTCCAGATTTCCTTAGCCTGCGAGTACATGAGACCAAAGGCCATCTTCGAATCCTGATATGGTCTTACGGAATACGGGGATGAACTCATCTGGAGCCTGAGGTTGATTTCCTCGCTTGGGGATGTCCAATCGACGCTTCCTCCCCACTGATAGACCTGCATCCCGGTTCCGAACCACGTCCCGTCTTCAAGTTCGAGCGGCGCTCCGTTCCAAAAGAACGAGGCGAGGTCAAAGTGCATGTCGACGTCGTTAGGCTCAAGCTCGCAGAGTCCGATTGCCATCATGTCCTTGCCGAGCGAGAACGTCCAGCTGCCTGCACTCTCGGTCTCAAGCGTGTAGCCGAGAGTTGCCCAATCGACCCAGTTGGTAGAGTTGGAGTGCCATGTGTTGGAATAGAGCGGGGTCATCTTGTCGTCAGGTGCACTCTTGCACCAGTCAACGCCCAACCAGTGATTTGAGATGGAATAGGACCATCCACGACCAAATGTTCCGTCTATGAAAGTATAGACAGAAGTGTTGCCGAAACTGAAATCAGTTTCTCCGCCTTTGCTGAATGGAAAATAAGGATTTGCGTCGAAACGCGCCACTGCGCTAATCTCGACACCATTCGCTGCTGAGCTAACCTCTTGAGCGGAGGCAGCCAACCCACAAAGTGTAGCGGCAGTAATTAAAACTATGAGTCTTTTCATTTCTCATAAAAAGAAATTTTAATTAAACATACGATGTGGCTGCCTAATTGCCGCAATCGTTGATGCAAGGAAGGCTTTTGGTAGGACTTTCCGACCTCACCCACACTTTTGCGGCTGCAAATGTAGTATAATTTTGAATATATCCGTCAATTTTGAGATAAAATTTCGGTCAGTCCCGTTGTTTGTTCAAAATATCTTGCATATATTTGCCGTAGTCATAGGAAGGTGGCACCTTCCGGACGGACATATAAGCATTGAGCTTTTTCTTTCTACTCTAAAGTTTGGCGACTGTAAGTAGCACTGAAAGATGAAGTTATGATGCTCGCGCATAAGCGTGGGCTTTATTTCTTCTCGTAGTGCAGGGTTACGCCAAACACCCGGAGTAGCGAGATTTAAAGTCCTCGCTTTTTTGTTGTGTGTGACTGTGTAAACTTACTAATTTTGTATGAAAAAATATTTATTGACATTTGCACTTGTTCTTTGTACTTTGCCAGCCTTTTCGCAGCCGTTTTTCTGGCAGGAGGAAAAAATCTGGTCTGTATCGACAGGGTGGAAACACTATTCGCTCAACAGCGGGGTATATGATGTCGGTCAGCTTGAACTTTCGACCTATGTGAATCCGACCTTGGGGTGGGAGTTTGTCGCGAAACTTGAATGGGGAAAAGGCTATTTCAGTTTTTCTCCTGTGGGGCTGATTGGATTGCCGCTCCTGATTTATTCCTCTACACATGGCGGCGACCGTGCTGTAAACATGATTGGTGCCTTTTCTTCAATTGCCTGTGCCAAGCTCCCAATTTATGTCGCTGATTGGTTTGAGATAACTCCGCAATGGGATTTGCTGAAATTTACGAAGACCGACTGCTTTGACAAGCTGAAACTTAACGCATCTGTCGGATTATCAATGCGTTTCTACCCTTTTTGTGAACTGTGGCCGATGAATACATTTTTCATAAGTCCTTTTGTGGATTTTGACTTTGCATACAAAAAGCATCTTGCCGATTATTGGGGCGAACGACATTACCGCCTCAAAAATACAAGGTCGCAGCTATTCGGCTATTCTTTCGGCATCACGGCCGGTATGTGGTTTTGAGTAAATGAAAAAAAGATAATTGGTAAAACAGGGGATGCTAGCCTTGAAATCGGCGATGAATTTTCCGGTGGATGAAGAGCTGAAAATCCA
>OQWM01000983.1_pt1 | contig 19459 bp, 15 predicted proteins | sample 1691531 | NCBI WGS metagenome assembly OQWM01 (sample SAMN03418257, study PRJEB22391) | human gut metagenome | biome: human-gut; feature: organic feature; material: feces | host: Homo sapiens | place: Tanzania | collected 2013-01
ATGCTCATTTCTTCCAGATGCTCGTAGAGCGAACTTTGCTCCGTGATTCTACTTTCCTTGTTCATGATGTTTTCTCCTTCTTATGTAACGCATCTTCTCCTTTCCTGTGAGATAACTTTTCCTCCTTATATGATAATCCTCCTATTCTTTTGCCAAGAAATAGACCGGTGAGTTTCTGGCTCCTTCCTTGATGAGGAAGCCGGAGTCCACGAGGCGGTTGAGCCAGTTGAGTGCCGTCTGCTTGCGGATGTAAAACTCTCGTTCCAATACTCGGCGATTGATGGAGCGGTTGGTCTTGAGGTATTCTCTGATTTTCTCCTTGAGCGTTTCCTCTGAGAAAGGGTAGGAACGAGAGGAATATTGCGATTTCTCAAACTTTACTCTTCGCTTCACCGTCTTCAGAAGATCGGCATTGGGACGAAACTTGATGCCCCTTACGCTCACGTAGTCGGCACGAACCTTGCTGTCTGGCTTCAGCTCATCCATGTCGAGGTCGGCAGACAGGGATAGGTATCCGATGCCTGGAATGTTGACTCTTCTACCTTCTTGTAAGTCTTCCTCTATGATGTCGCGTAGTTTCATTAGCACGCTGGTAGCTTCCGCTTCGCCAATGCAACTATGTTTGGCAAGTCGTTCCACCATTTGGTTGTCCGTCATCGCTGGTTCTTCGAAGACATGAGCGAATCTGCGGGTCTCCCCTTCACCTCCTGCATTGGGCAGGTAATGTATTTCGTATTTGATAGCCATAATTGTCTCGCTTTTATTTTGTTAAGATTGTATGCAGCCACAAAGGTAAGCATTTCTTCTGATAATAACGAATGTTTGGGAGGAAATATAATGATAGTTGGGCGGAAATATAATGATAGAAGGTGAAAGATATATCAATAGCAGTTGAAAGATACGTTGGAAGCGGTTGAAACATGCAATGGAAGTCCTTGAAAGATACTATAGAAGTTGTCGTAGAGATAAGGTTATGTCTTTGGGATATATTGATTCGTTGACCGCCCAACAGCTGTTGTGCGCTCGCATAACAGCTGATATGCACACGCACATCACGTGTTGTGCACACGCCAATCAGGTGTTGGGCGGCCTTTTTGGTAATGGTGTCTGGTCTTTGTTGGTATTACCGATAAAAAAACGTGAGTAGCAAAATCGCTATCCACGGTTTTTGTAAGTCGCATATTATTTCACTTTTTCAACACATAAAATTTTGCGGTCTCACCCTCTGGCTCATTTCCAGCAGAGTCAGTCAATACAATACTGTTGGCATCCTTCACCTTGTAGAAGGTATGTTCACCGCTTGAAGGGCGCACAAGCATCAGGACATTGTTGTCAAGCACTTGGAATGTGCCGCTTGCCTCGTCATGTCCGTCCTTGCGGTTAATGTAATCCTGCTGCAATTGATAGGTGCTGTCTGCATTAATGGTGAGCACCGTCTTTATGCCTGGACCGTCTGCCGATGGGAAAGTACCCTCGTATGTTCCGGCTACAGAAGCCAAGTCCACATTGCTGTCCCTGGTGGTTGTGTAACCAGCCATATCTGTGGAATCCTTTTCCACCTCACTGTGGGCAGTTTTCTTGCCAGTGCAAGAAGTAAGAGCTGCAAGAGCAGCAACTGCCAAAATCATCAAATTCTTTTTCATACTCTTCTCTGTTAATTATGTTTCATTACTATTTTGCGAATACATCGCTATGAGTTTGCAAAAGTATATAAAAGTGTCGGCAATGATGAATATTTTCAGAGAGATTAACGAAAAGTTTACGCAAAAGACTTGTTTTCACTTCATTCAGCGAATATCTCTATAACATAAAAGTTGTTATAATTGCAGCAAAAATTCGGAGCATCAGCATAAACCTGTGTTAGGTGTAGATGTTAGTTAACCTAAACAGGAAGAACTTTACATCAATTACTTCATGCAGCTGTGCTCTGAAGAATTTGATCTTAGTATTGGCTGCCACCGCATACTGTTTTGTTCTTTAAAAAGTTAAGTGGTGTTCTTTTTGGGGACAAAGATACGTATAAAATTCGTAATTAACGCAAAATGAGGAGGAAAAGTTTGTTTGTTTCAGCAAATTATTGTAATTTAGCACCGTTGAACTATATTCTAGTGATGATAGAAAGAGGTTATAATGGTATTTAAACAGAAAAAAAGAATGAAGAAGAATCATAGAAAAAAGAAGATAGGATGGGGCATAGTGGCAGCCCTGTTGCTCATCATCGCCATCGTGGGTGGCGGCAGTAGCTATATGCTCAAATATTCTTTGGGCTATCCCCAGCAAGATAGAAAAACGGCTGAGGCTCAGCGTGAACGTATTCGTCAGGAATGCCCTTGGACAGTGGCATGGATGGATTCTGTTTATCAGAACCATGCCGTCAGGGATACCTTTGTGGTGATGCCATCGGGCTATAAGGCACATGCCATCTATCTCTATGCACCCAAGCCAACCGATAAGACGGCGGTAGTGGTGCATGGCTATAAGGTGCGTGCCGAGGGTATGCTCCATATTGCCTATCTCTACAATCACGATATGGGATATAATGTGCTCCTGCCAGACCTCTATGGTCATGGCGAGAGTGAGGGCGACCATATCCAAATGGGATGGAAGGATAGATGGGATGTCATCCGATGGTCGGAAGTGGCAGATGATGTCTTCCCTCATACCCAGCAAGTGCTGCATGGCATTTCGATGGGAGCAGCTACGGTGATGGCGGTATCGGGTGAGAAGACTCCCGATTACGTGAAATGCTTTGTGGAGGATTGTGGGTATTCGAGCGTATGGGATGAGTTTGCTGCCCAGCTCAAGGAACAGTTCGGCTTGCCATCTTTTCCATTGATGAATACCATCTCCGAACTCTGCAAGTTGAAGTATGGTTGGTCGTTTGCTGAGGCTCAGCAGATAGAGCAGGTAAGAAAGAGCACCAAGCCGATGCTCTTTATCCACGGCGACAAAGATGACTTCGTGCCTTATCGTATGCTTCAGCCGCTATATGAGGCAAAGACGAAAGGCAAGAAATCCATCTTCATCGCCAAAGGTTCCATCCATGCGATGGCTTATCGCGACCATCATGAGGAATATACCCAGAAGGTAAAGGAGTTTTTGAAGTAAGGAGTTGAGCCTTGTTGCCCTAACATTGTCTTTTCATCACCAAGTCTGCGAGCACGATGGCAGATTCCTTCTCATCCCTTGGTGCATCTTTCGGTTTCCATGCTACGATGAAGCGGACATGGGCGGCGGTTACCTTATAGCCTTTCAGCTCCCATTTGCCTATGCGCTCCTTCATCTTGATGGATAGCTGGGCGATGTCTCTGCCTGTCGTGGGGAGGCTGAGGCAATGGTCGTGGTAGGTAAGATTATTGCCACTTCTTAGCGATAAGATCTCGTTCTTATGAGGCTTGGAGAAACCTAAGTTTACGTCCTTGTGGGAGAGCTGGAGCACTATCTCATCTGGCTCGGTATAGGCTTTGCCGTCATAGAGATGCTGGGCATTGTGGATGCCGTCGAAGAGATTGCCATTGGTATGGATGGTGAGCGTTTGCTTGGCACGAGTCATGCCCACATAATATCGGCGCAGCACGTCATCGGTAGGATGTTCGGGTTGGGTGATGAGCATGAATACATGGTCGAACTCATGGCCTTTTGCCTTGTGGATGGTACTTACCACGATGTCCGATTTCTTGATGTCGCAGAAGTCTTCTACCGATGATTCAAATACAAATTCTCTGAGGTCGCTATAGTATTTGGCACGATTGGTTTGCTCAAATATCTGAAGACTGCGGCGCAGGTATGGCAAGGCTTGACTGGCGGCATATTTCTGGAAAGTCTGATGCTTGGCAGCCTCCCAAATGTCATCTGAGATGATAGGAGATTTCGTCTCCTTGATGCCTTGGTCTATATGTTTCAAGAAGTATCTTACCTCGGCAAGATTCCAAAAACGCAAGCCATCCATCGACTGTACTAACTTTGCCTTGATGCTATGCTTGTGGAGGAGGGCGAGCATAATGACTGCCTCCTCATTGGTTTGCGTGAGAATGCTGATAGACGATGATTCCTTATGGATTGAACCATCGGATGAACCGAGTTTTGATGATGAAGTAATACTTTCTTGTAATCGTATAACGTCTTCTACTATTGGTTGATACATGTATACAACTTTATCGTTGATGTCGTAAGGGCGCTTCACGATTTTGACCTCGCCATCTTCTTGGCTCATGGAGATGATAGGCGTAGACTTGATGCGCTGTCTGATGCCTCTGGCGAAATCGTTGGCAGCATCTACGATGTGGCGATGGCTGCGATAATTCTCCGTCATCTCAATGAATCGGCTATTCTCGGTTTGGGTCAATTTGTAGAGATATTGCGAATTGGAACCTCTGAACTCGTAGATGTTTTGGTCGTCATCGCCCACGGCTATCACCCTCATTTCTTCGTTGGCATGTATGAGGGCAGTAACCAGGGCATAATCATCCTTGCTCATATCCTGTGCCTCGTCGATTACGAGCACAGTCTTGCTGATGCGATTAGGCTCCACTTCTCCTGCATTGATCATTTCTGCCGCTTGTCTTACCACGTCTCCCGACTCGTCCAGATTGCCCACTCTGCCCAGCAGGTCGAAGCAATAAGAATGGAAAGTCTTGATCTCTACAAAGTGGGCGGCGTTGCCGATGAGCTGCATCAGGCGCTGTTTAAATTCGGTGGCTGCTGCACGAGAGAAGGTGAGCATCAAGAGTTGCTCATGCTTTACATCTTCCAATAATAGGAGAGAGGCTAACTTATGTACGAGCACACGAGTCTTGCCACTGCCAGGGCCGGCAGCGACTACGATGCAGCGAGACTCATGGTCGTCGATGATAGCTTTTTGTCGCTTGGAGAGCATTCCGAAGAGTTGCTTATACTTAGATGGCGTTACATTGCGCTCTATCTCAGCCTCTCGGTTGCCCTTGAAATACTTGGTGATGAAGCGGTGATAATCCATCTGGAAGTAATCTTGCACATATTGTAGGGCGGCATCATAATCCCTTACCATCAAGTTGGCATATTCGCCCACGATGTGAATTTGCTGTATCTTCTGCTTGTAGAATTCATCGAGCATACGATAATCCTCTAGCTTATAGCGCAACTTTGGCTCCTTCTTGCGATGAATTGCCATGGCATTGTAGAGCACCAAGAAGCCTCCCTCCAACTTCATGGCTCCAATCTTGGAGAGATAGAGCAGGGCTTCCTCCACATCCTCCAGTTGTAGCGATGCAAAATCGCAGAAGAGGGATTGGTTGCTGGATTTCAGGTCGTTCAAGAGTTCTACCACAGAGAATTGGAGAGGCTTCGGATACTCAGCCGCTAATTTGATATTCTCTCCTGTTTTAGTTTCTTCCTTCTCAGCCAAGCTATAAAGTCTTTCGATGATGAATCGGCAAACCTCAATGCGTCTCTCAAAACGCTTGATGATGGTCTCGATGTCTTTGTCTCTGGTTACGATGAGATTACGAATGCCATCTTCTTTCTTGTGCGCATATCCCTTCACCACTAAGAAGTATAGCAGTGTGCGGATTTGCTTTTCGGTGGATGTTGTGATGCCGTCATGCACGGCATTGTCGTTGAACTGCTTGTATGTGATTTGCAGCGAATCATTCGGAATATGTTCCAGGATATATCTCTCCAGCTTGGCATATTTCTCCAGCCTCTGTTGAGGCTTGCGTTGGGTGTCGCTGATGTCTTGCAGGTAGGCTGATATGTCACGAGTATCGGCAAGGATACCTTCTTGGCGCATTCGATCCACGGCAGAGATGACATCTCGCTTGCTCAGTCCCAAGATGTCGGCAAGGTAGTCGATGCGGGATTCTGCCTCGCTGTCTTGTGCCTTGGCGATATGCTTCTGTGTGATGAGCGACTTGATGATGCGCACGGCATTCTGGATTTCATCTTTTGAGAAGAGGGGTGATTCGGTAAGACGGAGTCTTGCCTCGTCCATGTTCTTGACGGTGATGCCAGTGGCATAGACATGCGGAATGTTATTGCCACGCTCTATGTAGCCGCTTTGTTCGAGGGCTGAAAGGGCGGTGCGAACACGTGTCTCAATGTCAGAAACTGAATCATCCCAACCGGCTTGGCGAGCTATCTCAAGTGCAGAGCAACTTACATAGGGACGCTTCTTGGTGAAATCTTTAATAGCTATCCATACTTGTTGTATCTCGCTGATGCTCAGTTTGGTTTGGTTGAGTAGAATAAAGTGCTTGTCTAAGTCTTCATCGCTATAGAGTACAAAGCATTTGGCATGGAGGTGTGGGTCTCTTCCTGCACGCCCTGCCTCCTGTACATAGTTCTCCAAAGAGTCGGAGATGTCGTAGTGGATGACCAATCCTACATCGCTCTTGTCCACACCCATTCCGAAGGCGGATGTAGCAACGATGATGCTTACCTGGTCGGTCATGAAGGCATCCTGATTGTGTATCTTTTCATCGGCATCCATCTTGCCATTATAGGGCAGGGCAGTCATGCCGTCACGAGTCAACTTCATGGCGAGTTCTCGGGTTCGCTTGGTTCGGGATACGTAGATGATGGTAGGGCAGTTTGTCTCCTCCACAAGATTGCGCAGGAGGTTGTATTTGTCTCCATCGCTATCCACGTGGATCACGGAATAGTGCAGATTGGTACGTGAGGCGGAAGAGGCGAAGAGCTGGAGGTCGCTGCCCAACCAGTGCTTGAAGTAATCGCAGATGTCTTGCACCACCTTCTGTTTTGCCGTGGCGGTAAAGCAAGATACGGGTATCAGCGTGCGACCGCCATTGCGAGCCATCGCATCCTTTCCGAACTTTCGTTCTTGATATTCCTTGATAAACTTGCCGATGTAGAGATAATCCACACGGAAATCTTGTCCCCAAGCAGAGAAACAGTGAGCCTCATCTATCACGAATCTCACCACATGACGAGCCATCAAAATGCGTTCGATGGTCTTGGAACGCAACATCTCAGGGGCTATATATAATAAAGTGGCATCTCCACTCTGCACTCGCTCTATGGCAAGGCTGCGAGAGATAGGGTCGAGGAGACCGTTGATGGTTACAGCCTCGGTGATGCCTCTGTCGGCGAGATTATCCACCTGGTCCTTCATCAGCGATTGTAGTGGCGAGATAACTACGGTAAGGCCATGTACGGTTCTGCCATCCATCAAGGCTGGCAATTGGAAGGTGAGCGATTTGCCACCGCCAGTAGGGAATATCGCCAATAGCGACTGCCCATCTACTGCTGCCTGAACCGCATTCTCTTGCAATGGCTCGCCATCATAAGTGCGGAAGGCATCGTAGCCAAATATCTGTTTCAGGTTATGGTGGATGTTGAGCATGCGATGGCAATACTCGCAACCTTCGGTGCATCGGTGATGGCAGAGCGTGCTGATGATATGCTCTACCTCTGGATAATTGTGGAGCACCCATCCTGGGGTAACGGATAGGTAATCGTCTGTTCCAATCAGAGCCAAGGCGTATGCCAAGCCGCAAGGCGACAGAACGATGAGAGAGGCTATGTCGGCATGGGCGCAGATATGATTCTTGTATTCGGATAGAATCGTATCTGATACCTCTTTGATAGCATCGGATGAGGTTCCAGTGGCTCCAACATATATCAGGAATCCTTTGAATTCCTCTTCCTGCTGAAGCAATAGCGTAAAAATCCTCTTCTTATTCTCAGAAAGCTTATTCCATGTTGCTATTTCATCCATCAATAGCTCCTTGGCTTTCTCGCAGTCGTTCACGGGATTGTTCATCTGCTCGCTCATCAATTTATCGTCCTTTACCAGATGATGATAAGGATGTTTTGGGAAGAGGAGCGGAGAGAGGTACAGGGTATCTATGAGGATGCCATTAAGTTGGAGATAGTGGGCATCGTGATGGATGATATTATGTCCACAAATGAAGTCCACCTTTCCTTCTTCCAAAAACTTCTCCAATTCCGTCTTGGACGCTTGGTGAAAGGTAGCTCCATCATATCGCAAGGCTCCGATGTCGTGTATCTTATGGTCTTTCAGTCCCACTTCGGTATCAACAAAGGCGATATGATCTCTTCTGGCATCATTGAGCTCGATGTCAGAGACTACAGGTTCCGCTTCCTGCTTGGTGGCAGAGTCAGAAGCTTTCGCATTCTTTTTCCCAAAGATGATACTGAATATCGACATATATCTTGGTGTTTGTTGGTCTTATCTTATGCAAAGGTACAATAAAAAGTTGATAACCAACAAGATTTCCTATATTTTTTCTAATTTACTTTAAACTTCTTTCTTTTTCTTTGTCTGATTAAAAATAAAATAGTATCTTTGCATTACAATTTAAAGTATTGAGCTATGATAGTAAGAGAACGAAGAAAGCGAATCTATCGCAAGCGTATACCATACGGTATGCAAAACTTTGAGGATGTAATGAAAAGGGATTGTTATTATGTAGATAAGACTCCTTTTATCGAGGATATATCTTCTTGACACTTATAAGGAGAATGACTTGACTTATGATGATTATGACAAGAACAGATTGGAAAATCAGTTGGCGTATGATGGCAACTATAAGGAGTATTTTGCTCTCATTGCTGATAGCTTGAAGCGCTATTCCTCTCAGCGAGACAAGCAGAAAGGGGAGGCTTTCGTACATGGCTTTACTTTGGCGATGACATCCCAGAATCGTTTCTATCGTCCTATTTCTGAGTTGGACAATGAGGGTGGATATGCCGACATCTTCTTGTCTCCGCTCTGTGATATTTATAAGGACATGAAGGATTCTTATATCATCGAGTTGAAATACTGCAAAACGAGCACTACGGATGAGCAAGTGAAGCAACTGTTCAATGATGCTTCCAATCAAATTTGTCGTTATGCAGATAGCAACATCGTGAGAGAGGCGGTGAAAACAACTAAGCTCCATAAGCTTGTAGTGATATACCGAGGCTCAGATATGGTGACTTGTGAAGAAATATGACAGAAATAACGGAAGAACAGCGCAGCAAGATTATGGCTTCGATTCATTCCAAGAATACGAAGCCAGAGATGATGGTGAGGAGATATCTCTTTGCCTGCGGCTTCCGTTATCGTGTCAATTATCGCCGCTTGCCAGGTACGCCGGATATAGTGCTTCGCAAATATCGCACATGCATCTTTGTGAATGGTTGCTTTTGGCATGGGCACGAGAATTGCGACAAGTATCGCCTGCCCAAGACGAATGTGGAGTTTTGGAGCCGTAAGATTACCCGCAATAAGGAGCGGGATATCGAGGTACAGCATAAGTTGGCAAGGATGGGGTGGCATGTGATGACTGTCTGGGAATGCCAGCTCGATACAAAGGAAAAGAGAGAGCGTACACTCATGGCTATAGAGTATACGCTCAATCATATTTATCTGATGGATAGAGAGAAAGCTGATTCTTTAGAAGTATTGGAAAACAAGCCTTATCAATTGCCAGAAGATGATGGTGTGGCTATGGCAGCAGAAGAGATTCATCGGGGTTAATCAGGGTGTCATCTTCTTTTTATGGGCAATATTTTATGTAATATGTAATTAGTCTGCAAAAGATGGTGCTATTTGTAGAAAAAGTATTATCTTTGTTCCCATTAATAACTTAATTATTATATATTAAATGAATTTTTATAAGACATTGGGCTTGAAAAACAGCCGAATAGACGTGGCTGATGCTTTGCGAGGATTGGCTGTAGCTGGTATCATTTTGTTTCATTCTGTAGAGCATTTCAACATGTGGGATGGTAGCATTACGCATCCATACGCCTTGGCATGTGATGATGAGGTGGCTGATGTGATGGCATTGCTGCTATCGGGCAAGATGTATGGCATCTTTGCCTTGCTCTTTGGATTGAGCTTTTTTATCATGAACGACAACCAACAGCAAAAGGGGAGATGCTTCTCTGGCAGATTTGCTTGGCGAATGTTTCTGTTGGCTCTCTTAGGTATCGTTAATACAGCTTTCTTCGATGGAGATATTCTGTTCTCCTATGCCATATACGGCTTGTTGCTCATTCCGCTCAGCTATCTACCTTCCAAGTATTTGTGGGGTGTGGTGGCATTTCTGTTTGTTCAGCCTATTGAGATCTATTCCTTGCTGACAGGGTGGCAAGTGGATATGTCGGCGATGGGGGATGTATATGGCAAGATGGCGGAAGCACATCACCATGGTACTTTTTGGGAGAATGCTTGGGCCAATCTACAGTATGGTCAGGTGGCTACCTATTATTGGTGTATGGTGAAGGGAAGACATACCCAGACCATTTGCCTCTTTGTGTTAGGCATGTTGGTGGGTAGAAATCGCTGGCTATATAATGAGAACAATAACTTGCAACTATGGAAGAAGGTTCTCCTTGTTTCCATTGTAGTCCTTATCATCGGGGGCGTTTGTGATGTCTGCCATTTACCAACATACGGTCTTTGGCTTTCTCCAATATACAATTTCTTCATACTTTCCTTCATCGTTTCAGCATTTGTGTTGTTATGGTATGGCAAGGAATGGTTCAGAACGGGATTGTCTTTCTTGCGCCAGTTTGGAAAGATGAGTCTCACCAATTATTTTTTGCAGAGCATTATTGGCTGTGGATTGTTCTGCTATTATGGTTTCAACTTGCAAGCCAAGTTGGGCATTACTTATGCCGTTCTTGTGGGTATTGCAATGGTGGTAGTACAGTGTGTCTTTTCTAATCTATGGCTCAAGTATCATTCTCATGGTCCTTTTGAGGGAGTATGGAAGAAACTGACATGGATCAATCGAAAAGGATGATAGATGAAGAAACTCTCTAAAAGAATTTGAATTAAAAGAATCCTGGCTTTGACACAATACTTATTGTATAAGAATGTCGAAGTCAGGATTTATAATAAGTAGCGTGCTACCAGAGTTGCTGATAAGCAGGAGCTCTTAAATCTTTCTGCCGATATAAAAGCCGAAGTATTCTTTGTTCTCTTCGTAATATGCAATCTCTTCTTTCAGGCGATTTACAAAGGATTGGGCGGCAGCACTGTTCTTGTGGTCTAGAAATCGGCTATCATGGAGAAGTCGAAGTCATCAATCACTACATTTTCTTTTTCGTTCATTGTTATTGTTTATTTTATTTTTTGTTTTTAATCCCGGCCAATAGCACCAAACTAATGTGGCAGGAACAAGGGTTGAGAAGAATTGTAAATAAGAAAATTCTCCCATTAACCAATAAATTCCTACAATAGTACGTATGCTATAGACACCAATAATTGTTATAATAGCTAAATGTTGCAAGGGCAGTTTTATTATGTCACCACTTGCTGCCAACGCATATAAACCAGCTAAAGCAAAGTCTATTGCTAGAAAAACTGTAATGACATACAATGCCCATACTTGTCCCAAGCATAGGAACTTCATCAATTCCCAAATGTCATAGGCTTTGAATGCCTTCTCTAAAAAGAAGAGGCACGCAACATGTCCTATGGCAATCAGAAAATGAAGACTCGCTCCTAGTCGTAATTTAAACTGATTCATTTCTTTTCTACTGATTATTCTATAGGAATCCAAATCTCCGTTACCAAATTCTTTGGTTGGGTGGTCTCTGGGTCATTGAGATAACGCTCAAACATCTGGCAGTGCTCTATGATGCCATCACCAATCTTGAACTTCTCGCCCGACAGAGGTAGCAACTCGCCATATACCTTGGCATTCACTTCGCCCAACTTCTCATAAGGTCCTTGATAGTGATATACCAAATATCTGCCACCATAGACTGTGATGATATTGACATCTGCTGTAGGCTGCATCTTCCCCACGATAGGTGCAGCGATACATACATCGGCGCGGCATTCTGAGGCAGGGGTGGTGGCAGGATTGTCGTGATAGATGTTGATGTACTCGGCATCAGGGCAGTTATAGTCTATGCCATTGGCATGACAATACTCGCCCAGTTTGTTCCATGCTTCCGTGTAGTTGAGCTTCTGATAATCTCCTGTTAGGCGAACACTGATCGCCTTGACATCTTTTCTCGTTTCGATTCTTTCTGTAATTTCCATTTTGTTTATTCTTTTATGTGATTCAACTTTGTGGGTGCAAAGATAATAATATCCATGATATTCCGTTTTAATATTACGGAATAGAAAAATCTTTTTAATTTTTCATCGTTAAGGGGTTAGGAAAATGCCATCTTTAGTGTATTGTAATTATATAATAACGATTAAAACATCATTCTAATAGAAATAGAACAATGATCAACTGTCAAGTAACACAATACGGAAAGGTGAAGGAGGATGTGGTCCAGATGAACGGACTCGTCTTTTGCGACAATCATGGCATAGAGCGAAGCAATCACATGGATACCAGTGTGGTGGAGGCTTCGCTCAAGGAATGGCATTATGATAAGTTTGGCATCATGAACCAGCATTTTCGGGGCAAGGCAGATCAAGCGGGCTTCTCAGTCTTCCATGAGGTGCGCCCAGCCATGATGTTCTCTATCGCTACTCAGGGCACAGGGGTGAAGAACCTCTATGCCAGCCGCGGCGTAAGAAAAGAGGTGGCTTGGCAAACGGGTGATGCTAACATCTGCTTCCTCAACGGTCAGGGAGGATTGAACCTAAATCTGAATCGTAACCTTTCCCTCGATATGATGAGCATCGTGATTCCGCAGCAGTTTATCGAAGAACTCATCGTCCATGATGAGCAGACTTTCGAACCGCTTTCCCAATATGCCTTTCAGGACTTCCATCACCAACTGTTTCTTAAAGAGAATCGTCCGATAGAGGCTGCCGTGATGAAGGCAGCTCGTGATATCCAACGATGCCGCATGATGGGGAATAATGCCCATAAGTATCTCGAAGCCAAGATTATCGACTGTCTTTCGGGATTTCTTTCGCCTGGCATTCTTTCTCCATCTGGAAAAACTTTCAGTCTCATCATCCGTGACAAGATACACGATGCCAAGGACATCATCCTCTCTCGATATCAAGACATGCCTTCGCTCCATGAACTAGCCACGATGGTGGGTACCAACGAATGTACGCTCAAGAAAGCCTTCAAGCAGGAGTTTGGCACTACCGTATTCCAATATCTCTTCGACTATCGTATGGAAATGGCTGCGCAATATCTTCTGGATACAGACCTGCCTATTGCTGATATTGGCATCAGGTTGGGTTATGACTACCAGAGCCATTTCTGCACTGCATTCAAAAGGAAATATGGCGTAAGTCCTTTGGAGTTTAGACTGAGGAGAGGCTGATCTTTGTAACTTACAATCTTGCTTTTTGCTCCTTTCCTGCACCCGTTCCACGATACTTGCTTCGTGTCTCATTGAATTTCCATGTAACATCTAATGAGATGAAGCGGCGGTCTGGATTATATTGGGTCAATTCTCTTGGACCAAAGATGGTTACGCCCGTTTTGGCGGTATTGAACATATCATAGCAGCGCAGGTCGGCGGTGAGCGAACCCAATGCCTTGAGATTGAAATCTCGCTGAATGCCCATCGTGACATTAAAATTGTTCTCCGTCATGCGGAAGTTGTCGTAATCACCTTTTGTCGTCAACTGCGCAGAGGCATTGATGCGGAAGTGGGCAGGTAGCTCGATGTCATTGTTCCAAACAAACTGCCAAAAAGGATGATTCATTGTAATCTCTTCTCCAGTGGCAGTCAGTGTCTTATAGTTTTGGGCGATGAGACCCACGCTCCACAATGGATGCCACTTGCCGAAGGTAGGGCGATAAGAAGGATTGATTACCCATTTGTCATAGCCCTTTTCGCCATTTACTGGATGTATCAAGTTGAGCGTTGGGTCATCAGAACCAGGGTAATGCTCGGTAAGCATCGTCACAACATCCTTGGTATGTGCATAACTTACCATTAAGTTGAAGGCATGATAGGCAGCATTCAGCGCCAAGTTGCTCGTATAGGTAGGGCGGAGGTATGGATTGCCCGCCTGGAAGGAATACCTATTTATATATATAGTGGAGTTGGTGAGCTGGCTATAGGCTGGGCGCTCGATGTCCTTGCGATAGCTAAGGCTGAGTTGCGCCTGTCCGATAGGCATGCTCAGCACAGCAGTAGGGAACCAGTCGCCATACTTGCGGCTCATCTCTTCCTGCTTTACTCCAAATTCATAATACCCGGTATTCATATACTCATAGCGCAAACCTACCTGTGCATAGAGCTTGCCAAAGTTCCTGCCATACTCTATGAAACCTGCTGTGGCTGCTTCCTTGATGTTGGTGTCGGTAGCTTTCACTGGCAGACTCTCTTCGGTGGTAAACGAATAGGCATCCGTACGATTGTTGTGGCTGTATTCACCACCTATCGAGAGATGGCCCTGCCATATCGGGTAGGAGAAGATGAGCTTGGTAGCCCAGAAGCGGTTCTTGCTCTTGGTGAGATTATCCACCTTATGGAAGGTCTCTGATCCATCAGCCATGATGGTTCGCTCGTTGGTTCCATTTGGGTCATTGGTCTTGTCGAACACACCATCCACATTGAAGTCGATGCCCAGTTTGCCCACCTTACCATTATAATAAGCATTGAAGATATGCTTCTTGAAGGTGGTGGATTGCCATAGCTCGCTCTCAGAACGCTCTGAAAACTCTCCATTGCCGTAGATGTCGGTGTTGAGCACGCCGCTCCACTTCTGATAAGGGCGATTATCAAACTTATAGAAACCACCGAAGGAATGGTTCTCATCAATCATATAGTTGATTTGCAACTGTGGCGAGTAGCCTGTCCATATAAATTTTGTATTTTGATTGCTATTGCCCGTATAGAGGTCCTTGCCCACGTAATAGGTCATATCATTCTTCTGGATAGACTTGTGGGTATGGTCATCGCCACACCAGAAGGAGGATGTGATGTCCAGTCCGCCCTTGCGATAGTTGAGGTCGAGGTTGTTGGTCACCTTGCCGGCATACTTGTAGCCCACCTCGGCGGAATTTACAAAACCGAAGCCATCGCCCTTTGCCTTCTTTAGCGTGATGCGAACCACAGCCTTCACATTGGCAGCATATCTAGCTCCTGGATTCTGAATCACATCCACCGTCTTGATTTGGTCAGACTGGATGCGAGAGAGTTCCTTGAGGTCCATCACCTTTCTACCGTTGATATATACCTCGGCATTGCCACGTCCGAAGACCTCCACGCTGCCATCCTTGTCAGCCTTGAGCTGAGGTATGCGATTGAGCACATCTACACCTTTGCCTGCCTTTTCCAAGATGCTTCCCGTTACGATGGTGCGCATGGCATCGCCCTTAACGCGCGTTTTTGGCAAGGTGCTCTTCACCGTTACCTCTTGCAGCATCATGGTGGTATCCTCAAAGTTGGTTAAAGTTTTGTCCTTAGAAGAGCTTTGTGCCATTGCTGCTGCTGACATCATCATGCCAAGAGCAGCTAAAGTCATTCTTTCTATCATATTCTTTAGTCGATTATATGTTATTATTCTTATTTTCGTTTGCAAAGGTAGGGATAATTGCAGAATATGATTTTAATATAACGGAATAGAATAAATAAAGAGAAATGAATTGTAAAAAAGTTTCGGATTAAAATTATAGCAGATACTCCATTAGATAGAAATTGCGTGCCGAAGAAAAAAACAGTACGTGCCGAGGAAAAAATATTTTCTTCGCGATGAAATTATTTTTTCCTCGGCACGTACTGTTATAGGGGAGATAAGGCTATGCCAAAAGCAGGCTTCCGCCTTATCGCTATTTTGTCAATATAAATTCCGATCGATGGATTTTATATCAATTCTAGAATCTTGTCGATAATCTTCTCTACGGTAGATGAATCAGTGGCTTCATTGAGTTTCTGATTGATCTTTTCTTCTACCTTCTTGCTCACTTTGTCGGCAGCTTTGTCGAGAGCCTTGTTAGCTTTGTCTTCCAATTTCTGTTGCAAGTCAGAGCTTGCGTCATCGTCACCAGTATTGGCGTTCTCGTCTACAGAAGTAGAGGAGGATCCATCCATGGCAGAATCATCTGATGAAGAGGAAGACTCCTCGATGCGGAGGTTGTCGCCCGTTTCCAGTGCTTTTACCATATCATCGGCATTCATGGTGTAAACCTTGCCGAGAATACCGAAACTGACGGTGTGCTCCTTGCCATCAAATTCCACTGTACCTTTGGAGCAGATGATGTAGTTGTGATACTGGAAGAGCTGGTCCATCGCCTCGTCCATGACGGTGCCTGCCATCATCTTTGCCACAGAGCGCATGGCCTGGGAGAAGAAGTTGTTGTCGGTGGTTTCGGTAGCTTTCTCTACAGCCTTGCTTACCTCTGTGCGCACCTTTTCCTTGTGGGCGTCGGCACCTGGGTTGGTTACGGCTAACATTAGGATGATGAAGACAACGAGGCCGAGGATGATCTTCCAGAGCGTCTTGCTCGATTTCTTCTGAGGCTGCTCTGGCTGATAGCTAGGAGGAACGGTTCCCGTTGTGGCTTCTTCTTGGGTAGCTTCGTTGTCACGAATGGCTTCGGCTGCTTCCAATACAGTCTTTAGTTCTTCTACTTTCCAGGCTGGAGTCCAGTCTGCCATGCCCTGAGCCCAGACTAGGGTCTCGGGAGTGATTGCTTTTTGGGCTAGTTGGTCAAGGCTGAATGGTCCTGCCTGCTGCCCGTTCTTGTCTATGATAAAATATTCCATTTTTCTATTCTATTATTTAATGTGTAGCTTTCCACCAACCTGTCTTCTCTCTTCCCTTGATGGCTACGCTGTTCTGGCTTGGGTCGGAAATACTGAGTCCACTATAGCTTTTTACTCGTATTTCTTCTCCTTGATTGCCAAATATGTAAGAGACCACTTTCTCTGTGCTCTGCGCAGCCTTTACGGTAGCCTTGAGCTGGGCGGTGAACTGTTCCTTCAGATAGCCTGATGGCTTGAGACTGTCTACATATACGCCCAAGTCATAGAAGATGTTAGGGCGGAATCCGCCAAGTGGCTGGATGGAGTCGAGTGGGATGGAGGAGTGGAGCGTATAACTGGCATTGATTTCCTTCATGATGCTTGCCAACTTATCCATCTGTCGGCAGTCGATGGCAGCCAGGTTGCAATATGGAGCGTCGCTCTTGGCATAAAAGTTGACCGAGCCTGATACGATGCCAGAGTAACTTGGGGCTGTACTGATGAGTGAACTCCATATCGTCTTGTATGGCATGCCTATTGACATGACCTCGCTGCTTGATGCTATTAGGAAGTTGGTGGCGTCCTTCAGTTCGTAGGCTGTCTCCACATTGCCCATGTAGCAGGCATCGAATAGGATGTATTGCATCTTGATGCCGCTCTGCTTGATGCCTTCTGCCAGGGTGGCTATGTCTATCTTTGCATCATCCAAACTCACACTTCCGAAGAAACGACTCTTGGGATGATCAGGGTCATCGCCAAACTGGATGCTGCCCCAATAGTCATAGTTGGAAGATGTGCCACCTAGGTTAGGGCGAGCATGGTAAGGATAGTTCACCCAGTCTGCTGCATAAGTCCATCCGCATCCATGGCATCCGATAATCATGGCATAGTTGAGCGCTTCAGCCTGCTGCTTCACTTCGTTGATGAGGCTAGCCATACCTTCTGCCGAATTGTAAAAGGCACCATCGGTATACTTCTTCAGCGTGTCACGCACCACCGCCTTCTTGCTGTCATCATATTTCAGTTCGAAGAGGTTGCTCTCCTGGGAGTTCCTGCTCATGAATACCAAGACACGTGCATTCTTTAGGCCCTTTTGTGCTTTGATGCCTGCGCACATGCTGTCTACGTTGGCTCGCAAGTTTTCATAGAGACTTGCCGTATTGCTGCTGCCGCTCCATGGCATAAAGACAAGGAGAGTTTGGCGGTTGACGCTGTCCACATCAAAAGCCTCGTCCCCGCAACTCGTAAAGCCGAGTAGGAGCGAACTTATACATATTAATAAGGTGAAAAGCTTTTTCATCATCTATGTATCTATTGTTGGATGAAGAAAAAGAGAACCAGAGAAATCTCTGCTAACGAGAAAGTTCTCCAATTCTCTTATTCTTGAATAATTATCTAATAAAACTTATAGATTACTTCTTGCGAAGCTCCTCGATGGTTGCCTTCAGGGCGGCGATCTTCTCTACAGAGTCGCTTTCCTTCTTGCGCTCCAAGGCAACAACTTTCTCAGGGGCATGAGCCACGAAGTTCTCGTTGCTGAGCTTCTTGCGAACGCCCATCAAGAAACCTTCCAAGTGCTTGAGCTGTGCCTCAGCCTTCTCTATCTCGGCAGCTACGTCGATGAGGTCGCCCAATGGTACGGCAAACTCATCGGTGCCTACCATGAAGCTAGAAGCATCGGCGCTCTTCTCTGAGATGACCTCAATCTTGTCGAGGTTAGCCATCTTGAGGGTTACGTCGTTGTATGCCTCGAAGTCGTTCTTGCCTACTACCTGGAGAGTCAACTGCTCTTTCTGGGCGATGTTCTTCTGGTTACGAACAGTACGAACGCCTGCGATAATCTGCTTTACATTCTCAATGTCGGCAGCGAGTTTCTTCTCCTCGGCTGTAGGAGCTGGAATCTCCAACTTCTCGCGCATGATGCTCTCGCCTTCCTTGCGGTCGTAGATGTGCTGCCACAACTCCTCGGTGATGAATGGCATGAATGGATGGAGCATCTTCAAGAGGGCGTCGAAGAACTTCAATGTAGCATCGTAGCTCTTCTGGTCGATAGGCTGGCCGTAAGCTGGCTTCACCATCTCCAAGTACCAAGATGAGAACTCATCCCAGAACAACTTATAGACGGTCATCAAAGCCTCTGAGATACGATACTCCTTAAACTGTTTCTCCATCTCCTCGTTCACCTCCTTGAGCTTAGCGTCAAACCACTTAACTGCGATTTCTGCGCTCTTAGGCTGAGCGATGTCGGCAGTCTCCCAACCCTTAACGAGACGGAAGGCATTCCAAATCTTATTGTTGAAGTTACGTCCCTGCTCGCAAAGGCTCTCGTCGAAGAGAATGTCATTGCCGGCTGGGGCAGAAAGCATCATACCCATACGTACGCCGTCGGCACCAAACTTGTCGATGAGGTCGATAGGGTCTGGAGAGTTACCGAGACTCTTGCTCATCTTTCTGCCGAGTTTATCACGAACGATACCTGTGAAGTATACGTGCTTGAATGGCATCTTGCCACGATACTCGTAGCCTGCCATGATCATACGTGCCACCCAGAAGAAGATGATATCTGGACCAGTTACCAAGTCGCTGGTTGGATAATAGTAGTTGATCTCCTCATTGTCTGGATGCTCGATGCCATCAAAGAGAGAGATAGGCCACAACCAAGAAGAGAACCATGTGTCGAGGCAGTCGCTTTCCTGCTCCAAGTCCTCAGCCTTGATGTCGGCGTTCTTCTGCTGAGCCAACTTCAATGCCTCCTCAGCGGTCTCAGCTACTACGAAGTCCTGCTTGCCATTGTTGTCGAAGTAGTAGGCAGGGATGCGATGACCCCACCAGAGCTGACGGCTGATACACCAGTCCTTGATGTTCTCCAACCAGT